>Ga0307518_10000427_pt1 | contig 32220 bp, 24 predicted proteins | sample 25_EM_MG_FD_203889 | JGI IMG/M metagenome (GOLD analysis project Ga0307518, IMG submission 203889) | Populus trichocarpa ectomycorrhiza microbial communities from riparian zone in the Pacific Northwest, United States - 25_EM | ecosystem: Host-associated > Plants > Roots > Unclassified | place... | reverse complement strand
CAAGGATTAGAAAAGTTCTTGACAACAATTCTATGCTGACATATGGTACATAATATATAAAATCATAGCTTGAAAGGATTGTTTAAAATTAATGTTGTTCTTGCTGGCTTGTTGTTTTGTACAAGTAGATTAAACATAAATATTAAATATATTTTATTTATTTATTTATTATGTCCTTAATTTTTTTAGTTGTCATGTACTTCATTTTTAATCATTAGTAAATTCATTATCATCATTTTTCATATAAAATTCATAACAAAATACTTATTAATTCATCAAAACTCATTTCAATTCATACCATTAGCATATAATATTATCTATACACATATTAATTCAACAAACCCATAAATTATTATAAGCCCTAATATTTTTAATAACTAATTATAAAAAAATAAAACTAAAATTATATAATGAAACAAATAGAAAAATAACACAGCTTTATATTAGTTTTGATCAACTCTTTTTTTATTATATTATGTTTGATTTAGCTGTTAAATCTCTATATTTTATTTAATTTGGATATTGATTTATCTACTATTAATTTATATGAATCACTTAAAAAAGTAACACAGCTTTATACATGGAATAATTAAAATGGGATCGAGAGTGGCAATGGATGCTAATTGGGAGGGGGAGGGGGCAATTGCCCCCTCTTCCCCCTACGTGGCTCCGCCACTGTTGCCATGGTTGGCTTTCCAATATCTCCCATGAGTGAAAGAATAAATAAATAAATAAAAAACACAGAGAAAGAGTGTCCGTTGATTATTTTTTATATATATATTTTCAAATAAAAGCATCTCCGCTAGGGCGTTCAAGTCCTCTTTTGAAAATATCACCTTTTTCCATGAATAAAACAACAGAGAAATATAAAGAGTCAGTGGCTGGAAAATAGAGAGAACCATATATTTATGGCAGATCTGTTACAGATCGAAACAAACCAGAAAACCAAACTCCCAACAACAAATTAAATCAATCGAAAGGATAACCACCACACCTTCAACCTGCAAAATAGAGAAAGTTTTTAACAGCACAGGACTTCAAATAAACGACTTAAAACAGAAATAGCTGTCTAAAATAGCTCTTTTTTTCGTCTCCTTCGTCCGCTCCTGCTATGAAGAGAGAAGAAGAAAGGGTTGCAAGAGATGAAGCGCATCATTATGACTCTCAATGCGAAAGATGGGACGGGAATCGCAAACCATATAGAAAAAGCCCTTTGGGGGATGAGAAAGGAAAAGACGTTGCAAGCCTTCGCTTTCAGAGCATCTTCAATGGAGATGCTATTTAGATCTGTAATATGATTTTTTCGAAAAGTATAAACATGGTTTTTTCTTATATACACTTTAATAGTAAAATTATTTTAAAAATAGGAATATAAAAAATATTAAAAAAGCATTAATTTTTTGAAGTAAAAATTATTTTTAAAATATTAACTTTTTCAGGTAAAAAATTTAAAAAGCTATTCCAAACACACGTCATCGTCATCGTCATCGTCATCGTCATCGTCATCGTCGGTTCGAAATGTTTAGAAGTAAAACATTTCAGCTGATTTCCTTAAAAACGTTGTGTGGGTCTAAATGCGAAAACATTTAATCAATTATTATAGGTTTCCACACTGCAATGTTGCTATTCGCTTGGGGACAGCCATGATGGCGCATCCCATGACGAAATTGAGGTCCAAGATTCGGCTCCAGATTCGCAAGAAGCTTCTCCTCACGCAAAAAAGCTTCGGGAATCGCCTCTTTCAAGCACTTAAGCGAGTCTCCTTCTCATCTGGCCCGTGTCACTGTTTTTTTTTTTTTTTATTATTATTATCGCTGTTAAAAACTACGTACTCATGTGCTTGCAATTATTCATCTTTTGTTGCATAGAAACCTTTTCAAAACATGCTCCAAATCTTCATGCAAACTAAACCGTTCCATCTCACTCGCACTGTCTTGGATTTCTATCCCACGAACACACTTTATTTTAATTAGCAGCCACCAACCCTCTGCTCTTACTTTTGTTAATTTTACTTGCTGTTCTGGCCATCAAGGACTTAATACCGCACCTCTTTGTTTAAATTGATTTACATCCTTTCATCTTCACATTGATATAGCTGCCTTTCCAAACAACTTCTCCTGTCAACACCTTTGCTACTCTAACTCCTCTTTTCATTGTTGTCTTCCTGCAGTCTCACTAGCTTGCTTTCCAGCATCTCCTGCATTCAAGACATTCGTCCACACGTGTTTATTTCTTTTGCATAGGCTTGCTATAAACCATGCACACTTGCTATGCTCCCGTTTCTGTTTCCACTTGCCAAGCTGCTGCTTTTTACTTGCTACATAACTTCCTAACAACTCATGGAAACGACATTAATCATGCAGACAGCCTTTCTCGATTCTTGAATTCCGATTTTGCTCACTTTAGACAGCAATGATGATTTAACTACAATCTTTTAACACTCTTTTAATTACTTGCACGTTGCATTCCATTCTTTGCCATTTAGCTCAGTCTTAACCAGGTTACATCAACAGATAAAAAAAAAGCCTGGGGCAAAGCGCGGGCGCCGCATCTAGTTTATTTCTGTATAAAAAAGCTAGATCCCTTCTCTTAGTGGCGGAGGGTGTTAAAGAACCATCTCAATCCAATAGCTTAAGCTAATAGGTGAGGTCCCAGGATATGATTTATATTATTCTCTAACACACCCCCTCAAGTGAAAGCCCTTTAAGCTTGAAACTTGCACGGGTCCACTTTACCTTGTACTTAATTTTTATCAAATAAATGGGGATGATGAGATTCGAACTCGTGACCGCTTGGTCATCAAGGCTCTGATACCATGTTAAAGAACCATCTCAATCCAATAGCTTAAGCTAATAGGTGAGGTCCCAGGATATGATTTATATTATTCTCTAACAGAGGAAGGGGGGGCTGGCAGGGGCCCCGGCCCCTGCAAAAAAAAAATGCCCCTCCCTTATAAATATTTAATAAAACTAACTAAAATTTTTCTTGGCCCCTCCTAAATTTTTCTTGTGTCATTGAGAGACAAAAACCCTGAAGCTAGTGCGTGTATACACACACGCACTCTAACGATTTCAGATTTGAGTCTAGTGTTTCCATTGTCCCCATCGACCTCCCTGCTCTGAACGATTCTGTCGCTCCGACTGCGAGGCCTTTTTTGCGAGAGAACTACAACCAATCACCTGTGATGACATGTTTCTTGTAAGGACCATGAATCCGAACAGACAGCTTAAGGTTCCATGCAATACCAGAATTCTTAGATTTACTAGTAAAATTTTTCATCGATATTTATTTTATTATTTTATCAATAATGAATTTTTTGGTTTATTGGTAATAAAATTTATTGACGGGCTCACAAACAAAAATGCTCCGTCATTAAAATCTTATCGGTAATTTTTAATTTATCGATAATAAAATTATCAATGAATTTACTAACATAAAAAACGCATCAAATTTTTTTTACTTGCTTTATTCTGTCGGTATTTTCCTTAGAAAATTTGCCTTATAACCAACAAAAATAATGTATACAATTCCGTCATTAATTAATCAGTTGTTTAATAGCATTTGCAATAATTCTTTTTCAACTTTCTAGAATATACTAACGAACTTAATTTGTCGGTAATATCGTTAGTAATTATTTAAAAATATTTTTAATAAGCAAAACTAGAATAATAGTAATACTCAATAATAATACTAAAAACTAAACAACAACAAGAAATAAATAAATCAATGAAAAAACATTTTCACCTAACCTAAAAAACTTATTCCAAAACCCATAATCCAGCAACAAATAAATTAATTTATTTGAAATTGAACAATAAAATCCAACTAAAATCAAACAAAATTGCTCTCATATGAAAAAAAATCCTACAAGAACATTCATACAATTATCGATCAAGAACAAAATTTAAAAATAAAATAAGAAATATAATGCAAAAAAAAGAGAAGGAAAAAAATCATACCTTAATTTAATTGCGAGTAAAGTTGAGAAGAGAAAAGAAAAAATAAATCCATAAAGTATATTAATAAAAAGAATTGAGAAGAGAAAAGAAAAGAGATGAGAAGACATACCTGCACATGAAGGATAAAAGAAGAGAAAAGAAGGAGTTGAGGAGATAAGAAAAGAAAGAAAGGAATGTTGATGTTTTTTTAGAAGAAGAAGAAGAATAATAAGCGTGTATGTTATGAAGTGAGAGATTCTGGTCTTTTTATTTGGATATTTTACCGACAGTTTTATCAATGGATAATTAAATATTAATATTTTTAACAATCCTGTTAGTGATTCTGTCGATTTTATTTAATTTAAAATTTTAATTTAATCAAAAATTTTCAGAACCCTCCAAATATCACTGACAACTTTTCAATTCGTTGGTGATTCTATTGATATTATTTAATTTAAATTTTTAATTTAATAAACAATTTTAAGAATCCCTCCAAATACCACTAATGACTTTTCAATTCGACAATGATTCCGTCTGTAATATTTTAAAATTTCAATTAAATAAATTTTTTTCAGAAACCTCCCAAATATCATCAATGACTTTTCAATCCATATATGATTCCGTCTGTAATATTTAATTTAAATTTTTAATTTAATAAATTTTTTCAGAAACCCCCCAAATATCACTGAAGACTTTTCAATCCATCAGTGATTCAATTTGTAATATTTAAAAGAAGTAATTAACAGTGCAATTGAGAAGTGAAAAGCTCCAGAGTTCTCTGAAAAATATTGATGTAATTAATCGATTAGTAATTATGTATATAATTGTCAACATAAACAGTGCAATTGAAAGGTGAACAATTCCAGAGCTTCCTGAAGTATACCGACATAATTAATTTGTCGGTGATATCCTCTATAATTAATATAATAAATAGTGTCAGAGAGAAGGAAAAAAGTTATCAACGGGTTTACAAATGGATTTTACCAATGATATTCAATACCGTCTTTGATGCCGTCTATATGAATGACATGTTTTTTTTTTTTTTTCTCTCACTATAATTCCTTTAATATATACCATGAAAAAATATTTTATTAATAAAATTAATTGTAATTTACTTATAAAAATATTTCTTCAATGTTTTTGTTTATATTTACTAATTTTCAGATAGGGAAGCGTTTTCAATGGTGTGTTACTCTGAACTAGACATTATTTTTCCCTGTGGGTTGGGAAAGCCCACATATGTTTTGTAGGGAATGCTAGACGGCATCTGATGTCTGCGGAGATTAATAGTTTGTTTATGATGAGCTCAACCATTGGAATAGTATTAGCGAAAATGGGCAGGGAAGCTCTGATCACAATATATAAGCAAGCTCAAAGTTTGTGCAATACTACGTACTAAGTAGAACCTATATGAGCTAGAGCTCTTAATCACTTAATATATATGAGCTAGAGCTCTTAATCACTTTCTTATGATCCCTTAAACATATATTTATAGATTAATGTCTTCATTAAAATAAATAATGGGAACTTGCAAAGTGATGTTAGCGAGGTAATATTGCAACGTAATGTAATGACCGCATTGGTTCCAAAACATTTCTTCATCAATGTCGTGCGAGAGCCTCATTTGAGCTCTTGTTACACATATAATAATGTCGCTGACAGTGCTAGGTTAAATGATTGAGATTTTTATTTTCTTTAATTTGACTTGGAAAAATATCAAGAACGAATTATATTTTAGTTCAGATGAGCAAATGCATAGTCACCAAGATTGATCAGTTGGTCTAGAAAAGACAAGAAATTTGACTCAGTATTGAATTAATTATCAAACATTGATGAGAGCGAGTGATATTTTTAGTTCAAACACTAATGACGGATATATTCAGATAATACGGGCAAGGGTATGGAATCTGAGTCTGACACCTCTTGAAGATTTCGAACACTGGTTTGCTAGTTCTGTCATGCGAGGCAAAGCGAAGAATTGAAAGAGAAAGAAGAAGATAAACAAAGTGTTGGGCTATTGGACCTTCCAAAAGGCTAAAATATAGTTTTGGGCATCCAATTTAGTGTTGGGCTATTGGACCTTACAAATAGAGATGCCTAATATTTAAATTTAATCCCAGTCGTGTAATGACATCCTTGAATCCTCCAATGCAGGGCTGGCTAAAGTATATTAATTATAGATTGATCTTTCTTAAAGAAAACAGGTTTTATCAGGTTTTTTGTATTTGCTCAACGTCTGTTAGCATTATGGAATCAAATGAAGTGGAACATCGAGCAATACTTAAAGCTTCTGAGGGTCCATATTCGAGGCTTTGTCACATGATAATGTCGACAATGGCAGAGATTTTTGTTTTCTTTAATTGAACTTGGAAAAGTGTTATGTACGGATCATATCCCTACTATATATTAATTAATAACCTTCCTAAGCACGCTGCAATTAACTAAATGATACAGCGATTTGAATATTGATAAGTTGTTCTGAGTATTGAACCCCACTTAATGCAGGTCTCAGACAAATTCAGGCCTGGTTTTGTTTTATTTTTGTTAAAGTATGAAATTGATATTAGACCTGGCACCTACCCCTTCAAAAAGCTAGTCTCAGTTCTTTAACTATACACATTCAAGTGTTTATATTTTTTTTTTATAAGCAAAATACATGAAGCCTGGTAAAGGCAAGACAAGCAACCCAAAGGGTTGACAGAGGAACAGATACAGCAAACAAAAACAAAAGACAACAAGCAAAACTGAACCACGGACATCACAAGACTGTAAATTAAAACAAACAGAGATCCTGGCCTTCCCATTTCCATCTCCAGGACCTATTGCACCACAGTAGCCATAAACAATTCCTTAGAAGAAGCAAACTAGAGAGAGCAGTCATATCAGTTTCAACTCACATACTATATTCATGATTCCTTGTTTAGCAAGGTTAAATGTCAGCCATATGATTTGCCTCTACATGACAATAAGATATATATAGAACCCAACTGAGCAGAGTAACGAGAAGAAATTAGAATGAAGAGATCATGAATTAATCTCCCCATGATCTAATAGGTTGTTTGTTCATCCAGTTTACAACAAAAACAGAATCAGTCTTACTAATAAATTTCTTTCCAAAGAAATGAGAAAATATTGTTTTATATCCTCGTATACATTTGGAAGGGGAGTTTGCTGGAAACGGTGCTTGCTTATAAAAACCTGATCATGTCTTTTCTAGCCCAGTGTGAAACATGAAATTAAGTACATACATATAGCATAATAAATTATTATTTTTTTTGTGAAGAAAAAAAGGGCTTGAGCTTCATAATATTTCCATTATACCTATCATTAACATTATTTTGATTGCTTCACATGATTAAAAAAAAAAAACATTGCTAATAAAGTAGATTTTCTTATTGATCAGGTGCAAAATAGGAATGAATGCCTACTCTTTGAGAAAAAGAAGAAAGACATGCACATTCATCAAAATTGATCAGGTGCAAAATAGGAATGCCCACTCAAAATTGTTTTGAATTCAATTGATTTGAAGCTATGTTAATGGGATGACGATTTTACAGATTCATTGGTATATTTATACATCTAGCGTCACTCACTCAACTAGGATGCATTGTGTTTTTATCCTATTTTATCAGCTTAGATTTCATGGCAGCACATGCTCTCAGCTTTACCTTTCAGGATTTTTAACAACAACGTGATGGGGGAGGTGATATCTGCACTGCTCTAACATTATAACCACACTCCCACTAACTATTTTTCCTCCTAAACTGATAACTATACTCGCATAAAATTCTCCTCTCAGCCAAGTACCTGTCTTTCTCTTCTCTCGTAAATCCCACTCCACTGTTACCCAACCTAGGAAAATCACTTAACCAATCACCATCTCACCACTCACCACTCACCTCATCATAATCCAATTGCTTGTTGAGTTTAGGCATTGATAATGCATTGACGGGCATATTTAGGTTCTTCAAATAACCATTCCTCAATAGTCAATTTGCAAGCCAAGGTGTGCCAATGATAACTAAGAATGCAACGTTGATATCTCAAGCTTCATACACAAACTTATCCTTGTAGTTTCAATGAAGATGTGCTAAAACAAAATAATAATAAAATTATCGGCTACAATATGTCAGAACCTATTTTTTTTTAATTTCCAAAGCAATAAATAAAAAAGAATGAATGAAAGTTAATCTGAGAATTGGATCAAGACCACAAAAATTGAAGGTTTGAGGACTAATAAAGAGAAAATTATAGATTTGGAAGTAAATGTGGATGAAAATTGAAAGAATTGATAATTTTGGAGACTTAATTAAACTTTGATTTAATTTAATTAATGAAATTAGGGGTGTAATTGAAGAAATATCAAAGATCGAGGTGGATTAAAATTGCAAGAAATTAAAGTTTAAGAACCGAAGTGAATATATAGTGATACTATAGGGGGTTAATTGATTTTTCAAAAGGTAATTCTGAAAGAATAAAAAATTAAAGAGTCAATTAGAAACTGAGTTGATAAAATTAAAAACCAAGAACTATTTTATAGATGACACTGAAATCTAGAAGTCCAATTGCAGTGGTCCAGAGGAGAGATTGTTTTAAAAAAGAGAGGAACATATACATGAATAAGGGTCCAATTGCTAAATATCTTAAATTCAGGGGGGGGAAATGAATATGCCCCTTTCCGCCAAAAAAACAGCGTCGTTTCAAGGAGGACTGTTCGTCCTCTTCCTCCTTGGAGCAGAGGATCCACCTGCAAAGAAAAAAGAAGAATGAAATGATGAAGGCCTCGGTTGGACCCATCAACACAGCCAATCTTTATTCCATTCTGTTCCAGTCTTTCTTCGCCGCCACAATGAGCCATCAACGTTAAGGAAACCATCACCAACATCCTGGGAGAGAACCCAGAGCAAGACAGAGGAGAGAGACTGTAGAATTCCCTGCAAAACTCCCGGAACAATCATCAGGGGATCACCTCTAAACCTAAACCACGCAAACCACACCACCCTTCCCTCACGTTTCATTGTCATCTGGGTTGTCCCCTAAACAATAGATCACTGTAACCAACCAAACACAAAAACGAAAAGACCAAGAACAAAGACAGAGAGAGAGAGCCAGAGAAGGAAATAAAACAAAAAAAGAAACACGGAGAACAGAGCCAAAGAGAAGAATAAGCAGAGAGAAAAACAAACGAAAAGAGGAACAGAGAGAGAGCATCGTCCAGCCAACGCACCATCGTCTTCGGCTTCGTCTCCAGCAAACCAGGTAAGTCCTATGCTTTCCCCGCTTTTGAATTTGTCAAGTCATTTTCCCATAATTATACACTCATAACCAAAACATTTTTTGCTTGCAGGAAACATGAAAGGGGATCATCTATAAACTTACAAATTTATTACATTGAGAATAATTAACCTAAATTTAATAACATTATAACTGCAATGGATGAGAAAGAATGCAGGGATGAAGACATCAAAGAGTTTACAAACCTGATAGAACAATCTGAGCACATAGGAGGCTGTGAAAGAAGAACTAGAATTGATAAATGCACGCACCATGCAGGGTAAAAGAATTGAAAATAGGAATGCTGATCACCACTGATACGAGAAAACAAATTGGTTGGATGTTTTTGCAGTTAGTTTTGTAGAAATTTTATGACAACTAGCCTTCTTGATGCTATTGGTTTTGTAAAAACTGAAGATTCGACAATGATTTGACCATGGATAATTATGTGAATGGTCTAATAAGTATTTTTATATATCAGTAAAATATATCTAAGCCAAAGAGCATTGAATCTCCTAAAATTAACCTTAAAATTTATATTCTTTCACTATTGTGTAAACATAAAAAGAAAGTAGCTCCTGATTGAACCTTATGCAAGCTGGGGAAGTGAACATAGGTGAGATTCGATGAGAAGAAAGAGAGGCGTCCCTGCTCAATGAGAACAAGGAAAAGAAAGTTGCTTCTCTTTATTTGTGATCAAATGTGACTTCATTCTTTCTTTATAAAAGGTCATACAGGCAAACCTATTCACTTTAAGTCGTCAAAATCAATTTTTATCAACTTGGTCTGATATTGGTCATCTTGTTGGACCACGACGCTGAGTTATTCCACCAGTTGTGAAGGGTTTATAAAGGTTTCTAAAATGGATTAATACGTTTTAATGGTTTATAAGAATCATTTTACATCATCTATTTAAAGATCAAATTTGAATCCAATATTATATATATATTTTTTATGTTTTAAGTTCCAATCTTACACAAAAAAAAGGTGTAGTTCCTGTAAGTACTGATCTTTCTTGGTGAACTTAAAAAGAATTGGAGTGAGTTAGTGTGATTTTATTTTTAATCTTCACAGTTTACAACAAAATCAAATCCAAGTATCAAAGACCAATGGTTATTGATTGTGGTTCGGAAATGAGTCAGATCTTCTCACTTTTTTCTCCACCTAATCTCAACTTTTTAAACATGGTTTTTAGCTTTAATTATTACCAAAATGCTGATCAGTTTTCCTAGTCAAATTATTGGAAATATCTCTAGTACCCTTTGAATATTCTTCTATTGTATGCATCATCATTTTCACAATCTAGATGATGGTCATTGTCGCGCGATGATTAACAAAACCTTACAAGTAAGCGTTCGATCACGATCTTAATAACAACACACCATGATTAATAAGACTTCTCTAATTATCTAGTTCTCAAATCTTTATATATCACTATCCGCCTTGATTTCTATACCCCTAACCCTACTTTGTACTTGAATTCTCTCCACACCATTGCATACACAACTAGCTAATCTCTTACATTTTGCTCAACCCATTTGATTAAGTAGACATGGAGGCGATGAACAAAGTACTATCCAACAGCGACACAGCAAATAAGAGACTCGAGTTTCCAGTTAGGAGTCTCCCGGCCTTCCCCATGCCTGACGGTCAGAACTCGATGGAATTTGTGGCATTTGACAGGCTGCAAAAACCATGGAAATTTAAGGTCTCCATTCGCAATGAAGGAAGGTATCCCAAACCTTGGCTAAATGGCGAATGGGATGACTATGTTCATCAGAAAGGGCTCAAAAAAGGAGATAAAGTTATCTTCACTATGGATGATCAAGAGAATGGCAACAGAATATATTATATCAGAGCTGAGAGAAAGCTTTTCGGTTTCTGGTATTCAATTGATCAGCAGTAATGGTTCTATAAATTGACGATTGAGGCTGGCTCTGCCCCTATGTTTTGTGTCACAGGCAAGCGGAAAGTATCTTTTGGAGCTGTTAAGAAATTCAGTCAGGTAGAGTAATATACTATAGGTTAAAAAGCAATATGTGTCTGACTGTCTTGAAGAAGGTTAGTCCTAGCTAGTCGTAAGAACAATTGTCCCTATGAATTGTTGTCTTTCTGCTTTGGTATCCTGTTCTTGTTGCTATATGTAGGTGCCATGTGCATAGTGTCTGTTGGAGTTGTTACCAGTTCTTACATCCTTGGTAAGGCTTGTTCTACTGCCTCTGTAGACTGTAGGCATCCCAAAATGGATGATTCTTGCATCTTCACTTCTCGTTTTTATTCATAGAAGAAAGGGCCTGTAAGTATGATATTTAGCCTGCCGGTAATTTGTCATATTTATGGGTAATCTGTATCTTCCAGGCATTTGTTTGTCCTAATTAACAGACCAACTTCATAGCCAACTTTCGATCTCCATAAATTTACATGTTGCAATGCTACTAGCTAGGATTAGTCAGCTCAAACATAGCCTTCAAAGATGTGATGAAAATATTTTTTGATGGGAACTTAAGAATATCCACGAGGTCATTGAGCAATATTGATGAATGTCGTCCATTAATAATTGAAGTTAAGAAATTTGTGGTTAATTAGCCATGAACCCCACTATCTAATGTTGGCCAAGAATCTTAGATTCATGGCGGCGTTAAGTAATTCGTTGTTGATGTATTGTTCTTTTTGTTGATGTATTGTTCACGTGTAAATGAGTTTGAAAATAAGTGTGGTTTGCTTCTTTATGTCATTTGTTGATGTGATGTTTCCAAACCATTTGTTTATCCCATTCTAACTAGTTAAAGTTATTGTTGACAGCTGATTAACTTTAGTTTTAGTTAATTTAACTAGAGTTAAGTTATTGTAATTAATCAAAACTAGTTTAAGTGGTGATTAAAGGGCACAAATATATGGCTAAGATATGATCACTTTAAAATAAATTACGTTTATTTATTTTTAAAAAACTAGATGCATGAACAGGTCGATCAAGTTAACCTCTCCATATATATACATTACAAAAATCAATAATGCAATAGCTAAGAGGAATAACAAGCAAGTAGATAACTAGGAAAAACAAGTTTACAAAACGGACCTCAACTAAGTTAGAAATCAAAACCTGCGACTCCCTTATCTCGGATAAGACATGACGAGTAAAAATAACTGAAATTAAACTAGTACGTATAGAAAAAGGTGCATTGAACATTCAAAGCCTACTGCCTACGTTTTGAGGTCAAAGAATAGCATATTCCTAGTCCGCTTCCGAAATCCAATTCACCTCCATAGCCTACTGCCTACGTTAGAAATTTTTGTGATCAAAGAATATATATTGAACTAATTATATTATATAGGGATCATGGGATGTCGGCTAATTAATGGGAGCAATCTTGCAAACTTTTCTTTTACTTTCTTCTTTTTACCAGTTGAGAGGGACGTTAATTGCTGACATGAGTGATCAGTAGCTTTAAGAACTTTTACAATAAAAATGTGGAGTTAACTATAAACTAATTCCTATACTTTGACAATATTTAATTAGTCCTTCTAATTATCTATATTCTTAAATCCGTTTATAAATGAGTGTTTTTATTTTTATTTTCAAGAATTAAAAAAAAAGAAACGAAAGGTAGATAAGATGGAAAACTTGATCAGAACAAGAGAACACGATTTCTCATAACAAGAGAGCACGATTTCTGAACAAAAAGCTATTAAGTTTAGGATGGTCAACGCTAGTCAAGGACCTATTTATATCAGTGCTATTAGTTCTAACCTTCTGTAATTAATTTGTAAATTATTCATTTTAATATTTTTCAAAATCATAATTGATCAGTCCCTTGATAGGAGTACTTGGCTGATCCATTATCCAGCGTCTCTCGAATCTGGACTTGATTTTGAAAAAAGATCATGTCGTCTTTTGTAATTTCTCATAGAAGTGGTCGATCGGCTGGCCTGACATTATTGACTTCGATTTACTTTGCTCGATTACGTTCACCGTTGCACGTTCACATGTGGTTTAGTTCTTGAAAATCTTCATGAATCTAATGGTGAACGACGATGGTAACCTGGCTGCTCCTGTTGCATGCCTCAAAGAGCCTGGAGATGCTTCTTCTTCGTTTCCTTTTCTTCCCGCGTTACTGTTATTTTTTTAAAAAAATTTAATTTTCTATTTTAAATTATTTTAATTAGCTGATATAAAAATAAAAAAAAATCCCACCTGTAATAATACTAAACACCATCCTAGCCTCCCTCCGAAACGAGAATAGGCGGCCATCATGTACGGAAAGTGAGGGTGGCTGGAGAGGGACATCATTGAAATCTAATAGTGCATTTTTTTATGCCGGGAATGTGTTTCCGCCGCCTTTGATGATGGTTGGCCCCAAAAGATTGTCTTATTACATTAATGGAACTCGATTAACTAATATTTGTAGTAATGAAACATGATTGTTTAATATTTAATAAAACTCATTTTGCAACTTTTAAAAGTGAGATAAAAGTTTTTTTATTTAAAAATATATTAAAATAGTATTTTTTTATTTTTTTTCAAGAACTCTAAAATTAATAATTAATTTAAAGCACAGAAGAAAATCTAAATATTTAAAAAACACAATTTAGCTTCTACAAATATATTACCTATTATCTATCAATTGAGTTGTAACTCTTGATTTTATCAATTAATTATATCTCAAATGCATTAAACAATATCTTAAACAATATCTCAAATGCATTAAACATGTCTGCAAGATATAATAATATAAACTGGAAAAAGTAGAGGGGACCGTTTGGTTTTCTTGGAAGGTTCCTTTATAGCGAGGTCCTTTTGGTTTTCTCAGTCGTGGACTGACATTGCCGTCCTTTTTTCTGTTCTAGCCTCTTGGTTCTCCTTCTATTCCGAGTTTCACTTGATTTCTTGGCCTACAAGAGTTTCTCTCAAGAGGATTTTAGTACGCACATTGGATAGGATAAGAGGAATAGGATGGTATTAACCAAGTAAATTGTTTCTGTTTAAATTCAGTCGAAAATATTAAATTAAATTATTTGAACAAAGGTACGGTGACTTGAAGTCAAGAAAGAAAAACCAAAATTTGAGCACAGAAATTAAGTGGAAGGGCATGCTTAAAATTCCATTGTATGATGTCATATTTTAGAAATATCTGCTATTTTTAATTTTAAAATCATATAATACAATATCCATACTGATGAAGGGAAGCTCAACTCTTACGCACCGGCCTAACTAGTAATTAAGCAGATCAAGAAAGATATTAATGGTCAGCAAGAAAATCTTGGTTGTTGTTTCTGGATTAAACACTAATGAGGGATATATATATGGAATCAAATGAAGTACTTAGAGTCCTATTGGCTAAGCGTTCGTGGCTGTGTTTTAACTGTAATAGTAACAACATAGTATTTGGTTATGAAATTAGTCGCGATTTTTATGCGTGGGCCATACCATTATCTGTGTTGAAAACGCTGTTTTGTTGAAGTAGAAATTACATGCTTCTATCGCGTTCCTGCCTCTCTGCTGCATGCCTTTGCACATCATGCTAATTAATTAGCATGAACAGTGCAGCATGCTGCACTATTCCGACCGAACCGGTTCTGGTTCAAAACGCAAAAATGTATTGAAACGGGTTCGATCCAGTAAAATAAAAAATAAAAAATTATTTTTTATTATTTTAATTGTGTTTTATTCGAAAAAAATAGTGTTTAACATTATTCAATGAAACTACATAAATTAGACAAAGATCGCTTGATGACGTAGCATTTGCAGAATTTGATCGCAATCTCAATTTTGTTCTTGATTATATTTTACCTGATGTTGTTGCGCGCTTAAGAAACCAAAAAAACTATTGTCCTTATCAGATGTATGAACATTATGGAATTGTAGATATTTTAATGGAACAATAAAAAATATTTTATATAAAATATTATTTATTTTATGATGTAATAGCAATAATTAAATCTACAATATTTAAATTAAAAACCATCAATATTAATATATATTTTTTAAATTATTTTATAATCTCAATTTCAAAAGCATTCTTAACCAAACACATTAAACTACTTTTTGTTCAACCTCAATTTCAACCACAGTTTTAACCAAACACTTATTTTTTCAAATCAACCTCAACTAAAAGTACTTTTTATAAAACAACTTTTTTCAAACCACAACCACAACCAAGGTTGTTAAAATCACGATTTTAACACGGCACGAAAAACCGCACACAAACTCGGATCGTAAAAACGGATCGTAAAATCGTAAAATCATAAGGAATTTTAAAATACATTAAAAAAAAATTAATGCTTCAAATAAAAATTCATACATAGTTCAAGCACCTTAAAAGACATGCTTCAAATAAAAATTCATATATATTTCAAGCCTTCAAATAAAAATTCATACATAGAATATAATTCATGACTTACGTTTTTCTTCTCCAAATAATTTATTTGTTGTTCACAAACTTTATAGTGTTTTCCTCTTTGTCTCGTAAGCTCTGAAAAATAAACAAACCATTTTCAAAATCAGAACCCAGTTTTCTGTCAAACCATTCACAGTCACATACTCACAGACTTTGTTTTCAAAATCCAAACACTGTTATCAAAACAAATGCACAGACTTATTTAACAGACTTTGATATCGAAACACTGTTATAAAAAAAAATTGACACACAAATTTTAAAAAATAGAAATTCAATTAGCAAACCCATTCATAGACCCATTCATAAACAATTAGGAAACACTGTTATCACAAAATAAAAATTCAAGCAGTCGGTGAGAGACCCATTCACAGACCCATCAAAAAATAAAAATTCAAGCAGTCGGTGAGAGACTCATTCACAGACTTGTTTTCGGTGAGCAACCCATTCACAGACCCATCAATTCATTAAAAATCAAACAGTTGTGTAAAGACTGGGATTCGGTGAGAGACCCATGACACATGGGACATGGACATGTCTGCAATTTGACAAATAAATTACTCTAGAGTCTAAATCATGATGCTATTTGCAGAAGGTGCAAAAAGATAAATAGAATAACTTACTATGGCTGGTGGAGACTGGTCACTGGAGAGCCGCCGCTGTTGTTGTTTGAAATCTGGATCTCACGGTGGCTGGTGAAAAAGATGGTTGTTGCCTGTTGCTGGAACTTGGACGACTGAGAGAAGGAGAACAAGGATTTAGTGACTTAGGGATTTTGATTTTTTCCGGTTCTGTGTTGTTAACTTGTGTGAAAGACTGAAAAAAGATGAAGATCGTGGTTTTGTTCTGCGTGTGAGTCATACGGTGTGACTGTGTGTACTGTGTAATAGTCCATAGGCCAATACTTGCTTGACACGTGGAGCTGGAGGGAACAGTGGCACAACATTTTCTGTTTTGGTACAAACGCGTAAAATCAGGTGTAAAATCGCGTTTTTGCGCGATTTCACCTGATTTTAACGATTTTACCTGATTTTGACCTGATTTTACCTATTTCCGAGTTTTGTGAACGATTTAGCACGTTTAGCCTATATTGACTCGTAAAATCATACGATTTTACGAGTTGAATCGTGATTTTAACAACTTTGACCACAACAGCTACCGCAATACCAAACACACTCTTAAAGCTTCTGAGGGTCTGTATTCAAGGCTTTGTTACATGATAATGTTGGCAATGGCAGAGATTTTTGTTTTCTTTAATTGAACTTGGAAAATTGTTAAGTACGGATCGTATCCTTACTATATATTAATTAATAACCTTCCTACGCACGTTGCAATTAACTAAATGATACAACGATTTGAATATTGATAAGTATATTGATAAGTTGTTCTGAGTAGTGAACCGCATTTAATGCACCCTATTAGAAAATTGATGAAAACCAACAGAATTATAGACGGAAGTTTTTTGTCGGTAATTTTTACTGACAGATATAATTTCATCTTTAATTTTGTCGGTTTATACCAACAGACCTTTGCTGTCGGTAATAACGACGACATAGATTCTATCGACAATGCGGTCAGTATATACTGACGAAATTATTCCGTCGGTATATAACGACCGAATGACAGATGAAATATCTAGAATTTTGAAAAGGAGAAACAATGTGATGACATAGAATTTTTTCAGAAGATTTTACTGACGGAATGACTTGGGAATTCAAACTGGGATCTCCGTACAGTGACGTGACCCATTCAATGTCAAAATTACCGACGGGACGTGGCCGTCAGTGATTCCATCGGTAAAAGCCAATATATACACACTCTGCCGACTCTCTCCTCCTCTACTTTTCCTTCTTCTTCCCCATCCCAACTCTCCCCTCCCAAACTGCAACCAACCACCCATCCCAACTCTCCCCCTCTTCTCAACACAAGCACTCAAGTTTCTTATACTTTTATACGTGGTCACAACATCCGTTCTTCGATTAATTTATTGTGGATTTTATTATTTTTTGTAAGTAAATCTATCCTTTTTAGTTTTAACATTTAAATGTCAATTTTATTATTATTTTTAGTATATGTATTTTGTTAATGTATGTACTTTTTTATTGTTATTTGTCAAAAAAACTTGTAGTATGAATGTATAATTTTGTAGTTGTTATAGTTTGTTTTAGATTTTGTCAAATTGTATTTGTTTGTAAATTGTTGACACTTTGTTTGAATTACACCGAATTAAATGTGTTGTGTTGAAATAAATAATAGCTTGTTTAACGAGTCTGTTTTAATTTTTATCAATTCTATTGCAGAGTTGTGATTTCCGTAAATTTATATATGTTTAAATTTGTATGGATATTGATAATTGATAATGAATATTTAACATAAGTGTTTTTTTAGTTTGTTGGATAATGTCGGGGCAAACCAATATTTTTACAAATTTATTTACGTAACATAGTTAATTAATACATGTTGTCACCATAATTTTATAAAGGTTCGATAGAAGTCATGGATGATCGTTCATGGATGTATCGAGACTCACCCCAAGAATTGCGGAGGATGAATTATTATAATAGGGTTCAGGGTTTTATTAATTTCACAACATCTATTCCGAGGAATTTTACTGATGGTGGTATTAGGTGTCCCTTGCAGGAAGTGTAAAAATAAAAAGTTTCTGCATCAAGATATTGTAACAATGCATCTTTTAACCAAAGGGTTATTGGAGGATTACCTGTGTTGGTATGTACACGGAGAATTATTTATTCCTAATGAGAGCATGGTAGAAAGGGTGGTTAGGTCAACTTCTAGTGCTAGCAACGTGCATGAAGTTGTAAATGACAATAGTAATCCTTACAGGAATATGGTTATGGATGCAATGAGAATGAATGAAGGTAATGTCAGTCAATATCCAATCATAGATGAAGAACCTAATGCAAATGCAACAAGGTTTTTTGATCTGTTGAAAGATTCTGATGAACCATTATGGGATGGCTGCACGAACTACAGTAAATTATAGGCTGTAGCATAGGTGTTCACCATCAAGTCAGATCATGGGTTGAGTGAGGCCGGTTATGACAAAATTATCCAATGAGCGAGAAGCATTTTACCTAAATGGAATAGGCTGAAAGAGAACTTCTATACTGTAAAGCCCATGATGAAACCCCTCGGTTTATGATACCAGAAAATTAACATGTGCCCTAATTTCTGCATGTTATACTACCTTGAAAATGCTGAGCTGACTGAGTGAATGAATGTGGGCATTCCCGCTACAAACCCAAAATTGGCAGGGGAAAGACTCTCGTGGCATATAAAAAACTTAGATACTTCCCAATCACACATAGATTGCAAAGGTTATTCATGTCACCAAGGACTGCTGGGCACATGACATGACACTAATCATATAATATCGTTGATGGAGTGATGGTGCATCTTTCTGACGACGAAGCATGAAAACACTTTAATAGTATGCATCCTCACTTTTCAGCTAAATCAAGGAACGTACATCTTGGGTTTTGTACAGACGGATTCAACCAATTCAGGTCATTTGCTGCTCCTTATTCTTATTGGCCGGTCATACTTACATTTTATAACTTGCTACCAGGGATGTGTATGAGGTTAGAGTTCATGTTTTTATCTATGGTCATACCAGGTTTGAGCAGTCTAGGCTGGAATATAGATGTTTGTCTTCGACCGTTGATTGATGAGTTGACGCAGTTGTGGTCCTCTAAAGTTTTGACTTATAATACCTCGAGGAAACAAAGTTTTGTTGTGAGAACGGCTTTGATGTGGACTATCAATGATTTCCCAGCTTATTGAATGGTTTATGGTTGGAGCACGCATGGAAAATCAGCATGTTCATACTGTATGGAAAACAATAAGGCATTCACGTTAACAAACGGAGGTAAAACTTCCTTTTCTTTTATTGTCACCATCGTTTCTTGCCATCGAATCACAGGTACAAAAGAACAGAAATGATTTCTTTGTTGTCAGAGTTGAAAATGATGTTGCACTCCTACTTCTTTCTGGTGAAGAATTGCATGATGTTGTATTAGAGTACGATGACATTGTGTTTGGTTTCCAATCAAGTAAGCAGAAGTTTCCTGGTTTTGGTTTGACCAATAATTGGGTAAATCGAAGTATCTTTTGGGAGCTTTCTTATTAGAAGACCAATCTTCTTCGCCATAACCTTGACATCATGCACATTAAAAAAAACATGTTTGAGAACATTTTCAACACCGTCATGGATGTGAAGGGGAAGATAAAAGACAACATCAAGGCTAGATTGAATTTAGCGTTGTTCTATAACCGTAAAAATATGGAGTTGGTTTGTGATGGGTCATGGGTTGCAAAACCAAGAGCAAGCTTTATTTTAGAGAAAAATGCACAACTACTAGTCTACAAATGGCTTAAGAGTCTGTGTTTTTCCGATGGATATGTCTTGAACATATCAAGGCTGGTTAATATGGAGTAATGCAGATTATATGGAATGAAGAGTCATGATTGCCACGTGTTTATGAAACACTCATTCCATTAGCTTTTGGTGATTTGTTGCCAAAGAGATATATGCTCCAGAAAGTTAAATATTGATCACATTGAAAGGCTTGAAACGAATATCTTCGAGACAATATGCAAATTTGAGATGATATTCCCTCTGTCGCACGTATACGGCGTCGCGACGAATATGTTCCACTTTAAATCTAAAATGTATCTATCTATCTGGCAAATATGAGGAGACAAAAAATTCTTGTCTTTTATTAGTGAAAAATGGAATGGGAGTCGCCACCTAGTATTTTGGTCACTAGGAACCCTAACTGGTCTCAGAGATCGGGTACGGGGACTGGTTGCGTAAAGAGAAGGTATTAGCACCCCAAATACGCCTTACCTAAGGTAAGCTGCATTGTTTGATTGTCTGATAAAAAGCTAAGGTGTTATTTAACTATTGGTTTGTCTAGGGCTCAAGAAAAGTCATCCTCAATAAGGAGGTCCTTATCTTATCGGGTAAAATCCTAACTGTTCTAACGTCTATACAAAAAAACTATATTTTTAATATCAGGAATACGTTTTACATATAAATTTGTAATCCCAGATACTAAAGAAGACAAAAATATATTTTTAGAATTTTTGAAATATTGGCCAAGTTCTCATGGCTCTAACAAACTTGTTATTAAAGCCAAAGTGCATGCTAAAACCTTTTTGAATGTTTTTGTTTTATGCGTAAAAAAGACTATGATTTTTTTTTGTTATAGAAAAATACGATGTGATGATTTTTTTTTTATCTTTGAGAGACTTGACCGTATGCATGAAAACAAAATATATTTTTTTGGTTTTACAATTTTTTTTGCAATGTTTTGATAAAAACCATGTATTTTAATACCAGATTTGTATCTTTACGGTATAAAAATACAAACCAATATTACACAAAATAGATAGAAAAATACACAAGAAAAACACCAATTTTTTAGAAAAGATTTTTGGAATTAAATTTTTTTTTTAAAAAATGAACAGTAGATTACTCTCCACTGTTCACGCAACGTGAACAGTGGAGACTATCGAAGAAGAAGAAGAAGAAGAAGAAGAAGAAGAAGAAGAAGAAGAAAGGGAAGGGGATGAGGCTGACCTGCGACGAAATCTTGGTTACGACGAGGAGGCTCTGCCAGTGGCTCAACGAGCTTCGGTGGAAGGAATGGTGGCCGGTGTTGGTTGCTGGTGAAGGAAGAAGAAAAGTTGCAGAGGAGAGAGGCTCGGCATCACTCTCACTATATGAGGTGTTCGGGCGGTTGCTTGTGATGGAGATGGAGGTTTTCAAGCCGGTGGTAACGATGTTAGCGGCTGAACGCCGCGGTGGAGAGAGAGAGAGACGCAGCTTCTGCTGGCGCAGGAACCGGGTTAGGGAGGCTGATTTTTTGGCTGTCTTTGGACCCAAATTTCTCCCTCCTTGAAGCATGAAAATCACATCTATTTATAGTTGGTGGAAGAGGAACACTTCATCTCTTCTAGTGCCAAATTTCAGCCCTTGGTTCGACCTGAAAACACTCCAACCACTGATTCAAAGAAGCAATGATGAACTGCCAGTTTTGTGCAGGAAAATGGTTGGTCGGGTTGGCCACTTTGGGGCGGTGTTGCCACATCTACAACCTCGATCAACCAAAACTATTTATACTAGGGTGTAGTCAGGGCAGGGTATCGTTTTAGTGCAGGTTTCATTTAATTTGGGGAAGAAACGAGGCATCAAATGCCTTGGGAAAGAGGTCCATCGGGCAGTCTCTCTGAAGAAGATGATGAATAGTAAATTTCTGCCAATTATAGTTTAGTCCCTTAATTTGTGATTTATCTCTAATTACACCCCTGATTGGCCTCAAACTTTCAATTTTATTTAATTTCACCCCTGACAAACTTCAATTTGAACCCTATATTTTTGCGCCTTTTCCAGTTTGGTCCTTGGTTTTGGATTTATTCAATTAAGTCTTTAATTGACCATCAAACTTCAATATTTATGCAATTAAGCCCCTGATCTGACCAAATCAACTCTTAAAAATTGTAATTTGACCATAAAACTTTAATTTCTTCCAATTAAAACCCAAATTGAGTTAAAAAGCAATTTTTCTTGTAATCAAACCCTTTATAAATTCAATTAAACTTTCAATAAAATCCAATTGAGCACATAAACATCTAATTTTGGACTTTTCTCCTCAAATTGAATTTTCTTTTCATACAAGGCTCTCATCATTCAAGTATATACTATCAAAATTTCACTCTTTGTATTTTTTAACCTTCTTAATCAATTGTTCTGACCATTTGCCGCGCGCTCCTGCCTTCTACTGCTTTTATTATTTTTCCAATTTCTTCCGACTATATATTTATATTTTTTTTCTTTTTTGTGCGGGGACCCAAAAATGGGTTACAACACCCTCCATCATTTTTTGACTCAATCGAGCATCTACCTATACACGTACCATATGAGGTAAAAGTTGGAGGACTAGTCCAGTATAGATGGATGTATCTATTCGAGAGGTTAGATATTACAGTTGCAGTGTAATTCATAATCAAAAGTTTTTTCATTGTTTTTTTAATTAATAATTTTTGTTTAATTTTATATATGTAGGTACTTGTTCAATCTTAAAAAAAAGGGTTAAGAACAAGGCACATGGTGAGACTTCAATATGTGAGATTTTTGGTGTATTTTTTTGTTTTGTTGTTTTTTTTTAATGGTTGATCTCCCTTTTTTATTTTATTGTGTGAGATAATTATTTTTTTATAGGTGAACAATTTATTTTTTTCTCCAATTGCTTGGTCTAACAAACAATCTAAATTCACTTTAGTCTGTTGTTTTTTTTCTTTTCATTTTGGTCCTTTTGTCCAAATATTTTTTAATTTTTTATGTATTTTGATTTGATTTCTTTTAAAAAAACAAGATCAAACACTGACTCAATAAGAAAAACCAATGATTTTGAAAATAATATGTTAAAAGTTGAACACATTAAAGAAAAAATTAAAATTTGAATCTTTTTGGAACAACGCACAAAATAATACAAATACAACAAGAACATATTTTTTTATTTTTTATATATGTTGAAAATATTTAGAAAAAAATATGGAGTAAAAAATTGGATAACAATAGTCATCCATCCTCAAATATAAATTTCCTTATTTTTCACTTTATTTTTGGAGCATGTCTCGTCTTTGGTTGATCAAAATATGTCATATATATATTCCTGATCAATTCTGTTGCTTTTCTTCATGCTTGCTTCCATAGGATGCAAGACTTTAAAATAAGAGCAGCTTGTACATGCAGATATATTGGAATTTCGGGGCACCATCAGTTTTCAATTCTATCAATTCTAGATATTTTAGATGCCTGAATTTAGACCACTAATGGGTACATAATTTTCTTCGTTTCTCATTAATCACATCGTTTTCTACTTTTTAGTATGTCGAAGGTTGTTCGTCAATTTCTTCATCCACTGAACATACAGCGCTGTGGTTCATGACTAATATTGGTTAATCACGTGTTAGAAACGGAACCAGACTTTTGTTAGACTTTTACTTATTTGACATTACATTATCGTCAACAAATAACATTCAGTTGTTGTCTTGTTGATACTATAAGAGACCATCGGATATTCTTGGAGAAGTGTTTTTTTCTTTCATATAATGGTGGGGGTTTTCACGAGGTTTTCACCACTCTTATTAAATCCAGACCGACCGAAATAGATTAGCAAGTCAATTTGAAACCCGGGTAACCCGGTTGTTGGACTGGTTCGGATAAAATAAAAAATCAGCTAGTGCAACAACCCGGCAAAACCCAGTCGACTAGGCTGGTTTACCCATTACCCGGGCAAACCCAGATGAGATCCGATGTTTTTTTTTCAAATGTGATTTTTCTTTTATACCTCTCTTTTTTCATATGTTTTTTAGTTGGTTATTAACACTTTTTAAAGTTCACTATATAAATACTAGAAAAATATTTTATTTTTTCAATATGAGATTTGAAATCTTTTTGTATATATACTATATGTTCACAAGAAAAAAAATTAAGTTTTTTCAATGTGGTATAAAAAGCTTTTTGGTTTAAATACTTCAACTTAAAAGAATAACATAATATCTTTTCAATGTGAAATTTGAAGAACTTTAATATATATACTCTATTTCTTCAATAATATTCTTCTTAAATATATAAAAGACAACAACTTAAGATACATGTATTTAGTTCTTTTCATATTTTTTTTTCCTAAAACAAATTTAGTTAGATATTATATAACGACAATTAATAATAATAAATAGAAATTTTTAAACTCTAATAAAGATTATAAATTAATAAAAATACAACTTTAAATACACAAAATTTAAATATAAACGTTCTAAAATTAATATAATGATTTTAAATCATATAAATAACTGATTCTTTGAAAATTAACTGTTGCCTTTGTGGAACTACATATGATCTAGAAACATTTCTGTTTTAATCTTCCTTGTGTGGTTTCGGATTGAATTTCCTTAAAATTCTTATAAAATTGAAAAAGAGGAAAATTAGAAGGGGGTCAAACGACATTTAAATTTAAGTAGGGGTTCCCCCTTCCTTAATATTTTCTAAAAACCATATTTTCTAAAAAATATTGCAATTTGGTAGTTTTCTAAGGGGTATTTATTAAATGGATCAATTGACCTACGTTCGGTAAATTATAATGCCAATCGACCAAACTTTGAAGTTCAAAAGAAAAACAATCGATTGCCAAAATCAAAGCGCACAAAAAGGTGATTTTGCCTGTTTTGTATCCTGTTTTCCACAGTGAACTACAGTTGAAAGCTTCTCTAAATATGTATTTTGCCGGATTCCCACCCATAGTAGTAAAACTATCTTCTGTTTTTCTTTGTGGACCTAAGACCAAGACAACATTGTCTGTCATCTACTGTCCAATAACTGGTTCTAGAATATTACTTGCACAGGAGGTCAAACAACTCGGACAAAGTTTTTCTTTCTGTAGGTTTACTAAATTGTTATGCATGTACCCAGCCCGAAGTTCACATGCTAGTGAAATCCACAATAATCTTTAAAGTAAAAAAAAAAAAACCTCCACGTTGTTGACCACCATGTTTTCGAAAGATCATTAGTAATTTCAGTGCATGTTCCCAATCCAAATTCTAGATATAACAATATGTCAACGCCACAGACTGAGGTTTATAAATTTCCATAATTTGATCAGTATGAATGACTTGTATCTATCCATCTCCCATATCACCATCCCAATAAAAATCTTCAAATTAACCATTTAGAACGCATATACCTTCTTAACTATACATTTTTCTCAGCCACTCTCTAAAAATGGAGGTGATGGCCAAATTGCTATCCGAAAGTGACACGAATAATAAGCGATTCGAATTCCCGACTGAGAGCTTGGGGGCTTTCCCTTTGCCTGCCGGTCAAAATTCAGTTCATTTCGTTGCATTTGACATGTTAGACCAACCGTGGAGACTGAAGATCTCTGTACGCAAGAAAGGTAAGTATCTAAAACCTTGGATATGTGGTCAATGGCTCAGGCCAGGAGATAGAGTTACCTTGATTATGCATGTGCAAGAGAATGGTGTAAGAAATTATCGTATCATAGCTGAAAGGAAGCATTTCGGTTTCTGGTATTCCATTGATCACTAGTTTACTGCACAGGCAAGGTTGGGATATCTTCTGGAGCAAGTGTGGAAGCATTCTTGTAGAAAAGTGAAGAAATGAAATGTAAGGGACACTGAAATGCTATGTCTGGGTTCATAAATGCTATGAAGCCGTGTATTTTCTTAAAAAACATATATGTTAAGCTACTTGGTATGTCGCATATTTATAAACATGTCCGGTAAATGGCAATTAGAGGTCTGGATTCACACAACCTTTCAAGATTACCTTGCAAGATGGTGAGCACAAACTTTTTTGAAGTTACTGATATATACGCTGATCATATATCTTTATATGAGACCCCTTCATTTCATATACCCGAAAGAGAGAATAAGAAAACATTTTCTCATAATACCCATCCTCCGATGTTTCTAATAAGTTGTGGTGCTAAATATATTCATTGTGTGATCCAAGCAGGGAAAATGAGCTCTCCTAGCTTTTTATATATAGTGCTAAATACAAGTAATTGATGACTGTTTGAAAATGAATGACCACTGTTTTACGCATGCTGAATTGCTCATGCATTGGGGGATTTTTTATTTTTTCATATTGAGAAAATATAATGTTTTGAAAAGTAATTTTATATTTTAAAATGTATTTTTAATATTAATGCATTAAAAAATTTCAAAAACATAAAAATATAAAAATTTTCAAAAATATTTTTGAACTATAAAAATAAATAAGGTGTTTGAAAGTGTAATAATAATTATTTTTAAAAGTATTTTTTACACATAAAAAAATAATATTTCTTTTTCTTTTAAAAATTTATTATATATATATATAAGTTTAAATAATAAAAATAATTTTTAATTTAGGCCGCAGTTATAATACTTTTAAAATGAAAAAAATTACATTATAATTGTTTTTTTGAGTTTTTATATTTTCAAACCGCTTCATAATAGCTTCATTATTAATTTTATTGTAACAAACGAATCAACAACCCTTTTTACTTGAAGAGATAACAATACAAGCAAAAGACAATATCTTTGACTATGTTGTACTCTAACCATATCGAGTATGCACCAAATAGTGAGGATACTTATTCTGCATCACCAAATTAAACCGGATTAAAGTATCGTAGTGTTGATATATTTCTAAATTATTTTTAAGGAAAATCATGATGTAAAGGTTGACAAGAATTTTTTGTAAATAAACTTTTCGGATTGCATTTCTATTATTTATTTATATGGCAACCGAACAATGTTAAATAGGGAAAGATAAAGAAAGAAAAGAGGAAAAAGGGAGAAATTAGAGCAATGAGTTGTAATATTTAATATATATATATATATAAAAACAAACATAAACATACACATACGAGTCAAAACTCTCCTTCCGTGTAACAATAATTCACTAAACTAATATATTAATATTTTAATATAAAAAATATATAAAAAAAAAATTAAAAGGGTAATTGCTTCCTTTTGATCCACTGTGATTTGGTAAATTATTTTGTAAGAGCTTCTTATAAAATTATAATTACACTTTTTTTTTTCTTTTAATTTGTAGTTATAACTATAATCTTGTAATGTGATTATAATGATATGATTTGATTGGAAGCCCCACCAATAGATATTTTTGCGTTTCTTTATTAAAAAATCTCTTCCTTCTCCATCTTCTTCATCCTTAATTTTAGTTTCTTTGTCTTCTTCGATCTTCTCCATTCCTAACACACCATCCCTCCCTCCCTTCCAACCCCCCCCCCCCTCTCTCTCATTCCTTTCCGTTTCCTTCTCAGGTTCTCTCTAGAAAAACGGTAGGATTATTGTTTGTTTTTTTGGATTAGAGTTGCATTTCAATTTTGACAGTTGGTGAATCAGATCAGGGCTTGAACTGAAGTTGTGATGTCATGAAAAGTGGAATTGCGTAAAGTTTGATTTGTGGAAGTAGAAGTTGATTTTTTTTCAGAAAGGGAATGTATTGGGTTTTTTGCATTTAGGTTAAGAATTGTGATGAATACGAGGAGTTCATGGGCTGATTTGGCTTCGAATTCTGCAGATGAGAGGTGGTTGGGATCGTGGGAGAGAGAGAGAAGTGGATCCTTTTGGAAGTGATAGGGCTTCTACGAGATTGGGTGGATTCCATGGGATTAAAGCATCAAACAAGGGAGTGATTGTTTTAAAGGGTATGTCATGTTTGTGGCTCAAGGTTTTTTCTTTCTTTCTTTTTAAAGGTTTATGCTCTGTGATTTTATTTCCATTCAGTGCTACTCATAATGGAAATTTCCGAGGTTGTAGTTTTGTTGCTATTTTCATTCTAACAAGGTTAGTTTAACTGCTTTATTGTGTATGTGAGGTTCAATGTGAGTTGCTTGTAATGTTCTTTGTCCTTTGGGTTTTGTTGGGTCTGTTTAGTTTTGTTTCTGGAATGAATTGGTGCGGATCCATGCAGATGGGGGTGATGGCCATAGTGAGAAATTGGGTGGGTTTCAATTTTCAAGGGTTAAAGCTTCAAACAAGGGAGTCACAGTTCTAAAGGGCGGGTCGTAAGTGAGAATTTTTTTGGTTCTAGTTAGTCTTTTTTAAGGGTTTTTGCTTTATTATTTATTGATGTTGTCGTCATTGATAGTGGTGGATTAGAGAGGTTATGTTAAGTAATAATTTTATTGTGTTGCTGGTTTTGTTCACAATGTTCAGTTTGATTGCTCTGATATGTTAGGTTCATGTGTGTTGCTTATTATGCTTTTTTGTCCTTCATTTTACTAGGGAGATGGGATTGCATTAAAAAGATTTCAGTAATTTTTACTTAATAAAGTAATTCCTGATAAATATTTATATATTTAGAGATGAAAAATGTGAAAATGAATGCCATTGCCTGTTGTCAGTCACATGTTAAGCTTGTTGTGTTGTCCTCAATAATCATCTAGCCAGCTTTTCTTTATGTTTGTTCATAAAGGTTAGTTCTTATTTGCTTGTTAGTCTTCTAGATTTTGTTGTTGAATGTTTTAGTATATGCAGATGAAAGTGATGGGGCTAGTGTGAAATTGGATGTGTTTCAAGGAGCTAGGGCATCAAACAAGGGAGTGGCTGTTTTGACAGGTAACGAAGATTTTTATAGTCCAAGCTGTTTTCATTTTATTTATTTATTTACATATTTCAGTTGTTAAGCATGTTAAGCATTGGTTTTGTTGAGTTGCTGCTTTTTGCTTTTTAGCATTCGTGTTACCATCATGAAATTTGACTGCTTGCTATGTATATTTGGTTGAACATTGTACCTTTTGGGCCTCGGTTATAGTACTACGGAGATGGGAATTTATTAAAAGGTTTCAGTTATGTATGTTCATTGCATGTGATTGAAAGCTTCTTTAATTTGTGGCAGAGGATACAAATTCAGTAGCAGTGTTTGGTTCCTTAAAGATTTTGAGCTACAATGTTTGGTTCCGAGCAGACCTGGAGATGCATAGGAGGATGGAAGCACTTGGTGAACTTATTCAACTACATTCACCAGATGTCATTTGTTTACAGGTTTTTCTTGTTCCCTACTCTTGAAATTGGATCTCCCTGTGTTGACTTTCATCTTAATTATTGCCATTTTTTTTCCTGCAGGAAGTTAGTCCAGATATATATGACATATTTCAGCAATCCAGCTGGTGGAAAGCATATCAATGCTCTGTTTCTTCTGAAATAGCAAGTTCAAGAAGATACTTTTGCATGCAGGTATGGTTTTGATATGTGCTGGATGGTGATTCTGCTTGTTAGTATGCTTCTGGCTTACTTTACTTAGTGACAAAGTATGGATCCTGAGAATTCTCTTTGTTGTACACTCTCTCCCCCAAACTGGAGAATCATGGAAACATGGTTTTATGTTGGCTGTTAAATGAACTTCTGCAGGTTTTCCTTCTTTTGGTTGAGTGATTGTGTTTCATTTATTGGACCGGCCCTTGATTATCTTACTGATCACGGAATACGTTTGACCTATAACTAAATTTTAGCAGTTCCTTAAAGTCAGTGTCTTTGTAAAACATGGGACCAAATAATATCTTACCTGGATTTCATGTATTACATTGCCTTGTAGTTGTCAGCGATCCAACTTAAAGACTTGATATTGGCATTCATTTTTTTTCTAAATTAATTTTTTTTATTATTAATATTGCCCCCTTGTTTGCAGTTAAGCAAACTACCAGTAAAATCTTTCAGCACTAAACCCTTTATGAATTCAATAATGAGGAGAGAACTTTGCATTGCTGAGCTTGAAGTTCCAGGAAAAAAGTCATTAGTTGTTGCCACTAGCCATCTAGAGAGTCCTTGTCCAGCACCTCCAAAATGGGATCGGATGTTCAGCAAGGAACGTGTGGATCAGGCAAAGGAGGCCATCAACCTTCTCAAGAAGAACTCAAATGTGATTTTTTGTGGTGACATGAACTGGCTTGATTGCCGAATGGTAAATGATATATATTTCCAAACCACTCAACTTATTAAATCTTTTATTTAATCTCGCCTGATTAGCACACAGAAAGAATGTCATATTCAGCACTTCAATCATAATGATTTGCAAAAGGCATAGCAGGACGAAGTGAGAAGAGGTGGATATTCCAAACAAAGCGCCATAGATTAGAGGCAGCGGCACAACAATAATCCACCACAAAGTACCATTTTAGCAATTGACTAAGAGCAGAAGAGCTCGAATGGATTATTGAACTATCAATAATAGTGCTATGAATTTAGTTGGATCACTGAAACTATCTCAGCATTCTAATCTTGTATCAGTACTCGAGGTAGAACTGAATCACTTACAGGCACAACTACTCCTCTTGGCCTTTGACTCGGTGACATGGCCATTGAGAGTCTGAATCGAACTACTGAGATGTTGAGAGCACTGTAATTGGAAGTAGTAGACATATATTTATACTCTTATTTTGGAATTGGGCGGACAAAGTAAACCCCAAATATCATGGCTAGCTGAAAATTGAGAGAGAAATTCGGAATGAATCAATTTCCTGAGCAAAATAAAATTTGTTCTCCTTGGCAAGAATATAATCGACAACTTTGTTTAAGAGTATTCTTCCTCCTTTATATTGGGCTGAATGCTCTGATTTTCTAAATTTCTTTCTTGATTTTTCTCCTTTTCAGCAAAATAGCCCCAACCTTTTCTTTCATTTTTTCTTTTTAACTCCAGTTATGATGCATGTAAAATAGGGTGTTTATTTTCACTACACCTTTTGCTTTTAAAGACAAATAATATGTTTGATTAATGTTAAAATTTAATTTACTGTTTGTGGAATTTAGTTATATTTACATTGAAAACACAGGTTTGTCAAAAGCAGCTTCAGGCTGCTTCTCCCCTTCTCCTGTGATCTTGATAGTGGAGAGTGAACACTATTTATAGTCGGACCAGGTTTACTTTATCCGCTCACTTCCAAAATAAAAGTATAAATATATGTCTACTACTTCCAATTACAGTGGTCTATTAATTTGCGGTTTGAGATAGTTTTAGGATAAGCATGAACGTGATTCATTGTATATAGACACTTTACTTTCCAGACACTTTACTAATTAAAACGAGCATTCTCCTCACAAATTAAGGATATGTCTCCACCCGTAAGCCATTAATTTGTCACGCATGAGCTTCAAACAGTGTCCCCGAAGAAGAAGATTGATAAATTAGCTAGCATGAACTTTGAATGAATACAAATTTGATAAATCAATTTAAATTAAGTGACATAATGATCTATATATCAAAGTACACCAGGCGGCTATACCTGAAAAAAGGAGAGATCCTAATTTGTGAGGAGAATCTCGTTTTAACCTGCTAGCTACTCTTTTCAAATAAATTCAGCATGCATTTGAGAGCAAAAGAGCAATAAATAGAAATGAGTTTGAAAAGAACAACAACCAGATATATAAAGGATTAGAAGATTGCCAAATTTTCCAATAAAAAAGATAGATAGGGAATATTTGTAGATCAGGCAATGACGATTGAAAAGCATTTATGATGAATCAGATTTGCACAAATTAAGGATTTATGATGCCAAAATGTGGTGGGGTTAAGCTTTGAGAAAGGTGTTTTGGATGTTAGTGTTTAGCTAACTTATAACTCTAATTTTGTTATTTGTTTTAGTCATATTTTGGGTCTTAATTTGGTTTACATATTAAAATCATATTATGCCCACATTTGAATTAAGAAACATATCAAATAGTTTCCACTTAGTTACATCTAAGGTAGCGAGGAAAAGAATATCAATTCAATTCTTCTATCAATTCAGTGATTCTCTTAGCTAAAAATCTAACCCAATCCAGGTTTATTGTTGATATTTAAAAAAACAAAAAAAAATATTAAAGTTTGTTTCAATAAAAAAAAGAAAAATTGAATACGTCATATTTTAAATTAGATTCCACCATTTAATTACTGCTAGCTACATGATTCATGCTCCATCATGAGTTAAATATTTTTGTTTTTCATAAAAATTATATATGCAAGTTTTTTCAAAGTATTTTTATAGTTCAAAAAATATAATAAATTAAAAAGTTTATGT
>Ga0307518_10000426_pt1 | contig 32277 bp, 30 predicted proteins | sample 25_EM_MG_FD_203889 | JGI IMG/M metagenome (GOLD analysis project Ga0307518, IMG submission 203889) | Populus trichocarpa ectomycorrhiza microbial communities from riparian zone in the Pacific Northwest, United States - 25_EM | ecosystem: Host-associated > Plants > Roots > Unclassified | place... | reverse complement strand
ATAATAATAATAATAATAATAATAATAATATAATACTAATTATTATTATTATTATTATATTGTATTATATTATAACATATTTTTTTGGTTTTTTATTTTTTTATGCCTTTATGGGTTTTTGTTTTGCTTTTTTCTTTATGTTTTTTTCTTTTAATGAATTTTTTTTTGTTTAATTTAGTTTGTTAATGTTAAATTTGTTTTTATTTAGTTATCAGATTTTCATGACATGGATCCCGAGTTTGACGGGTTAACTTGAAGGCGTGGGGAAAATACAATAGCTTTCCCCATGCTTTTTAATTGTACTTATATATTATAATAATAATTATTATTATTATAACATATATTTTTTAAAAAAAATTTGTTTTTTTTTGTTTTTTTGTTTTTTATGCCTTTATGGGTTTTTTTTTTTGCTTTTTTCTTTGCATTTTTTTCTTTTAATGAATTTTTTTTGTTTAATTTAGTTTGTTAATGTTAAATTTGTTTTTATTTAGTTATCAGACTTTCATGACACGGATTCCGAATTTGATTGGTTAACCTGGTTTGATGAGTCAACTAGAAATTTTATTTTTTTGCTTTTTTTCTTTTTAATTAATTTTTTTTCGTTTAGTTTAGTTTGTTAATGTTAAATTTCTTTCTATTTAATTATCAGACTTTCATGACACGTATCCCGAGCTTGACAGGTTAACTCATTTAATTATGGGTTAACCCGTTAATTTTTTTTTCTATTTAGTTATCAAACTTTCATGACGCGAATCTAAGGTTTGATGGGTTAACCCAGTTGATTCAGATTTTTTTTCTTTTTCTTCATTAGTTTTTTTTCTTCATGTTGGTTTTTTTTCTTAGTTTTTTTCTTTTTAATTAATCTATTTAATTATCACACTTTTATGATACGACCTTGCAGCCAGACCCACATCCAAGGCTCTTGGGTCCGGTATTGCAACTAGACTCAATTAAACTTGAGTCATGTAAGTTTAATATTATTATTAATATTATAAATATTACTCTTAGGTCAAGCGTTGCAGCTAGACCAAAGACTCTTGGGTATATCTTTACATAAAGATATAACACTCTTAGATCTTAGCCTTTTTTGATATTTTTTATGCAAGAAAAAAAAAAACCCGTGGCGTATGCCTTTGTTTTTTTTTTCCCCCCCTTTTCCTTTCTAAGCCTTACTGTGGACTGCACAGTGGAGTCCACAGTGAAAAAACTGATGTCTTTAGTTTTTTTTGTCTTTTTAATTATTTTTTTAATTTAGTTTCTTAATATTAAATTTTTTCTGTTTAATTATCAGACTTTCATGACACGGGTTAACCTGGTTTGACGGGTTAACCCAGTTTATTCAGATTTTTTTTTCCTTTTCTTCATTAGTTTTTTTTTCTTCCTGTAGGTTTTTTTTTCTCTTTGCCTTTTCCTTTTTAATTAATCTTTTTTTTTAATTTAGTTCATTAATATTAAATCTTTTTTCTATTTAGTTATCATATTTTTATGACACGAATCTCAGGTTTGACGGGTTAACCTGATTTGACGGGTTAACCCAGTTGATTCAGATTGTTTTTATTTTTCCTCATTAGTTTTGTTTTTCCGATTTCATCTTTTAATATTGTATGTAGTCCACGGTGAAAAAATAGCAGATGCCTTTAGTTTTTTTTTCCGTTTTTTTTTCTTTTTATGCCTTTCACTGTGGACTGCACAATGCAGTCCACGGTGAAAAGGTTGATGCTTTTTTTTCTTTTTAATTAACTTTTTTTTTATTTAGTTTGTTGATATTAATTTTTTTTTCTATTTAGTTATTAAACTTTCATGACACGGATCTCAGATTTGACGGGTTAACCTAGTTGATTCATATTTTTTTTTTCTTTTTCTTCATTAGTTTTTTTCTTCATGTTAGTCTTTTTTTCTTTGTTTTTTTCTTTTTAATTAATCTATTTAATTATCACACTTTTATGACACGATCTTGTAGCCAGATCCACATCCAAGACTATTAAGTTTGGTATTGCAGCCAGACCCACTTAAACTTGGGTCATTCAAGTTTAATGTTATTATTAATATTATAAATATTACTCTTGGGTCAGACGTTACAGTCAAATCCAAGACTCTTGGGTATAGTTTTGTAAAAAAACCTAATATATTTAGATTTTAGTTTTTTTTAATATTTTTTATACAAAAAAAAAAAATGATATGCGGCATCGCGTGTCAAGGCGAATAAAATTACGGACATCTGCTACAATGCAGCACACGGTACCTAAGAATATACTCAAGACAAATTCATTGTAAAATGGGATCTCTGTATATCCCAGTTTCTCTCACAGATAATCATGTCCCGTCAAGTCTCGCCATGTCCAATCCACTTACCCACTAAACGCTGAGTTTCTGGGTTGAAGAAATGAGTTTCTATGGTGGATTAGATCTGCCTTTTGTTCTTTGTCTGGGCTCACAGCATGAAGACCACCTTCGGCCTGGTTCCAATTTGAATCCCACTGCAACTCCGATTCAGCACCGCCCATGGACCATTCCAGCACGCGCAAATTACCGCGGCGCGGTTTCTTGTAGCAGAAGTGGGCACTTGCAGCTCTGTAAGACTTGACAACAACCATAAAAACTACAACACTGCGACTGCCAGAAAAGGATGAAAACAACAGAATTGCTACCATGATGATGGTGACCGGGAACACGACATGGAAAATATAATGTAAATTTAAATTATAAAATTATAAATATAAATTTTTAATTAATTATATATCTCGATAAGTACACTAATAAAATTAAATAAAAAAAGTTAATAATGTTATAATTAATGAATGATATAAATAAATAAAGTGAGATAGAAATAGTATGAATCAGAACAAAACTTTAAGAGAAAATCACGAATTACACAAGAATCCAATGATAATTTAATTATCCAATTAGTAAAGTTTCAGGTTAAATGACACCTAAATTTTAAAAAGAAACACACAATGTAACTCCATAAAACTCAAGATTTTTCCCGCATCTTTAAACATTTCTCATATCTAGTTTGATATTTATCTACACTATGTGAATTGTAATATAATTATATCTTTTTAATAAATATATAGAAAATATAAAAAATATAGATATAAAAATTTTATGATATCTTTTAACATAGGTTTTCTTTAATAGGAAGAGTTTCTTAATCGAAATAAATAATTTAATCTAATAATGTCAAATATAAAATAAGACTATAGGCTAAATGTCTTTTTTTAAAAAAATACTATGATCTAATTTAATAATATTTTAAATTTAATGTAATTTATTATTTTAAAATTAAAATTATATGTCGAATGATAAAAAAATAAAAAATATAGGCAAGAATAGAAATGATATAAATTGTTTTGTTTAAATGAGTTTTTTTTTATATTTGTAACTATTGTAAAAAGTAATAATAATTTTTTTATAACTATTGAGTCAAGCTAATTCTAAAAGTAAACTCAAATCAATCATGTTTATTAACTATTTAATTTTCCTAATTTTTCACAAGTTTAATTTTACATATTAAATAAATATTAACTTTTTACAGGTCAACTTGTGATAAATTTGATCAACAAATAACCGTGATGGTTTCATTCTGTAAGCATGGGATTTGGCAATTGAGACACAGCTGACAGGTTCAACTTGGGGGCATCAGGTTTTGTTCTTTGTTAAACCTGTCACCACCGGACCAAGTTCACAATCCTCAGATTCCTCGACTCAGAGGCATCTTCCAGCGCAAGTAATTTGAAGATTAATGTCCGCATTAAGGATTTTAACATAATTAGCGAAGACGATAATCTCTAATTGAATCTAAAGGACCCAAACGAGTTAAAAACATGCCACGTTTGAGCCAAACCATCCCTCACCCATTCCAAGATGCCATTCATATTTTTTTCACATATTCGAATCCGAGTCAGTATTTACAACGCTCACTTAAACGGAACTTGCCTCAATATATCAGCGAACATGGACGACCCAGAAGGTGGAGGAGAAAATGTGTAAATATGATATATGCACATTGAAGATGTAATCACTTCTTTCGTATACATGTGGAAAATTATGCTACAAAATAATCTGAATCCAGCACAATAAGCTTCAGATTGCGAACAATCATCTTCGCCTTGATATCTCAACATCAGCACCACTGCCAGCATGCTTGGTTGGATGTTGAAGTTTGTTGGAGATAACAACAGCATGGGAAGGAGGAGGATCTTTCTCGCGAACTGTTCGAAGTTCCTGCACAAACAAATAGCTACTTGAAGCAGTTGAAAGAAAAAACAAAAATTTGGAAATTCTTGCAATTTCTTGTTGGCAAATAAATATGTTTAGCCAATCTAAAATTCATATAAATATGTTGTTCTAAATTTCGAGAATCTCGATGATTTATTTGCCAACTAGGCTGGCAAAATCTAATCTGCAGAATATGCTAACTGTATTGCTTATGTAAGCAATACAGAGTGTTCATTTAATTACAAGTAACATTAGTTGGATATAACATCTTGGAATTGGTTAAAGCATACTCATCAAGCAGTTTAGATGAAAATGATACATGGAAAATAGCATGCATGGGGGGGACTTACCGCACGGAAAGGAAAGTCATCTGCCTCAAGCATATGAACAATTTGCCCCATTTTTGGTCGCTTACAGGCATCCAAATCTATACATCGGAGGCAAACCAGCAATGTTCGTTTCAAAGACCTTGGAGCAGGTTGAACTTCAATGAGGGGATCTACAAGCTCCTCTCCACGACGGCTTGCTACCATTCCTTTGAACCAATCAACCAAGTTCATCTGACAAAATTCCGTTGAAGCAGTGTTATGATAGTTAATATAATCTTTAATACAGATGCTACAGGGGGGGGGATTAATTTTTACCTCTCCGGCTGGTCTGGAGTAATCAATGGGACTCCTTCCAGTAATCATCTCCATAAGAAGAACACCAAAACTGTATACATCACTCCCCTCATTAAGCATGCCTGTACTTGCATAATCAGGTGATACATATCTGAAGCAGATGACAATAAAGAGAGGTGTAAGTGAAAAGTGAACACATGAAAGTCATCCACATTTAAGTTAATTTGAAATTTATAGCTTTAATATTTGAAAAGATACGCACCCAAATGTCCCCATAACACGTGTGGTCACATAGCTTGCTTCAGAACCCAAGAGTTTGGCCAATCCAAAGTCTGAGACCTTGGGGTTCCATTTTCTATCCAGAAGTATGTTACTGGATTTTACATCTCGATGAACAACTTTAGGTTCTAAACCTTCATGTAAATAGGCCAGCCTGCAGCATAGGGAGGAACCATAAAAATTAAACACAAAACTCACAAGCATCTTTCAATTGGAAAAAATAAAACAATAGAGTTCATAGAGATTAAAGTCTGAGCTCTGATGTTCTTTTCAGTTCACAAACACTACAATTTCTGAACCTTCTCTCAGGAAAAAACCAATAGTAGAAACCCAGTCATTTAGACTTAAATGTGTATTCCCGCTCGTTAAATTTCAACAATGATAAAAATGACTGCAATTCTGTGGTCTGAACTTTATAGGTGCTTAGATAAAGAAGAGATGCAACTGATTAAAATCAATTAACCATGAAAGAACACTTTATAGGTGCTTAGATATGAAGAGATGCAACTTATTAAAATCAATTAACCATTAAAGAACAGTTAGTAATTAGGTTCATTTTTCACCAATCAATCACCGGCAAGAAGATTAATACACATGAAACTAGAGCCTAGAGTACCGCACCCTTTTGCTGTCCCAATTGCAATATTCATTCGGATATCCCAGGTCATAGGACTAACAGGACCTACATCACCATGTAACCATTGCTCCAAATTTCCGTTGTCAACATATTCATAAACAAGCATCCTGCAAGGCCAGTAACAGTTCAAATGAGCAAAAAGCAAAAGAACAAGAGGTATTTCATTCCTTCAACTTCTCATATGACAAATACCTGCTAGAACCATCTGCGCAATACCCAATTAGGCGCACCAAGTTCTTATGTCTTACTTTTCCAATTGCTTCAACTTCTACCTTAAACTCCTTCTCCGCCTGACCCCTAGAAATACAAAGTTCGCAGCATATTAAGTCCATCCAGATAAATATTTTAGTGCACAAATATTCAAAGACTTGAGCTTTTGATGAGAATTTTCATAACCTAATCCTAGCACGCTGTAACAATAATAAGTAAAAGAAAACTCAAAAGTCCTCTGTAACGAATCAGGGCAATAGTGTGTATTTAAACATTGATTTCATTACAAACCATGTAACATTTTCAGGATTTCTTATCTTTCCAGTTTCCCAACAGTAGGGAGGGGGGGGGGGGGTTAGGGTCGCTTTTGCAACTCCAAAATCCAGTGAAAATTCAGTAATAATAATAATAAAAAGAATTAAAAGCTAAACATATAGTTTAATGAGATCAATCCTTCGACATCTCAAAAAGAAAATAAAGCCTTCCCATTCATAAATCAAAGGGGGACAGAAAGAGAAAGGTCAAACAAAAAAAAACCCACCTAAGCTCAAAGGTATGAGGATAATGTTAAGGAAGAAGAACAAAGCATTAAACAATAAAAATGAAAAAGAATAAAAGAACAAAGTAACCCTCTACTTTAATCCCATAATTAAAAGACCAAAACTTTAATTGCCATCATAAACAAAACAGTAAAAAACAAAAAGCAAAACAAAAACTATAACAATTAAAGCAAAACACACAGAACCTTAAAAATAATTAAAACAAAACTGAAAACTCACTTATTATTAAGTAAATTCTTGACAGCAACGACAGACCCATCTTGCAAAACTCCTCTGTAGACAACACCATAACCTCCTTCACCGATCACATTTTCTGCAGAAAATCCACGTGTCGCAATCTCGAGCTCTTTCAAACTATACCATCGACCCCACCCTATATTTTCCTCCACCGACGAAATGTCGTCACTAATACTACTGCTACTCTCTCCACTCTTCTTTCCCATCTCCACATCACCACCACCACCATTCTCCATCTTTACAAAACCCACATTCACTACATTGCCCTCGTCTCTCTCTTTGTTTTCCTTAAAATCCAAATCTTTAATCTCCACAATTTCTTTAGACACTAAAGGGATAGATCCCGAACTGTGTTTCACTCGCATCTTGTTGCGTTTTCTAGAGGCGCGGCGTAAGTGAACACAGAGAAATATTAAAAATGAAACTAAGAGGAGACATATTAAGAGAATTGCAATTAAAACATAGAGTTTAAGATTCAAAAATGGCGTTGTTGAGGTTAGTTTGTGAGGGAGATTGTAGATGGTGGTGGTGGTGTTGGTTTTTGTTTCAGTGTCGAAATCCGACATTGATTTAAAATTTCTCGGGAATGTTAAAGAAGAAAACGTTGGTGTTTGGTTGCTGAGAAAATTGAGGAAAATTTGAGAGTTTACTTCTTGGTGCTGTAAGAGAGAGGGGAGAGAGAGAGAGAGAGTGAGGATAGAAGACGACAGTGTGGTGTTTTAACGGATACAGACTAGAAAAAGTGAAAGGCAAAGGAGAGAGACGTTAAGTGATTAGCCGATAACTTTTGGGCTGGGTAAAGGGTTTTATCACGATAATGCCACTGATGACAGATTACGGGCAGGATACATTTTGAAGAGCTAAATCTATAAAATTACATTTTAAATAGTATAAATATAACTTTTTTTCATTATATATACTTTAATGAAAAATAGCTATACGAATAGAAAATTATATAAAATTTAAAGAAATTAGTGTTTTTATTTTTAAATTATTTTTAAAAAAACTCATCAAAATTATATTTTTTATTTTTTAAAATTTATTTTCATATAGCAAATCCAAATAATCTTAAAAATATAAAAAAATTAATTTAAAATAAAACAAATTTCATAAAAAAAACAAACACTGTTCCAGTAAAAACAAACACATCCTAAACTCAATCTATTAAAAACCTATTTGTTTTATGATAGTAATTATTTTTTAAAGAATTTTTATTTAAAAATATATTAAAATAATATATTTATTTTTAATATTAGCATATCAAAATAATCTAAAAATATATAAAAATAATTTAAAATTAAAAAATACTTTTTATAAAAATACTTTTTTTCAAAATAGTACACAGTTTTTGATCCAACAAATTACAGAGTTATACAATACTTAATTCAACGCCAACCGAATCCGAAGGAAAGCAAAAAAAAAAAAAAAAAAAAAAAAAAAACGAGACAAAACCCAATCCCTAAGTTGAAAAGGACACGATTTAATTTTGTATTAAAAGATGCATTCATACTTTGATATGAAATTAGGAGGAGAGATTACAAGAAGTGGATTAATGGCTGGCGTGATTGCAACTTGTTTGTTTTCTGGTTATTTCTTTCAGCTGACTGCGGTCTGTTTTTTCTCTTCCCTTGTAGAACAAGATTGGATGCATCTAATAATGCATGCTTTTATATTTCATCAATGCCAAACTTCGTCGCATCATGCGATGGTGATATTGTAAAAGTTTTTTTTTTTAAATAGATATTTTTATTATTAATTTTATTTTTTGTTTTTATTATTATGATGATGTTTTTCTAGTTTTTTTATTTAAATAAAATATATTTTTTTTACTTTATTATTAGAGTTTTATTTTTTATTTTTATAAAAGATTACAATAGCTTTTTGACAAAAATAAAAATACAAAAGAATAAAATTAAGTATTTTAAAAATCTTTTTATATTTATGATATTATTAATTTTTGAAGATTTTGACTTATAACAAATAACATATAACACTATAAAATAAGTTTTTTTTTTTTATAATTTGAAAATAGTGCTAGTTTGCAATTAAAAAGTTCTCAATCAATTTTATATTTTATATAAACAATGTTTAATTTTCAATTAAATCACCTATGTAAATATAAAATAGAGTTATTTCTACATGATACTAGTAAAATCTATAGAGAACTCATGATTAACCAAGCATGTGCATGGTTTATTCTCGCAAAACCAAGTCAAACAATAATAAGATTAAATATTGTAAAAGTCTTTTTATATTTACGTGTTCTTGATCTTGAAAGATTTTGAATAGTAACAATCCTTGTATTCTATATTCTGGTATGCGTCATAGCAAAGCATGTATTATGACTGTAGAATATGAAAAGATTATGTCAACTACTTTGGGATTATGCCCCCTCCTTTGGCATGGAATGAGATATTCAATTTATCCTAGACACTCGTGACACCTTATAATTATCAACTTTCTTAGAGATACAATTATAGATATTATCCTGGTTTGTGCATCCACGGTGTCTGTTCTTGATAGAATAAATTGGACAAATTTTATTTTCATATTTATAAACTAAATATTACCATATTCAACTCGGTGTTATCACCAAGATCTCCAGCCTTTGGTCAAAGTTTGTATGTTAATTGATTAATTAGCAATAAATTAGCACTCTGGCTAACTAGCAGTCTAGAAGGAGGAATTATTAGAGGGAGCATCGTGCATGGAAGTCAAAGAAAAATGAAGCTTGAATTCGAAAGTTGAAGTCAACGAACCATTCGAATCACTGCAGAGTGCAGAACATGCTTGTTAGTGGGTGCTTGCAGTGCAACAGAACCCTTTAGAATCCAAGTCTCCATCTTGAGAAAATCATTAGGACTGGAAAACTTATGAATCTCTTTGTTTCGAAGTTCCTTAATTTGGAACAAAGATTCAGAATGGTACTGTCGAACTTAGTTGAGACAACCCGGGGATGCCATCCGAGGTTGGTTACAAGTTTCAACAAACTTTCTGTTGACCATGGCCAATGAGGCCTTTACGTAGAGCACAAATTAAATCAAGAAATTCTCATGAATTTCAACCGAATTCCACATCATTTGTCTTAACCAGGTCGAACGTGAGTGTCAATGTAACATATCACCTAATACATTCTCGGATCGATGCCCCCTCGAAGGCTCATAGGATTGCTTAAATAACATTTAATACGAAGCTGTCAATATTTTAACACAACTTTCCCATTAGCATACACGTTTTATTTGGGTAGGTAAATAGAGCTTGAACTAGAAAAATTGTTAAGTGGGATTTATCCAGAAGTATTGGATCGCCAGAAACTTTTATTGCTTTCTACGGAGAAAGCTTACAATACCACGTGAATGCACCGAAAATGGCAGACGTTTCTTGCCAGAAACACAAGTTATTTCCACCTGCCAGTCTTGGATTTTAGCTATTCATAGCCCCAAATATCTTACAGACTGCTGCTTCAGCCCTATTTTAAGCAGGCAGGTCGCACAGGTCGCTTAAGCAATAGAGCGAAAATCGATTCTCTCTTCTCCCAACACTACTTCATTTATTCCTTCTATATTCGGCTCATGTAGCCATCAAGTTAGTTTCATCTCTCGTATCGCTGTAATCTAAAGAAAAATTACGCAAAAACGACTTCCATTGAATAAATGTGGGGTGAGGAAGGATATTCGGACCATAAGAGAAAATAAAAACGCATGCATCATCGCTCCTACTTGGTTTAGCATTTTAGACACAAATCATTAATATGTTCGAATATCCAATTATTTGTGTTGTATCTAACATAATTTTCCCGCCATGGACATTCTTTATTTCTTTGAATCATTGTCACTCCTATGATAAGGTTTTTTTGCACTTCAGATCAGCTAACGTCATTTAGTAATTCGTGAAGGTCCAATAGGAGCAGCTACAGTTTATTCAAAAACTTGCTGGCAAAGATTGGCTGGCTTGTAAATTTGGAGGCCAATGGAGGCGATTTTTGTATATTACGTTTTCCAGAGGGGTATCTCTTGCCAACAGAATCAGTGGACAAGGAAGAGTGGGGGCCAGGGACCCATTGGGTAAACATTAATGTTCATAGGAGAAAAATCGTGAGTTTTACATGCCACCGGAGTTATACGAGTTGTTCTGTATTGATTCAAGGAAGGAGCGCCACAGTAATACCAATGGCCCTTTATGGGGCCAAGATCCCTTGGCTGAATTCAAAATTTTAAACTGGTCGATGGCATCTGTGGTGTCTGTCGGTCATGGCATGACTAGAAGTTAACACATTCAGCAACGACTAGAAACATTCGGTCGAGAAATGATAAACACAGTGAACACAGTCACGATTGTGGGAAAAGTATAAGCCATGGGAGTTTGGTAATATCAAAGATCTGCTATTTGAGTGTATTCGTTGAGAAATTCGTTATTTATTTATTCATGTTTTATAGCACAGCTCCATTCGGTCATGGCTTGAAAAACTATACAATGGGTGTCGAAATATCTATTCCAGAAATAGTGAGAAATGCAATATCTTGTTTAAAAAATTATCCATAACTTGTGAGGTTAAAAAAATTATCCATAACTTGTGAGCGACCAGTGAGTTTGAAGTTGGTTACAATCCATTTATGCACAAAACTCAATTATAAAAACTACTTTTTATTAATTATTTTAGTTTTTTTTGATGAATTCCACATACAAAACTCCACCTCCACCTCAAAAACAAACACCTTCTTCGTGTGTTGATTCAAAATCTTTGTAAGATCTGTGTTGAAAATGCGTTAACAATTCGAAAATAATTCAATTGCTCTCCGAATAATCCGACGGAGCATGGTAGAATTTGCTAGGAGATGAAATGTCAAACGCTTGCCGATGATGCAATTATTCAATTTATAATCATTATTTTTGGATGGGTATTTAATCTCAGTTATTTGTACAAGAAGCAAGCGCAACTCAAACAGTAAGGTGTTTAAAGTGGGATAGTTTGTTATTGTTTTTTAAAGTATTTTTTATATTTAAATATATTTGAAATATGTTAAAATGATATTATTTTTATTTTTTAAAAATTATTTTTAAAATCAACACATTAAAATTATAAAAAATATATAAAAAAATAATTTTTAAATTTTTTAAAAACCGGCTACAACCGCGTTAACGCTCAAGACTTGCTAGATAGCGAAGGTTCACAGCGTTAGTTGAAATTCCAGGCTAGACAATGACTGCTTCCCTCCTGCAACAGAGTTTCGAGCCATCAACCAGATTGTTTAATCTGACAAAGGGACCCGAGGCCGTTGAATATGGGACCATGCTCATTACCCATATAGCAGATGCAGCTATGCAGTGCTTCTGCACTGGAGACATTGGAAGGCCCGTCAACTTTGTCCCCTGGTAGTTGCTTTCCTGTGTACAAGGTGGATATCCAGGCACACGTTGTCATGGGCCTTGTCTATTTATTCGACATTGTTTTCAAGTGGACCCAAAAAAAGGGTTTAACACCATCCACCCTTGATCTGTTTCAACAAAATGTGGCCAGTAAATGATGATTTTAGAATCCTTACGCCCTGCCCTCGAGCCATGGTATTGCTTTTTTTGGTTTCTGCACAATTAGTAGGTGCCATGGCATGTAAAGAAGATACCTGCCATCGTTTTTTTTTTGGGCTCTGTCACATTGAGTTTGGTATGCCATGATCACATTCTTTGTTTCAACTACCTGAATGCGTTGAGTTTTTCTTACACAGCTCAACTAATCTCTTACTCGACCGAATTGATTTTGTTCGGCAAATGTTGCATTGTTGGCCAAGATTTCGACTTGCCAACAGAGTTCTTGAGGACCCAAGCATTTACTGCTGGGTTGGACAAACATCGAGCCCATAGAATAGACATAGGACCATTTCAAATTTGGGCCCTTTGAAACCGAAAGCAGAGATTTAGAATGAAAAACAAGGGCTCTAAAGAATGGAAGCCAGCCAGAAGTGCCGTGAATCTGATAAAGATATCAGCAAGTGACGTTGAGAAGATAGTGATCTCGCAGTCAGGCAACTTACTCTCACCTTTATGTTCTCCATTTAACACCACGTATATCAACAGTCTTCAACTTTCAAAACTCTGAGATTGAAACTCACGCATCATACATTCTCTTCAACCGATCAACCAACACATTGACTTCATCCTCAAAAAAAGTTTCAATCGAGACACATCATCATTAGTTCAGTTCCATGGAACCCCACTAGACATTGCATTGAGGGTCTAAACTCTGTGTTTTTTTTTTTTAAGTAGTGTATATGCTGCACGTATAATGTACGTAGATACACACATGCACATGTATAATTAATCATGGATTTGAAATCTGTTCCCGCAGTTATGGATCTAATCTGCAATTATATTAGTTAATCGAGCACTGTAAATAAACTTGTTTATGCGTATTACACATGGCCTCTCATCTACTTGCCTCGTCATTTAGAGTTTAGATAGATCCACTAAAATCCTTAACCCTGACTGCACCAAGGACAAGAAACAATTTCACCAGCTAAGATTAAAAGGGCAATGCTTGGATGAGGTTGCCCTTTATTCTTTACCACACTCTCGCCTTTTTGTCCTGGCTCCTGTGTGTGTGTGATGGAGTCATGAAAAACCTGGGCTTGAAGACATCGTGTGACTTGGTCTAGTTTGTTAGTCTTGATTTGTTGAGCTAGTTATATAAGATTTGGTCTAACTTGTTGCGTTGTTATAATTAAATAAGCTTAGAGGTGGCATGATGGATCTTTTTCTTATTTTCCAGCATTCTTAATCTTTTTGTTATTTCCTATCAAGTGGAAGGCTATATATATGGCCAAAATGAGTTCAATAAGATACGGAGAATTAAATCACCGAAAAAGCTTCCTTTCATCATCATCATCTTAAATTCTCATGTAACAGTAGCATCAGTCCAATCATGGACACTCATGGCAAACAAATATGGAGTTCAACAATGAAGTCAATAAAATCTTGGCACGACATAAATCAAGCTTTGATAAGGTGAACGTTGCCTTACAAGCAGTGTTGACAGAGCTTCAAGCTCTTGAACCACACGCAACCCAAACACTAGCACCTCTGAAATCAACCTTTTTGCTCATGAAGAGTCTTTGCACCAAAATACAACTCAATTGAATCCTGTTACTAACCATTCCCATCAACACCTCAAGTTATCCTTCTTAAAATTTCAATGGAGATGATTTAACTGGGTAGATCTACAAGGCAGAACAATACTTTGAGTTCACCAAGGGATGAATTCAAAATCTCATGGATCACTCACATGGGATGAATTCACTAGCTAAGGCTACGCAACTTCCGATTTGGTCCAATCGACCATGACAACCCATCAGAATCTCTGACTCGTCTTATACAAAACACTATCGTGTCAGCTTACCAAGAAGCTTTTGAAAGGCTCTCTCACCAAGTTGATGGCTTGCTTGAGAGTTTCTTAATTGGTTGTTTTATTGCAGAGCTTCAAGACGATATTCGCCTGGATGTCAAAATCGAACAAACCAATAACTTGGCTGATACAATAGGAGTGGCTAGACTAATCAAGGAAAGAAACCAGCTACAAACAAAAAACCCTACCAGCCAATGCATTCTCAACTAGCCTTAGTGATACCGAGGGCATCATCTAATCCCACAATTGGGATTAAGCTATTTAAAATAGAACATGCAAGCTAAGCAAAGTCTTGCAAGGCAGAAGCACAAAAGCAAGAAAGACATCGTGTGACTTGTTCTAGTTTGTTAGTCTTGATTTGTTGAGGTACGTAGTTATATAAGACTTGGTTTCTGTTATTTCCAGCAGTCATGATCTTAATTTCTGTTATTTCCTATCAGTTGTAAGGCTATGTATATATGGCCAAAATGAGTTCAATAAGACATGGAGAATTAAAACACCATAAAAGCTTCCTCTCTCCCTCTATTAATTCTTCTTATCTCAAATTCTCACGTATCATTAAGAGGAAATTAATGTCCGAGGGAGAAATTGAGAGAAAATATATTGAAAAAATATATAGTGAAATTTAAAATATTTAATATGAGAATTTATTATTTACCTAGTAACTCGTGATATTTATATACTTAAATCATGTTAGCTCATTTTGGGATGTTGTAGAATAGTTGATTGGTAAAAAAATTAGTACTGTCATTATCTGTAGTGCCTCGCATTGTTGTTAGAGGAAAGGTTAGTGAAGGTCAGCGACTCATTAACTAAAAATAGCCATTGATAGAGAGCGAATGAGCTTGATTTACATAGAATGTTATGCATGTTGCATTACGATTATTTACTATAAATATTATGCTTATTCTATATAAAAGTTTGTAATTATAAATATGCCCTATTATGACTCCTCTTAATTGAACAAAAAAAGTACATGAATTTTTTTGGGTACCATCAATGTGTGTTAGCAATTATGGGTGATAATTAATTCTGAGAGGTAGTTTAATTGGTCAGATTTTAGGTTAGCTTTGTAATAATTACGAGTTCGAGTCTGCTCATGACCACTAAAAGCTTACATGGTCGTTAATTTTAGGACCCGTAAAATTAATCGAAGTGCGCGTAAATTAGTCCGAACACTCACACTAAAAAAAAAAAATTATGGGTGATACAGGAATTTTCATGTTGTGCAACTCTATTACATCTAGAAAATAAGAAATTCTAACAGCTCGGGATGTGGAAAAAGCATTGTGTTATGATGAAAACGATAAATAGAAACCGTTGGAATAACTATCATTTTGACTATCTCTAAATTTAATGATTTTTTACAATTGATAGTCGATGTTTTCACTATTACTTTTGACGTAAAATTTCAAACAAAATCTATAAATAACTTGTCGCAGATTTAAAAAAAATTATAAATCAATAGCACATTGACATTGATTAGATTAACAAAAGAAATATTATTTCAATAAAAAAAATCAATTTTAAATTTAGTTTTAACACAGATACGTTTGTGTAGAAACAAACAATATTGGTGTATTCTTAAAAGACAAAAACTTCAATCGCTAAGGGGTGTTTGTTTTGAGTCAAGTATTTTACGTACGCAAAAATATTTTATTATTTTGAGTAAAAGATTTGCATTTATAAAAATATTTTGTGATATTTAATAAATAATAATGTAAAAAATATAAAATAATATTAATGATAATGTGTTACAATGATAAAATAAAAATGATGGTAGATATAAGATGAGGGTGGGGTGATGACACAATGATAGTCTTGATGGCAGTAACGATTATGGCAACAATAATGATGATGGAGGTTGTTGAATTATATTATTATTATTATTTTTTTTTTTTATGAAATATTTTAGGAGTTGAAATTCTTTTTACGAATGAACTAAATCTAAAAATTAATTATAGAATATTAAAAAAACATAGAAAAATACTTCTTAAAAAATATTTTATATAAAACAAGTTCCTTATAAGTGAGTTATCTAAAACAAAAGAGAGATAAACCAAGGCATGTGACTAAAATAACTTCTCTACCAAATGAATTACACTAATGTGATTTTTTTCTCTGTGAATTCGTTGGCAGGGTTGATGGTTTTTTTTGTGAACCTTAAGGATTAAGAATGAATCACCGAGTTGCAAGGTAATCCACCTAGTTTAGCCTAAAATAACTTGCATGTCCGTAATGTCAGCAAGACTAGTAAACACATATGTCTCATTTTCATATATGGAAAAAAAAAAAGTGTGCCATTAGTCATATATTAGATCGAGCCGTGAATTGTATTAAATGTTCTTCAACTCGAAAGAAAAAATAAATAAATAAATTAGGAGACGGTTTGTGTTTTTTTTTAAAATAAGAGAAATTTGATAATCCTGCTAAACATTGCTTAATTTGATAATATAATAAAAAATTAGACAGCAGTAGCAGTAACAACAACAACAAATAAATTTAAAAAATATTGTCCGGGTCAAAGTTGGGTTAATACATAAAACTCGTGGCCTGACATATGAGATAGTGATAATCTTATAGAACGATAATATCAACAAAAATCATTTGTAAAAAAAGGTTTAAAAACAAATCTAAGTCAATCTGGCTCAATTTTTCAAACCGGTGACCTGAAAGTTTAACAAAACCCGATCAATAAAATGTTGAGGGTTAAAATAAAAAATGAAAGTTCAGATAAAAAATGATAGTAATAAAAAAATAAAGTTCAAAAATGACATAAAATAAAATGAATTGAGGGACGCAATTGAAGACAAAATTCAATTAAAAAAATAATATAAAATATTGAGGAAAGTAATTTTTTTTAAAAAAATTAAGAGAATGATATAAAAATATTGAGGGATTTAATTCAAAAATTTATCCAATTAATAAAATGATATAAAATATTAAGAAATGCAATTGAAAAGATAATGTAATTAAGAAAATAATTAAAAAAAACCAAAATAAAAAGAAAGAGGACCAAATCTAAAAGATGAAAAAAATTAAAGGAGAAATAAGTTGAAAAAAATTTCAAATTCTATGGATAATCTAAAATGAAACAAATAGTATTAAAAAAACATGAATAAAACTTGAAAGAAAAATAAATTAAATGGCTACTTTGAAGATATGTAGGGTTGGCTCTGAAACTGAAAAGGAAAAAAGTAAGAAGAAATGAAAAAAAATAACCACCAGTACAAAACTCGATATAGCATGATCACACGTGCTACCTAGAAATAAAGGTCAACCATGAGGATTAAAATACCACCATGAAAGCTAGAGTTTGATCTCTGTAAGGCGTCAAAAGCATTGTCCAAAAATAACGAGAGAACACACACTTATGTTAGCCTCACACACAACCCTTTTTTTCATATTAAATAATTTCTTATCTTTGCAAAAATAGAAAACTACCTCTAGTCTAGCTCGTTAACAAGAAAAAAAAAATCCAAAATAAAAGAATAAAAATACCTCTTAACCCAAGGCAAAGACAATTCCGATTTAAGAGGAGAAAGTGAACAATAATGTAATAGGGTGATCTCCTCCTACCGGATGAAAGGAATAAATATGAAATGAAATGGTTTGTCATTTTTTGTCATGGAATTGCATTTGTATTCTCTATTGGATGCTGTAGAATTCAGCATAAGCGTCTCTGAGGACCAATCAATCATCCATGCTACCCCCAATTTGAGTCCTCATCCAATGAATTAATCATCAAATGACTTAATCTATAGTTTTAGGTGAAGAAAACTTAAGGATGACAAACACTACTGTGATCCTTCCCGCACACAAGTATAAGTTTCATGCCGTAGCCACAACAGCAGAACCACAACATATGAAGCATTTGAGATAGGGCTCATGTCGTCTCACAAGGGTAACCTTATCCAGGCATCACGCACGCACCAGAGCTAAGATGGAGGAGAAACAAACTACTGAGATGTGCAACGAAAAGTTTTAAAGATTGAGTTGTGACAGTACAGAAGTTATAAATGCCAAAGCGCAACTGGGTGCCCTAGAAGAAGCCCAGTCGGAGGATTTATTGGGCCAAACGGGAATGACACAACACTTGCAAACGGGAAAAAACAGGTAATTTGAGCTACATCGGAGACTTCCCATCTACACAGGCGTCAAAAAATTGTTTCCCGAATCCAATGACACAAGGAATGCCAAATAATTTGGGGAAAAAAGGTCCTATCAATGCCTTATGCTGCTTGAAGGACTTCAAACGATTAAATCAACGAATGACATTACCAGACCCTTTAACTCAACGAGTCATCCATTCTCTTTGCGGCTGGGGAAGGGGAAAAAACAGCACCAAAAGTGAAATGACAACATTTTGGCCAAATCAGCAACTAGATTGAACGAGTATAGGAATAGTGCCTGGCGTGTCTGTAACACACCGCTAACAAATATTTAATAAATTTTTTTAAAGTTGAGTTTAATTTAACAAAATAAAATTTTATTTTATTAATTCAAACTAATTAAAACTTTAGGAATTTAGTTTCAAACTAAAACAATATTCAGCCTCTTTATTTTCTTCTAAAAAATATTATTTTTTCTTAACTATCTGACTCAATTTTTTATTAAAATAAAAAATTATTATTATTTATTGACAGATATAATTTTTAATTTATTTTATTAAATATATATATAAATTTTTTAATTTGCATTTATAGTTTTCCTTGGTGATAAAAAAGAGAGAGTTGAGAATGCCCCCACCTTTTGGATAAATAAATTAAGATATATTTTTAAGTATTTTTTTTAAATAAAATAAAAGTATTTCGTTCTAACACAAACAATTTTATCTCTGATATTATATCAAGAAACCTTTTTTTTTCACAAAAGAAACCTCCAAAACCCCTATAATACAATTCCTTAAAAGTGAGCATCCTCTCGAATTCAAGATCAGAGCCCACAAGGCCATGAGTTGTTACCCATTGAAGGCCAACCTTCCAAGCTTCATAACATTTCAAGAAATGAATAATGTAGTTCACCAAGAAATAATTACCTTGCAGAACTTGGAAATCCCAATGACCATACAAGAAGTTATTCTGTGTTTTAATGTTGATCAGAAGAAGATAGACTTCAATATATCTAGTGGAGTTACAGCTAACATGGAAGAACTTGAAGTGCCAACTAACAAAGACTTTCAAGAAACCTTGGGTTTCTTGAAAACTATATTGGCCATGTATCATCATGAAGTGAAACATATGGTTGTCTTGGCTATTTTTATCGCAGCCCTGGATTACAGTTTTAAGCACGAGGAACCATATTTTTCAGTTGTTTACATTGGCTGACAAATTGAATCTTGGGCTAGTCTTAAAATTCAAACAAGAAGAAGGTCAATTTGTTGTGGTTGGATATGTGCTCAATCAATAAAGTTCGAAAAGACTCTTAAGATGCTGGCTTTTGTTGAATGTGGTGAAGGGGATCCAAAGATGGTCACTTTGATTGGTGACTTCCTTGAAGATTTTTTCAAACTCGTCAAAGACAAGCTGTTATTCCCATTGTATATTGGAATATGCAAAGTTACTGGTTTACTTCCCCCTTGGTGTTTGACAAAGCTACCACATTATCTGCAAGAACAAATATTCGATTTACTGAACCTGTTAGAAAAATTTTAAGATTGAAATAAATAAGGAGTTGGCTTAAAGGCGTGAAAACACTGTCTTTAAGGTGTTTATTTATCTCACATAGAGACAACACCTCCAGGATACAACTAAGCCCTCTAAACTTCTTAAAGAATGAGAAGATAAGATAAAGAAAAGAAAATACATTTATTATTGTCTATTTGTTTTCTATGTAGCAACAATTTTTAATAGACTTGAAATATCAAAATGAAACATTGTGTCTTTTAATATTATGACTGTTGATATGACTGCTAATGAAATAGTTATACTTTAAATTAAACTGAATAGTTGATATTCAGTTTTATCTCAACATACACAAATATCAAAATTAATTACAAAATTTAATTTAAGGATGAATTAATCTCACTGACATATAAAGTTTCAAGTGCCAAAGTGTCAAGTGTCATCTTTTGATATCATAAATATTTATATAATAGCATCAGGAAGCCCACTAGAAGAGTCATTTCACCATGACTTAATTTACTATATAATATAAACCCACACTTATAAACATTAGGAGATAATGTTTCTTTCCAATGTGGGATATACAACTTTTTTTTCTTTATTCATTTACAAACTACACTAATAATCCCCCACTAGTTTGTAATAAATGTCTTTTCATTTGATAGAATTATGCTTACATGAAGGTATTTTGCAATTTAAACCTTCAATTAGTGTAAGAACTTGAATCCTACTAAAGTTATTGGTGTTCGCAGATTAAACCAAAACTTTTGTTGTAGAATAAAAATATTACACACATAATACTATCCAAACTCTTAAAAAGGTTTACAACTGTTTAGCATTATTATGGCCATGTGCTAAAATCTTATTTTTCATGAATATTTACAAGAGAAAACCCTAACTCTTGTCAAAAGCGGCACCACTTTTATATTTATATAGGTGGAATTATACATGTCTCTATTACATTAAACACAAACTTTAAATGCTATTAAAAGCCTACGCTCATCCTCCTTTACGTAATAGAACATACTAAATACTATTAGAATAGGGTCTCAAATTAATTATCAGTGTCCAACAGATACTAAACAGTAACTTGTTATTACCCATTAAATTTAGGGATAAGCTTCTTGCTGATCTAAAGTTGGGATCCTATTACCAGTATCTTTAATAACGGGTTTCAACTCCATTCCATTAGTTGTTTTCTGTACCATGTTTATAGATAGCCCTTTTGTGAGCGGATCTGCTAAATTATTTACAAACCTTACATAGATAATGGTGATTACCCCATTTGTAATCAACTCTTGAATATATCCATGTCAAATGCTTATATGTCTTGACTTACCATTGTAAATGTTACTATAAGCTCGAGACATAGTTGCTTCAGTATTGTAGTATAAAGAAGTAATTGACATAGGTTGTCGCCACAACTTAATATCAAACGACATATTTCTTAGCCATTTTGCTTTTTCACCTACAGTAGCCATATCAATAAATTTTGATTCCATGGTAGAATGAGAGTTGCACGTTTGTTTCTTAAATGCCCAAGATATTGCACATCCTCCATGTGAGAAAATCCATCTTGATATGAACTGATTATCACTTGAACTAGTCATCCAACTTGCATCATTATATCCTTCTATCATAGCTGGAAAAACAAAATAAAACAAGCCCAAATTGATCGATCCTTTTAGGTAACCAAAGACTTTTGCAATAGCCTTCTAATGATCTGTATTCGGCTTGCTTGTATATCTTGATAACTTGCATATAACAAAAGCTATATTTGGTCTTGTACAATGCATAACATACATAAGACTTCCAATGACACTATTATATTCTAGTTGTGCTACTACTTTATCACAATAATCATTTAACTTCATGCTAGAGTCAAATGGGGTGTTAGCCTTATTTATATTGAGATGCTTAAATTTATCAAGCATTTTCTCAATATAATATGACTGATTAAGTGCATAGCCACTACTATATTTCTTAACTTTGATACCTAAAATTGTATCTACTTCACAAAGATCTTTTATTTTAAAGATAGAAGTGAGATACCTTTTGGTTTCAACTATTCCAATCATATTGGTGCTAAATATTAACATGTCATCTACGTAGAGACAAATAATCACACCAAATGTTTTTGTAAATTTGGAATACATACACTTATCAACACCATTGTGATGAAAACCATTCAACAAAATTGCTTTGTCAAAATTTTCATGCCATTATTTCGGAGATTGTTTTAATCCATATCTAGACTTTACCAATTTACAGACTTTTGTTTTTCAATTTTAGGAAGTATAAAACCTTCAGGTTGCTCCATATACCTTTCCCCTAAATCTCCATTTAGGAAAGTCGACTTTACATTAATTTGATGAACATAAAATTTATAAATTGATGTTAATGCAAATAAAACTCTAATTGATGTAATTCTTGCTATCGAAAAATAAGAGTCAAAATAATCAACACCCTGCTTTTGAGTAAGACCCCTGGCAACTAATCTTGCCTTAAAGGTTTGTATAGAACAATCACATTAGTTTTTAAATCCAAAACCCTATAAGCTTTTGAAATACTATTTGCATATATAATTTTTCTTGGTGGTAAACAAAAGAGTTAAGAATGCCCATACCTTTTCGATAATAAATTGAGATATATTTTTAAGTATTTTTTTAGATAAAATAAAAGAACTTTGTTCTAATACAAACAATTTTGCCTATGATATTATATTAAAAAATCTTTTTTCATAAAAAAAGCTCCAAAATCCCTACAATACAATTCCTTGAAATCGAGCATTCTCTCGAATTCATGATCAAAACCATTAAGGCCATAGGTTGCTACCCACTGAAGGTCTACCTTCAAAACATCATAACATTTCATGAAATGAATAATGTAGTTCACCAAAAATTAAATACCTTGCAGAACTTGGGAATCCCAATGACCATACAAGAAGTTATTCCGTGTTTCAATGGTGATCACAAGAAGATAGACTTCAATATATCTAGCGGAGTTAAAGCCAATATGGAAGAACTTGAAGCGCCACCTAACAAAAACTTTAAAGAAACCATGGGTTTCTTGAAAACTATACTAGCCAGGTATCATCATGACATGAAGCATATGAGATGTCTTGACTATTTTTATCGCCGCTTTAGATTATGGTTTTAAGCAGGAGCTAAGTTTTCAGTTGTTTACATTGGATGACAAATTGAATCTTTGGCTCGTCTTGAAATCTAAACAAGAAGAAGGCTAATTTGTTGTGGCTGGATATGTGCTTAATCACCCAGCTATATTTTACAAGATAGTCATCAATACGAATGAATCAATAAAGTTAGAAAAGACTTTTAAGATGCTGCTTTTTATTGAATGTGGTGAAGGGGATCCAGAGATGACAACTTTTTTCGGTGACTACCTTGAAATTTTTTTCAAAACTCGTCAGAGACAAGCTGTTATTCCAACTGCATATTGGAATTTGCAAAGTTACTGGTTTACTTACCCCTTGGTGTTTGACAAAACTACCAGATCATCTGCAAGAACAAATATTCGATTTACTAAACCTGTTAGAAATATTTATTGGATAAATAAATTGAGATATATTTTTAACTATCTTTTTAAATAATAAAATAAATGCACTTCGATCTAATAGAAACAATTTTGCCTATGATATTATATCAAGAAACCTCCTTTTTTTTTCACAAACGAATCCTCTAAAATCCCCACAATGCAATTCCTTGAAAGGGAGCATCCTCTCAAATTCAAGCCTCAAGGCTATTGGTTGCTACCTACTGAAGGACAACCTTCCAAGCCTCATAACATTTCAAGAAATGAATAATGTAGTTCACCAAGAACTAAATACCTTGCAGAACTTGGGAATCCCAATGACCATATTAGATGTTATTCTGTGTTTCAATAGTGATCACAATAAAATAGATTTCAATATATCCAGCGGAGTTAAAGCCAATATGGAAGAACTTGAAGTGCCAATTAACAAAAACTTTGAAGAAACTTTGGGTTTCTTGAAAACTATCATAGCCAGGTATCATCATGACATGAAGCATATAGGATGTCTTGACTATTTTTATCGCCGCTCTAGATTATGGTTTTAAGAAGGAGCTAAATTTTCAGTTGTTTACATTGGATGACAAATTGAATCTTTGGCTCGTCTTGAAATTCAAACAAGAAGAAGGCCAATTTGTTGTGGCTCGATAAGTGCTCAATCACCCAGCTGCATTTTACAAGATAATCCTCAATGTGAATGAATAAAAAAAGTTAGAAATGACTCTTCAGAAGCTGACTTTTATTGAATGTGGTGAAGGGGATCCAGAGATGGCAACTATGGTCGGTAACTACCTTGAATAGTTTTTCAAACTCGTCAGAGACAAGTTTTTATTCCAATTACATATTAGAATATGCAAAGTTACTGGTTTACTTACCCCTTCGTGTTTGACAAAGCTACCAGATCATTTGCAAGAACAGATATTCAATTTATTAAACCTGTTAGAAATATTTTTTGGATAAATAAATTGAGATATTTTTTAAGTATTTTTTTAAATAATAAAATAAATGCATTTCGATCTAACAAAAACAATTTTGCCTCTGATATTATATCAAGAAACCTCTCTCTTTTTTCAGAAATAAACCACCAAAACCCACACAACACAATTCTTTAAAAGGGAGCATCCTTTCAAATTCAAGATCAGAGCCCTCAAGGCCATGGGTTGCTACCCACTGAAGGTCAACCTTCCAAGCCTCATAACATTCCAAGAAATGAATAATGTAGTTCACCAAGAACTAAATACCTTGCAGAACTTGGGAATCTCAATGACCATACAAGAAGTTATTCTATGTTTCAATGGTGATCACAAAAAGATAGACTTCAATATATCTAGCGGAGTTAAAGCCAATATGGAAGAACTTGAAGCGCCACCTAACAAAAACTTTAAAGAAACCTTGAAAACTATACTAGCCAGGTATCATCATGACATGAAGCATATGAGATGTCTTGACTATTTTTATCGCCGCTCTAGATTATGGTTTTAAACAGGAGCTAAATTTTAAGTTGTTTACATTGGATGACAAATTGAATCTTTAGCTCGTCTTGAAATTCAAACAAGAAGAAGGTCAATTTGTTGTGGCTCGATATGTGCTCAATCACCCAGCTGCAATTTACAAGATAGTCCTCAATGCGAATGAATCAATGAAGTTAGAAAGGACTCTTCAGATGCTGGCTTTTATTGAATGTGGTGAAGGGGATCCAGAGATGACAACTTTGGTCCGTGACTACCTTGAATATTTTTTCAAACTCGTCAGAGACAAGCTGTTATTCCCATTGCATATTGGAATATGCAAAGTTACTGGTTTACTTACCCCTTCGTGTTTGACAAAGCTATCAGATCATCTGCAAGAACATATATTCGATTTACTAAACCTGTTAGAAATATTTTTTAGATAAATAAATTGAGATATATTTTTAAATATTTTTTTAAATAAAATAAAATCACTTCGATCTAACAGAAACAATTTTGCCTCTGATATTATATCAAGAAACCTCCCCCGTTTTTTTTTTTCCAGAAATGAAACCTGCAAAATACCCACAATGCAATTCCTTGAAAGAGAGCATCCTCTCAAATTCAAGATCAGAGTGCTCAAGGCCATGGGTTGTTACCTACTGAAGGTTAACCTTCCAAGCCTCATAACATTCCAAGAAATGAATAATGTAGTTCACCAAGAACTAAATACCTTGTAGAACTTGGGAATCTTAATGACTATACTAGAAGTTATTCTGTGTTTCAATGGTGATAAGAAGAAAATAGACTTCAATATATCAGCGGAGTTAAAGCCAATATATAAGAACTTGAAGCGCCAATTAACAAAAACTTTCAAGAGACCTTGGGTTTCTTGAAACTATACAAGCAAGGTATTATCATGACATGAAACATATGGGTTATCTTGGCTATTTTTATCGCTGCTCTGGATTATGGTTTTAAGTATGAGCTATATTTTCAGTTGTTTAAATTGGATGACAAATTGAATATTTGGCACGTTTTGAAATTCAAAGAAAAAGCAGGCTAGTTTGTTGGGGCTGGATATGTACTCAATCACCCAGCTACATTTTACGAGATAATCCTCAATGCAAATGAATCAATGAAGTTAGAAAGGACTCTTAAGATGCTAGCTTTTGTTAAATGTGGTGAAGGGGATCCAGAGGTGGCCATTGTGGTCGGTGACTACCTTGAAGATTTTTTCAAACTCGTGAGAGACAAATTGATATTCCTATTGCTTATTGGAATATGCAAAGTTGGTGGTTTACTTTCCCTTGGTGTTTGATAGAGCTACCACATGAATTGCTAGAATATATATTTGATTTACTAAACATAGATGGAATTGACTCAATAAGCCAGACGGATCCCAAATTATCGACGTTGGTTCAGGAAACTAGATTGTATAAGAAAAAGGCTTAATGAGTTTTATGCGGCATGGAATGAAGAATGGAATTGGGATACATGAGGCATTGGGATGATGTTAGCTCGCCATGTATCATTTAAATAAGCTTTTCTTTTCGGGGCATGCTTAGGTTATTTATTTTTTTGTGTTTCAATTCTAGACATGGAATTAATGAAGTGAAACATATGATTGTCTTGGCTACTTTCATCGTCGCCCTGTATTACGATTTTAAGGAGGAGGAGCCATATTTTTAGTTGTTTACATTGGCTGACAAGTTGAATCTTGGGCTCGTCTTGAAATTCAAAAAAGAAGCAGGCCAATTTGGAATTTTAAGATGCTAGCTTTTGTTGAATGTGGTGAAGGGGATCCAGACATGGACACATTGGTTGGTGACTACCTTGAATACTTTTTCAAAATGGTCAGAGACAAGTTGTTGTTCCCAATTGCATATTTGAATATCAAAGTTGCTGGTTTACCTTCCCTTGGTGTTTGACAAAGCTACCAGATGAATTGCTAGAACAAATATTTGATTTACTAAACATAGATGGAATCAACTTAGTAAGCCACGCGGATCCCAAATTATCGACGTTGGTTCAGGAAACTGGATTGTCTAAGAAGAAGACTTGATGAGTTTCATGCGGCATGGAATGATGAATGAAATTAGGTTATTTAAGACATTAGGATGAGGCCAGCTCGCCATGTATCATTTGAGTAAGCTTTTGTTTTCAGGGCATGCTTAGGTTATTTATTTTTTTCGTGTTTTAATTCTAGACATGGAATTAATGAAGTGACATATGGTTGTCTTCGCTATTTTGATTGTCGCCCTGAATTACGGTTTTAAGAAGGATGAGCCATATTTTTAGTTGTTTACGTTGGTTGACAAGTTGAATCTTTGGCTTGTCTTGAAATTCAAAGAAGAAGCAGGCTAACTTGTTGTGGCTAGATATGTGCCCAATCACTCAGCTATATTTTACAAGATAGTCCTCAATGCAAATGAATCACTGAAGTTTGAAAGGACTTTTAAGATGCTAGCTTTTTTTGAATGTGGTGAAGGGCATCTAGAGATGACCACTTTGGTCGGTGACTATCTTGAATACCTTTTCAAACTCGTCAGAGACAAGTTGTTATTCCCATTGCATATTGGAACATGTAAAGTTGGTGGTTTACTTTTCCTTGATGTTTGACAGAGCTACCAGATGAATTGCCAGAACAGATATTTGATTTACTAAACATAAATGTAATTGACTCAATAAGCTAGGCTGATCTCAAATTATCGATGTTGGTTCAGGAAACTGGATTGTCTAAGAAGAAGTCTTGATGAGTTTCATGCGGCATGGAATGACGAATAGAATTGGGATATCTAAGGCATTAGGATGAGGCCAGGTCGCCATGTATCATTTGAGTAAGTTTCTCCTTTCATGGCATGCTTAGGTTATTCAAACAAATATTTGATTTACTAAACACAAATGGAATTAACTCAATAAGCCAGACGAATCCCAAATTATTGACGTTGGTTCAGGAAACTGGATTGTATAAGAAGAAGCTTGAAGAGTTTCATGTCGCATGGTATGAAAAATGGAATTGGGATATCTAAGGCATTGGGATGAGGCCAGGTCGCCATGTATCATTCGAGTAAGCTTCTCCTTTCATGGCATGCTTAGGTTATTCATTTTTTCTTCTTTCAATTCTGAACATGGAATTAATGAAGTGACATATGGTTGTATTGGCTATTTTTATCGTCCCCCTGTATTACAGTTTTATGGAGGAGGAGTCATATTTTCAGTTGTTGTTGGCTCACAAGTTGAATCTTGGGCTCGTCTTGAAATTCAAAGAAGAAGCGTGCCAATATGGTGTGGCTGGATATGTGCGCAATCACCCAGCTGCATTTTATAAGATAGTCCTCAATGCAAATGAATCAATTAAGTTAGAAAGGAATCTTAAAATGCTAGCTTTTGGTGAATGTGGTGAAGTGGATCCAGAGCTGGGCATAGTGATCGGTGACAACCTTGGAGACTTTTTCAAACTCGTCAGAGACAAGTTGTTATCCCCATTACATATTGGAACATGCAAACTTGGTGGTTTACTTCCCTTGGTGTTTGACAGAGCTACCAAATGAATTGCCAGAACATATATTTGATTTACTAAACAGAGATAGAATTGACTCAATAAGCCAGGCTGATCTCAAATTATCAACGTTGGTTCAGGAAACTAGATTGTCTAAGAAGAAGGCTTGATGAGTTTCATGCGACATGGAATGTCGAATGGAATTGATATATGTGAGGCATTGGGATAAGGCCAGCTTGCCATGTATCATTTGAGTAAGCTTTTTTTTTTATGGCATGCTTATGTTATTCATTTTTTCGTGTTTCAATTCTAGACATGGAATTAATGAAGTGACATATGGTTGTCTTGGCTATTTTGATCATTGCTCTAGATTACGGTTTTAAGGAGGATGAGCCATATTTTCAGTTGTTTATGTTGGCTCACAAGTTGAATCTTGGGGTTGTCTTGAAATTCAAAGAAGAAGCAGGCCAATTTGGTGTGGCTAGATATGTGCTTAATCACCCAGCTACATTTTAGAAGATAGTCCTCAATGCAAATGAATTAATGAAGTTAGAAAGGAATCTTAAGATGCTAGCTTTTGTTGAATGTGGTGAAGGGTATCCAGAGATGGGCACATTGATCGGTGACAACCTTATAGGCTTTTTCAAACTCGTCAAAGACAAGTTGTTTTTCCCATTGCATATTGGAACATGCAAAGTTGGTGGTTTATATATATTCCCTTGGTGTTTGACAGAGCTACCAGATGAATTGCTAGAATAGATATTTGATTTACTAAACATAGATGGAGTTGACTCAATAAGCCAGGCGGATCCCAAATTATCAACGTTGGTTCAGGAAACTGGATTGTCTAAGAAGAAGGCTTGAGGAGTTTCATGTGACATGGAATGTCGAATGGAATTGGTATATGTGAGGTATTGGGATGAGGCTAGCTCGTCATGTATCATTTGAGTAAGCTTTTCTTTTCATGGCATGTTTAGGTTATTCATTTTTTCGTGTTTCAATTCTAGACATGGAATTAATGAAGTGACTCATGGTTGTCTTGGCTATTTTGATCGTTGCCCTGGATTACGGTTTTAAGAAGGATGAGCCATATTTTCAGTTGTTTACGTTGGCTGACAAGTTAAATCTTGGGCTCGTCTTGAGATTCAAAGAAGAAGCAGGCTGGATATGTGCCGAATCACCAAGCTACAATTTAGAAGATAGTTCTCAATACAAATGAATCAATGAAGTTAGAAAGGAATCTTAAGATGCTAGCTTTTGTTGAATGTGGTGAAAGGGATCCAGAGATGGATACATTGGTCGGTGACAACCTTGAAGACTTTTTCAAACTCGTCAGAGACAAGTTATTATTCCTATTGCATATTGGAACATGCAACGTTGGTGGTTCCCTTGGTGTTTGATAGAGCTACCAGATGAATTGCTAGAATAGATATTTGATTTACTAAACATAGATGGAATTGACTCAATAAGCAAGGCGGATCCCAAATTATCGACGTTGGTTCAGGAAACTGGATTGTCTAAGAAGAAGGCTTGAGGAGTTTCTTGCGGCATGGAATGACAAATTGAATTGGGTTATCTAAGGCATTAGGATGAGGCCAGCTCGCCATGTATCATTTGAGTAAGCTTTTCTTTTCATGGCATGCTTAGGTTATTCATTTTTTCATGTTTCTATTCTAGATATTAAATTAATGAAGTGACATATGGTTGTCTTGGCTATTTTCATGGTCCCCTGTATTACAGTTTTAAGGAGGGGGAGCTATATTTGCAGTAGTTTATATTGGCTGACAAGTTGTATCTTGGGCTTGTCTTGATATTCAAAGAAGAAGGAGCCTTCTCAGTAGTTGTTTCACTGCTACAGGGATCTGCTACACCATCGAACCCAGCAGATACAGAAGACTCGTGGCAGCTTGTCGTTTGTTGATTTGGGAAGTTAGGGGTAACTCCTGATGAGAAGTTTCAGATTCTTCTCGACCAATCACCTGTTCTTGGACGGACAAAACTTGAGCTAGGGTTCCTTGTTCTTTAGGCATGTCTTTGAAATTCAGGATGAGACTTTCCTTAGCTTTGGCAGACAAATTAATATAGAGAACAACGAAAAAAAACGAAGAAAGGAACTCCAAAATCTGCAGGAAGCTTGAAGTTCTTATGGTGATATATAGGGATAAGAGAAGGTATATATATAGTCCTAATCAAGTGCTGAGTGGGGATGGCGAGGGGCACATACAATCCTAATCAACTGCTGAATTTGCCAACTCAGCACATATTTTACTGTAGAAATATAGAGAGAGTTTGACATGTTAAGCAACATTCTTTGAGTTGATGCTCGCGTATAGGTCGAACTAGATAGGTTGCGTGTAATTCGCCGCCAAGATAGATCGAATAAAAAGCACTCATTTTCGTTTTCAAATATTAGGATAATGATCCGGATCAAGGCGATTCACCCATCAAATAAACACTCTAGATCAAGAAACCAGCTTGGTTAAATTGCTTTGTTATTTTGAAATAATTTTTTATTTGATTATACAATAATAAAAATAAATATAAACAACAAAATCACCAAATATGAGCAATTCTTATTGGATAGAAACGGTGGCAGCTACTTGGTAACTATTTCGTAGTAATGTTTCTCCGTATATATGATATGATATTTACAGCAAAAATGTATTGGTTTAAAGTGCCGAGGGCACAACATCTGCAGATGATGGTTCTAAAAAGAAGGGAGCATGGACCTGTATTATTTTAACTTGTCTAAGCTTACTCTTGACAGTGAGAGAGCAAAGATCTTTCTTGTTTCATTTCTTTGGGCAAAGTACTTTGGTTCTGGATAAATTTTATTTTCAAGAAGATACAAACTGGCACCAGAGGAACTTTTTTTCGTTCAAAGTAAAATCGGTACTAGAAACGAAGACAAAGATAAACAGTGTGCACATTAATCAGGCAGTTACCTCTAGGAAATTGTGATTCTCAACTTCATTAGCTCCAATAGAGGTGTGAAAGGCACGACTTCTCTCACCTTTATTTTCAAAGGTTACTTCACTTGGTTGCAGACGAACCAGGTACCAGAACAGGATCTCCTTCATAAGTAACACTTCTTGGGTGCCAGACTTTGCTTAGTTTATGGCTCTTAGATTATCATAATTTCCTTGTGGTGACTGGTTCTCTTTTCAACAACACTCCATTACTGACATTCACAGCAGAAGCCCCCTCTAGCTGATGTCATTTGCTACAATAGCTACAGGCTTCTATTTCACAGGAGAAATGTTACCAGGAACTAATGGATTCTCTTAAGTCACTGGCGATGGTTTGTTTTCTGGGTTAGAACTCACATTCACGGTAACTTCGTTGCTCGTATCGAAAACCTTTTAATGAGTTAATTTCTCAGTAACAGTCAACATTTCTGGGTTGACAGTTGGTCCTTCCCATTAATTAGTTGATAGTTCTTCCTTTATTACCTTCTGCAATGCAGCATCTTCCTAAACTTCGATTGTTTTTTCAGTTTCCCAAGTTTGGAGAATTTGACCAGCACCTGGTTGCCAGAGAATTTTCCCGCCAACACATTTTAGTATGAACTTGAACTGTAAGGATTCCAAAGCAGGGGCAAGTCCACAAACAGCAGCAAACCATTCCAAAGAAGCAAAATGCAAGTACAAATGTTTAGAAAACCACACCTCGTGTCGATACACGACGTCGGGCGACGGCTCCCGCTTTTTTGTTTGTTTAACAAAAAGGGTTTTTTCTCAATTAGGGGAAACAAAGATTTTATTGGAGTCGCCATCTAGTAATTTGAGGGAACTAGAAATCCCAAATTAGACACTGGTCCCAGAGATTCGGGTACGGGGTTAGTTATGATTAAGGGAAGGTAGACATCACCCTTAAAACATCCTTTCAATAGAAAGGTTACCCTTACTTGTGTGTTTTTTGTTTGATTCAAATGCGATTATATTTTGGGCTTATTTGTAATTCTTTTTTAAATGATTAACGTCGGTCCCTAAAA
>Ga0307518_10000425_pt1 | contig 32388 bp, 43 predicted proteins | sample 25_EM_MG_FD_203889 | JGI IMG/M metagenome (GOLD analysis project Ga0307518, IMG submission 203889) | Populus trichocarpa ectomycorrhiza microbial communities from riparian zone in the Pacific Northwest, United States - 25_EM | ecosystem: Host-associated > Plants > Roots > Unclassified | place... | reverse complement strand
GAGGCTGTTCCCACAGGCCAGCCGAGCACGCCAGCACTTTCTCGTCCCCGTGCAGCACCACACTGGTACTAGCCAGTGTGGATCCTCTCTTGCCATACCGCTGAGGGTATCCGACGAGTGGCACAGACCACTTACAAGCGCACAATTGCGCGCGCGCGCTTCAAATTTCTACCAAGTCCAAAGACACGATCACAGTTCTCACTAAGAAAATTCAGACACGAATGAAATCCCTCCCTCGCTCAGAATCCTCGTTGTTTGGGGATACCCACCATGGACAGCGTCATCTTCGTTCGACATTGCACCCGGTGCCCACATCATCCAGTCACCTGTCACTGCAGAAATGCCAACGGGTTAGAGTGGTTGTTGCACCCATGATCCTCGTCTGCTATTGCACTAGAACTTGCCGCCCCGAGTCGTCGCAACCTGTACAGCAGAAGGAATAGGAGAAGAAACACAGAAGGCAATCATATGATTCCCAACAAGGGCAAAAAGTTCAGTACGAATGCCAGAACCCCCTTGTCATTAATGCCAAGTAAGGGGAACGAGACTCACGACAAATGCTTTGAACGCTTGAAAACACTGCAAAACAATAGCTCGATTGGCAAGGGAGACGAGACCTTCTTCGGGGTAGGCAATCGGATTTGGCACAGGCGGAACGCATCTCTGCACTACGGTCACCTGGGGTGGAAAGCTCCCAGATTCAACACAATTGACGAGCTCTGCGGTGATCGGGATGCGATAGAAGGTGGGTGCTGTGCCGACCATGATGATGCCGGGAAATATTTGCGAATCCACCTCAGGAAAGCCAGCCAACATACAGTGGAGGTTATTCTGATAGAAGGCCGCAATAGCCTCAGAGACAAGCTGTGACTCGGAATTCGTGCGACTAGTACCGCGCTATAAGGATCACGTTAAGACATGGGCAATGATTACAAAGGGATGAAGAATGACGAACGTTATCCTGCTGAACGAGAAGAAGATACTGAGACTCCGTCATTACACAGACATCGGGCGTTGCAGAGACCTCAGAACCACACATGACAAAGGTTACCTCCTTCTGTTGACGTATGACACGATCTGGCTCGTCGTATTCGAACATGCCCAAGAGAAATGCGGCAAAGTCGTCGACTGAGGACTCCTCTCCTGTCTCAGCATCCTTCAAATACTGAAAGAACAATCGAGCGTGTTTGGCAATGGGTCCTTGGGGCCGCCTTTCGTTGGTAAGGATCACTGGGGATACAAGGGGAGCAGGCAATTGTGCTGTGTTGAAGAAAGTGACAGCATCGACGGTGTTGACTTGGATATTAAACGCAGTCAGTTCGTTGTCTGTCCAGTCGCTGCCATTTTTGGCGGATAGAACGATGTTCGCCATGATGATGGTGGAAGAAAGAGCGAGGATGGCGGTCAAATAGGGCCCCCTGAAGCTCACCCCTCTCAAAGCAATCTAGACATGTCACATGTCACCGTATGACTAAGCAAGAATGTGTGACACTGTTGATTATGTAATAGGGGTATGTGATGTTTGTTTTTTTCCGAATCAGAAAATAGGCAACTGCTTCTCGCTGGCCAAGAGAACGTGAAGTCGTTGCACTATTGGCTATGAATGGTCTCCGTCCAAGGTGGTATAGCACCTGGCTAGCGGGCAAATGAATATTATGCAATTCATCATACTGAGCCTACCAGGCATTGATGTCACAACCTGGCCATGAGGCCATCCGTGTCCTTTGGTGAGTTTCACTACCACCACCTTCTCTACCGCTACCCTCACGCTTCTGATGACGACTCGGACACGCACGCAGCTAGTAACTGCTAGGCTGCGATACGACGCGGACAACGGGTATGGCGAACTCCGAATCTCTCCACCCCAGACCACCTCCCCTTTCACACTGACCACCACCACAGCACGCACGCATGCACGCACGTCAACCGCCACTGTGATTCGGCCACCACCACCACCACCTCATGCACAACCATGACCACACCATCGTTGCAACCAGTGGTACGACGATGTCAGTCAGCATTACCACCATGCGACGACGACAACCTCACCACCACGAACCCGTGCAGCCAGCACCACGACATTGTTACGACTGCCATGCAACTGGCAGCGCAACGGTGTCGAAGGCAGTCCCACCACCACCTTCACGATGACGACAACCACCACTAGTACTACCATGGGCCAGTGGCCCGACGGCGTCAACAACAACCACGGCCACCGCTTCTGTGCATCCAGCGACACGTCGATGGCACCACCTCCACCATGCAGTCAGTGGCACAACAACAACATCCGGGCAGCTAGTGCTGCCACAGCAACAGACGACGTCGGTCACCCATGCTGCCAGCTCATTCTGCCACCACCACCACGGCAGCAACCACCGGATCTCGTCTGCCACCACCACCATCGTATCCCATCACCACCACGCCACGAACTTGATTACAATCATGACCACCACCGCAAATAACAGCCACAACCACCACCACCGAGAATGGCGACGATAGTCACTCCCACCACCCGAGCAAGTCGACGCCACTGCTCTGCTACCCCAACACGTCAACAGCCACACCACCCAGCAAGTCAATTTCAACGGCTCCGCCACCCCAGTGACAGCATGTCGACCACGATGGCTACCACCACAAACACAACGGCCACTACTACTAGCACCTGAATGACAGCGATGACGCGCAGAATAGTGAGAACTGAGAACCCTTCAGCAGCCCGTCAGAATACACATGGTCCGTAATAGTACCTTATAATAATCAGTGGCAGGAGAGCACATGGGACACAGGCTCAGACACAACGGTCTTCCTGTCGATAGAACTGTGCAAAAAGCATCCTTTAATGGCTTTATTGTTACTCCAGTTCTCGGGGCTTTCTCATGTACGTATACTCCCGTACCTTTCGGACTTCCCTCCTTATCAGTACCCACCAAGACTGAGCAGTTAGTCCCGCTTCATGTCCCACCTGAGTCAAGCATCCTGCAACTTCTTCCTGAGGAGACCCTTCAGTGTCCTACCGTCGTCTGCAAATTTTCTGATGCCCTCATGCAGCTTGTCAAACGCCATCTGGTCCTCTAGGAGTGCCCAGCGAAATTCGGGTTCGTTGTTCAGATAAGAGACTTTCAAGATGGGATCGGTGTGCGCAGCTAGTGACATATATAATTGATGAATGACGTAGTATTAAGATCGGGAAATAAGACCAATCACCTCTTTCCGCGTCCAACCGCTTTGGAACAGGGTCCGCGGACTTCCTCAACTCCTCGAGGAGCGCAGGCGAGATGGTAAGGAAATCAATTCCCGCAAGTGCTTTGATTTCTCCAACCTATGCAAAGAGTGGGTGACTTAGTTTAGCACATACTGTTTCTGCGTGGTTCATACATTTCGGAAGCTGGCACCCATAACAATCGTCTTGTATCCGTGCTGCTTGTAGTAATTGAAGATTCTCTTGACGGACTGCACGCCCGGATCGTCATCGCCTGCGTAATCCTTTCCTGTGCGCTGCTTGTGCCAATCCAGGATCTGAATTGGGGTGCTCAGTACATTCAAATGGGCACGCATATGCATTCCTCCACGTACGCGGCCAACGAACGGCGACACCAGGGTTACACCGGCCTCGGCACACGCAACGGCCTGAACGAATCCAAACATGAGGGTCAAGTTGCAGTGGATACCGTGCTCCTGTTCAAGCTCGCGAGCGGCCTGGATTCCCTCCCACGTAGAGGCGATCTTGATGAGGACCCGGTTTCTGTTGACGCCAACAGACTCATACAAAGCAATCAATTCTCGAGCCTATGCAACGCAATGTCACGAAGAGCCGTGAGGTAATTAGGATACACCGACTTTGGCTATTGTCGCTGTCTTGTCGAATGAGAGTCGGGCATCAACTTCGGTCGAGACTCGGCCAGGGATGATATCCAGAATTGCTTTTCCAAACTCGATTAGCTGATCTACATGTTAGATTAGCGAGTGAAATGAGTATACATACTCACGAGGCGATCCACAGCAGCATTGGCTTGTTCGTGGAGGTTTCCTCCTTTGTTCTTCCCATGTTTTAGAGCTGCATCGATGAGATGAGCATACCTGGGTTTGTTCGCAGCGGAAAGGAGTAAAGACGGGTTGGTGGTAGCGTCCTTGCAACCAATGGGTATCAGCCAATGATCCACCCGACAGACCGGGATAAGTTCCGACCCATTCACCTGTGGCTGGTACACGTCAACCGCTGTAAAGGACAGTTAGCGTAATTTGGAAACAGGGGTAAATGCATCGTACTCTCAAAGTCGCCGGAGTCGACGACGACAACGGTTCCGGTTTGCTTGAGCTTGTCGAGGGAAGTAGTCATGGTTGTTCAAGGCGACGGTACGATCTAGCAAAACTCCAGCACCAAGAGCGTGCTTACCTGAGACTGGGGTGCGTCATAGTGAGGTCATAGTATACAGCCGCTGCCACACAATGATCTTTTGTGTTTGAAATGCTTTTTGCAAGAGCCCCCACGGAACGGGCGACGTCATCTCCGCCGGACAAATACCTTGGATGCATCGGCCGGTGAATGTGCACAGACTATCTGATCCCGAGTAGGATATCCGTGAGCTTTGTATTGTTTACTGGCACCACCGAGTCAACTCCACCGTCCAAGATGAGAATCCAACCATCTCCGGACAAATACCTTCAAACGTTGGACGTACATTATCTCCCAGTAGATCAGCTATTTGTGAGTTCCTCATCACACGTAACCTAGCAACGCTTGAGGATTTCCTTGGGATTTCCATTCTCTGGCGCTCACTTGTATGCGCCCGTAGCCTCCCTCCATTGCAATCAGTGATCGCGTGTTTTGCTGTACGTGCCATGACAAGGACAAGGTTTGCAACAGATGGTAGTACGTGGCCGAACTGAACGAGGGATGGAATATTCGAGATGAGGAAGTGGCGGTTCTGATCTGTCACGGCCATTATGGAGAGTATACTGGCGGCTGTGGCGATTGACGTGGATGAGGCAGTGGGCGTTGCATCCATCATCGTGGTCCAGTATTCGAGGTGGGCGAACACAATAGTCCTCATCACGAGGTGTGGAAGTCGTTTCAAATGTCGCAGTAAGTACTTACGTACATACCTGTGCGGACTTGGCTACATCTTCTCAGCACATGGATATCAATCATTCGCTAACGTTCAACGCTGGTCAGTAAGTGCAAGATATGGGCTTGCATTTACCGACGTACCGTATGAATGTCTCCTGGAACTTGAAATACCTGCAGGGTAGAGACTCGGCGAAGCCGCGTCATCATCATGCCTCTTGGCTTTGCATCCTTAATTATGAAATCAAAGGCGTAGTAGGATCTGGCGCAGGGATCAAGAAGTGCACCGGATTTCCACCGCCACAGGCGTCCACAGCACCAAACCTGTGAAGCCGCATCATGGTGCCGTGCCATTACGCGTTCTTTCGCAACGCCGGCGAGGTGTTGCTTCAACTTGGCGATTACGGTGAGCGGTTTCAAGTTGTTTCCATTCCTCCTGAAATTCGCCCAGACCGAGTTCCGCATCCCATAATAGGAGTAAATATTTAATTCCGTGGTTCTGATATAAAAGGTGTTCTTGTGCAGTACTCTCCCCGCATCATCTGCGCCCCAAGTCATACGTGTACACATCAGCTTCTCACTTTCAGATGTCGACGACCGCCCAGTTAACCTACTCTCACCCACCCTCCGATGGTTCTTCGGCCTGGGTCCAAGTAGACTTCGACCCTACTGTTGCCAGTGAACCCCCACGCAACTGGACTGTAGATCCTCGCAAAGTTGAGATCAAGGACGCCCGGGGTAATGAAGACAAGTACACCCTTGATACCGCTGCACTTCAGTTTCATCGCCGTCCTGCAAAGCATACCAGATTCATGGATGAAGAAGAAATCAAAGCAGAATACTACCCGGAGTGTGTCGAGCTCATCAAGGAGCTCACTGGGGCGAGCAGGGTGATTCCATTTGATCACAGTAGGTTGCACACATATCCACTGATAGTCACCTATTCATGTACGATATCCTGCCAGCTATCCGCCGCCGGCGTCCCGGTGTGGTCGATGATGGTCCGATGAACCGTCAGCCTGTACCACTCATCCATGTCGATCAGACCACTGAATCTGCCATCGCCCGACTCCGCATGCATCTTCCCAGTGATCAGGCGGAAGCTCTTCTTCAGGGCCGATTCCAGATCGTGAATATGTGGCGCCCCATTTCGCACCCAGCTGTAGACTGGCCGCTGGCCCTTTGTGACTATCGCAGTCTCGACGTAGATGAAGATCTCATGGAGGTCACGTTGAAGTTCGCTAAGCGCGAAGGCAAGAACTACTCTGTGAAATACAACCCCAAACATCATTGGGTTTATAAGAGTGCTATGGACCCAAAGGATTTCGTATTGTTTAAGATGTCAGTTCGGATGCGCTTAGATCAATGATACCGTCATACTGACTCGATTTCAGCTTTGACTCTGTTCTAGACGGTAGTGTTGCTAGGATGTGTCCGCACACGGCTTTCGAAGACCCGGCCACACCGGAGGGCACTCCATTGAGGGAGTCTGTTGAGCTCAGATCTTTTGTATTCTACGATTAAGTTGGCGGTCGATTTATTGGTACGTACAGTATGCAATTGGAACCTCGCTTTGATTGGCCTGTAGAATTACTTATATATGCACCATTGTTCTGGATTAGTGTACGAAATCGCCATCTTATTTTGACTATGTACGCGCCGATCACCGTGTCTTATTGATCAATCAAGTGAGCACACACGGCAGACCATCCTCCCTTTGAAGGAACGATCATCTTCAAATTTTGAGGGTTCCGTGCCAAGTAACACGAGATCTTGCGCGTAGATATTGAATGGGAGATAAAGAGGGGATCCAATCATTCCGGGTATGTCGACGTCGAGAGAGTTGAAAATTGTTGAGGCCGACTCCAGTCGCAAGTCGACGCCGAACGCGGATGTCACTGCGGGTGCCGCCGCGGATACGATCGTCCTGAGACGGTGCCTTGTAAGTTGTATAACAAAGTATAAGTCCTCTCGCCCTACCTCCTGCGTGCCTACTATCCTCGCGCACGTCATCCTAACAGAAATGAGCAGTGCAAACTTGGGGGAGAATGAGAAGGTCAATGAAAATACACATGATTAGTGTTCTCGTGGAGAGAGGGAGAGAAAGAGAGTCAGAAGGATCCAGATACTTATGTGTGTGTCGTGAGGAGGAAAGAAAATAGATCGTGATGCCAGATAAGCAGCCCATACCGTATGTACTTTACCATGATCATAGGTGGTTGTGTGACGTTCTCCAGTAGTGGACACTATGGATACCGGCACACTAAGATCTTCACTCAAGAATTCCAGACAGATGTCTCTTATTTAAATGAGAAATTACAGGGAGCGCGAGTAGCTACTACTAAGGTGCGGGAGGACACGGAACAGGTATATGAGATATGATATATAAATGTCACCTACTATGACATTCGGCCGAGTGTGAACGCCTGAATGGTTGAACCATCACATGGTGCAACACGCATAGAGATCAAAAAGGAAAAGAGCCAGATCTACTAGCCTGATTACACCTCTCTACTAGTCTCGGACCCAGACGTTTTGGGTATCCGAACAAGTCCGGAGTCCGGGCTGCAAGAGTTACCCAGAACTCGATGAGATTGTCGGCATTCACATCCTAAGGTGATGTCAATAACACCTGGCTGGAGTTTTTGGGTGCTTTGAGCTCTAGCCCGCAGCACCAACCTGACCGCTGAATCTGCGCCGTGGTGCCATTAGTATGTACGCGTTCTTTCCCAACGGCGAGGTATCATGACTTCCACCTGGCGATCACGGTGAGAGGTTTCAAGTTGTTTCCATTCCTCCTGAAATTCGCCCAGACCGAGTTCTGCATCCTCAACTGGACATACATATTAGGCTGAGTATATATTTCATCCGGTGGTTCTGATATAAAAGATGTTCTTGTGTACTCTCACCGCAGCATCTGCGCCCAAGTCATACGTGTACACATCAGCTTCTCACTTTCAGATGTCGACGACCGCCCAGTTAACCTACTCTCACCCACCCTCCGATGGTTCTCCGGCCTGGAGCCAAGTAGACTTCGATCGTACTGTTGCCAGCGAACCCCCTCGCAATTGGATTGTAGACCTTCGCAAAGTTGAGATCAAGGACGCCCGGGGGAACGAAGACAAATACACCCTTGATACCGTTGCATTTCAGTTTTATCGGCGTCCTGCCAAACATACCAGATTCATGGATGAAGAAGAAATCAAAGCAGAATACTACCCGGAATGCGCCGAGCTCATCAAGGAGCTCACTGGGGCGAGTAGGGTGATTCCGTTTGGTCACAGTAGGTTGCCCACATATCCACTGATAGTCACCTATTCATGTACGATATCCTGCCAGTTATCCGCCGCCGGCGTCCCGGCATGATCGACAATGGTCCGCTGAACCGTCAGCCTGTACCATTCGTCCATGTCGATCAGACCATTGAATCTGCCATCGCCCGATTCGGCAGGCATCTTCCCAGTGATCAGGTGGAAGCTCTCCTTCAAGGTCGATTTCAGGTCGTCAATATGTGGCGCCCCATTTCGCACCCAGCTGTAGATTGGCCGCTGGCCCTTTGTGACTATCGCAGTCTCAACGTGGATGAAGATCTCATGGAAGTCATGTTGAAGTTTGCTGACGGCTCGGAAGCCAAGAACTACTCTGTGAAATACAACCCCAATCATCGATGGGTTTATAAGAGTGCTATGGAACCCGAGGATTTCGTATTGTTTAAGATGTGAGTTAGGATACGCTTAGGTCAATGATAACCGTCATACTGACTCGACTTCAGCTGTGACTCTGTTCTAGACGGTAGTGTTGCTCGGATGTGCCCGCATACGGCTTTCGAAGACCCGGCTACACCCGAGGGTACTCCGTTGAGGGAGTCTGTTGAGCTCAGATCTTTTGTACTCTACGACTAAGTTGGCGGTCGATGTATTGGTACGTACAGTATGTAATTGGAACCTCGCTTTGATAGATTGGCCTGGAATTACATGTGCACCATTGTTCTGAATTAGTGTACGAAATCACCATCTTCTAAGTTCTTTTGACTATGCGTCGGTCACCGTGTCTTATTGATCAATCAAGTGAGCACACACGGCAGACCATCAGGTTCCCTTTGAAAGAACAATCATCTTCAAATTTTGAGGGTTGCACCAAGTAAAGCTTGAGATCTTACCCGTTCCATTCCAGGATACGGAATACCATGCAGTGCGTAAAGTAGCCCCGTGTCCTTAGGTGGGTCCTGGGATGTATGCACTGGATTGCACCGCTAATGCGTTCACCAACGCAAGCTCTGAGGTCCTCTGCATGGTGTGCACTTTTCGCACACGCGTTCGACCGAGACAATTGAGTTTTGATACTAAGATGGTTCCAGACATGAAGAGACCGCGAGGACATCTGGACTGCACATTATGTGCGATACGCCTGCCATAGTATCACGCCATGTCAGCGATGATAGTAAGAGTATCTAAGATTATATGCGACGCAGATATTGAATGAATTTGAAAAGAGTGGGTCCAATCGTTCCGCGTATAATATGAAGGAAGTCAAAATTGTTGAGGTTGACTCCAGCGGCAAGTCGACGCCGAACGCGGATGCCACTGCGGGGGATATGATCATCCTGAGACGGTGCCTTGTAAGTTGTATAACGAAGTATAAGGTACAGACAGTACCGCGAAATTACAACCTGAAGCCTGAGTCTTCTTGCCCTAAAGCTTACCTGCTATCCTCGCGCACGTCGTACTGCCCTCGCGCTCTTCATCCTAACAAAAATGAGCAGTGCAAAGAGGGGAGAATGAGAAGGCCAATGAAAATACACATGATCAGTGTTCTCGTGGAGAGAGGGAGAGAAAGAGAGTCAGGAGGGATATGCGTGTCGTGAGGCGGAAAAAAAATGGACCATGATGACAGATAAGCAGTGACTCACCATAATCATACTAATAGGTCGTGCAATATGCATGGAGATCAAAAAGGAAAAGAGCCAGACTAGATTACATCTCTCTACTAGTCTCGGACCCAGACGTTTTGGGTATCCGAACAAGTCCTCGAGTCCGGGCTGCAAGAGTTACCCAGAACTCGATGAGATTGTCGACATCCACATTCTAAGGTGATGTCAATAACACCCGGCTGGAGTTTCTGAGTGCTTTGAGCTCTAGCCCGCAGCACCAACCTGGCCGCTGAATCTGCGCCGTGGTGCCATTACGCGTTCTTTCGCAACGGCGACGTATGACAAGTTCCACTTGGCGATCATGGTGAGAGGTTTCAAGTTGTTTCCATTCCTCCTGAATTTATTTGCCCAGACGGAGTTCTGCATCCTCAAACTGGACATAACTTTAGGCTGAGTAAATATTTCATCCGGTGGTTCTGATATAAAAGATGTTCTTGTGTACTCTCACCGCAGCATCTGCGCCCAAGTCATACGTGTACACATCAGCTTCTCACTTTCAGATGTCGACGACCGCCCAGTTATCCTACTCTCACCCACCCTCCGATGGTTCTCCGGCCTGTGTCGATCGTACTGTTGCTAACGAACCCCCTCGCAATTGGACTGTAGACCTTCACAAAGTTGAGATCAAGGACGCCCGGGGGAACGAAGACAAATACACCCTTGATACCGTTGCATTTCAGTTTTATCGGCGTCCTGCCAAACATACCAGATTCCAGGATGAAGAAGAAGTTAAAGCAGAATACTACCCGGAGTGCGCCGAGCTCATCAAGGAGCTCACTGGGGCGAGTAGGGTGATTCCGTTTGGTCACAGTAGGTTGCCCACATATCCACTGATAGTCACCTATTCATGTACGATATCCTGCCAGTTATCCGCCGCCGGCGTCCCGGCGTGATCGACGATGGTCCGCTGAGCCGTCAGCCTGTACCATCCGTACATGTCGATCAGACCATTGAATCTGCCATAGCCCGACTCCGCATGCATCTTCCCAGTGATCAGGATCAGGTGGAAGTTCTCCTTCAGGGACGATTCCAGGTCTTGAATATGTGGCGCCCCATTTCACACCCAGCTGTAGATTGGCCGCTGGCGCTTTGTGACTATCGCAGTCTCGACGTAGATGAAGATCTCATGGAAGTCACGTTGAAGTTTGCTGACCACGAAGCCAAGAACTACTACTCTGTGAAATACAACCCCAAACACCATTGGGTTTATAAGAGTGCGATGGACCTACAGGATTTCGTATTGTTTAAGATGTGAGTTAGGATACGCTTAGGTCAATGATAACCGTCATACTGACTCGACTTCAGCTGTGACTCTGTTCTAGACGGTAGTGTTGCTCGGATGTGCCCGCATACGGCTTTCGAAGACCCGGCCACACCGGAGGGCACTCCATTGAGGGAGTCTATTGAACTCAGATCTTTTGTATTCTACGATTAAGTTGGCGGTCGATTTATTGGTACGTACAGTATCCAATTGGAACCTCGCTTTGATAGATTGGCCTGTAGAATTACATATGTACCATTGTTCCCGGATTAGTGTACGAAATCACCATCTTCTTTTGACTATGCGTCGGTCACCGCTCATATTTTGATCAAGTGAGCACACAGGGCAGACCATCCTCCCTTTAAAGGAACGACCATCTTCAAATTTTGAGGGTTGCACCGGGTGGAACTTGGGATCTTGCCCGAGACAGAAGAGACCACGAGGACATCTGGACTGCACATCAATGGTATGTGCGATACGCCTGACCAATTTGCCATAGTATCACGCCATGCCAGCGATGATAAGAGTATCTAGGATTATATACTTTCGATATGCGACGCAGATATTGAAGGTATGTCGGCGTCGAGAGTAGAAAGGAAATCAAAATTGTTGGACTCCAGCGGCAAGTCGACGCCGAACGCGGATGGCGGATGCCAGATGCCGCTGCGGGTGGCGCCGCGGATACGATCATCCTGAGACGGTGCCTTGTAAGTTGTATAACGAAGTATAAGTATAGATCAAGTAGAGTAGCACGAAATTACAACCTGAAGCCAGAGTCTTCTCGCCCTACTTCCTGCGTGCCTACTAAACTTGCCTGCTATCATCGCGCCCTCAGCTATATCGTATAGCTCGTCCGTATCGCGCTCGTCGTCCTAACAAAGATGAGCAGTGCAAAGAAGGGAGAATGAGAAGGCCAATGAAAACACACATGATCAGCGTTCTCGCGGAGAGAGGGAGAGAAAGAGTGTCAGAAGGGATCCAGATATGCGTCTCGTGAGGCGGAAAAAATGGATCGCGATGACAGATAAGCAGTGACCATACCATATGTACTTTACCGTGATCATGCATGGAGATCAAAAAGGGAAAGCGGACCCTTCTCCCCCCTCCCCCTCCCTCCTCCTATGGACTAGATTACACCTCTCTAGTCTCGGTCCTAGACATTTTGGGTATCCGGACGCGAGCGTCCAGAACTCGATGAGACACTGTCGACCGTCATTCACGTCCTAAGGTGATGTCAATAACAGTTTGGGCGCTTTGAGTGCTAGCCCGCAGCACCAAACCTGTGAATCTGCGACATGGTGCCATTACGCGTTCTTTGGCAACGGTGAGGTATTATGGCGATAGTGAGGTTTTGATCAAGTTGTTTCCATTCCTCTTTCCTCTTGATCATGGATATTTGCTCAGTTCCGAATAACCGAGTTCCGCAAGTTCAATTCGGTTCCTCAACTTGGTCATTGTAGGAGTAAATTTAGTCCCTTTTTCTGATATAAAACGTGTCCTCTCGCCGCATCAATCTGCACCCAAGTCATACGTGTACCTGTATCCGCTTCTCACGTTCAGATGTCGACGACAGGCCAGTTAACATACTCTTCCCCTCCTTCCGATGGTTCTCCGGCCTGGACCCAAGTTGATTTCGATCCTACTCTCGCCAGCGAACCCCCACGCAACTGGACTGAAGACCTTCGCAAAGTTGAGATCAAGGACGCCCGAGGGAACGAAGACCAGTATACCCTTGATACCGCTGCACTTCAGTTTTATCGGCGTCCTGCCAAACATACCAGATTCCAGGATGAAGAAGAAATCAAAGCAGAATACTACCCGGAGTGCGCCGAGCTCATCAAGGAGCTCACTGGGGCGAGCAGGGTGATTCCGTTTGATCACAGTAGGTTGCCCATGTATCCACTCATACTGTAGTCACCTATTCATGTACGATTTCCTGCCAGCTATCCGCCGCCGGCGTCCTGGCGTGATCGACGATGGTCCGACGAACCGTCAGCCCGTACCACTCATCCACGTCGATCAGACCACTAAATCTGCCATCGCCCGACTCCGCAGGCACATTCCCAGTGATCAGATTGAAGCTCTCCTTCAGGGCCGATTCCAGATCATAAATCTCTGGCGTCCAATTTTGCACGCAGCCGTAGACTGGCCGCTGGCCCTTTGTGACTATCGCAGTCTCAATGTAGATGAAGATCTCATGGAAGTCACGCTGAAGTTCGCTGTGCGGGACGGCCAGAACTACTCTGTGAAATACAACCCCAATCATCGATGGGTTTATAAGAGTGCTATGGAACCCGATGATTTCGTATTGTTTAAGTGGTCAGTTCGGATACGCTTAGATCAATGATAACCGTCATGCTGACTCGACTCCAGCTTTGACTCTGTTCTGGACGGTAGTGTTGCTAGAATGTGTCCGCACACGGGTTTTGAAGACCCGGCCACACCGAAGGGTGCTCCGTTGAGGGAGTCTATTGAGCTCAGATCTTTTGTATTCTACGACTAAGTTGGCAGTCGATGTATTGGTACGTACAGTACCCAATTGGAACCTCGCTTTGATGGATTGGCCTGTAGAATTACATGTGTATCATTCTTCTAGATCAGTGTATAAAATCAACATCCTTCTTTTGACTATGCGTCTCCTATTGATCAATCAGGTGAGTAACACAACGCGATCACACGTGGCTCCCTTTGAAGGGACAACTATCTTCAAATTTGAGGCGGTAAGCCTTGAGATCTTACCCGTTCCATTCCAGGATACGGACCACTATGTGCATCATGTAGCCTCATAGTCGGGAAAAAAAATCCACTTTGATTAGCTTTGATTTTCTCTTATCAGTGCAATCATCGTTCTCAAGAGATGCGGGCGCCTTTTCAAATCGGCGATCGTTAAAAAAACCGTGGTCCACATGAACATGAAACACGCCCCCGTGTCCATCGTGTCCATCCCCTTCCACATGTACGTACAGCGAGCCATGCGTCTCCGCACAGTGATTACCTCTTAGGTGGGATGTATGAACTGGACCTCTGGTTTCGCACACGCGTTCGACCCTTGGGTTCCAGACAAGAGAGACCACCCCCCCGGGGGCTCCTTATGAGTACCAATCTGCCATAGTATCACGCACGATGTGACAAGAGTATCTAAGATTATATACATTCGATATGCGGCATAGATATTGAACTTGAAAATAAAGAGTGGATCCAATCGTTCCGGGTATGTCGGCGTCGAGTGAAGAAAGAGTAGAAAGGAGGTCAGAATGAGCAGTGCAAAGAAGGAAGAATGAGAAGGCCAATGAAAAACACACATGATCAGTGTTCTCGCGGAGAGGGAAAGAAAGAGGGGAGGAAGAGATATGCGTGTCGTGAGGCGGAAAAAAAAAACGGATCGTGACGACAGATAAGCGCTAGCAGTGACCCATACCGTATGTACTTCACCATCATAGTAGGTCGTGCTACAACATGCATGCATGGAGATCAAAAAGGGAAAAGAACAGCCAGACTAGATTACACCTCGCCTACAAACAACCCCGCTGAGCACACGTAGACCAAACCACAAACGGCAGGAAGCACACGCACGAATCCGCATCCGCATCATGCATCAAACCGCCTTCTCCGACGCGCCTCTTCGTCCAGCTCCATCCTCCCAAGCACCTCCCCAGACCCTCCACTCGATGCACCATCACCCCCGCTCAAAGATCGCATCGACCCCAGCCGCGGCCGCTGTGCACCAATCGCAGACCCGCTTCCACTTCCACTCGCACTGGCGCTCCCACCGCCGCCTACGGGCGACTCCTCGCCTGCAGCGCTCGTCTGTGCACCTCTCCGTGCGCCGCTCCCCAGGCCCTCGAGCGATGCCATAAACACTTCGTGCATGTGCCGCAGTCGTTCGTCTATTTCCGCTTCGCGCGTGAGCATCGGACCTGACCCTCCGAGTGTCGATGACCGCCGCGAGTCCGTAGTACCTGCTGCTGCTGCTGCTGCTGCTGATGGGTTTGGGTCTGCCGTTATGATCGGGTCTGGGCCTGATCCTGGACCGGGGCGTGCTGCGGGGGCTGCGGCTGCGCTCGCGACTGAACCTTTGGTAAGTCCTGATTCTCCCCCACCACTGACTGCGCCGGCACCACCTGCATTCTCGACTTGCAATACGCCACCTGTGCCCGCACCGGTACCTGCACCACCAATCCCTAACCCAACAACGCCTCCACGCGACCCCTCTGCCACAGCAGGATGATGTACCGACCGCAGCACCCGACCCCGTCCACTGCCAGTCGCAAGGGGCTTCCGCGCATCAATCTCGCGCACGAACATGGACAGTTCGTCTTCATCGGACGTCACAGCCGTCGCTCTCGTCCCTAACAACGACGACACGCGCGGTCGTTCGCGGTCTCTGCCCGAATCACCATCGCGCTCCCGTGATGGTTCCCGCGATAGCTCTCCCACCCCCGTGCTCACGCCAATAACACCTGTGCTCCCCGGGCTGCCCTCGCTACCGGGGCCACCTGTACCACTGCCAATGCCACCAACGCCACTCCCGCCCGACCCTGTACTGCCCCCGCTCGCCATATACCGATGTCCAAAACTGCTCGAGTACCGTTTCCGCGTAGGAACCTTTGGCGACGTGTTCGCCGTGGCAGCTTCACCTCCTGTATCGCCGCCGACGCCGTCTGCAGAGGCGAGCGAGCGGCGATCGGACAGACTGGACGGAGCGAACGGGGGAGACGGCCGGCTGCCTGTACCAGAAATGGCACCGATCCCGCCGAAACCGGCACCGGCACCGATCGGCGAGGGCGGCACGCGCGAGCTATTTGGGGACGTCTGTGCAGCAGGGCGCGCGGGCAGACTCGGGAGCGCGGCTCCGCCTGTAGAGAGCGGCGAAGGCTGGCGCAGGGACGGCGAGGGTGAGTGGATGGATGGAGAGCCGGAGGAGAGGGTCGACGAACGGAACGGGTGAGGGGTGGTGATACCTGGTTTGCGAATGGGAAGAGGGCCTGCGGTGGGGAGGTCCTGTTGTGTGTGGCGGTGAGTGCATGAGAGAATGTGAATGTGAAAGGTGGACAAGACCCATACCAGTGAACTGCGCCCTGTCGTACTGGTGCTCTCCCGCCTGAGACGTGCGATGGACGGCAATGCGCTCTCCTCCTTGGACCACGTCCCGCTCCCGTCGTGTCTCGATGACGTGATGGACAGCGCAGACGTCGACCCGGCACCACCTGCTGCGCCCGTGGACGTCCGGCTGATAGGCAGCGTCACATTGCCAGGCCGCGGGCTGTGAGTACCCGGCATGGAGTTCGTTCTGATGTGTGTACCTGGGTGTGAAGGTGACGGGAGGATGAACTGGCCTGCGATCGACGACGGGGGGCTCTTGGGCAGACTGGTGCGCAGACTGCCAGACGGACCTGCGAGCGCAGACATCGAGTCACGGGCCTGGTTCTTGGCGAGCGTAGGGGTGAAGTCGGAAGCCTCGTCTAGAGAGAGGAAGCGTGAGGAGAGGAGAGACTCGAGTTCGTCGAGCTGGAAGTTGGGCGAGATGAGGTATTTCGCTGTGAGGGATAGTGTGCCCATGGGGTGTGGAACGGGAGGGAAGGTATGTGTTTCGTATGGGAGCGGAGGAGCGTTGGATGCGGGAGGGATGTCTGTGAGAATATGAAAGAGAACGGGGGGGTCAGCCAGTGGTTTGGATCCATGGGACTGGACCAGAAGGTAAAAGGGAGCGCGCAATAGACGGATATTATGAGCGCCTCGTGGGAGGGCATAACGCCCTAATGCAACGTGTGAGGAAGGACCTACCGAACTCGAGAAGGTCCCCTAGACCATCGTCGACCCCCTTGATATGTAGTTGTATGCTCATGTTTCCATTTCTATAAGGACTGCTCATTCGCCTGCGTAGTCTCTTGAATAGTTTCCAGGATGGGAGTATGCGCAGCAATGAATAAATACTGCGGAAGAGGGGTATACCGTGCTTGTATATTGTTGAAGGAGCCACATCGCCTGGATGCTCGTCGTTGTCGGTGTCGTGGTACGGAGCGTGTGCTGTGGACGTGGATGGGGTGAAATTGAGGAGCCAAGACTCGAGCACGATGTGCTGTGGAGTCGGGTCGATGCGGAGACGAGAAGAGTCGGGTGCGAGATGGACGAGGACCTGGTTCGAGGATATCTCTGGGATGGAGAGCAGGACCTGGAGCTCGAAAGGGGGTGGTGGTGGGGCCGAGGACGAGATAGTGCGATAGATGCGCAGCTGGTCTCTGAACAGGTCAGCATCTGGTGTCTCGAGGTTAAACTGGGTGTCGGGTCAGCCCAAGCACGAGAGAGCAGCGGTGGGATCGCACCCATTTGTCGAGCTTCGTGTTGGCCCTGGTCTCTGCGGTGGAGCGGGCATTGTGTACGACAAGGGCAAGCTTTGTGTAGAATCTATAGGCTATTTGGTCAGCCTTCTGGATGTCATTTGACATTTCGTGCGAGCGGGAAGAGATCAAGTCGACATGGTCTGTCTACGAGTCTCGCCACGGGTGAAGTCACCAGCGAGTTAGCCGTCCCAGTCACCGTATCCCATTTATGGAAGGGTGTCGATTAGGTAAGCAGACAGCGGATCTCATCCACAGCTTGACAGGGTCAACTGTACCCTGGATATTCCAGTCATTGGGACAGACTGCTTCGATAGGTATACCACTAGTAATACAAGATACACACGAACGTAACCCAGTCGATCGTGCTTGCTATGATGGCAGCTCACCCTTGATAGCCTTCAACGATAACACCGGGCTGCAGACACGTTTATCCAAGATGCATACGGTATAGCATGGCGCACACGTACCTATCAGCAGGTTTCAAAGGCATCTTCTTGTGTATCAGCTTCCCCCCCTTCTCAAATACAAAGTGACTCCGCTTGGTCTTGTTCCCGTCCGCGGCTCCCAGTGCACCAATAAGCACGCGGTTAGGATCCGAGAGAAGGTGGAAAGGAAGCTGTTTCTGTAGGCGCGTGCGTGCGTACGTCAATAAAGTCGCGTTTGTGATGACATGAAGCTGCGTGAACGACATATCGGTTGTCGGGCTCACCTTGGTTTGCCATTTTGTCTGCGCGGCTGGTGAATCCGCGCTGAGACAGTACACGTCGTAATCAAGGGCCGTGAACTCCTGGAAGCTGTCCCGGAACCCACACGCCTGGGTCGTGCATCCCGCTGGGAGTCACATCGGTCAATGTCAATCCGTGCCAATCACCAGCCCACAAGTCAGACGAGGGATGGAATGAGACGCACGTGTGTCAGCTTTGGGCACGAGGAAGAGTACAACGCCCCGCTGGGTAACGAGCCCTGATGTCTCGACGTCCTCACCGTTCTCGTTCTTGAGCGTCACAGAGGGTATCATGTCACCCAAGTCGACACTTGTCTTCTGTACCGTATCACCCCCTTCCGCATTTCCAGTCCCAGCTCCAGCATCAGCAGTGTCATCCGCCATCCGCACATCCCCATTTGCATCCGCCTGTGCATTCTGTATCACCTGGACTATCGCCTCCACCGCACCATCCGCATCCACATCCACATCAGCAGAGGGAAGCTTCGCCTACCCAAGCGAGCATCGAGTCAGTCCCCCACAAGTAACTTGTACAACTGTGGACGCACCTTCTTCGCGTCCACACCGTCTAGTACTTCTCCACTCTGTGCACCTCCATCCACATCCCCGTCCGACTCGAGCTCATCCTTCTCGTCAAGCTCATCTGCACCGCGTTTCCTCCCTGCGCCCCGTTTCGTTTTAGCTGCTGCTGCCGGTTTCTTGGCTGTGTCCTTGGCCTTGGCCGTGGCCTTGGGTTTGGTGGTTGCCTTGGGCTTCGTCGCAGGCGCAGGCTTGGAAGAGATCCTGCTCGAGCGACGGGGTGCAGAGGCGGGAACAGGAGCAGGTGCGGTGGTGGTGGTGGTGGGGATCGGGTCCGACATGGATAGGGAGGAAGGAAGGTCTAGGGTTGACAGGCGTTCGTTTGCAGTAATAATGTCGTTCGAAAAGTCTGCAAAGTCAGCCTTCGATCAGGCTGGGAGGAAAGAGAAGAAAGATCGGCTCTTTTTTTCGTTTGAGGTTCGAGAATCGACTGACGTTGGCCCTTGGTCCGTGCGGACGCTTATCAGTATAAGGTTCAGGGGGACCAGCTCTTTCTGGCAAGATGTCAACTTGTTTGGTTGTTTGCGCCCCAAGTTGGTTCACATTTACTCACTGGCCACCATTCTGCCAGCTGAGAACATGTACTGGTAAAGGTGGTGAGTTTAGTCTGACTTGGTCAGTGGCTAATATGCATAAGGTGATGGACAAATGTACTCGCCCCACACTATGGAATCATAGGTAACGAAAACGGAGGCGTTAACCTGTGAAATTTACAGTGGGACATCTCATCACCACCTTTCAGCCGCGGAAAGGTGAACCAGTGTTTCCATTGCTACTTATACAGCAATTGTATCTGAAGACACAGCTACCGTGGAGTCTATGCCATTGGGAATTTCTTTGGAGAAGTTCATTTTTTCTAGTTTGGCAGACAGCCATATTATGGGCTATTGCTCTTTGGGAACATTGCGTCCAGGAGATAAGTGTCATGGCCACCAATCCAATGAGATCATTTTTTGCAGTGATGAACATGGTGAGTGTCGCTTTATTCTGGAGTACATAATGTTTGCTTCTTGCATACACGATTCGTGTGTCTTCTATGTTCACAGGATGTGTGGCACAGCTTTCCATGAACTTCAATTGGTTGCTGTACGCTTTTTAGATGCTGAAGGCAACTAAAAAGAATCGGCCGACAACCTGATGAGCGAACGAACATTCTATGTGTGGTTTCTATCCATCCATGAACATCAATTCGGAGCATGCCCGGCTGTTGACTCGCGCTGAATGTAAATGTGGATATCCCCCTTGGTTCCCCGAGCAAAATAGACGATTACCTCCGGAGTATTGCTGTGACGGAGCACGGATTGGGGGTGTGGGGGTCGTAACGGAACGTGGCAGTTTCGCAGTTCTCTTCAACATGCTCCTCCGCTGGATGACTCCTTTGCGGCATCTCCAAACCGCTCCCCGCTAAAAATTTCCCTCTTCCTCCTCGCACAGGTATTCCCTGAGAAGGCGACGGAAGATATATTTGACAAGTTACTAGAGAAGACCAAGGAGGCGGAATATGACAGGCGGTATAGACGAGCCGTCAATTACTAGTCTGATAAGTGCGTTACACTGCTGACACGTCTGGATTCCTCCAAATGCGCTCTAGTGAAAGCCGAATGGTGCCATGAAAGCCCATTTGACTCGTGAGGACGTATTGGCAAAGGTGAGCGAAATAGAAACCTATCTGTATACTACGACTACCGGCCCCATCCCGCGCAGATGAAAATGTTGCTCGCGGCTAGTTAGGAGTCGACCTCGAGTCTTCCCTATTACTTGTCAACTGACCTGATGCAGTTCGGGCATCGATCGAACGTACTCGAAACCCCCGACATCCAAAGCAAGCTTCGTCAGGAAATCTTCGCCTTGGGAAGTGATCTATCATACGACCAGCTCTCGAGTAGCCTTTCGTATATGGACGTCGTAGTGGTGCATGAGACCCTGCCGGTCCATCCACCCGCGACTGAATCCATACGAGTAGTATGTTGACCAAGTTTGTGAGTATCGTTTAACTTGCTCAGCGAAATACAGGCAGAAGATGATGGTGTGATTTCTCTCTCACAACCAGTAGTACGCACCAAGGCCGGCCAAATGGTCGATAGTATATCTGTAGCTCGCTCACGCCGATCGTCTGTGAATCGGCCTGGGCGCGACGCAGATATAGCTCGTCGGGTTGTTGTTGGTCATCCGTCGGTTGCAATTCAGTAGCGAAGATGACTCTGGGTAGCTAGAGCAAGATTGAGGTGGGGACGGAAGAGAACCACTAATATGGTTAATGGTTCTTCGCCGTCTCCTATCGGTGTATTCTCATCTCTTGTACGAACTGTTGCAATGCCAGTCTTCCGACCAGAACAATGGCTCGAACAACATGGTATTCGGAACAAGGCTTGCTGAGTACAACAGCATTCCTCTGATCAATTTCTTACCGTGACCCAAGGTATGTATTCGGAGAAGAAAACAACATTCTACCTTTACGTGTTAGATGCTTCAGTGGTGAACACCTGTGACCGCATACTGTGTTAAATTCCAACTCGTTATGATCCTTGCCAGTTCAGTATCTCCGACATGAAGTTATTTGGGCCAGCGTTCCAATTGCGTTAAGGTATACTAGTGTACACAGAATCATACATAAATAGCGATACAGAGATTGAAAAAAGAGAACCCATGCCAAGGAGAAGGGGGTATCCAAGAAATACAGATGAGGTGCATACATTCAATACTAACATTGTTCTACTCTAGCATGGCGATTCTGGCACTTACATATCCAAACCCTCACACATCTTCGCCATGACTTTTGCTATCCTTCCGTCCCTGATCGCCTCCACGATCATCGAGGTTTTGTCCCCCGGCGTCGTGTCCACGCTCTTTCCTATCCCCGCTTCCTCCAGATCGAACTCACCCATGGGAACCACCTGATCTTGTGCCCGCATCCCGTAAACGGTCTTGCGCAGGTTGTCCCCGCCAGCCATTGGAATGCCCAACTCGATCCGGACGAATTCGTATAGAATCCGTGTGCGTGGGGCGAGGTATCTCGATGCGGGTGCTTTGCCCATTGAAGGGATATCAAAGAGGGACTGCGATGACGGGCTAATCTCGCCCAGGGAGAGACCCATGAATGCACAGCGAAGTTCCGTGAGAAGTGCTTCGAGTCTGTGTGCGAGGACCTCTCTGAACCGCATAATATTTCCGAGGGGTACTGAGGAAGTAGAGCAAGGTCGGTGAGAAGTCAACGCTTTAAGTAGTGGTGCGATGCTTGCGCCCGCCACTCTTTCCATCCTTGCCTTGAGGGGAACACCCGTCGTCTGATCTAGCTCACCCAAGATGTCTGGTAAGACTTGACGCATGACATTTTCCAGCATTTCCGGAGCTGCGAAAATTTTTCCGAATGTATCTGAGAGAAGAGTGCGCGTAATTCCCTTTGTGCGCACGCGCATCTCTGTGTACATTGCCCGCAGATCCAGTGCTTGACAGAGGCTATAGACGTGAGAGGCCGCAAGGAGCTCCGAAACCTCGAGCGCTGTGAGGGTATAGCGCGTCGATACGAGGGCCAGCGAGCTATGGATCGAGTATTGAAGTTCGGTCCCTGGTATGTGCAGCAAAGTAAAAAAGACTTACTTGAGACTTTGGTTATGCATCTCCGCACTGACGACACCTACGCCAACGTTCATTCCTCCGAGGGCGTTCAGCTCACCCGCATACGATGCCGCGGCGATATCGAGACCCTGTTCGCTTGCATCAGCCACCGGATCCCATTCAGTCGTCCACAACACCAAAGTAATACACCGTCAAACAGCCAAACGAACTAGGATACCCACCTTTCCGCCAAAATCCAGAGCTGCCTCGCCGCCCGCAAGGTTCCCCGGAAGGCCGCGGTTCATTGCAGGGTTCATAATTTCCGTAAGCTGGACGAACATTAACCTCCCGGTCTGTGCAAGGGAAAGCCTGAGATGGTCCATTGCAACCGTCATTGAAAGCGCTTGGAAGTTGCCTGCATGGTGAATTTTTCCATGCCCTCTTTTGGTGCTCGGAGGCTCGACAAGCGGGTTGTCCGTCGTCGAGTTGACCTCAACACGAATTGTTTCCTTGGCATTCTTCACCTGCTCGAACTGGGGACCCAGCCACTGTGGAGCCGTACGAAGCGAGTATCTGGCACAAGCACGCGTTAGGACACGATAGGCATGGGAGGACAAGCTCAAGGACTGACCTATCCTGTCTAAGAACACCATCATCTTCCTCAATCTTGACCTCTTCTTCATGGTCAACAGCAAGATGAGAGCCAGCAAGTAACTCGTAGATGAGGTGTGCTGCCTCGATTTGGCCAACATGTGGACGAGCTTCGCCAACAAAGGGATCGAAGCTGCCACGTGCGCCGGTCATAGCTTCTACCGCCATGGCAGTCAGGACCTGCAAACAATGATCAGTGTCAGAGATAAGCCCAGATGAGTATCAGAGAGGACGTACTGCACTGAGGATAACTACCATCTCCGTGTTCCGCACCACAAGAGCTGCCAGGCCCGCGCTAAATGCTGTCCCGTTCACCACTCCTAGGTGCTCTTTGCTTGCAAGGGGTAACGGAGTGGTCCCAGTTAGTCGAAGTGCATGTGAGGCAGGCATCGCCTCGGCTACTGTCAAGAGTGTGGTAGAGACAGGTTCATACGTTCCGTCTAACAAAAAGGGCTTCACGCAGTCCTCTTCAGAGAGCATAGATGATGCAGGAGTGCTGGGAGTAAGAGGCGGCCTGGAGCGTGGGGAGGACGAGAGGGAGCTAGTTCCGGATATAGAACTCATGGTGTCGTGATTAAAGGGTATGTCCAGGTACGCAGGACTCTGTGGACGAACTGCTAGCGTGGTGCGAATTGGCACGGGTATAGAAAGGGCCATAGAAGGGAGGTCAACGGGAAACAGGGAGGGTGACGGTGAAGGCGTGAGGACCCAGGCGCGTATGGCAGGACTACCAGTAAGCAAGCCTGCTACGTACGAGAGTGGTGATAAGTCTATATACGAACATAGATTTATCGGTTATGCATATTCAAGCTCGATGGGGGGGACTCACCTCCGCTTGCACTGATAGAACCGCGCAGAGGGACGACTGGCACTACACCCTTTTGGACCAACTCTACCATTTTCTCTACAAGGGACCAACGTATGCCTGAATGACCGCGCATGAGCGAGTTGGCGCGAACCAGCATGGCAGCGCGTGTCCATGGTATTGGCATAGTTGTCCCATGAGAAGGATCCGTGAGAGGTATAGGGCCAACACCACGTGAAGATGTACTGGCAGACGAAGGCAAGATGACGCCAGCTTGTTGGTGCTGGAGAAGGGCGGCACCAAGCGCAAGGGGGTCATCCGTTCGGGTGTCAGCCGAGCCACCAAAGCCTGTGGAGACACCATAGACGGAGATGCCTGCAGTGACTTTGTCATCAATAACAGCGCGAGAGGCGTCAACCTTTTCACGAAGAGCTTGCGAGGAGGTGAGCTGTAGATATGGTGCACACTGGGCGTTAACGTATGCAGAAGAATGATGGGTAGGACGATAGCGAGCTATGGCAGTTATCTGAGGAAGTGACAAGGAGCTACCCGTGAGAGTGACAGGTTTTCCAGAGCTGGTGGCTGATAAATATGACAGGCAAGAGAAGTAGTAGGATACCTACAGATACTCGCCGAGCTCGTTCTCGTCGGCAACAAACTGGGCAATCAGAGAAGTCATGCTTGATCTGAGAGAAAACTGGCTGTTTGGACTGGTGCCTTCGTTTGCATTCTTATACTAATGGGCTTGGACAGCCTCGGGGCCACCCAGTTTGTCGACCTCATTCACGGTGGACAAGATGTTGGACGAGACCGAGAGGATGACGTAATGTAATTCGATCTCAAGATTTACAGCAGCTCTTCCGTTCCGGCTATTCACCAGTGACTGCGGCGTCTCCCAATTGAGCGCTCCGGCCACATTCCGGCCACATTCCGGCGGCCACACCTGCTCCATCTGTTAAATGAATGCGGCGATATTAGAGTTTCTTCGGGAAAAGCAAGCCTATGTGGACCAAGGAACGTTCCACCCCTGCTGCGTCTTGGACCTCATACAGATCTTATTTTCAAGCCACCAATGAAAGGGGCTACATACTCTGCTGTAACGTTCCACAGCTAGTTACGCCCTGGCCTCGTCGACTCCAAGAAGCCTGATAGGCGTGCGTGATTTATTCTTCCTTCGTCACCGCCATGCGAATTGGCTCAGTGGTGTCCTGTGAAACAGCAACTGCGCTGCGACCCACGGCCAACTAAGAATGCGCACCTGCCAGAATGTCGATGTGAACGTCGCGCGCTTCTATTCTTGTGTCGGGATTTCCATGTCAGAAACGTGGGTGCTGCCAATATGGAATAGTCAAGCACTGCGTGCCATAGGCTAAGGACATTTGGTAGTTTGCTCGAGGGAGGCACCACATACCTGTGCCCACGTGCTGTCCAAATTAACCGTGGTGAGCTTATCCCCTTTCTGAAGGGAGTGGTGAACTATATCAACACCGTAACCAATGACCATACGACGGTCAGGCTCTGAGAACGTTTGCAATGAGGACAATTGGCCACCTGCATGCAAAGTTGAGGTTATAACTGTGACCTTCCACATCCATCATTACCCCCTAATACAGCACTCAGAACGTTCAATGAAAACACTGATGCTTATCAGCGCCTTTTCATCGCCGCTTAGATCTGGGCCTTGCTGCTACTAAAAACGTGCCGGAACGTGACCAGTCCCTTTTGTGGAAGGGTTCGCTTGTATATCCCATCGTTGGGTGCGTGCTTACCAGTTTCGTGGCCAGCTGTTATGCGTACTTCATGAACTGCCTCATCCATCGCCTTTTCTTGAATCGGTTATCAGCCAAATTTCGAGTTCATCCACTGTGTTGTTCATTCTTGTGCTGTATCATTCTAATCATCCGGGCCTCAGAGAACCCGGAACCATCCTCTGTTTTGACAACAGGAACAAATAAGCCCGCCAATCGAATCGAAACAAATTTAATCTTACATTACCCAGACTTCCATTCGCAGTCCACATCACTGCCTCTAACCATTTGGCGCATCAAGGTAACTGATTTATTCGGTTTTCCTCCGCATGAATACAGCACGTCGAAGATTATCATTGCCTAGAATTATTGACCGACTGTTGGCCATCTCGAGTTCCGGAAACTTACACAGAAACTTGCGCTTGAAATACCGGAGCTGTGCGTATGTTCAATATCAGCATATGAGCACAATCGAGCGTTATATCCGCATTGAGAGTTTATTGGCAGAGGTGGAGATCTTTCCGGCCTTGGAACTTTGACTAAGGAAGCACGGACATTAGATTCCTGCTCTGAACATCACATTCAGCCAATGTATTTCCGGGTTAAGTCTCGCCTCACTTAATCGAGGAGATCATTAAATGATCCCCACGAAGGCAGTATGTGGATGTGACGATGAATGGGCTAAAAGCGTTCATAATAAGTATGATTGGTGTTCTTGAAATGCAGGGAGTGCACCCACACTCAGTTCAAGGTTGGCTTGTCCGACGTCCTTTGAACACAAGGCCCTGAATTACTGAATGGATGTTGCACGCCACATAGCACTCTCTCCGTGTCCGGTGCGAGAAGCCTGATAGACTAATCAAACATTCCTGGGCGGCATACTTCGTATATGACCCCAGAAGTAGGGGTGGCGAGGACGTCCTTCCCTGCCTCAAAGATAAGACTTATTCTGAACTGTTCGCAAACTTTGCATAGGAATAGATAGTCGGGGGAATAGTGCGGGCGTAGATACATTGAGTAAGCCGATGATGCGTGATAACGGGGCATCCATAACCTTCCTATGCGATGACCGTGCGGCGCTTGGCCAGATACCAATGCACGGTGTTCTGTGGGAGCTGATTCATTATGCAATAGCACGGACATGTGAGAAACGCGTTAATATTCAAATGGTATCACAGCGATGGGACAGCCATAGAGTGCATATCCCCCCCGAAGGATCACACGTGCCTCCGTAAAAGAAGTGGAATCTGGATTCACCCCGTTATCGCTCGTGATCGTGACAGCGTACCTTCATGATACTTATGCTCCAGAATAAGCCTAAGGTTGCCTGCTGGCGGTACCATTGAGTAGAATGTGGTAGGAAAGCGGCGTCGCTTAAGCATAAAAAATATATGGTAGAAAAAAGGTCTCTTGCTCCGCGTGACACCACGAAAAGCTCAGGCACCATGGCTGTGAGAACCACCAAAACTGAAATGCTGATTTCAGCCATACATGAAATGTTCTCTGAGTAGTACATACTGGCAAATGTTTTGAAAACCGCACGCAGCGCCTTTATAATATAGTCGGATGTGTTCGAAGCCGTGTTTCCGAATTAGTCCAAGATGGTTGTGCAACAATAAGGGGGCTCTTTGCTCTCGACAAGGATGTGAGTAGCTGTGGGATGTCCAGTGTTATGAACCACGCTCTCTGAGCCGAGTCTCCGAGTCAGTGCAGAGAGACGTGCAAGCGCTATTTGGATATATTTGACGCTCGTTGTGCGCTCGTTCAAAAATGGAACTCAGACTCGGAGTCATATGGAAAAAGACCAAGGGAGTATGGTACTACTCCGGCTTTCGATAGTAGAGTCATCTCGTGCACTTTCCCGGATATGCACCTCAGCTTGGATGCTGTTCTTTACCACCCTCACCTCCGTCGAAATTCCCTTGTTGACCTCGCTGTGATTCTTGAACTCCTACGCCGTGTTCGTTACCTTTGCATTGCTTTGAGTATCGGGGGATTTCAAAGTGTGTCTTTGCTACTATATATTTGTTTTACTTGATAACCCTACATGATATGGGAGTAACGTTCATACGACTCGATACCACTAGTGAGTATGAAAGGACTACGTGATGCACATATCTACATATTATGTGGCACCATGACTTAAATTATCCCTTCAATTCCAGTTGAAGTTCTTGCTCGTTTTGGGTACGAAGCGTCATCAAGCAAGCGTAACTTTTATGAGTTCTACTTTCTAACGCGACAATCGCCTTCAGTAGAACTCTCCAAGGCCTCCCGATATCCAGCCAAAGTTGCAAGGAGGAACCCTGACCTGGAAAAGAGAATAGATCTATTACTCTGTGGGACAGCCCAAAGACGTCTAGGAAAACTGTTCCCTGTCGCCGAAATTACAGTGCGTTATCCTCCAATTTCCTGGTGGACACGACACATCGTTTCCTGCACGGACTATCTTGTCGGCGTACTGTCCAGACCAAACGTCGCTGGAGAGAACGGCGCCAAGTTTCCATTGTGGGTCAAACGATACGACAAGTATGCTCTGTATTGTCAGCATGAAAGTTCATCAACGAATGAAGACACACCTTGGAGCGATCACCCGAAGAACCATGGATTAACCGTTGATTGTTTACAAAGGCCTGACCCAAGGAATATAAAGATAACAACAACATAACCCCAGCACGGAGGAGCTAGTAGGTGAATTTGTACTGATTCTAAGATTACTAAGGATAATCTGTTTGTCTCAATGTTATACGTAGTGTATTATTATTGGAACCTCTGTACCTGTATAGCACCATGAGTTTTATTTAGCCTCAGTGCACATGGTGGCTAATTGATCACAGCTCCCAATTGTGTGGGATCTGTGCAATGGTGGGCCCATATTTCAAAAAATCCAGGCTTTCACTGGTCAATTTTGTCATCAAGAGTAAGGGATTCCTTTTCCCAATCGATGTTTGGGTTGGCCTCCTTTAGCCAAGGAAGGCCAAGTATAATGTTTTCGTTTCTGCAACTCATGACAAAGAAGCGGACCTTCTGGGTGATTCTCCCAATTCGGAAGAAAAGGGGGGTGACGAAGAGGATTTTTCCTTTGGCATTTATGGAGCCATCAGCATTTCTGAGACTGATCAGTTTAGGGAGTCGTTCGGTGGGGATGCGGTTCTTTCTGACAAATCCCCAATTGATACAGGAGACATCGGCTCCAGAATCTACTTTGGTGTGTGTGTTGACGACTCAAAGGGTTTGTTCATTGGGTAAAAGAGATACTGAAATTCGCATGGATCGTGCAGAAGATACTTGTACAGTGAGGACAGAAGCAGATGAACTTTCCTTTGTAAGATGAGGAGGTGTTGGCATCAACTCAACCCTCCTTTCTAAAAACCCTTTCCGAGGAATTTGGCTGCTTTGACTAGTGAGACAGCTCCTCCTTCCTCATTGGAGGTTTCCTCTTCTTCTTTCTTCCTTTCAACCCTTTTTACTCCTTTGGCGGGTTGCTTTCCTTTACACTCTTGAGAGAGATGTCCTTTACTGCCGCAGTTGAAGCAGCATCCTTCTTTGATGTATTTGTCTCTGTCCTCCTTAGAAAGTCAGACAGCGTCTACGTCCATAGTGTCAGGATCTCTTTCTCTGACGTTGGGTCTGGAGTAGTTCTTCTTCTTGGGTTGGTCTGTTTTGTTAGACCTGGAAGCGATGGCCCTTGCTTTCTGCCATTGGTTCTCAAAGTGGGAGGCCTTTTCGTACCATCCCTCAATGGTGTCTGGGACAGTGTCCATCCCATAGATTCGGTTTACCAAAGGGGTCTTTAACCCAGTGGTGAAGAATTCAATCAAGGCATGTTGATCCTTGATAGTGCTTTGGTGTGCATGGGTTCGGAATTCGGTGATGTATTCTTCGACCATTCCTTTCTGGGTCAAGGTTCTTAATTTGGCAATAGCGGTGCCAGCGGTGTCTACAGGCATAAAGGATTTCTTGAATTCCTTTTCAAAATTGACCCATGTTCTGAAGCTAGGGGGGTTCTGGGCGAGAGCCTGTTCATAGTAATCTGTGGCCCATGATTGAGCTACAGCCTTCTTCATGTGAGAGAGGCCAAAGGTGACTCTCTTCTTGTCATTGTTATAGACGTCATTGTTGATCAACAGATAGGCTTTGATCGACATCAGCCAGCCAGTGGCTGTCTCTTGGTTTCCATCGTACTCTATTGGGACTCCGATCTTCAACTCAGTGGGTTTGACAGTGGAGGAAGTGGAGGAGGAAGATGTCCCAAGAGAGGGGAAGGGGTTCACAGGGTTTTTCCCAGTAGACGTGGATGCGGAGGAGGATATGGTGAAAGATGGGTGTGGGGAGCCTAAGGGAGAGAGTGTGGAGGAAAATAGTTTTGCAAGGGGTTTGGAAGCATCGTTGGGATCTGGGGTATTCGGCCTAGTAGAAGGCGGTCCTTCGGTGGAAGTCTGGTCTTCTTCTTCAGAGGAAGAAGATTCTGGGATCTGGGTTCGGAGACCGAAGGGTATAACCCAAGGTCTGTTCTTCTGGGACGAAATGGTGGTTCACTAAACAGTGACCGTTCGGCACAAAGGTGGGATTCTTGAGCTTTTGTTATGCTGAGACAGAGTCTCAGCGTGTTCTAACCCAAAGGGTCGTTCATTCGTCCTTCACAAGGTTGTTCCTTGTGTCGTGCCCACAGGCGATGCTTGGGACTTGGTTCTAGGGACAGTGGTTCCCTAACCAGCAAAGGTTACTGGATTTGGTCGAGAGTTCAGAGTATCTCTTGGTAGAGATATGAGAGCGATCAGAGAGCTAAGACAAGCTAGATTGGGTAGCTCGAGAATGGGGAATACAGGAGCTGTCCCTAGGGTTTATATACTACAGTCCAAATAGCCTCATGGAGGCAGCGCGGTGTACATGAGGCAAGAGAAACTAAGGCTATTGGCTGTTCACAGGCACAGCCGAACACAGGAAATTACAGGTTGGCACAGCCAACACAGACAGTAGGAAAACATGTGTTGTACAGCAATGAGGCTGTTCAGAAAAGGGACTAGTCCAGAAAGGGGAGCAGAGAAAGAAAAGAGTAGGGCAATCGTAACAGGTATGGGAGTTGGACTGCAGTAGATTGCATTCCTTTCTCATACCATAATGGACGTTATTCCTCCAGTTTCTTCTGCTTCTTGGCGGTTCTTGTGCAATAGATGACTGTCAGCGTCGGCATTCATCTCTCGCATCAGAATAGTCTTCTTGTGCGATAGATGGCTACGATGAGGCTCCGTCGTGCTCATCCTTCGCATCAGGATTGTTTGATATTGGTGTTATCTTCCATGTTCACTGTACCAAATCTGTTTGGTGTGTGACACCATGACGAACCCTAGGCCCCTCCAACACATGCATCTCATGTAATTTCCTCAATTAAATTCCGTGCGACTGTCTGACTCTATTGCAGCCTTGTAAACAAGGCATAATATGAATTTTTGGACCAACCACACATTGGACTATATGCATGAGATTTTTACACCTATATGACTACACTACCTTGTCTGCCCATCATGCAGCTTCACCCAAGAATTGCGCAGGGGGGTCACTGAAAAGTCGCGCACCACCATCTCTATGTTCATTTTGGTTACAGATGCAATGTTATACCAGTATCGAGCAAGGTTTGCGCCGGCGCAGTCGCCACCTCCTCGTCCTAGTACATACTTGCTAATTGATCTTCTGTTCCCGAGCTATCCCCATTGCCAACCCCACTCACTCTGCCGATCAGCTTCTAGCCCGCCATCAGAGTTGTCCGATCAATTGCGCGCGCTGTTCGGAGAGGGCGACGAACAAGCTCGCCAAGAATTTGCAAAATCCTGTCAAAGTACTACTAGCGACGAGAACTGAGTGTGTCAGAGTATCGACGAGTGTACCGTTTACCATGGACTTCACGGACTCCTTCATTGCTACAGGCTGGCGCACGTTAGACAAGACCAAGCTGCGGGGATAGTGTGACTATTACAGTGCGCAAACGGCACATTCATTATGTAATGGATGCTTTTGCCAAACAATTTCATTTGACCGTGATGGTCTAGATGAGTCTAGATGGTGCTAAGAGTTTTTTCGCTCATCATGGGATGATTGTTCGTTTCGGAACTAGACAGTCTGCGTTACCATTTCGTGCGTCCAGAAGATGATTATCTCGCAATCTGATTGGATTGTATTCCCTCAGGTCCTATGTAGATGGAAAAGGAATCAATGCATCTTTCTCCACTCCATCTTGCCGACACTAAATTCTGAATGGCACCTTGAAATCTGGAGCGTAAAACAATGTCGTTGACCGAGCCTATGTAGGTGGTTCCAACTTCCAAGAGTTCCTTGGCTGGCATGCTGTACAACTTCACCATGGGTCCCATGATTGTTCATTTCGGAGCTTTGAAACAGTCTGCAGGCGTTACCGTTTCTTCCAGAAGATGACTATCTAATTGTACTGTGTTCCCTGTGGTATGTAGATGGAAAAAGATTCCTCCATCTTGCAGACACTGTAAATTCTGAATGACATCCAAGTTGAAATCTGGAGAGTTGAGGGTGGTAAAAAGAAGCGACATGCTCTAATTGCACTTGATCGAGCCCATCATTGGCCATCGAGAGCCAAGCAAAGCAGTCTCCTCATGGGCAACTTGTGAGTAGGTTTGCGGATTGACAGTATGCATCAAAGTTACTATTGTAAGAGCCGCCATAAAGTTTAAACTTTGCTGTTCATGTAAACATACAATC
>Ga0307518_10000424_pt1 | contig 32496 bp, 21 predicted proteins | sample 25_EM_MG_FD_203889 | JGI IMG/M metagenome (GOLD analysis project Ga0307518, IMG submission 203889) | Populus trichocarpa ectomycorrhiza microbial communities from riparian zone in the Pacific Northwest, United States - 25_EM | ecosystem: Host-associated > Plants > Roots > Unclassified | place... | reverse complement strand
AAAAAAAAATTCATTTATGATTCTCTTTCTTTGTTTTTTATTTTTTTTAAGATTGTTTTTTAATTTCATCTCGTTCTATTTGATTTTATTTTATTTATATATCAAATATCGCACTTATTTTTTTTATTGTTGTTTTTTTTTATCATTTTCTTAGTTTTTTTATTTTAATTTTGTCATTCGACATTTTATTTTATTTTTTTATATAGATTTAGTCTTTATTTTTTTAATTTGTTTTTTTTTCATTTCAATTTTGTCTCTCGGTATTTTATTTAATTTGTTTTTTAATCTAACATTAGTTCCTATTCTTTTAATTATTTTTTATTTTATTTTTTGATTAAGTCCCTCATTATTATTTTTTATTAGTTCTTATATTAGGTTTGATCCTCATTGTTTTGATTATGATTCATTTTTTTTTTTATTTTTTTATGGTTAAGTCAAGATTTTTTTTGTGTTCTGTATGGTCATTTTGGTCTCATGGTTAAAGTTGTTTGTTTGGAAGATTAGAATGATTTTATTTTATTATTTTATTTTATTATATATTTAGATATTAAACTATAACCTTGATTATTTTTTAAGTTTATCTCAAATTATTAATTAATCAAATTAACTTGAATTTATTTAATTTATTATACTTAAATATTTTTTTTATACGAGAAAAAAATTAATTCGTCCTACAAGGATGAAAAAAAAAAATCTAGTACAAACTATATTAATTGTCATTTTCTGTATATTTTTTCTTCACACGCACTCTCTCTCTCTCTCTCTCTCTCTGCAAATCATCGAAGAATTTCCATGGCGTTTCCAGGAGAGGTAAGAATCCATACATCAAAACTTGTTTCTTATCTCTCTCTACTACTCCTGCTCTATTCTAACTCCTAGTTTTTCAATACTTTTATCTTCTTAAAGTAAACTCGCTTGAGTAAAAAAATTATGTTTTTTTCTTCCTTTAATCCTGTTATTCATGAAATGTAAAGATCTTCAAATTAACAACAACAACAACAAAAATTAAAAGTCATTTTTTTCGGTTTTGTAGGTGGGATTGCAATTGCTTCTTTCACCACTGAATTCCAACATTGTTGTCCGGACAGCTTGGTAAAAACCTCGCTTTTTTCTTGCATTCTAGTTAGACTTAATTGGGTTATGTTTTCGATATTGAATAATGGGTTTTCTGCAGCTGTTCTGTTGGAATTGCTTTACCTATTTACTCAACATTTAAGGCTATTGAAAATAAAGATCAAATCGAGCAACAGCGATGGCTTCTCTACTGGGCTGGTTTGTACCGACTCGTTTTTTTTTTCCTGTTATCATTAAAAGATTGCCATACCATACTGATAAGTTGATATCATTGAGCGTTTTTATCCTCTTGCAGCTTATGGATCTTTTAGCCTCGCGGAAGTCTTTGCAGATAAAATTCTCTCCTGGTATGGTTCTGCCCAACATGATTCCTTTTTGGGCTTCAGCTATGAAAGTATCCATTGTGTTAGGGAAATCACTTGGTGATGCTCTCTCATGGATGGTCAAATTATGCTATTCAATTACCTTGTTTGTTTAAATGTTTTACACTATGTTATGTTGTTTTTACTTGACTAAATCATGACCTCTGATGGATTTATTTTATTAAAGCTTGCATGTGAATGGGAGTCATGATTGTGTTCATTACAAACTCCACACAGCCTGTTTGCAGGGAACAGAAGTATCCCTTGTTTGATAGTTGATTGAAAACCAATTGTTAATGGTGGTAGAACCCACAAAAAAGCTCTATAATGAAGCTCACATAAAATGATGACAGTTTTAAATTGATCTTATATCTATTCTTGCTGAGATTAGTCATTTCCTTGACTTACTGATGTCGGTCATTTCTTTTACTTTAGTTCTGCAGTAAGCATGTAAGCTCATTCGCACATGTATTAAGCATGCAGGGTTCATTTAACAACATTGACAATGATTTTCCCTTTCTTGTCAAGTTAATTTGGTCACGGTTCATGGTTTTCCTGCTTTATTTGTACGAGTTATCACAATCAGAAAGCTCTTGTCTTTTTCAATAGGTTTCCCCTTTACTATCACATGAAGTTTGCATTTCTTGTTTGGCTACAGCTCCCATCTGCAAATGTAAGCTTCATTTTTCCACCTTTACTTTGTGTATCAGTTTTTCTTCAAGCATGTCTTGCATTTTTAGGGGTAAACTGAGTGAAAGTACTAGCTTTCAGATGAAATTGATATGGTTAATGAATATTCTAGTACTGCGTGTTTTGGAAACTATATTTGAGTATGGTTAATAAATCCATCTTATATTAGTATATCACTTATTGTCTAAAATAACAAAATAGTTTATGTTGATAACTGTTTGCCATTTATCTAACAGGGAGCTGGGCAATTGTATATGAGCCATCTACGCCCATTCCTGTTGAGGCATCAAGCCAGACTTGATAATTTTGTGGAGTTTCTGTATGGTGAAATGGTAAGAATTTGTGCCATTACTAATTGTGATTAAAATAATTGGATTATTAAATCTGGGTCTTCCTCGTCTAGTATGGTAACATCATGGTATGCACAATGAGAATAAGGGCAGGAGAGCATTCAGCTCCATGCCTGAATCTCCTTGGCTCATCCTAAACATTAGCCCGTTCTAAGTTTTCGATGTTTGAAAAGACTTGTGTAAATAGAAAGTCTTGATGGCAAGTGGCATAATTGGTAAACTTTGTGTGCCTTGTCGGACTGGCATAATTGGTAAACTTTGCTAATTTACTCAAATAATATAACTTATGGTTTAGAAATTGAAAGTGACCTGATGGATTTCTGGATTTGCAGAATAAGTTTGTCAGTGCACATCAAGCTGAATTTCGGTTTGCAAAAGCACTTTTAATGAAGATTCTGGCATCAGGTATGGATTTGGATTGAACAAGCAATTATTTAGATTGAATACCTTATATTATTATTCTAAATGAAGTTTCAACTCTAGAATATGTGCTTATCAAACATATTTTGCCTAAATCGGTAAATAATCTGTTGTGTCCAGGTCTTCTTGATGTCTATATTGTCTTTTATAAAATTGTTCTCTCTTTTTTTTGTGATCAGTGAACCAAATAGCTCGTGATGTGATTCGCCCAGGGGGAAGACAGGCAAATGGCACCTTTCAAGGCCCAGCCAGGCGAATCCAGGATTCACAATCTGACGGGGAAGATTAGGGCTTCCTTCCTGACAAGCAGAATTCGCTGATAGGAGTATAGCTGTATAGGTGGTAGTTGACATTTTTCTTTCTGACAGGCCTGAGTTAAGTTTATGTAAGTTTTCGAATCTGAATAATGAGTAATGGAAAGCGTGAGCTGTATATATGTAGGCCATATATAAGAATCTGAGCCAAGGATTGCCAATTGCCATTTGTTTGAAAAACTGGAATTTAAAATATGACATGCCCTTCTGTGTTTTAATATTTTCTTTAGTTTTTGAAGCAATAATTCGACTTTCTTGTATTACATGGGGAGAGAAGTTTTTTTATATCTTGGAGGGTCGTGCCAGGTAATGCATGATGGGGTTAAGTTATCTTGTTATAAAAATGTCCAAGGGCCAGGCTAATTTCAAATTGTCAATGCTTGAGCCTTTGGGGGGTTTTAGGCTTTTAGCCCGTCTATATCCCCTTTTTTTTTTTTCCAACTTTTGATGTTGTTTTATGCATCCATTCAGCAATAACAGCCATTAATGTTTGATATAAGCTAGCTCTCAATCGGGCATGGGGGCTTGATCTTAAAGCGAAAGGCCCCCCCGTTCTGCTCCTGCAGTTAGAAGATTAAGATCCTCTCTGAGTCGGGTTTTTATGAAGGTATGGTGAAGGTTGGAAGTTTGATTTCAATCTAAAGAAAAGGCAAAACAAAATATTTACCCTTGTGCCCTGCAAACATTGGATAGTTTCAATTTTCAATCATTTAATTGGCGAAGTCATATAGCTCATGCCTTGTCAAATTTCACTCGCATTTGTATGAGAAATATAATATCTGATGTGGATGAATTGGAAGATGGATTTTTAGGTTAAGAGATACGAGGGTGGATTAGTAATGAAGGAGAAATTCTTTTTTCCTTGAATTTTTAGATTTAAGACTATTATCTAAAAGAAATTTATTAAATTCTTTAAAATGTACTTAATCAATTTGGAGTCTGCATCTGCTCGAAGAATTTTTTTTTTTAATTCTTATCCACAATGACGATGACGATTGTTTATGGATGATTTTAAATCATAAATTAATAATAATAATTAAGTATTGAATAATAGTATGTGCTTTGATTAACGCATAAATTAATATAATTATATTTTACTTAAAAAAAAGAAGAAGTATTAAAGTTTTGAATAATAGTATGTGCTTTGATTAACGCATAAATTAATATAATTATATTTGAATTTTTTTAAAAAAAGAGCCTATTAGAAAATTATATGAAGAATCAATTTATTTTTATGTTTCAAAAATATTTTTATTTTTTTATTTGTTTTACTTTAAGTTTTTTGTGTTTTTAAATTATTTTGATATCCTAAAACTTAAAATAATGATGTTTTAAAAAATAATTGCTAATACACCTAACAGTAAAACCTCTTAAATAAGTCAACTAATCTGCCCACCTTCTAAATAAGTCAACTAATCTGCCCACTTGAGTACTGGTTTTCATTTTCTTCGTGGGTGTTTGGGTTATGGTTGAATGGGAGTTTTTATGAACTTTAATTTTTTTTAATTAAATTTTTAATGTTTTTAGATTGATTTAATTTATTAATATTAAAAATAATTTATTTGTATAAAAATATATTATTTAAATGTATTTACAAAAAAAAAGTTACTTAAAAACAACCTTTACTTTAACTGTGCTCCTGCGACCCTCAACTACTCTCTGAACCAGCCAACTCTCCCTGTCTCTGTCTCTGTCTCTCTCTTTCCCAATACGGAGTAAGAACTTTTCAACTCAACCAAGCCCTTTCTCTTACCTTGCATACACATTAGCAAAAAACAGCAACATTTGACTGAACCCATCTAAGCATAAAACGAGAAACCAAACACAACCTCTGCTTCCATATTACACCAAGAAAGAAAGATGATTGGACGCAGAGATGGAGCGTTGATGCGAAACAACAGCAGCAATCAATCACTACTTAAATCAAGAATTGCAATTGCAATTGCCATTGGGATGTTCCTTGGATGCATCTTCGCTTTCTTCTTCCCTCATGGACTTTTCTCTTCCAATTCTCCTCACTTTGACCATAACCACCTCACAAGATCCATTTCCCAGGTTTCATTTTCGCCACAGTTTTGATCTTTCCACTGTTTTTTTGAATTTTATAAGTCATTCCCTATTGATTTACAAGATACTATTTAGTCTTTCTATTTTGAGGATTTTTTGTTTTGGAAATAAAGTGTGTTTTTTCCTTTGTTTGTATAAATTGGAGTGATTGATTTACCATATTCATCCTCCTGTTAGATGGGATATTCTAATTAACATGTTATTGTGTTTATTCTCGCCAATGATTCAAGTCTAAGTCGTGTTAGAATGAGATCAACAACAATGTACTGTTGTCAATGTATATTTATGTGATCTGTGTACATTTGTTTACACTTTTGGTAGTTTCATTAGCTAGTTGGCAGCTTTGAATTGGATGGGTGATCTGTAGAGTTAGATTATTCAACACAAATGATAATTCTGTTAAAAGTTTCTAATTATGTGTTATATTAGGTGGTATCAACATCATGTGAATCATCTGATAGTCTGAACATGTTAAAAGCTGAGTTTGTGGCTGCATCGGAGAAAAATGCTGAGTTGAAAAAACAGGTTAATGTGTTGATTGAAAAGCTTAGATTGGCTGAACAAGGTAAAGATCATGCAGAGAAGCAAGTGTTGGTGTTGGGTGAACCGCATAAAGCTGGCCCTTTTGGTACTGTTCAGGGTTTAAGGACAAATCCGACAGTCGTTCCAGATGATTCTGTGAACCCGAGACTAGCAAATATTTTAGAGAAAATTGCTGTTGGGAAGGAACTTATAGTTGCTTTGGCGAATTCAAATGTAAAGGACATGTTGGAGGTTTGGTTTAAAAGCATCCAGAAAGTAGGGATACCCAACTATTTGGTTGTTGCTTTGGATGATGAGATTGCCAAGTTTTGTGAATCAAATGATGTTCCAGTGTATAAGAGAGACCCAGACAAGGGAATTGATTCTGTAGGAAAGACTGGAGGCAACCATGCTGTTTCAGGACTGAAATTTCATATATTGAGGGAATTTTTGCAGCTCGGATACAGTGTTCTTCTCTCAGATGTTGATATTGTGTATTTGCAAAATCCTTTCCATTATCTTTATAGAGATTCAGATGTGGAATCCATGAGTGATGGCCACAATAATATGACAGCTTATGGTTATAATGATGTTTTCGATGAACCTGCAATGGGTTGGGCTAGATATGCCCATACAATGCGGATATGGGTTTACAACTCTGGCTTTTTCTACATTAGACCGACAATTCCTTCAATCGAGCTCTTGGATCGAGTCGCTAATCGGCTCTCTCGTGGGAATGCTTGGGACCAGGCAGTTTTCAACGAGGAACTCTTTTTCCCTTCACATCCTGGGTATGATGGACTTTATGCATCCAGGAGAACTATGGATTTCTATCTCTTCATGAACAGCAAGGTCCTCTTCAAAACTGTGAGGAAAAATGCTAACTTGAGAAAGATCAAGCCAGTGATTGTGCATATAAATTACCATCCTGATAAGCTTCCGCGTATGCAAGCGGTGGTGGAATTCTATGTCAATGGCAAGCAAGATGCACTAAGCTCTTTCCCTGATGGATCAGAATGATAAATTTTTGGATTGGTGTTTCTTTCCTGCTTTTCAGAAGATAGCCTCTACATTTTCATGCTTAACCCTTCAATCATGTTGTAGACTTGTAATGAATTGTCCAAAACAAATTGTAAGGCCAAAGCCGCCACAGCTAGGACCCAATGGGAGCAGCACCATCATCCCCAGACAATCCTTATCAAATGTCCATGTTGGAAATTTTGCTCCTCTGGCAGAGCAAATTCTATGCCATTGTATTACAGGTTATGCAGGTAGCTTATGAGCCATTTGCAACCCTTTGTTTCCCAAACAGATGGTTTTCTTTCAATCGCTTATCTAGCACAATAACATTTGTTACTTTCCTGTAGTTGTATATTGCAAGTCAACATACCAATCTCATACGAAGAAATGCATGGGCATTTTGCTATACGTTATCTGTGTATGACTTTCTTCGCCGAAAATGAACATATTTTCCTTGATCTTGAACATTGCAATGGAAGAGGTAAATTTAGTTTCATTAAACTCCCTCCTCACAGCTCCAGTCGTGCCCCCCCAGTCTTACTTACAGTTGAAGTTTAGTTCATGTCATGTTGTCTTTGAACTACCAGCAATGTTTATGATATTTATCTACTGATAATGGCGGGTGAAAATGAAAAGGAGAAAAAAAAACCACCATGATTTTTATATGCATTGATGTCCCAGGTGAATTTCTGGTAGTTTCTTCTTACTGGTGCAGTCCTGCAACAAACATTGTTGAAAATTGGACGTAGCTGAGTTTTTTGTTGCTGCTGACGTAGCCGGAAGCTACTAGTTTAAGGTCCTTAAACGGACCCTCTTAGATTATCAAAATAATCATACGGGAGTTTATTTCATTAAGAAAATACTGGGTAGCCAGCGTTTTGACTGATCTCCACTTCCAAATTAAATGACTTTTCAATCTTGCAGACTATGAAATTATCCTTCATTTCTCATGCCTCAATAGATAAATACGAACTGTAAGGATGAGAACTCGGGAGTTCCCTATTGTACATACTTAGGATACAGATCAAAAACCATAACCTTATCTCCTATCCTATCTTCGAAGCTTCTGGAGACAAGCTTCAGTACATTGGTGGTATCTATTCTTAGTCTTACAGCTTTATAACCCACCATTTAGTAAATGTAAAATAATTTGAGAGTGAAGTTTCAAATCTGCAGAATTTATCCTGAATGCCTGCCTATTCTGTTGATGAATCTTCAGCAAAGACCTGATTTGCCTAGACAAAAACAGTTATCTTCTGTCTTCAAGCTGGATATGAGAAATCTCACTCTGGTCAAGAGTTTGGTTCTGTTCACTTGAAGTGGTTTCTTCATCATTTTCGCTTTCGCTTTCAGCATCGGATTCCATGGCTACAAGATCAGAGATTGCATCTCGTTGATATTTCTTGGCTAGCTCCTCCTGTTTCATTGATCAATTAGCAACTTATTCAATTTTGATGTTGAGGGAAAGAGAGGAAACGAGAGAAAATGAATTAACTCTCAGTGTTCAGTTCAATTAGTAGCGAGAAATAGATTCAAACTTGAACAAGTATGGTACTGATGATAAGATAGATACAGAAATGACATTATTTAATATATCCTCAACATTATCAACTTCAAGAAATAATTATACCTAGGAAGCTAATAAAACGAAGCCCGAAAAGATTGGATAAAACAATAGAAAATTAACTTGAAAATGAAAAAAGAGAGGCAATAATCATAAGAAACAGGTTAAGAGGAGAGCCATTATGGATTTATTTGCTTATTTGATGCGCTTTCGCAGAACTGCAAGTACTATCCATGCCATTCATTATCATGTTCATCATCTACCTGACGGTCATTTCTTTCCGGTCTCTATGGAAGAAAGATCACCAACTGTTTTATAGCCCAACCGTTTAAACCCTTCAATTGAATTCTTAAATAATCACAGATTTGAATTTCACAATCCTTAGTTTATTTAAAAAATCAATAAAAATATAATTAAATTTTTAGTTCTAATTTTGTTTGGGAAATCTTAAAAGATGGACATTGGTGATGGTGGGGAAACAAAAGGTTGGATGAGGTGTTTGGATAGCCGGAAAAAGTTCACTTGAGCAGCCAGGAGACATCAACGGCATGTATCCGACTCCTTTTAGTTAAGGGCAATTGTGTCATCTTAAGAAAAAAACGTGGAGCGGCAATATCAAGTATCGACCCCGTTAGTTTCCAAACTCTCTTCGTTTTTCGTTTTTGTTTTTTGGAATGATGGTAACTTTTGTTCTTATATAATTATTGTCTTTTACGTTATATACAATATTTTGTTTATTATTCTCACTCTTCCGAAAACTAGAGTTGTGCTTTCTATTAGGTTGCAAATCATTTTATGTATATTACTTTTTTTATTATTTTATACCTTAATTTTTTTCACCTTTTTTTTATTCTCACATGATTTAAAAAAAAATTAAAAATAATAAAGATAAAAATATATTTAATTTAAGAGATAAATATAAAATTATAATATATATAATGAATATATTTTTCACTATTTTCTGTTTATATATATATAAAAGTCAAATTGAAAAATATAATGATGTCGCATGTTGGTTTACTTTTAAGAAATCAAATTTGGAGGAAAAAAAGAGTATAATGCATGAAAAAACTTGAGTATAAAACAACTAATTTTTTTTTTATAGAATAAAAAATCTTCTTATAATATTTTTTCTAAATCCTAATTTCTTTCATGACAAAATTTGTTATATTTATTTAAAAATACAATGAGAAATATATTATGCGATTTCAATTATTTCTTATCAATGCCAAGCACAGTAATTATTATTTCAGTTTTTCATAATTAGATTTAAATTGTCATTCGAATCTCCCTAGATTTTTCTATTTTTTTATGTTTAAAAATATAATATAATTATTTTTAAAGTGTTTTTTACTTAGAAATATATTAAAATAATATTTTTTTAATTTTTTAAAAATTATTTTTGATATCAATATGTTAAAATGATATAAAAATATTAATTTTTTAAAAAATATATTTTTAAAATACAAAAATAAATATGCATGATATTCATTCCTATATGAAATATATCAACTAAATATGGGAGAAAATGAGAAGTCTAGTCCGATTTCCAAAAGCAATCCAGTCAACACTCATGTCCCATCAGCTTTTACCTTTACCTTTTTTCAGCAAATTTAATAATTAAATATTATTATTTTCTTCTTTTTCTTTGTCGATTCTTCTCTCTTTGCTCATTGGTCTTCCAAGAAAGAACAGCAGTTTCTGTGCCTGCTCCAGCTTTCATTTTTGTCAGTTGAAGGACAAGAACAAATGTGTGGGTTTCAGACGCGCATCTCTACCTTACTATTGCATTCTCAGGAGTTTTTCTTCTCCTTTTGACTCTTGAGGAAAACTGGCATTTTTGTTCCGGCATTCCCTTCTCCACATATGCTATGCTTCTTGAATGAATACCCCTCTAAAATAAAGGTAAAGGGGTCTCTCTCTCTATCATGGCTTAGCTTTGTTTAGCAATGTGCTTATGATTTCCAACTTTTCTTTCGTGGGTTTGCATTATTTTCATGGAATCCTGATTTCTTGATTTGTTCTGCATTTCTTTAGCAAGGCAAGCTAGTGTCCTTGATTCATAATTCTTCCTTCACATTGATGTTGATTTCTTTGATTCCTATTTTACTCCTTTGATGAGTTTGGTGCCCTTTTTTTTTCTTTCCAGTTCTGCATCTCTCGTTTTGTTTTGTATTATTCATGGTCAATGGGTTATTCTTTTGTTAACAATGGTGGTTGTTTACTTGGCTTTTGCACTTTGAGTAATTTGCTGACCTGATCTGTCTCCTTGAAAGAGCCATTTTCTTTGAGAATTATGTGTAGCCGACCCACTCAGTAGATTTTCAGTTCTGCCATCTTTTTGTTGAACCATATACTATTGTCGATTTGTCCTCTCCTCTCTCTCTCTCTCTCTCTTTTATTAATTCGGGAATGGTAAATGTCCAATGCAGCATGAGCATACTTGACTTTCTGTCATTTCTAATGAATTGGAGCACCTGAGGTTTTCTGATAGGATCTGGGGTGCTCTGGTGGAAGGACAATCTGTTCATATCTGACTCGTAGGTTAATGCCATAACTCAGTATTAAGAAACCAAATAAACTTGTATTGATCAATAAAGCCTTCACGTCCCAATTAGTTAACTTCTGTCTTTCTAAATAGATACTCATTTCTGACCATAACTTTTGGTGAGAGAGAACATAGCCGAGGAGAGAAAGACAGAATTGAAGACAAATAAGTTAGTATATAGAATCTTAATTTATATTTTCATTATTGGATAAATAACTCTGATATAGTTTGTATTTCCTTACTTATACTAGTCCTAAAAAAACATCATAAAAAATTATTTTTCATAACTAAATATGAAATAATAATAATTAAGAAAAATAATTTTTCCCTAAAAATCCTTCTACATTAGTTGCATGCAAAAGATTAATTGTATGTGTTTGGTAACTGTATTATTTTAATTTTTTTCCATATTTTACTTATATATGGAATGGTTAATGTTTGTGTTGGCATATTTGCAGATCAGAAACAGGTAGACTTGTTCCTGGTTTCACCCGTAAACATGATATCACGACCAAAGAATGGGTGGCACTCTATTTTGCCCCTTAATTTCAGAGGCAAAGCAGTCACCGGCTTTTGCATTTTCCCAAAAGTTAAATCAGCAGGTTATAGCCCAGAAAACGCACCTGTCTACCTGAATGTGTATGACTTGACAAACGCTAATGGCTATGTCTATTGGGCAGGCTTCGGTATCTTTCACTCTGGGGTGGAAGGTTAGCACTTAGCAACACTTATTACACATTGCTCTTGATTGCCTTCTCTTCAATCAGATTATATATTAATAGAATGCTATGAATCATTCGATGCTTCATCTTCTCATTGTTTTTCTTCCTAAGATCGTAAACTGTCCTTCTGCATGCTTACAGTCCATGGTGTGGAATATGCCTTTGGAGCCCATGACTACCCATCAAGCGGTGTGTTTGAGGTTGAACCCCGGCAGTGCCCTGGTTTCAAGTTTAGAAAATCAATATTTATGGGGACAACGCGCTTAGATCCTAAACAAGTTAGAGAGTTCATGGAGCGCCAATCTGCTAATTACAATGGTGATACGTATCATTTGATTGTTAAGAACTGCAACCATTTCTGTGAGGATACGTGTTACAAACTGACTGGGAACCGAATACCGAAATGGGTGAATCGACTTGCAAGAATAGGTATTGGATAAATATCTTTCCTTCATGATACACCTCGTGCCATCTTTTGCATGACGTTCAAACTTCAAATACTGCGTATCAGTTGACTGCTGTGGATTACTGAACCCACCCAAACATTCATGTTGCAATTTTATGCGTGTTCCCTTCTCATCTCCTTGTGCTATCTTCAGTATTAATGAAGATGGATCTCTTGTAGCTTCCGACAGCAACAAGAAACAAGAATTTAATCATATCTACGAGACTTTTTATGCGAGCTGCATGTTCATTTACCACGCTTCTTCCCTTGTTATTTTTTCCCCTAAAAATTCTTTGTATTGATATAAAATTCTTTTTCACCGATTAACTTCTTTCTTTAGGTTCACTATGCAACTGTATACTCCCAGAGGCCCTCAAGGCCACTAAAGTACAGCATGACCCCAATTATCAAGAACGCGAAAGCGAAAAGAAGAGACTAAGAAGTTCCTTCAGTTGCTTTTCATCAATTTCAATGCCACAAAAGGAAGTCTCCATGTCTTCTTTGTTTCTGCACTCTCACTACAAAGGCTGCCTACCACCATGGGAATTGAAGAGGTCCAGAAAGGGTTCACTTAAGGAAGGATGAAAAAAAATGCCAGTGCTTTTGAAAGATTGTCAGTTGCGGTTTTGCAATTTTGAGGCATTCGGGGGATATCAACATCTTTCCTTTATACACGATTTTCTTGGAAAGTAAATATGTGCAAGGTGGTTGTTTTGAGCGCTACAATAGATTGCTTTACACTTCTTATCCCATCTCTGCCGGGCTGCCTCCCAGGAATTTGCTTGTTGTCTTCTATGATTGTATTCCGATGTCGTGCAAGCCTGTTTGCATTGCTAGAGAACTGGTGTAGATTTTTCAGTTGTCTACAAATCACATTGATCTCTTAATTTTCAGTAGCTCCTTCCGATTTTGGTTATACATGCTGTTTCTTTGGCTAAAAGATTCTCTTTTACGTTGCCTTTATTCTCGTTTGGTGTTAATTACTCTTTGAAACTTCACTCCCATTACATTACAAGAGCAAAATAGTAAAAGTTGCTTTCTGTTCATCAATTTCTTGACAAAAATCTCAAATAAATAAAATGTTCTAATTCTTCATGTTCCAAAATGGTGAAGATTTCCGTAAAATAAAAGAAAGGAGAGAGATTGATAAAATAAGCAAAGATGTGTTAAACTAATTACTCTACAGCCAACAAATATATGACTCATGTAGACCAAACCAGTTAAGAATGTAACTTGAGCTATTATGAAGATGATGAAGCTATTAGGTGAGGTTGTTTATATTAAGATTTTGATGTTAATTTAAATTGTTAGGTTAGATTAAAAGAGTAACGGGACAATAGAGATAATAAAAAAAAATTGAGGTTGCTGGGGAAAAAAAACTGCTTTTATTGAACTTTCAGATTCCTACGACAGAGATTCATGAGCGCTATTTTATGGACAGAAATCAAAATGCCAGCAAGAACATCTAAGGAAAGAGTGGAGCCGAAGACCCAAGACCCAGACAAACAAATTCTTCATCTTCGTTGTTTCAATTTCTGTTCATGCTACAGCATAATCAGGCTTGCATAAATTTACAATCTTTCTTTTAACTAAAGCTGCCGTCCAATCTTTTGATCATTTATAGTTCAAGATTTCAAGAAACGACAGAGAAACCAAGAATTCTATATTCTTGATCACCGATTCTGATTCTTGAAGATTTTATTGAATCTTTTGACATGGATAAAGGTGGTGGGCGTGTACCAAGCAAGAGAAGATTACCTATAGAGGTGCATGATCAAGCACCCCTCTCCAAGAAGAAACAAACCCTGCTATTTCCGCACAAAACCAAACCACATCCACGAACACAACAATCCCAGATCAATATAACACCACACGATTAGTTTAAAAAGAGTAAGAGTTACATTAATTTTTACTCAACGTATGATCATGTGGAGTTAATGGCAAGAAGAATAAAGAAAGGAGTGGATTCCACTCCTGAGGTTGAAGGAGTTTTGCATAGGATCCCAGAGACGTTGCCAAATAGGACTTCAGGGAAAATGAAGGTGCCCCAGAAAAGAAATGAGGTGCCTTTGGTGAAAGTTGATGAGTTGGTTAACGCTGATGGGTTCTTGCTTTGATTTCCTACAAGGTTTGGTTCCATGGCGGCTCAAATGAAGGCTTTTTTTCGATTTATAGCTTGTTTGGTGGGGAGATGGATAGTTAAAGTTTGATCAGCTTTCCCAAACATCAATCAACATTTTTTTATCAACAATGAAGGGATTTTTCATAAGTCTTAGATTGTGAGCTTGACAGGTGTAGCAGTGAACAGATGCAACAAGAATGTCTTGCTATGGAACTGTTTTTGCATTTATTAGTGCCTTGGAAGTACCCTAGTGATCAGATGGCGTAAAATGTCGGCCTGACAACTTAATGTCAAGTCCCTGATTGGGATTTTGCACTTCCGAGTTTCCTGCTTCAGTTCTAATGACATTGAAAGAGGACATGCAGTCAGGATAAACGATGTGCACTTATTTTAGGAAAACTAACCTCTTTTTGCAGTGTGAAATTTATGATTATCATCAAATTGATTTTTTTTTTCTTCATTTTGCAGCTTGACAGTAATCACTCAGTTAGTCCATCATGGGATGGTCTTTGTCCCTATTGGTCACACCTTTGGTGCTGGAATGTTCAGAATGGATTCCATTAGAGGAGGATCTCCATGTGGCGCAGAAGTCCTTTCTGGGGATGGCACAAGAGAGCCAAGCGAAACAGAGCTAGCTTTTGTGGAGCACCAGGGAAAATACATGGCTAAGGTAGTCAAAAGATTTGCCTGGCCCTTTTCATTTGCGCCTGGTGAGAACCACAACTAGCGCTGCTAAAACCAACATTCATTTACATCTCCGTCCACAATGTTTATATGTTGATCTTTTGTATGTTTCTCTCTCGTGTCATTAGATATCACGTGTCTATAGGTTTTAGATAGCTTAGGAGATTATTCTTTTGTAGCTTAACATTACTCCATGCCCGTTTTTCGTTCCCAGCTTCTGGCTCCCTGTTTCTTTGGTGTGTTACGTCCTTGTATATGGTTTGAAATGCCCATTTGATTATATCGGTTTTTATTCAGATGAACCATTTGATTGAGCTACCATATTGATCAAAAAATTGCGAGGTTGTGTTCTTTGACATAACTTTTTGCTTATGACTTTTCTGTGTTTTCTATCATAAGCATGTTGCCTGGGTTTTGCAATGTGAAAGACTTGCTGTTTACCCTGTACATGAAGCCTTGATCATGTTTGATATCCCAAATCATTAGCCACCGTGAGCAGATAAAAAGAGCAGCTTGAAACGAGTCACCATCACTGGGCAGTGTTCTAACAAAACAATAGAAGTCTTAAACAGCTTTATGCCCTAATCAGAAGTCGCTCTGCTTTTTTATGAGAACAAACCAAAATCAACAAAGGGTTACTTGTGTCTTGATTCAAAATGCGAAATTCTAAAGAGTGCCTTGTAGGAAGATCAGCAGCACTACTTTGTTTATTGACACTACCATGCATTCAAAGCAAGAGCTAAAATTTCTGCAGCTCTGGTATTTCAGCTATGGTCTTGACAAACACAAGATAGTCTTAAAAAGATATGAATGCATTACTTGTTTTTCAAGACTGAACTATGGAGAAAGTATTATTCCTAGCCAACATCAAGGAAATATATACATGACTAGATTCTCAAGTTCAGTGCTGCAGAATCGATTCATATTGAGAAATGGGGTAGTAATACTCCAGGCAGTATCTGACACATCACAACAATACACTGTCATACACACACCTTCACATTGGCCTTGCAATATTTTGAAGAATTAGCATCAATACACACGGGGAGAGAGATGAGACCAAAGTTGCAATCTCCTGAACTACATGCACTGAGCTTGATGCTTCCCATCGACAAGGACAGCAACTAGATACAGCGAGGGAAGAAGGTTTGTCCCATATATCCACCAGTCATTGCCCTTCTCACGTTGGATTCAAACAATTTTGGGTTATCTCTTAAGACAGCTGCGGCATCTTGATTGAGGGGATCCTCATGATTAGGTTCCTGCATGCACAAGTACAAACATCAACTAAATCGGACCTACAAAATAGCAAGAACCTAATCATGGAAGAAAAGCAATACCGTGAAAAGATGAAAGAGTCCATAGATTATTGTATTAATATTCAGAACAGGTTTCCAGTCTTCTCGTAAAATATTGAGGCAAACATTTCCTTCCAGGTCTATATTAGGATGATAAACCTGCACCGCATCCCAATCAAAGCTATGTTAATGGCAAAAGGATTTTGTTGAGTATGGAAAACAGAACATGCTTAACTACCTTTGTCTTGCACTTGACTTTTGGTGCTTCATGAGGATAGATGGATGAAATTTGGAACGAGAACACAAAAGTGCCACCTCTGTGACAGGAAAAGAAGTGCATCTAGTTAAGTAATTGAAACATATAACCCAGGAAACATGGCATAAAATTCCTTAAAAAACAAAAAACATAACAAAAGATGATTATTGGGAAGGAAATGAAAGTTTTAGGATCCTGAATGCCTTGCACCCAATTTTTCGAGCTAAGTAAAGATGGAAATGAGCGTTGCCTAAGAAATTACTTACCGATAATATCCTTCATCAGGACGAATGGTAACCTCAAATTTCATCAAGTCATCCTTGCCATTCGGGAAAGCCATTGTACAAGTTTTATGCAAGTTCAGTTCACTGATATCTATAAGAGAAACACCCTAACGTAAGATTTATGAAAAATCCAAAACCAGTGCGTCATAACCAAGAAACTTAAAATAGCAATGGAGTTCTTAATGAAAATAACAACCAGGTAGCTGATCCTAGTTTCAGCAACGGAATTCATGAAGGATAGCCCATTAACCAACCATAAAAGGCTAAAGATCAAAACTTTCTCTTCTACCCAGTTAAAACACTAGAAAGCATCTGAAAGTTCGTCAAAGTATAAATCTTAACAAAGCAAGCAAGACCCATATAACAAAAATAATGCTTTTCGAGCAGGATTAAATAAAAGCAATCATAATTGGCAATTAAAAGATAGTGATGAAGATGCATAGGTAGAACAACCTTTATGAAGACGTAATTCTCCTGCACTTTGTTTCTTGATAGGTGACTTTCCATTGGCGTTTTCAGCAAGTTCCCTTTGTTTCTCCTTCACTTTAAACAGCTTGATCATTTCTCCTTCACGATAAGAAGGGGAAACAGGGGTCAGCATCATCTCTGTAATTAATAATATTAAAGAAAACCGTGAGCAAAACCCACCTGTGTGTCGCAAAGAGTTCGATAAAGCTCCAATCAAGAAATTAAACAGCAGGAGTTGATCAAAATGTTTGACAAACACACGAAGATTAGGATGATGGGTTACAAGAAAGAAAGAAAGCTTAGCTGCTTTTCTTGGAACAAATGAGAGAGCGAAGGAGCTATGAAGAACGAAGGAACCTGAAAGCTTGTTAAAGATGCTCGTTGTTTACGAAGGAGAAGGGGAGAATGAGCTTTCTCTCTCTATGTCTATCGTGTCGGCGTCAATTATCGTCATCCACTTGCAGCGTAGTTGTAATACTTTTATCCTCTGGGTGCGTTTGATTTTGCCATTAAAAAATGTATTTTTAAATTATTTTTTATAACTTTAAATAATATATTAATATAAAAAAATATTTTTTAAAAAAATAGTTTAATAAATTCTTAAAAAAAAACATTTTAAAAAACAATAATTTCAAACATTTTTTCCAAATGAGCAACCATAATAGTGATACTACTCTCTCTGTGTTTTTTTTCTCTCTCGATTATTGGAAACATGTTTTTGCAAACAATTTTGCTTTTACTGGCTAGAAAAATTACTCTTAAGAAAATAAACAGTAGCACTTTTTTTCCGCTATCTTGTAGACATTTCTTTCTCGAATTGGATTAAACCATTAAGATTTATTTACTGCATAGTTATTAAATTTGTCCCGTCTGAATTTAAATAAAAAATTAACTCAAAAAATTATTTCAGGCTTCGGCGTCTACTATACGTGGAGGTCAATATTTAAAGCTTTTCATCGTCTTCGAGAGGGCTTCGTGTACGCCTCGAAGTCTGACTATTTGTGGCTGATACAAAGGAACAGAAATCTGCAGACAAATGTTAAATGGATCTGGGCATGGAAGGTTAAGGCTCCGGAGAAGATAAGGATGCTGGTGTAGCACATAATGCGTGCTTGTCTGCCTACCAATTTAAAATCCAGAATCTAATCATTGGAAATATTTATGATATTAGGTTATATCTATTGACATTATCACTTGTTCATTACAATTCTCGTAAATAAAGAAATCTACTCCTTGAATAATCCACCATTATTTCTCCTTTAGAAAATTACCACCATTTTTTCATAAATTACCAAACCCTTACATTTCCACTATCAAGCAGCTCCGGCCCCGACGGGTAAACGAAAAAACCGCTCAAAACTCCAACAATTTAACAAATCCCCGGCCTCTCACTCTCCCACTCTAAAGTCTAAACCCCATCACCTCCAAAATGGCCATAAACCTTCTCCTTCGCCTAACTATCCTCCCCTTCTTCACCACGTCCTCCTCCCCCGACTCTCCAACCAACCGCCGCATTCTCATCTTACTCGACGACTTCGCACTCAACTCCCCACATCTCTTCTTCAACTCCCGCCAATCCCGCAACAACTTTAACCTTGACTTCAGACTCGCTGACGATCCCAAACTCTCACTCCAACGCTAAGGCCAATATACGAAGCTCTAATCCTCTTTTGCCCCTCTCGACCGCCAGTCACACTGTGATCCCTTCTAGTTTTCCGGTTAGGTTTTGGAGGATCGATTGATATCGCTGCGATTGCTAATTTTATTGATTATGGTCATTTGATTATTGGAGCGGATGCTAACCTGTCTGATTTAATTCGCGAAATAGCCAGAGATTGGTGTTAATTATTTAATTGTAAGTTTTTTTTATCATTTGTTTAGTGTTAAACGTAGTAGTGTAATTTAGTCTAATTGGTGTAGGATCCAGCAGCAATGGTTATAGATCATATTAGCTATGCGGTGTCGGATACTGAAGGAGATCATACATTGATTGCTTGTTTTATTAATTCTAAGGTGATTTTGGGAAGTGACAATATTGAAGTAAAACAATTACAGAAGTTTTGATGTTGATGCTCGTGTTGCTATGCTAGTGATGGTTTTGTTTTAATTTCTTATCAGTAGTTCTTTTACGAATCTGGTATAGGCTCCTGTGCTTTTTGAAGGGGTTGCACATACGGTAAATGCTGCAAATAGCTTGGTAATCTGGATTTATTTTCTGTAACTGTTGGCAGAATTGAAGCTTAAACGACTGTTTTACCGTAAGTTGTTTATCAAAATGTGTGGAGTTTTTAGGTATTAAAAGTTATTTCGGCTTCTCCAGCTGCATGTTCTGCTAACCCCAAGTCTGCGATGTCAAGTCCTCCAGAACTCACTGGTTCTGCAATCTCTTTAGTATGTTCATGTGCAACCTTTTGTTCTCTATTGTCTTCTAGATTTTGTCTTATTAACTTGCCATAATGTTTTTATAATTGCTATCTTGATATTTTTATGACTTTTTCTTGTTTTATTTTATTGAATATGTATATTTGCTTCCATGCTATGCTATTATCTATGCTCTGCTAATCTTTTGTTGAATATCAATCTACGGCTGGGTTAACACATATCAGGCAACATTTCAAGATATTGTTATCAATTATGGAAGGATACAAGAAAACTTCCTAATGCAACAAAGAAGCAAAGAGAAAGCAAGATTCGTATGTAAACTCAAAGAATAAAATGATTCGGTATGCCTGCATGTAACATCTCAAAGAAAAAAATTGCCCGTGCTTTCCTTTCCTTTCCTTTCAGGCAAGGAATAATGCACGAATTTTGATTGCTGGCTCATTAAGCATGTTCAGCAACAGTATGTGGCAGTTCTTAGGTGAACAAATTTTCTCATTGTGTACCCATTTTCAGATTGGCTTGGCTCCATTTTCAGATTCTTTAGATCTCTGGGGTGCAGAAGCCAGGGAGCTCAACCAAGTCAGTGAAGCCTTAACTTGCCTTTTTTTTTTTTATCATCGTTTAAATATGTTCTGTGATCCATATGAAACTGTTACTATGTTCATTAAAAGAGTGCGAAGATGGATGTGGACACCAGAAAACCTGACAAAAAAATGACTACAAGAAAGGATTAACTTACTGAAGTGAGGTTATAGGAAGGTTGTGGAATTCTGTTGCTTTTTGCAGAATTCAGGTGGTTTTTTCTGGACTGGAAGAAACACATGGCTTACTAATTTTTATTTCTTTTTGTTGTTTGATGTGATTATCTGTCAAGGGCAGTAATGACAATGTAGTTATTGGTGTCTATTAAAACTACAATTTGGGACTTCTTCTTACTTGGTTTTCGGCACATGCGTCTGACTTAGTTATGAACGTGAACTTCAAATGAATGTTTTTATCATGCTGAAAAAATCTTGCAGATGCTATTGACAGCAAGTTAATTTTATTTTTTGATACCAGACATGTGAAATCCGGAAATGAGCAGTTCTTGACTGAACTCAACAAATGGATTTTCCATGATGGAGGTCATCTTAAGGTGAGGATGTTTTCATTTGTATTTTGGTATGATCTCTTAATATTGCCGAACATGAACTCATTCTGAACACTAGGAAATGAAAATTGCTATTTTCTTGTTGGTTACTTGTGATCACCTTATGTCCTTATTAATGCATTTATTTAAGACAGTTCATGATTTACAGGCTGTAGATGTAAGACACCACGAAGTTGGGGAAGCTGATGAACCTGCAATTTACAGGATCAAAGATGAATTGGTAATATTTCTCTCTTGTTTTTTTTCTCTTTTTGTTAGAACTGGAGAAATAAATTGTGGATAAGCTTTGGTTGCAGGAATACTCTGTTGAAATATATGTGTGGTCTGGAGCAAGCTGTGAACCATATGTGGCAGATGATGTTCAAGTGCAGTTTTACATGATGAGCCCCTATGTTTTGAAAACCTTGTCAACAGATACAAAAGTAAGCTAGTTGATTATTGAGCATGTATATGCATGTGAATTTTGGTTTCCTCCATTGTTGAGGTTTTTGCTTCGTAATTATATGTACTGCAGGGTCTGTATTTCACATCTTTCAAGGTTCCAGATGTGTATGGGGTTTTCCAGTTCAAGATGGAGTGCCAAAGACTTGGTTGTTCAAGCTTATCCCTATCAAAGCAGGTAATTAAATTTCTTCTCCTACTTCATGGTTAGCATTTTTTATGACACCTTTGGTTTGGAACCCCTTTTAACCATTAATGTGAACTTTTTAATTTTAATTCCCTTGGCAATTCAGAGGGAAACAATAACTCTAATGCTTTATTGTAAGGCGCAAAATCCACCTGCATGGATTTAACTAAGCAATCAATGAACATTAATGGATGGTGCCAAAAGTTCATGTGATAATTTACAAGTGCGTGTATATAATGTTATGGGAGAGTCCATAATAATAACTGATTTTTAAAGTTAGCATTTTAAATTACAGATTCTTCAAAAAGGAATTTCTAATTGATTGGACTAAAGGCTTCTGCAGTGGTGTGTGATGCCTTTTTCATAATCATCTGGTCTTGTTCATGTGAAACCTGCATGCCTTCTTTGATCTCTGCTGTATTTTTTGACTTTCATTGCATAATAGGTGGTTGCTTGGGATCTTGTTAACTTATAACAAGGCAGGACGAACAAAGTACGTGCACCTTTGCTTATACTTTTCTTCATGCATCTTTTTCATATGTTGCCTAGCTACCGGTTGAAGTTATAGTTAAAAAGGGGAAAATAAATGGCACAGTAGCTTGAAATCTTGCCAACTTAATCAAATTCATTACAAACCTCTTAAGTTCAACAATACTGACAATTTGTATTTCATTTATATTCAGTATTATAGTCTGCTGAGTATTGAATAAGTACAGTGTCTTTTTCTGCTAGAGCTGCTATTGTTGATGCCGTGGGTTTTTGAAAATTGAATTGCATATTCCAGTCCGGCCCTATAGACATAATGAATATGAGAGATTTATACCAGCAGCTTACCCCTGCTATGGAGCTGCATTTTCTATGGTATTGCTCCTCTCTAAACCACTCTTAGCCATTTTCATTTTTAAAACCCTGCCATCAAAGTCATTTTATCTGTTACATCACTGGAGTTTAGGTTATAGACCCCTTCAGGTCGTCTGCCAGTACTCGTCTTTTTAGAATCTGGGATATTAGTCTTTGAACTTCTCATTAACCATTCATATCCTTAACCACATATTACTCCTTCTTGGTTGGGCAATGGAAGTTGATATGATGAGCATTTTGGTATTCACCCCTGGCTTGGTTTAACGTGGACTGGGCCTAAGCTGGATCTTTATTCAATAATTCTCTTCAGACTTGCTTATTGATTTGTCCAAGAATAGCTCTTTATCAAACCTAGTTAAGCTTGTTCTTAATATAGAATCTATCATTTCCTCCATGGAAAGATTTCTGTTGCTGTGCTGGTGTCAATGCTTGAACCCTAGTTGCTAAGATTTGGAACCACAATACCCAGGGACTATTGGTTTCCTCCATACAAAGGTATGGGCATCATATTGAAAATGCAACCTGTCTTGCTTGGAGGGAGCAAGGGATTTATCTCTGCATTAGTTTAAAAGATCCTGGGTCTGCTGGGTTCCAAAATATACGTTCTTGTTAATATTTATGTTGTTGCTTGACTTGTTAGCTTCTTGTGGTTTAAACAAGTTGAATGAAGTCAATTAGCTAGTTTACAAGCCAAACTTTGAGTTGTTCGTATGTATTTTTTTTTGCTTGAGAATGCTATATGACTGGCCTTCCGTGACAGAGAGAGGGGGAGAAGAGGGGGAGGGAGAGAAATTGAAAAGAACGAACATTATGGGTTGGAATTGTTTATAAGCAATGGCATTGATAGATAATTACAATCTTGATGCGTCATTGATTGAATGGTCAAAGAATCACTTGGTCGCTCGTGTTATGGGTTCATGGCAGACGACAACTTAATTAGTATACCTCTTAATTCTGAAAAAATTTCTCTGTTTTTCCATTTTTGTTTGTTACAGAATGATTTTCTAATAAAATTATTTCCATTTTTTCTACAATATTTTTAATTAAAGTTCATTTGATAAAATACTCATAATTGGAAAGGGGTAATTTAAAAATAAAAAAAAAAAATACACACACACACGAATAAGCAGTAGTGATATGGCATATCAATAATTGACGTTTTCAATTCATATAAAAAATCAAATATGACGATCTTCTTAATTAACTTCCATGCCTATTGTTTTGTATAGAACAATTTATGGAAAGATTTTTCTTGAAATCACCTTTCAAGAAAATAGTGAAAGAAATTACTAGTTGATTTTTTATTTACAACTAACTCGAAAATAGTTATTAGTTGAAATATATATACTAAATAAAGAATAGAATAGCATGCTTGAAAGAAATATTTTTTTTGTTATTGAGTTTGAGCAAAGTGATATGCTCTATAAATAAAAATAATATTGATATTAATTCCAGATTGGATTATTATTGGATCGAATCCAAGTTGATTAATATTTGATTCATTCTATAAAACGTGTTAATCATAATTAGACTAGAATCATAAAAATTGTATACCAAATCTGTTTAATTACATCAAAGTCAAATAAAATTCAAGTCAAGATCTGGTCCATTAACGCACCCTAATCAAAAGCATAACTTCCTATTGTTGAGTCCATTTTTATTTTAATTAAAATGACAACTTTCTCCATTAACTTTTTTATTACTCATACCTAGAATGCTAGTGTTTTATATAATTATGTTTCAAAATTCTTTATATATATTATTTATTGATTTTTTAAAAACTATGTGTCTATATATATTATCATTCTATTTAACTGTTTTTTTTTTTTTTTTTGTAGTTTTTTAAATTAAAGAACCATTCTCATATACACTTCTCATATGAATTTAAAGAATCATAAATCACTTAATAGGTAAATAAAATATATATTTTAGAATATTTTTAATACATCATAGTATTTATTTGTCATTGGTATAATAAAAGATTTAACCACAGATATACCAGCACCATACAATAATTAGTAATCAAACAATGCTTTCGTGTAACAACACAGCAAGACTGAAGAGACCCATCACGAGTTAAGTCTTTCAAGCATCAAACTTTGAAATATTTAAAAAAATAATTTCGTCCTTTGCAAAGAAAGGCGTGGGGGCCGACTGCCGATGGTATATCGGGGAGTGTCAATAGCTGTTCCCTTCTCCGTTTGTTCTCCTGTTTGCTAGTATATTAATTGTATCGCTAATCATACAGGAAACAAATTAAATTCCCATTTCCTTCCATTGACATCGAGATTTAGAATCTGTGAAATTGCCTTCCATTTATATCGATATTCGATGAGATATACCTAACGATTTCATTCAGCCTATAATGATTACTCAATCCTTTTCCTTCCATTTACATCGAGATTTGTGAGATTTATGTCCATATTCGTTGAAATATAATCACTCAATCCGCTATATATATATGTAGTGTACAAGGATTCAAGGGCCCTAACTACAAAGATTTAAAGGCTGAGGGAAAGAAATTTTGATTGAGATCGACATGGAGGGTAAGGGTATTCGGGCAAGCATTCTCCTGGTCCTGATGCTGGTGTTGATGGTTCTGTGTAATGCGAGAATGGCTGCTTCAGACTGCTTTACTCCCTGTGTTCAAAAATGCAAGCTTCAAATTGAGCCAGGAAAATGTATAAAAGAGTGTGAAATTAAATGTGGCGATGGTCCAGATGTGAATCGTCAGAATCAAGTGGATGATGGCAAAGAAGCTGCAAAACTAAGTTGATGTCTTGCACAGTTCAGCTGTTTTGAATTTAGCAATAAGGCATACATCACATCCATTTATCTTCTTCAATAAATGGTTCATGTTTTTTTAATCCTATTTTGTGTCTCTTTAACTCTTTTTTTTTTTTCCATGATTAAGACTTGAGACATTATTACGAGTGATAATTCTTTTCACAAGGAGAAGAAGGCAGAGATAATAATAATAAATAAATAAAGACATTATTACGAGTGATAATTCTTTTCACAAGGAGAAGAAGGCAGAGATAATAATAATAAATAAATAAAAAAAGACGAGACTCCTAAGTCCTAACTATCATGCCACAGCCTTTGATTGTATTGCTTCAGACAGAAGCTTAACCCAGTCTAAATCTGACAGCGATTGAGGAAGTCCATCCCATTAGGGTTATACGCCAATGCCACCAGAAACCACCTGTCATTTATTCATCTCTTTGATAGGGAACGACAAGCCGTCTATAATTTAACAAATAATCACCTGCAAATGAACCAAAAAACAGCTATAAAAAAAGGACAGCATTGCGGGCTGTGCTCTGTATGCTAAACCGGAATCAAGCTGGCCACCCACCACCTTGATATTTTGAAATGATGTCTAATATTTTTCATGCCCTACGTGCTTGATTGGGTTTTTTTTTTTTTTTTTTCATAATCATCTTGATCAATCTAACAGCCTTGAGTCAAGACTCAAGTTCGAGCTATAAAAAACAAATGATTCCCTATTTTATATTTTTTTTCTCACACAATGTACGAGTCTCTATATACTCAAAACCTATTTTTATTTACCTTTATAAACATTAAAATAAATACTTGAAAAAGAAAATTAACAATTTAAATTCATAAATAAAAAATATATATTCTGTCAAAATCTTCTGTTTTTATTTATTCATTTATTTTTTATTTCACACAACCATGACTAATTCATCATTAAGATGGTTTTTTCAAAACAAATTTAAAGCATGTAACCTAGAAACTTGTAGGAATTCAAATGATTTAAATTTAAGAGAGAAGGTATTTTTTATTTTTTGAGCAATACGTTTTTTATCAAAAACTTTGTTCTTCGTATAAAACCCTTGTCAGATCTATAAAACAATTTTCAATGAAAAAACAAAAACAAAATCAAGATCCAATTAAGTTTTCAGAACCACAAACCGATTACTCGCTTGAAAACACCACCCCAAATACATCCTAGAACTTCAATAAGTCCATTTTTAACTGCAAAACTATTATCAAAACCAAAAAAACAGAACTCTTTACAGTCCCCATACTGAAATATTATAAAAATAAAGTGTGATGACTCAATCAAACAAACCTAACACTACAAAGACCAAATATGAATAAACTTAAAACTTCAAGGACGTGGACAATCCAGCTATTAGACCATTACCTTCCCTCCTGAATGAATGGTTGACCTGAATTTTCCAATCCCAGTTTACCATATCCATAATTCGCTGGAACGAAGGACCACACATAGTAGCGGCATTGGTGTCAGTGATAGTCCCAACAATAATTAACCCATTCAAGCTCTAATTCGGTCTTTCAACACCCTTCGCTACCAAGCTAATTGCAAACCGAGAAAAGCAGCCCAAAAATCACCAGGTTGCCATAAACCATGTCGCCAGAAACCACCATTATCCTGCAAAAAACAACCGGGGTTGCCTTCGCTGGCTCCTTCAGTTTTTAACCTTCACCCATTTTAGCCACGTCAGCACTTTGTTCCTTCTTTCAAACAACTAAAACATTAGCTGTCAGTTCCGAGAGACAAGCAGCATAATCTACATTAGACTACTTAGGATGACATATCGTAACATTATACATACCATACAGGTCTAATTGTTTACAAGTGCAAGGAGCATGCCTTAAGTTGCTAGATTCGCTTACAAGTATGTACATACATACACATACAGACAATGTAACTTAGATTGTTTGGTACTGCAGAAACAAATCGAAAGTTTTGTGGTGTCACTGAAGAAGCTGAACCCTTGCATTCTCTAATGCTGCATTTGCTGCATATACCAATGAATCCCTCTCGTCTTCAAGTTTCAAAGCTTCTTCCATTTTCTCACATGCAGCATCCAAGCTTCTCTCTGATTCTGACTTATGGTTAGAAATTTCAGTAACACAAGACTTGCACCTCAAAGTCTCAGCCTCACAGTAAGTCAATTGTTTCTCCAGTTGAAGAAGCATGTTTTTGACACGTGTAACTTCTAGGCGAAGTGATTGGAGGTGGTTTTCGGAAGCTTCATAAGCAGATACTGCCTCCACATGGCGCTGAGAGATGTTGTCAAACTGGGTTTTCTTATCATTGTAATGGCCAAGGAATTCTTCTGAAGAAGAGTCTGCGCCCATGGACTCCTCAATTCCAGCCAGTTTTGATTTGCATTCAATGTATTCCCTCACAGCCTTGGAAAAAGATGCATAGTCAATTGAGAGATGGCGCAAAGAATCAAAAGTGTTTTCTGCCACCTTCAACATTGTTTCATGCTGAGTCTGATCCATAGACTGCAGAATGTCGAGCAAAACTTGCCCAAACGTTTTCAAGGCTAACTTTGATGTATCACTGTTCTCCACCACAGTTTGCATCCCTGAAGGCTCCTGAAAAATACCATTTGGATGCTCAGCATCCTCTCTAGGAGATTGTAGAAATGGACCTTGCTGTATATCACTTTCATCATCATTTGATGAACTGCCTGCTAAGAGAGCCAGGGCTTCAATATCACCCACATCTTCTATAACAGGATCAAAAGGAGAAGTGCCTGTTACAGAACAGGGGTGTTAGAACTGAAGATTTGAGGAAGGAAAACAGCTGAACAAATGAATGGACATTATTTACGGCAAAAGATGGGGTTCACCATGGGGCTCTTTTAGGAACCAATAAGTGAGGTCAAAGCAACCCTACCCAATCAAACACGGGTATGAATTTGTAAAAACTGATAAACATCATCAGTCAACCACCAAAATGAAAAATGAACTCAATGTTGTGAAATGATAGTGGGGATCATGCAAATGATCAAAACAAACTGACAGCAATAAACAAAGAAATCAAGTACCCAAAAAATATACACCTTCAATTTTTGTGTCCCTTGCATTAGAAATTTGCAAAGAGAACTCTGGTTCTTGGCAAGGAATCTCAGGCTTGGGTATTGGTGGTGGGACTTCAAGTGCTGTCCCTGACACAATTTCGCAAGACTCGGAGTCCTGCATGACCAGGTCCCTAACAAGGACCTCATCTTTTCTGATAGGTGGATCCATGGATGAAATAGGATAATTATCAACACTCTTCACCATTGTTGACTCCAACTCAATATCAGAACTCTTATTGTCTTCCGTGCACTGTTCATTGTTTACAGTCAACAAGGACCGACGGGCAGGGTATCCCTTGTTTTCATCTCCTTGCATATTCTGCATGTTATTCCCTTCAGAATCTGCCCACTGCAAAAATTTACAAGCTCCATGGTTCTGTATCAAAATCAAACCACTTTACTTAGATCAAGACAAGCATTACAAACACAGGCAAAAGTATGGAGAAACACACAAGTAAAAACTAATAACTGTGTTTTAACTTCGACCATCTCGCCCAAAGACCAAGAGTTTACAGCTACAATCAATTATTGGAAAGCATTAGAAAAACAGCTTTATTCTCCAGAGGTGATGCCCGGCTGTGGCCAGGAACTTTCTTAGCTTTTCTTGAGAAAATTTAGAGTGGGACTGCCGTTATTAAGTCAGTTTCATGTTCTTGCCTTTGAAAATACGACATAGCAAGTTCTTTAAATCTAAATTGTTGAATACAGATCAACAGTAAGGCTTGTGTTTAATCTTCACATCAAATATGAAACAACGACCCACTATTAATGAGTAAAAATCTCAACGGTTGATTAAAATGTGATGTGGACTTTACGAACACGATAGAGCATGATCTGGAGAACATGGAAGCGTCGAGTCCAATAAGATCAACGAAGAACAGCACCAGCCCGTCACAATCATTATGAACAGATGGCATATTGTTGAGGGAAAAAATGAAGACCCCGAACTCAAAACAGGTTAGAAAATTGTTGAAAAGGAAAGCGAAGCAAAAGTCAAAGAGCACACCTTCTTAATCCGGCAAGCAAAATACCATCGGCCTCTGTCTGGACCACTTGATACGATATTTAAACTGCATGACCCGGCACCACATGGACACATAGGGGGTTTAAATCTAGCAGCAATGTCGTCACTCCATTTGAAGAATCCGCAACTACCCTAAAAATTAACAACAAAAGAGCAATGCAGAAGAAATAAGGGAAAGGTGGGGCATGAGGTGAAGACTGGACAAGAGTACTGTACTAACCGATGTTCTATGATCAACAGGGCAAGCATAGAACTTTCTGCCAGGATTTTTAACGGTGTTCGAAGTTGAAACTCTACAAGTGCCCCCACCACAAGGGCATCGAACCACTGGAAGATCAGGAACCTGCACTGAAGTCGAGGAGGATGATCCAGGGCTTAAGGCCAGTGATTTTCGGGGGGTTTTGTTGGGACAATCTTTGGACCAGTGGCCAAGCCTTTTGCACATAAAGCATTGATCATGCTCTTTAGGGTTCCTTTGAGGAGATGGGGAAGCAGAGGGTGATGCTTGTGGTGGAGTTGAGGAAATTGGATCGCTAACATGACACTCGTGGCTCCCACACGCCATCACTTCCACCGACTCTCTGGTTTCCTTCGAGGAGAAGAGGAAGGAGGGGAGACCAAGGGACCGAGTTTGCTTCTTTTATTTTGGTTGACACTGACTGGAGGGAACTTTCTTCTGTGATTAGACATGAGAGAAGGGAAGTGACGGTGGACAGCCTTGGCTTGGGTATGAGCTAAGAAAGCTAGTGCATTGCTATATAGTCCAGAGAGAGGCACATGAGGCAGGATGTGCTCTCCACAGTCCACTCCACCTCTCAATGTTTTTTTCTCTCGCTTTCCTTTTGGATCATCATGAGAATGAGAAGATGACCTGGGGTATATTTTTAATTATAACAGGGATGATTGTTAAAATGTTTTTATATTTATAATTGTATTAAAATTAAAAAATTTATTTTTTAAAATTTATTTTTATCATCACTATATTAAAATAATCTAAAAATATATAAAAATATTATTTTAAAAAAAATTAAAATTTTTAAAAACATGATTTACACTAAATTTTTAAAAACATCATAAATCCAGATATTTTAGATTGGTTGATATGTTGACCAAGATTAAGTTTTTTTTAATAAGAAACAATTAAATCATTAGTGCATCTTTTATAAGATATATTTAAAAAATCAATTTGTCTAAAAAATGATTTTAAAAATTAAAATTCAATAAATCAGTAGGAAAAACAAACCCTCTTGATAGCTAAAAGACAAAATATCACTCCCTCCGAACGATTTCCTATATTATTTATGGGAGATGCAACTCAAGCCCCGTACATTAATTAAAGTGTTGATTTTTTAAATAGGTCCTCGTAAAAAGCACTAAATAAATATCATTAAAAAACATAAATTTATTTTTTTATTGGACAGAATGCAAGTTTTCATATTGTATTTTAAAAAAAAATCAACAAAGAAATCATGAAGATAAATATTAAAATTTGTTAAAGCAGTTTAAGAAATTGATTTATTTATATATTCTACCTTGTTCTTCTTTTTTTTTTTTCTCCAGCCTACAATTTATAGATTTTCAAATCAAATACACTCTAACTGTGAAATATGTATCAGTGAACAAATTAATGTTAAGCCTGGAGAAAAATAAATAAATAGAGACATCATTATTCATTTAAAGGTGAGCTAAGGTTTTTGCTCCCACCACATTTATAAATATTTTTTATAGCATCAGATTTATTAAAAATTACGATTAAATTATAAGTTTTGCAAAATAACAAACACATGATTTTGATGCTTTTAAGAGAAAGAAAGAAAATTTATTATTATTGCTTTTGAGAAATTATCAAAATAACATTAAAAAATAATATATCCTTTAAAGTCATTTCCCAAACATCCTGTAGGTAATTTTTGTACAGCCATACATGCAACTAAATACTTTTTAAATTCCTTTTTACCTTGAATGAACTTTATGCGCTCTTTCTTCTTGACTTGGTAACCATGGTTCTTTCTTCTCACATGAATAGCTACTTTCCATGTTGAGTTTTTTGTTTTTACTTGAAAAATAGGTTTTTTTTTCTTTTTGTATTTTATTTTGATTTTTAAAAAATTATTTTTACCTTTTTTAATTTTTAATATTAATATGGTCGGAAAGTTAAATTTATAATTTTTTTTTTGTATTAAGCCAGCGTGATTTGTTGGTTTGTCAAATAACTCAAGTTATTCTCATTTATAAATTTAGTGGGGTGTTTTTTTATTTTTAATTAAACTTCACTTTTTTTATAGTTTATTTTTTCTTATAAAATTAAAAAATAATAATAATTTTACAGAAAAAAAAACATGCTATTAAACTTTATAAAATAACAAAAATTAAAGGGTGCAGGATAACTATTATTCACCCATACCTATTGCACCGTTGATCATAATAGAAATCTACAATGTTTTGCTTTTAATTTTTTGTTGTGATTTAAAAAAAAACAATTCTTGTCAATTTCAACTTTTAATATATTGATCAAATTAGAAAATACAATACCATTAATCTATAATGAATGATGAAATTAAAAATTAATAAAATTTTAATAAAAAAATCAGAGTGAAAAAATAAAAATAAGAAGAATAGGGACTAGATTGAAAAAAATATAACAAATCATGATAGAATGATAAAATTAAAAATAAAGTAAATATTTTTAAGTATTTTAAACCGGTTGATACCTCGGTCATGATTAATGTTTTTTATATTATTTATAGAGAAAGAATATTTATTTTTATGACTGAAGTACTTTTTGCTCCCACCGCATTTATAAATAGTTTTTATAACATGGGATTTATTAAAAATTATGATTAAATTATAAGTTCTGTAAAATAACAATTACATGATTTTGATGCTTTTCAGAGAAAGAAAGAAAATTTCTTATTATTGCTTGTGGGAAATTATCAAAATAACATTAAAAAAATAATATGTCCTTTTAAATTATTTTCCAAACATCCTGTAGGTAATTTTTGTACAACCATACATGCAACTAAATACTTTTTAAATTTATTTTTTTCTCTATAAATAATTTATCTTAATCATGCTTTTTTCCGCACCAGGGTAAGACTTTCATGCTTTCCTGCTTTCCTTACGTGGCAGGCTTGAATAAAGCCACGTAAAGGCTAACTTTGAATGGAAAAGTACATAATTTCTGGAAAAGCCAGGTTTGTTGTCCGTTATATTAGTTTTCCTCGAAATACTTTAAATGAACTTTCTGCGTTGTTTCTTCTTGACTTGGTAACCGTGGTTTGTAGTGATGCCGGACTTTTTTTCCTTTTCTTTTCCAATTATATTCAAGTAATACAAAGGTGTTTAAAATATTATTATATTATTATAACAAA
>Ga0307518_10000423_pt1 | contig 32539 bp, 32 predicted proteins | sample 25_EM_MG_FD_203889 | JGI IMG/M metagenome (GOLD analysis project Ga0307518, IMG submission 203889) | Populus trichocarpa ectomycorrhiza microbial communities from riparian zone in the Pacific Northwest, United States - 25_EM | ecosystem: Host-associated > Plants > Roots > Unclassified | place... | reverse complement strand
CTCGTCACCTGCGGCGGCCGCTGGGTCGGCGGGGAGACCGGCTACGCCGAGAACAGGGTCGTCATCGCCGACCCGGCCTAGTTACCCGTGAGTAACTTCACCGCCGCCCTGGTGGTCCTCGCCGTCCTGATGCAGCAGAATGCCGGGGGACGCGGGCGAGCACGGTGAAGGGTGAGGCAGATGGCGACTTTTCTGGTGACCGGGGCGACCGGACTGATCGGGCGCCAGTTCACCCGGCTACTGCTCACCAGGGACGACGTCGACAAGGTGGCGCTCGTCGTCCGCGCGTCGTCGCGGGACAAACTCGCGAAACTCGTGAACGCCTGGCCGCATCCCGAACGCGTCACCCTCGTCACCGGTGACCTCGGCGAGCCGTTGCTCGGCGTCGGCGAAGAGGACCGGGAGAAACTTCGCGGCGTCGACCACGTCGTGCACCTCGCCGCCCTTTACGACCTCACCGCCGACGACGAAGCCAGCATCAAGGCCAACGTCGAAGGCACCGCGCAGGTGATCGCGCTCGCCGCCGGACTGAACGCCGGCTGCCTGCACCACGTGTCCTCGGTCGCCGTCGCCGGTGACCACGAGGGCATGTTCACCGAGGAGATGTTCGACGTCGGCCAGCGGCTCCTCACGCCGTACCACCGGACGAAGTTCGAGGCGGAGCGCCTCGTGCGCGAGCAGCAGGACGTGCCGTGGCGGGTGTACCGGCCCGCGGTCGTCGTCGGGAACTCCGAGACCGGCGAGATGGACAAGATCGACGGGCCGTACTACCTGTTCCCCGCGATCAGCAGGCTGGCCGGGCTGCCCGACGTGCCGATCGTCGGCCCCGACCTCGGCGACACCAACGTCGTCCCGGTCGACTACGTCGCCGAGTCGCTGAACGCCCTGGTCACCACGAAGGGCCTCGACGGGCGCGCGTTCCACCTGGTCAACCCGGAGCCGCAGCCGGTCGTCTCGGTCTACAACGCCTTCGCGAAGGCCGCGGGCGCGCCGACCATCTCCGTGCAGCTCAACGAACGCGTGTCCAAGGGCATCGTCAACCTGGTGAAGCTGAGCGAGCACATCCCCGGCTTCACGATCGCGCGCGACGCCGTGATGGAGCGGCTCGGCATCCCGCCGGTGCTGCTGGAGACCATGGCCTTCCCGTCGGTGTTCTCGTCGGCGTCGACGCGCAAGGCACTCATCGGTTCGGGTGTCGAGGTGCCCCGGATCGAGGAGTACGCGCCCACCCTGTGGCGCTACTGGCGGGAGCACCTCGACCCGTTCCGCGCGCGCAAACACGGCCCGCGCGGCGAACTGGACGGCCGTCGCGTGATCATCACCGGCGCGTCCTCGGGTATCGGCCGGGCGACCGCGATCAAGGTCGCGGCCGCGGGCGGGGTGCCGCTGCTCGTCGCGCGGCGCCGTCACGAACTCGAAGAAGTGCGGGACGAGATCATCGCCGCCGGCGGCACGGCGTCGGTTTACCCGGCCGACCTGACCGACGAGGAATCGGTGCACAAGGCCGTCGACGCGATGCTCGCCGAGCACGGCCGGATCGACATGCTCGTGAACAACGCCGGCCGCTCGATCCGGCGGTCGATCAAACTGTCGTACGACCGGTTCCACGACTACGAACGCGCGATGGCCATCAACTACTTCGGCGCGGTGCGGCTGATCCTCGCGGTGCTGCCGCATATGTCCGAGCGGAAATTCGGGCATATCGTCAACGTCTCGTCGATCGGTGTGCAGGGAATCGCGCCGCGCTTTTCGGCGTACGCGGCGTCGAAGGCCGCTTTGGACTATTTCTCCCGGATCGCCGCGACCGAGACCCACGGCGACGGGATCACCTTCACGACCATCCACATGCCACTCGTGCGCACGCCGATGATCCGGCCGACGAAGATCTATGACGCGTTTCCGACCAAATCCCCGGATCAGGCCGCGGACATGGTGATGAAGGCGCTGCGGGAACGTCCGAAGCACATCGGCACACCCGCCGGGCAGGCGATCGGGCTCGCGTACACGCTCACGCCCGGGCTCACGGATGCCGTGGCCTACCAAGGATTCCGCGTGTTCCCGGACTCCGCGGCCGCGGGCGGCGAAGGCGGGCTCAAGATCGGGAAGGGCGAGCAGCATCTGTCCCGCGCGGCGATGGCGCTCGCCCGGCTCAGCCGCGGCTTCCATTGGTGACACTGCGCACACGGGTGGCGGCCGTTCAGGTGAGGGATCGCAGCTGAGAGACGACACACGTCGGTGAATCACCAAGCCTGACAACGGCGACCCCGCGTACGCAGGTACCGTCGTGGCCATGGTTCCCGAGCGAGACAACGGCCTGTTGCCCCTGCGGCGCGAGTACACCCAGGCCTGGCACGGCTTCGACCGGAACGAAGTGCGCCAGTATCTGGATCATCTCGAAGCCCAGCTGCATCGCGTGATCACCGACCGCGACGCCGCGATCGCGCAGGCGACCTCGGCCACGCGCGAACTCGAAACCGTCCGCCACGAGGTGGCGAAGCTGAACGCCAGGATCGAGGAGCTGAAGAAACCGCCGGAGCGGCTCGAGGACCTCGACGAGCGGATGCAGCGCACCGTCACGCTCGCGCAGGCGCGCGCGGACGAGATCACGAAGCGTGCCGAAGTCGCCGCCGAGAAGCACTGGGCTTCTTCGAGTGAAGCCTCGAAGAAGCTCCGCGAGCGCTACACGCGGCTCGTCGCCGAGCTGGACAAGCAGGCGGACGCGCTGCACTCCGAGCACGAATCCGCGCTCGCCGAGACGCGGGCCGAGGTCCAGCGGCTGACCGTCGAGGCCGCCCAGCGCCGGGAACTGCTGGACAACGAGGCCGAGCGCAAGCGCCGGAAGATCGAGCGCGAGTTCGAGCAGACGATCTCGGCGCAGAAGGCGGCGCACGAGAAGCACATCGCCGACCAGCAGACGGCCAGCAAGAACCAGGCCGAACGCCGGATCGCGGAGGCCACCGCGGAGGCCAAGCGCCGCATCGACGAGGCGACGACCGAGGCGAAGCGCCGGCTCGACGAGGCCACGACGACAGCCGCCCAGCGCACGACGGCCGCCCAGCGGAAGGTCGAGCGGCTGGCCGAGATCCGCGAACAGGCCCGCAAGAGCCTCATGCAGGCCGACGAGGTCCTGAAGGGCAGCGAGGCGATGCTCGCCGCGCTGCCCGAGGAGTCGGTGATCCCGCACGCTTCGAAGCTCGTCGGCGGAGACAGCAAGGCCGAGGAGACGAAGCCGGCGGGTAAGCCTGCCGAGCCGCCCGCCTCGAAGGCCGCCGCACCGGCTCCGGCCGCTGCCAAACCCAGTCCCGGCAAGCCCGCTTCTTCGGCGCCTGCCGCCGCTGCGCCGAAGAACGGACAGAGCGAGCAGAACGGCCCGAAGACGAACGGGCAGAAGCCGTCACCGGCCAAAACCGGCTCCTGACCAGCGCGAAGTAGCAAGGGACCTTTGCTACCACTCCCTTCTGGAGGGTGGTAGCAAAGGTCCCTTGCTCGCTTTCGGGCGCGGTCAGGACGCGGTGGTGCGTGGCCAGGGATTGGCTGCTTCGAGCTGGGCAGCGAGGCCCAGCAGGAGTTCTTCCCTGCCGGGCGCGGCGACGAGCTGGACGCAGGCCGGGATGCCCGAAGGATGGACGCCTATCGGCACCGACATCGCCGGATAGCCCGCGAGATTCCACAGCCCGGCGAACCCCGCCACGCGCAGGGACGGCAGCACGTTCGCGATCCATCGGCTGTCATGCCACGTGCGCGCCTTGAGCGGGAGGGTCGCGATCATGGGGGTGACCAGGACATCGTGGTCGGCGAAGAACTCTTCGGCACGTTCCAGCCAGCGTTCCCGGGTGGTCTCCCGGACGCGATTGGCCATCAGCCGCCCGAGCCGGACGTGCGTACGGGTGCGAGGCTGGAGTGCGCCGAGATCGAACTCGGCCGCTTGCTCGGCCGGCCCCGCGACCCAGCGCGCGAGGAGGCCACCGATCGCTCCGGCGTTGTACCGCGGTGTTCCGGGCGCGACGGTGTGCCCAGCCTCGCGGAACAGCTCTCCGGCCCGTGTGACAGCCCGGCTGAACGCGCGCGGCAGCGGCGCCCTCGTCAACGGGACCTGGGTCGACAGGGCGATGCGGGACCGCTTCGGGTCGGTGAGATCCGCCAGTCCGGGCTGTTCGGCGAGGACCGACATCAGCACGGCGGCGTCTGCCACGGTGGTCGTCATCGGACCGTGCGTGGACAGGCCGAACCAGCCGTTCTCCCCCGGTACACGGACCACGCCCTTACCCGGTTTGAGACCGACGATCCCGCACATCGCGGACGGCAGCCGGATCGAGCCCAAACCGTCGGTGCCGTGCGCGATGGGCACGAGCCCGGCCGCGACGGCCGCAGCGCTCCCGCCCGACGAACCGCCGGCGGCGTACGACGGGTTGCGCGGATTGCGCGCAGTCCCATCCGGATCGTCGCTCGACGGCCAGATGCACAGCTCCGGCACCCGGGTCAGGCCGACGATCACCGCGCCGGCGGCGCGTAGCCGCCGCGCTATCTCACCGTCCTCTGTGGACGGCGTCAACGAGCCCGCGCGTGACCCCCACGAGGCGTATTCGCCCTTGATCGGCGCGACGTCCTTGACCGCGACGGGCACCCCGGCCAAGGGCAGATCGGCCAGGTCCGTGCGTTCGGCGACGGCTGCGGCCTCGGCGAGCGCCTCCTCGGCCCTCACCCGGCGAAACGCGCCGACCACCCCGTCCGCCGCCTCGATCCGGGCCAACGCCTCACGCGTCACCTCGACCGGGTCGAGTTCCTTGGCACGCACAGCCGCCGCGATTTCCACTGCCGTCTTGACCATCCCCGCACTGTAGAACGGGCGGCCAAGATCAGCTGCGCGCCGAACAGGCGAACTTCGCCGAGTCCGGTTCGAACGCCGGGAAATCGGTGTAGCCGTCGAGCCGGGCACCGTAGCAGACGTCGTGATCCGCCTCGGCGAGCGGGGCGTCGAGAGCGAATCGGGCAGGCAGATCCGGGTTCGCGATGAACAACCTGCCGAAGGCGACCACGTCGGCCAGACCGGAGGCGATCAAGAACTCACCCTCGGCGCGGCTGGTCGGCTTCTCGGATCGCAGATTCGCCATGAGCGTTCCCGGCCACAAAGGCCGTAAGCGCGACAGCACCTCGACGTCAGGGGTATCGATGACGTGCAGGTATGCGAGCTCGTACCGGCGGAGTTCCGCGAGCAGTCGTGAGTACACCTCCTTCCAATCGTCTTCCACGATGTCGTTCTCCGGGTTGCCCGGCGAAATACGCAAGGCGACCCTGGCCGCACCGATCTGCTCGGTCACGGCTGCCACCACCTCGAGCGGGAAGGTGAGCCGGGCGGCGACCGAGCCGCCGTAACGGTCCTCCCGGAGGTTGGTGTTCCCGGCGAGGAACTCCTGGATGAGGTAGCCGTTGGCACCATGGAGTTCCACGCCGTCGAATCCCGCCTCGACGGCCCGGCGTGCCGCTTCGGCGAAGTCCTGGACGACCTCGCCGATCTCCTCCTCGCCGAGCGCGCGGGGTTCGACGGTGTCCGTCCAGCCGCCGGCCGAGAAGATCCGCCCGGCCTGCCGGACCGCGGACGGCGCCACCGGTGTCCGGCCCGTCACGCCAGGGTGGCCGACCCGTCCCGCGTGCCAGAGCTGCGCGTAGATCCGACCGCCTGCCTCGTGCACGGCCACCGTCACCTCACGCCATGCCTCGGCCTGCTGCTCTGTCACCAGTCCTGGGATCCCAGGACCGCTCTTGCCGGTCTCGTTCACCCAGATGCCTTCGCTCACGATCAGCCCGGCACTCGCACGTTGCGAGTAGTACTCGACCGTCCGCGGATGGGGCACGCCGGTGAGATCGTCGGCGCGGCCCCTGGTCATCGGAGCCATCGCCATGCGGTTCGGCAGCTGGATCGCGGTACCGCGGAACGCTTCTAGCAACCTCATGAACGCGAAGCTAAACCCTGACACCGGCGTCACGGTCAACCTCGGTTTCCGCGGCTACTGTGGATTCATGCGGATCGGCGAACTGGCGAAGCGAACCGGGGTGAGCGTCCGCTCGTTGCGGTACTACGAAACGGAAGGCCTGCTGCGACCCGATCGATGCGGCAACGGCTACCGGACCTTCACCGAAGACGACATCGCCAGGGTGCTGGCCCTCGCCGGAGATGGCCGGCGAACTGGAGATCGCCAAGACCCGCATCCAGAACCAGATTTCCTTGCTCACCACCTCTCTGTCGGTTCTGGAACGTGTCCTGGCCGCGGCCAAGGGGACCGATACCACCGCGGTACCGGTTCCCGCCCGGCCCGTCCGGCGACATCGCGGGATCCATGTCTGACCCGGATCAGGCGTTCGGGTTTCGGCCCATCAGTCCGAGCAGCCTGTCCTGCAAGGGGGCGTCTTCGGGCACCTTCACTTCAGGGCCGAAAACGACGATGCCGGGCCCGAAGGCTTCCGGGATCCTCATCTGATCGGGGATCGCCTGCGCCGCCGGCCACATCCGCGCGACCTCTTCCGGGTCGATCGTGTCGTCCTGACCGGTGGCCCTGGCCAGGTCCCAGCCGTGGATCACCATGTCGGCACTGACGACTTGATCGATGTGCTGCTCGGCGGTCATCTTCCCTGACGGCGTCTCCTGCTCCGTGGCCGCGAGCACGGGATCGCCGAGGATGGCTTCGACATCGGCGCGAGCCGCCCGGAAGGCCCCCAGCGGGTCGTCCGAGAGCGAGGGCGCCGGCCCAAGGGCACGCCCGAAGGGCCTCAGCATCGCGGCGTGCATGTCGACGATGTGCTCGACGACATCTCTGGCGTTCCATTCCTCGCAAGGAGACTTGTTCTCCCATTGCCCGGCCTCGACGGCGGCGACCTTGCGTTCGAAGGCGTCGGCCCTGACACGGTAACGGTCGGCGATGGCGTTCATCGTGCTCCCACCTTCACCGGAGCGGCCACGAGCTCGGCAAGCTTCTCGAATCCTTCGCCGACGCCACGCTCCATCCCTGATTCGAGCACGGCGTCCCGGATCCGCTTCGAGCCGTACCGCACCACCTGGGTCAGCGTGGTGACCCCGTCGTGTTCGACCAACGTCAGAGTCGCCAAGGCCTCACCTTCCGAGGCCTCGCAGTCCTCGTTCGTCTCCAGGGAGATGAGCCGTCCCGGACGGTCGATCTCCTGGTAGACGCCCTGCAGCAGCATCTCCATTCCGCCGCCGTGGCGCAGCCGGTAGCGCCATCCGCCGCCGACCCGCAGGTCGATCTCGCATTCGACGACTTCGCAGTCGCGCGGGCCGAACCAACGACGTACCAGCTCGGGTTTCGTCCACGCGTCGAACACCAACGCCCTCGGTGCGTCGAAGGACCTCGTCATGACGATCTCGTGATCGCCGGATTTCGTCACGCTGAGAGTTCGTCTCATCGTGCTGTTCCTTTCCGCTCGTGCGGTGGTCAGTCGGTCTCGCCCCGGCGTTCCGGGTGCTGGATCTCCCCTTCCAGAACGAGATCCAGCTCTGTGAAGGCCTCGTCCCAGTAGCGACGGTAGCCGCCGAGCCATTCGTTCGCGTTCTTCAACGGCTGGGCCACCAGCCGACAGGGGCGGCGTTGAGCGTCGCGCCCCCTCGCCACCAGCCCCGCCCGCTCCAGCACCTTCAGATGCTTGGAGATGGCGGGCTGGCTCATCGCGAACGGCTCGGCCAGCTCCGTCACCGTGGCCTCACCACGCGCGAGCCGGGCGAGGATCGCGCGGCGGGTGGGGTCGGCGAGCGCCGCGAAGGTGACATCGAGCAGATCCTGTGCCACGGTCGCCCGCCTTTCCGTTTCAGTTGTCCGAGCCGTTCTCACGAGTTCGACTTCTCACGATCGTTCGATTTCGGTGCCCGCTGGATAACCTTGCGGTTCCATAACCATGTGGTAATCTACGACGGAGCAGATCGAGCTGTCAAGTCCGAACAACCGCCCGACTAGGGAGAACACCGAAGAGGAAGGAGGTGGAGCCGAAGGTCCGGCAGGCGCGCTCCCGGCACCAAAGGGCACGCGAGCGCGTACGAAAGGGCAAGTCGGGTTACCGTCGACACCGGCATGGACGACGAACGAAACGAGCCGATGAACTCCGGGCGACCGAAGACGACGAAGCGATGGACGACCGTCATCCTGGGAGCCGCGACCGTTCTGCTCACCAGCGTGCAGTGCGGTACGGCGAACGACGAGGCCGGATCCGCGCAGCCGGCGGGTTCGGTACCTCCGCCACGTAGCAGCGTCACTTCAGCCCCACCCACCTCCAGCGGGCCCGCGCCCTCGCCGTCACCGAGGGCGGAGCAGGCGCCCGTTCCAGGCTGCGAAGCCGTCATCGCCGGGTTGAGCCCCCGGCAGCGGCTGGCCCAGCTGGTGGTGGTCGGTGTGAACGCCGGTGACCCGCAGGCGGCGGTGAAGCTGGTACGCGATCAGCAGGTCGGCGGGATCTTCCTCGGCGGCAACGAGACGGCCCTCCTGCGGAACCGCGCGTTGGACGAGGTCCAGCGCGCGGCGAAGGTCTCGGTATCGGTGGCGATCGACGAGGAAGGCGGCCGCGTCCAACGGATCGACGCCCTCGACGGCGACATGCCGAGCGCGCGGAAGATGGCCTCGACCCTGACACCGGCACAGGTCCGAGCGAAGGCCGCCGAGCGAGGACGGCAGATGCTGGCCCGTGGCGTCACCGTCGACTACGCGCCCGACGCCGACATCACCGACCAACCGGACCGCGACATCGTCGGAGACCGGTCGTTCGGCGCGAACCCCGAAGTCGCGCGCAAGTACGTCCTGGCGTTCGCGCAGGGCCTGCGGGACGCCGGAGTGCAGCCGGTGCTGAAGCATTTCCCCGGGCACGGCCACGCCAGCGGGGATTCGCACAAGGGACTGGTTCGGACGCCGCCACTGGCCTCGTTGCGGAAGGTCGACCTGGTTCCGTACCGCGACATCGGCGAGTACGGCGAGATCGGCGTCATGGTCGGACATCTGGACGTGCCCGACCTGACCGGTGGCACACCGTCGACCCTGTCGGCGCCGGCGTACCGGCTGCTGCGGAAGGACTACGCGTTCGACGGCCCGGTGATCACGGACGATCTCGGGGCGATGAAGGCGATCACGTCGCAGTACCCGCTGCAGACGGCTGTGCTCAAGGCCTTGCAGGCTGGGGCGGATCAGGCGTTGTGGTCCTCCGGCGGCAACGTCGGGATGGTGCTGACGACGTTGGAGCAAGCCCTGGCGTCCGGTGACCTCCCGGCGGCCCGGGTCGACGAAGCCTTGACCCGCGTGCTCACGGCGAAACGCGCCTGCGGCTGACCCGCCGCGGCCCAGGCCGGGCGATCAGGCGGGTCGCCCGGCAGGGTGACGTGAAAGCGGTCCGAAAACTCAATGAACACAATGCTGACCAGGCCCGCGTCAGGAGTGACCCTGATCACCGCCCTGCCGCCCGATCAAGGAGGATCGCGTGCCTGGTCCCACGAAATACCTGCGCCGTCTCGCGCTGGCGGCCGCCGCCGCTGCCGGACTGAGCCTGCTCGCCGCCCCGATGGCGTCGGCCACGCCGTCGCCGGTCGATCATCCGGTGCGGACGACCGGCTGCCAGCGTCCGTCCCCGGTGCCCGCCGGGGTGACGACGCTGCGGACCTTGACGTCCGGCGGCCTGGTCCGCGAGTACACGGTGCACGTTCCGGCGCAGTACCGGTCTTCACGGCCGTATCCGCTGGTGTTGTCGTTCCATGGCCACAAACGGACGTCGAAGTATCAGGAGGAGCTATCCGGGTTTTCCGCGTATGAAGCGATTTCCGTCTACCCGCAAGGGCTTCCGGGGACGGACGGGGAGTCTGCATGGACCGGCGCGCCGTACTCGGCGGCCGCCGACGACGTGCTCTTCACGAGCGATCTGCTGAACACGCTCCAGCGTGAACTGTGCGTCGACTCCCGCCGGATCTACGCGACGGGCAAGTCGAACGGCGGCGGGTTCGTCGGCGTCCTCGCTTGCCGGATGCCGGGCCGGATCGCGGCGTTCGCCCCGGTCGCCGGCGCGTTCTACCCGCAAGGCGGAGAGTGCCACCCGTCGCGCCCCGCGCCGATTCTCGATTTCCACGGCACGGCCGACGCGACGATCCCCTACACCGGGAACCCCGCCAAGGGGCTGCCGACACTGCCGGATTGGCTCGCGGCGTGGGCGGACCGGAACGGCTGCTTCCCTCGTCCGATCCAGTACTCGCCGAAAGCCGACGTCACCGTCCAGCGATGGCTCGGTTGCTCGCTTCAGCACTACCGCGTCGAAGGCGCCGGGCACGTCTGGCCGAGCACCGCACCGAACAACGACTCCGCCACTCCGACCGTCATCGACGCGACCCCGGTCATCTGGAAGTTCCTGCTCGCCCACCGTCTGCGTTAAGAACTCGTCGATTTCCTTGCCGGACCAGCCCACCGGCGCTACTGTCGAACTGACCGGATGACCAGATGAGCAAATCTGGTCACGAAGTCAGAGACTGGGAGCGCACGTGGCAGAACGTCCGGACCGCACCGCCGGCCGCGCCGATCGCATCCTCGACGCGGCCGGCGTCCTGCTGTCGCGGCTGGGCTATCGCAAGGTGACCATCGAGGACATCGCGAGCCAGGCGGGCATCGGGAAGGGCACGATCTACCTGCACTGGCCCACCAAGGAAAACCTCTTCCACGCGCTGCTCCTGCGTGAATCCCTCCGTGCCGCCGAGAACCTTTTCGAGCGGCTGGAGGAAGATCCGGCGGAAGTCGTCCCGCATCGGTTCCAGCGGGCCGCCTTCCTGTACACCCAGCGGAACCCGTTGCTCTGCGCGCTCATCACCGGCAACACCGAACTGCTGGGCCGGTTGAAGAAACACCCTTTGCAGGATCAGGACGCGGTCGTGACCGAGCGGTACCTGAAGACGATGACCGACCGGGGCCTGCTGCGCGACGACATCCCGAACCTGCTGTTTTCCCTGCGTGCTTCGGCGCTGGGGTTCTACCTGATGGACAGCTTCACCGGCGACGGCGCCGACCTCTCCATCGAAGAGAAGGCCGACGCTCTCGCGCACATCATCCGGACGGCGTTCGAGCCGCCGGAGCCAGCGTCCACGGCGAATCTGGCCGCCACAGCGGCCGAAGTGATCCAGGCGTTCCAGGATCTGATCTCGTCCTATCGCGCCTGGATCTACCGGAAGGACGGCCCCGCGGAGCCCGCTTGACCCGGGCTCTCCACCACACGAAGAAGGGGGCAAGCCATGACCACGATCGCCGAAACCTGGGGTGTCCACGAAGGCCAGTTCTGGCTTCGGGACGAATTCCCGGCCGATCCGGTCCGTTTCGACCCAGAGACGGGCATGTGGAACGTCTACGGCCACGCCGAGGCGCTGAAAACCCTGAGTGACCCCAAGGTGTTCTCTTCCGACACCACCCGGCTGATCCCCAAGGAGATCTCGCCGGACAAGGACCAGTTCGCCGAAGGCAACCTGCTCCAGATGGATCCTCCGGATCACAAGAAACTGCGCACGCTGGTGAGTCACGCCTTCACGCCGAAGGTCGTCGCGGATCTCGAACCGCGCATCGCCGCGCTGACGAACGAGCTCCTCGACGCGGTCGACGGCGCGGACTCGATGGAACTGGTGACCCATCTGGCCTACCCGCTGCCGGTGATCGTCATCGCCGAGCTGCTCGGCATCCCGGCGAGCGATCGCGACCTGTTCAAGGAATGGGTCGACACGTTGCTGCGGAACAGTCAGCAAAGGTCGTTGATCAAGCAGACCGAAGAGGACAAGAAGGCCGCCGAGGAAACGTCCGCACAGGTGAAGAACCTGGTGAACTACCTTTCCGGGCACGTGGACGATCGACGGCGGAATCCGCGTGAGGACCTGCTGACCAAACTCGTCGAAGCCGAGGTCGACGGCACGAAACTCACGCAGAACGAAGTCGTCAATTTCGCGAACGTGCTGCTGCTCGCCGGGCACATCACCACCACGATGCTGCTCGGGAACACGGTGCTGTGCCTGGATTCCCATCCGGACGAGTACCGGCGGGTCCGTGAGGACCGCGCGTTGCTGCCCGCCACGATCGAGGAATCGCTGCGGTTCCTCAGCCCGTTCGCACTCGTCGCCCGCGCCACGACGACCGAAGTCGAACTGGGCGGCCAGACGATCCCGGCGGACAGCATGCTCGGTATCTGGGTCGCGGCGGCGAACCGGGATCCGCGCACCTTCACGGATCCGGGTGTTTTCGATCCGGCGCGGGCGCACAACCCGCATCTGGCTTTCGGCCGCGGGATCCATTTCTGCATCGGCGCCCCGCTCGCCAGGCTCGAAGGCAAGACGGCGCTCAACATCCTGCTGGACCGTTTCCCGGATCTGCGCACCGATCCGGCCGTTCCGCCGTCGTTCATCCCCAGCCCGCACATGACCGGGGTGAACGAGCTTCAGCTGCTGCTGAAGCCCTAGCGGTCGGCGAACCGGGAGGCGAGCGGGACCACCATGCGCGGAATCCGCTTCCCCGGCGTGTACCGCAGTTCGGTGATGTTGCCGTTCGGCACGACGTAGGTGTCTGCGAAAGCGCGGAATCCGCGCATGGCCGCGCTGTCCGGGGTGGTGGTCCCGGTCAGCAGTGACCACATGACCGCGCGGATGAACAGCCCGTGCGTGAAGACGGCGATCGGCCCGGGTTCTCGTTCTCCCAGCCGTGCCAGGAATTCCTGGGTCCGGGTGAAGAGGGCGGCGAAGGATTCCGCGCCGTTCACCGCGTGGTGCGGATCGGCACGGGACCAGTAGGCCTCCGTATACGGCTTACGGGTGGCCGTGGTGGTGACCTGTCCATGGAGTTCGCCGAGAAAGGTGAACTCCTGGACAGGCCACTCCTCGCACACCGCGCCGGGGAACCGCTCGATAGTCGGCTCGGCGGTCTGCCGCGCCCGCAGGAACGGCGACGTCACGATCAAATGAGGCGGTTCGGCCAGCGAATCCGCGATTTCGACGGCCTGCCGCCGGCCGAGTTCGGTCAACGCCGAGGCTCCCGGCTCACCACCGGGAAGCCCCGCGTTGGATTCGCTTTCGCCATGTCTGATCAGCCACACCCGTGCCACGATCGCCTCCTAGACCCCGTGTGCCATCGACGATCGCACCGAGTGGAGTTGACCGCGTCTTCCAGGATGCCCGATCACCGCGGAAGTGGCGGAATTCTCAACGGCCGAACTGTCCCGGCGAGCGTCCCTCGCCCGCGGGACCGCGGTACGCCTGCGCGATGTCGAGCCACTGGTCCGCCAGCGCGCCCTCGGCGCGGACGTCGAGGTCGTCGCGGTGACGGCGCCGGGTGACGAGCAGACAGAAGTCCTCCGCGCTGCCGGTGACGCGCTGCCGGGAGTCCTCGGGGCCGAACGTCCACAGCTGCCCGGACGGCGCGGTGATCTCGAACCGGAACTCCTGCTCCGGCGGCGTCAGGCCCCAGGCCTCATAGCCGAAGTCCCGCACCCGGACGGCGAAGCCGACGAGGTACGCGAGCCGGTCCGTCCGCTCGGGCCGCACTCCCAGCGCGTCCGCGATGTCCTGACCGTGTGCGAACAGCTCCATCATCCCGGCGCAGGCGAGGATGGCCGGCGGCAGCGGGTTGACCAGCCACGGGACGACCTGGTCCGGCGGGACCGCGGCGAGCGCCTTGATCCCGGCGTCGCGTTCGGCACGCCAGCGGCTGAGCAGGACCTCGTTGGGGTCGCCGAGGTAGTCGTCGAGGGCCGCGTTGACGGCGGCGTCGAAACCGCGCGCCATCGAGCTCTTCATGACTTCGGCGAACGTCTGCGGCTCGCCCGCGGACAACCCGGCGATCTTGAAGATGAAGGAGAGATGCGCGATCTGGTGTTTGACCGACCAGCCCGCCGCGGGTGTCGGCAGCTCCCATCCCGCGTCGTCCAGGCCGGCCACCAAGGCATCGACCTGTTCGCCTTCCGTGGTGAGGTCCCTGATCACGTTCCGGAAGTCAGTCACCGTGCCGTCCTCTCGCCGTTTCCACCCTCTCGAATGATGCGGACGCGCCGGGCCGTCGTCTTCTCTTCGTGAGCCTCGTCGAATTCGGGCTTGATTCTGGAGCCGGGTCCAAGTTCTACCCTCACACCATGCGAACCGATGCGACGAAGGCGCTGACGGCGTTGACCATGTCCCAGGTGACCTCTCGCGCCGGAGTACGGCCGGACACCGTGCGCTACTACGAGCGCATCGGCCTTCTGCCCACGCCCGCGCGGACGACCGGGGCACACCGGCGCTACGACGAGGACGTCATCGACAGGCTGCGGTTCATCCGCGGCACCCAGCGGCTCGGACTGACGCTGACGGAGATCGGTGACCTGCTGAGCGTGCGCGACACCGGGGTGTGCCCGTGCGAACCCGCCGAAACCATGCTCGAACGCCATCTCGCGGAGATCGAAGCGGAGATGGCGCGCCTCGGCGAGCTGCACGCCGAACTCACTTCCCTGCTGTCCGGGATGTCCGGCGACGCCTGCGCCGATCCGCTTCCCGGCGCCTGGTGCCCGCCCGAATGCGGACCTGAGGGAGGAGGTGGATGACCATGCGGAACGACGACTGGTGCGATTGCGACTGCTGCGGAAGCGGCTGCTGCTGACCCGCTCCGGCGGGACCGGCCGGGCTTGACGTCACCCGGCCGGCCATCCGAGGTCAGTCCCGCGGCAGGAGCACCGTCTTCCCGATCCGGTCCTTGCTGACTTCGGCCGAATAGGCCATCAGCCCATCCGCCTGCGCGTCCCGGAACAGCCGCTGGATCGGCGAGGTGCGCAGGAAGCCCGAACCTCCGCCCGCTTTCAGCGCGACTTGGGCGACGTCGCGGGCGATGTCATTCGCGAGCACCTTCGCCGTCATGGTCGCGGGCAGGAACTCCGGCGAGTTCTGATCCGCCAGCCACGCCATGTTCCGGGCGTACGAGATCAGCGCTTGCTCCGCCGCGTCGGCGATCCCCAGCGACAGGAGGGCGAGGCCCGCCGCGATGTGGTTCGGCCGCTGCACGTTGACCAGGAAATGGTCGGCGACCTCGCAACCGCGAGACGAACCGCTTGGCGCCGGTGAGCCGATATCCGCCGTCGACGGGTTCGGCGATCTGTTGCGGCATCAGGAACATGTTGCCGCTGCTCGGTTCCGACAGCGCGTTCGCCAAGCGCTTGCCGCCGATGAGCTATCGGCGTAGAAGCGACCCAAGGTTGGCGATGGGCAGCTCGGCCGTTTCGTCGAACTCGGCGGCGCTCGCGGCGAAGTCCTTCGCCAGTTCGGTGACGGTTTCGATCCAGTGACGTTCGTGGGCGGGTGGGGCGAACGGATGGACGGGCTCGGTCATGACCGCATCATGCCGGAATCGCGAAGGCCTCCCCGCCACCCCGAGAATGGCGAAGGAGGCCTTTCACGGTCCGACCGTCACACTCCGGTGCAGGCGGCCATCGCGAATTCGCCGGAAGCGGTCTTGGTGGAAACCACCGCGCCGTCGACGGTGATCTTGCAGGTGACGGATCCACCGGTCTCGCCGGTGGTGACCGTGAGCGTCCCGCCCTTGTAGACGCCCTTGTTCTCGACTTCCTTGTTCCACGGCAGCGCCGGGACGGTCTCCGTGACGGGGTTGAGGACCTCGCCGTAGATGACCTCGACGTTCGTGGCGTCGCCGGTGACCTCGTAGGACACCTTCGCGGTGCGGTTGATTTCGTTGTTGACCTCGTCGACCGCCGCGTTGAACACGAAGATCCACACCACGCAGACCACGAGGCCGAGCGCGGACAAGGCGATACCGGTGATGGAGAGCCCCTTGTTGGAGGCCTTCCCGTTCTTGACGCGGATCAGCCCGATGATCGAGAAGATCAGGCCGAGGATCACCAGCGGCCAGGCGACGACGCCGACGAACGGGATCGGGGAGAAGACCAGCCCCACCAGGCCGAGGACGAAGCCCGTGACGCCGATGCCGTTGCGGGGCGGCATCGGGCTGGCGGGGGCTTGCGGGGCCGGCGTGTAGGGGGTTTGCTGGGTCACGGGGAGTTTTCCTTTCCAAAGGGATGAACGAGGCGGCATACAACCAGTGATCGCGAGGCGCCCGCGTCGTCCTCGGCGCGCCAACCCGTTACGACGAAAGTCGTAATTCACGCGTCGTGAAGGACCGGTTCCGCTGATGCGGCCGACCAAGCGGGTTTGCGTACGCTCTGCGCATGGCAAGGCGTGTGCTCGGTGTGGTGCTCACCGTCGTGGCGGTCGCGGCGTGCGTGATCAGCAGCATTTTCGTCTTCAGCGCACAGGGTTACCTTCCGGTGACGCAATCGTTCGACCCGACGTGGTGGTCCACGCTCGGTTTCTTCACCGGGATCGCGGCCGCGGTCATGCTCTGCTGGCGGCACAGATGGCCGGAACTCGTCCTCGGTATCGCCTTGGTGCCGCCGCTCTGTTTCCGGTCCGACGCGCTGGCCGCGTTGGTCGCCCTCGCCGCCTTGGCCGCGCGTCGTCGCGACCGCGTCCTGTGGAGCGGGTCCGTCCTGGTCTACGTCGCCACCGCGTGGGCGTTGTTCGGCGACGCCAACCGCCATCCCGACGTGACCGTCGCGGGGCAGATCGTCGGCAAGCAGTTCTCGGCCGTACAGCTGATGGGGACGTTGACGGTCGCCGTCGTGATGACGGCCGTGCCGCTCACCGTCGGCGTCGTCCGCGGGATGCAGGACACGCTCGCGATCCGTGAGGCCAAGGAAGAGGAACTCCGTGCCGAAATGACCCGCCGCGCGGAACGCACCCGGATCGCGCGCGAGATGCACGACGTCCTCGGGCACCGGCTCTCGCTGCTGTCGCTGCAGGCCGGCGCGCTCGAGGTCAGCAAGGGGCCCGCGACCACGGAAGCGGCGAAGACCGTCCGCACGACCGCGCGCCAATCGCTCGAAGATCTGAGGCAGGTCATCGGGGTTCTGCGCGATGGCCAGGGTTTCGGCGAAAACAGCGAGAACGGAATCCATCCGGAGCCACCGCAGCCGACGCTGGCGGACATCCCCGAACTGGTCGCCAACGCCCGCCGGGCCGGTTTGGGGGTCAACGTGACGATCCTGCTCGATGACGCGGGCGGCGCGCCGGCGTTGCTCGGCACGACCGCGTACCGGATCGTCCAGGAGTCGATGACCAACATCCTGAAACACGCTCCGGGCGCGACGGCCGAGGTTTCGGTTCGCGGTGGGCCCGGGAACGGGCTCACCGTCGAGGTCGTCAATCCGCTGCCCGCGATCGCAGCGGCGGGAAGGCCGCCGGGCGCGGGCGCCGGCCTGACCGGGATCGGCGAGCGTGTCACGCTGATCGGCGGGAACGTCAGCGCCGGCCCCACCGAAGAGCGCACATTCGCCGTCCGGGCTTGGCTACCGTGGGGACACCACTAACCTGTCCGGGTGAACCAGCGCCCACTGCGAGTGCTGCTCGTCGACGACGACCCGCTCGTGCGAACCGGTTTGTCGATGATCCTGTCCAGCACGGGCGACATCGAGGTCGTCGCGGAAGCCGGCGACGGGGACGAGGCCGTGCCGAAGGTGACCATGCACGCGCCCGACGTCGTGCTGATGGACATCAGGATGCGGCGGATGAACGGCCTCACCGCGACCGCCGCGGTCACCGCGCTGCCCAATCCGCCGAAGGTTCTCGTGCTCACCACCTACGACCTCGACGAGTACGTCTTCGACGCGCTCGGCGCTGGCGCCAGCGGATTCCTGCTGAAGGAGGGCTCGCCGCAGGAGATCATCGACGCGGTGCGCGTGGTCGCGGCGGGTGAGGCGATGCTGTCGCCGCGCACGACGCGGAAACTCATCGGGCATTTCGTCGCGACCAGGACGAGCCCGCGCCGTCATCGGGCGCGAGCCGGGCTAGGCACCCTGACCGAACGCGAGCGGCAGATCGTCACCGCCGTCGCGCAGGGCGGGACCAACGCCGAAATCGGCGCGGAACTGCACCTGAGCGAGGCGACGGTGAAGACCCACATCACCCGGATCTTCGCGAAACTCGACGCGACCAACCGGGTCCAGCTGACGATCTTCGCCTACGAAGCCGGGCTCGTCGCTCCCTGACTCGCCGTCGTGAGCAGCCCGGCGGCGACGGTCCCCCAGAGGACCACGGCGCTCCGAAGCCGGGCACGAGCGCGAGCAGTGGTCAGATGCCCTTTGGTGAACCGCGCGTCCGTCATCCGGCGAGCCCGGCGAGGATGGCGGCGGCCTCCTGCGGGTGCACGAGGAACCGGACGTGGCTGCTCGTCAGTGACCGCACGTCGGTCGGGTTGCCCGGGGTGAGCGCGTCCGCCTCCTTGATGAAACGGTCCTGCAGCGCGAGCGGCATCGACCGGTCTTCGGTGAGCCTGATGTAGGTGCGCGGGATCCGGCCCCAAGTGGCGGCGTCGGCGAGCTCGGTCCCGGCGTCGAGGCTCTCGTCCGGCTCAAGGGTGTTGAGGTACGCGAAGAACTCCTGGTCGGTGCCGTCCTCGATCATCGCGGTCTTCAACGCGGCCAGCAGCGCGGGATCGGCGGTGCGCCAATTCATCCGGAGCGCGCCGAGTTCGGCCGGGTTCGCGACGACGACTCCGCCGACGTCGTTGAGCGCGCTGCTCGCGTATTCAGGCCCCTGCATGTACTCGCCCACCGTCGCGTCGACGCAGCACCACGCGGAGATGTAGACGATCCGGTCGATCAGTTCCGGGACGGCGTTCGCGACGCCGGTGAGCGCGAGCCCGCCGCGGCTGTGCCCGACCAGGATGACCGGACCGTGCTCGGCGACCTTGCGTACGACGTCCACCACCTGCTCGACGGCCTCGGCCAAAGTAGCGCCCGCCTGGTTCGACGGCGCCGTGGCCAGCGCTTGGAGATCTTGCGGCGCCTGGTAAGCGGCGTGGAAACCGGCGGCGAAGCCGTGTCCGGGAAGGTCGACGGCCAGCGTGCGATGGCCGAGCAGGGCGAGCTCGCGTTGCAGCGGGCCCCAGGTGAAGGAGGCGCTGTTGGAACCGTGGAGCATGACGTAAGTGGGAGTCACGGTTCGTATCCTGACATCCCGGCTTTGCCCCGATGACGGTTCAGTCCGCGATGAGCACCTGGCCCGCCCCGTCGAACCGGTAACCGACCCCGCGCACCGTCGCGATCGGCGTCAGCACGGGTTCCAGCTTGCCGCGGATCTTGCGGACATGGACGTCCACGGTCCGCCCGTTGCCGCCGGACAGTCCCCACACCCGCTCCATCAGGGTGATGCGGTCGAAGACGCGGTCCGGATTCCGGCTCAGGAACAGCAGGAGGTCGAACTCGAGCTTGGTGAACTCCAGTACCTCGCCGCGCAGCAGCACGCGCCGCGAATCCGGTTCGATGCGCAGCGGCGGGGTGGACTCATTGGACCGCCGTCGTCCGGCGAGTTCGACGACCTGGCCGGTCTGGACGGTCCGCGCCGTCAACGTCACGCCGACAGTGTCCTCAAAGGACTCGAGCAGGCGCGCGGCGATCGTGGCGGCATGCTCGGAGTCGGTGCTCACCCGCAACGCCAAGGTCAGCTCGACGGTCGGCTCGATGCTCACCGCGACCGACTGCGTCATCTCACACCACCCTGACCGGATGCCGGACGACGGCGTCGAACAGGTAGCCCTGGGTGTTGTGCGGGGTGACCTCGGGCTGGGTGACGCCAGTGATGTCCGTGGCCCGCGCCCGCAGCGTGTGGGCACCGGGAACACCGGCGCGCCAAGGGATCTCCCAGCGCTGCCAACCGCGATCCGCGGCCGCGCCCACGAACTTCGCCTGCCGCCAACCGCTTCCGGTGTCGACGTCGACCCGCCGGATCCGGCCGTTGCCCGACCACGAGCGGCCACGCAGCACCTGCCTGCCGCCGGCCGCGAACTCGGCGTTCCAGGGCAGTTCGAACGCGCTCTTGACCACTTGCCGGGTCACGAGCGTGCCTTCCGCCGGATAGCCCGGCCCGAGCAGCCGGTAGTACTGCGTGTTCCACGGCGAAACCAGCGGCGTTTCCGAGACTTCGATGCGCCCCAGCCATTTGATCGACGAGATCCCGGCCCAGGAGGGCACGACGAGCCGCACCGGATGGCCGTGGTCCGGTGGGAGTGGCTGCCCGTTCATCTCGTACGCCAGCAGAACGTCCTGCAGCGCCTTCTCGACCGGCAGCGGACGGCGCACCTTTCCCAGGTTGACCCCGCCGGTGACGTAATCGGCGTCCAGCCCCTCCGGCAGGACGTCCACCGCGTTCCGCGTCAGGCCGGCCTTGGCCAGCACCGTGGAAAGCCGGACACCACGCCAGCGCGCGACACCGATCGCGCCGAGCTTCCAGGCCGTGCCCGACACCGTTTGCCCTTGCTGGCTGGTGAAGTAGCTCCGTCCGTTGCCCGCGCATTCGATGGCGGAAGTGATCGTCTCGGAAGGCAACCGGACCAGGTCTCGGTAGCTGAACTCGACCGGTCCTCCGCGCAGCCCGCTCCCGAAGAGCTTCAGCCGCCAAGTGGCGACATCGATCGTCGGAGTGGCGGTGTGGTTTCGCACGAAGAACCGCTCGACGGGGGTCAGATAGCCCTGACCGCTCAGCGCCTCCCAGCGCGTCTCCGCGTTGGTGCCGTAGACCTCGAAGATCTCCGGTGGCAGGGGCTTCACGATCGGGGTGGCCGCCGACGCGGTCCCGGACGGAAGCGCGCCGAACGCCGTCAGCGCGAGTGAGCCGCCGGCCGTCAGCCGGAGCATCCCGCGCCGCGACAGCGCCTTCCCCGCCCGCCATTGCTCGATCCGTGTGCGGTCGTAGGTGGCTTCGTCGGTCAGGCCGGTTCCGGTCATGTAGGTCATTGTCGGCAGCGGCCGACCGCGCGGACCAGCATGTCCACAGAGCGGAACACCGCGTGTCCGTTCGTGCCCCGGACGGGGATCGAACCCGCACTGTGTCGATTTTAAGTCGACTGCCTCTGCCAGTTGGGCTACCGGGGCACGGGTCAGCCTAGGCGATGCCACAACCGTGGCGATGACCTAGTTCGCCTTGTCGGCTTGGCGATACTTCAGCCACCCTAAACGCCGTGAAGGCCTCCTTGGCGGCTTTTCAACTTAGGTTCCCAAACTCATGAACGGAACCCAAGTAGATCAAGGTGCTGGACCTGCGGAAACGCGGGTCCAGCACTTCATCAATCCCCCTGTGTTGTGTGGCTCGTCGGCTAGACTCGCCATGCAGATACAGGGGTCCAATGGCGACCACCGCCCGGCGAGATGCTGGGGGTTTGTTCGTGGGTAAGGCACTGAACCGCAGGCTGTCGCGGTCGATCGCTGGGGAGTTGCCGCCGCTGTTCGCGGTGATCTATGCCAGGGCGTCGAATGAGACGAAGGCCCGGAAGGTCGCGGTGTCGACGCAGATCGCGGTCGGCCGCAAGTTCTGCGAGGACAACGGCATCACGGTCGTGGCGGTCCTGGTGGACAACAACCTGTCGGCGTCGCGGTACGCGACCGAGGAGCGGCAGGACTACACCGAGGCGCTGCGCCTGTTGTCCACCGGGCGGGCAAACCTGCTGTGGACGTGGGAGAACTCCCGGGCTCAGCGCAATCTGTCGATGTTCGCCCGGCTGCGGGAGATCCTGGAGAAGGTCGGCGGCTACTGGGCCTATGACGACCGGATCTATGACATGAACGATCCGGACGACCGGATCGACACCGCTGAGGACGCCGTCGACGCGGAGCGGGAGTCGGAGAAGATCCGCAAGCGGACCCGCCGGGGTGTCGAGGCCCGCGCGCTGGAGGGGCTGTGGGCTGGTCCGCTGGGTTACGGCTACCGGATCGTCTATGACCAGCGCACGGGCGAGGCGCAGCGCGAGGTCGATCCGGAGACGGCGCCGATCGCGGAGGCGATCGTGGACCGGCTGATTGAGGAACCGAACGCGTCGGTGCTGGTGCGGGAGTTGATCGAGGCGGGTGTGCCGTGCGCTCGCGGTCACGTGTGGCGGGCAGATCACGTGAAGAAGCTCCAGCACCTGTCGAAGGACGAGCACGGCTGGGCGAAGCTCATCGACTCACTGTCTACCGAACAGCAGGAAGCGGCGTATGAGGCGCTGGTGCGGGCACGGAAGGACACGCCGTCGCAGGTCGCGCAGCAGCTGAACCGGGAACAGTGGGTGCATCCGCTGCCCGGGGAGTGGAATGTGTCCAAGGTCCGCAACATCGCGCTCAGCCCCGTGATCGCAGGGTTGCGGGTGTTCCGCAAACAGATCATCGGCAAGGGCGTCTGGCAGCCGATCATCAGCGATCGGAAACGCGCGCTGATCGTGGCCCGTCTTGGCGATCCAAGCCGCAGCTCGGTGCGCGATGGGACGCGGGTCAAGTACTTGCAGACCGGGATCTTGTTGTGCGGGATCTGCGAGACACCGACCCGCTCCACCCCGCTGCACCGGGCGCGACCGGGCTATCGCTGCCCGTCGGGGCATCTGACGCGGGACATGGAACGCACGGACGCCTATGTGGTGGAGGCAGTGCTGACCCGGTTGGAGTCCGAGGACGCGCGGGAGCTGTTCCGCTACGAGGATCAGGCCGACGAGCTGACGAAGGCCGTGGCGACCGCGCGTGAACTGCGCGCCCGGCTGGACGGGTTCACCGACTCGGCCGCCAGCGGCGGGATCGGCCCGGAACGGCTGTCGCGGATCGAGGCGAAGCTGGTCCCCCAGATCGAGGCGGCCGAGGAACGCGTGCGCCAGATTGGAGTGTCGCCGGTGGTCGCGGACCTTCTCGGCGCGGACGCCAGGACGGTGTGGGCGGGGCTGTCGCTGTCGCAACAGCGGGAGGTGCTGCGGGCGGTGGTCACTCCCCGCCTGCTGCCCACCAAGGGCGGGCGCGCACCGTTCAACCCGGACGACATCATGCTGACCTGGCTGGGCGCCCCGGCAGCCATACCGGGAGTAGACAAGCCAGTCGACGACGAGGACCTGCTGGCCGAGGTCAGCTGAGACAAAGAGAGCGTGGCCCCGGCATCCTGTGAGGATGCCGGGGCCACGTGCTTTCAGCCGACTGCCTTGTTCAGATGGACCCGGCGCACGGTCGGGCCGAAGATGCAGGAGAGCCGGTCACGTTGAGCCGTGGTGAACGGCGGCGCGGTGGCCGCCGCATCTCGGGCGGCCTGGAGAACGGCGGGTGGGAGCACGGAGGCCGGATCGGTGATCGCCGTGCCGGATCGGGTGTCAGCCACGGCCAGTATCACGGCCCTCGGCGGCCCGGTAGCGGGTGTCTCCGGCGGTCTCAGCGGGCACCAGCGGTGCCCCCTGGCGGGTGCGGGGGTCTACCAGCGGGGTGACCTTCCTTTCGGTGGAGATGACGACGCCGAACGCGGCCAGGAGGGTCACCAGGCCGGTGATGACTCCGGTGGTGGCGTTGCCCTGGTCGGTGGTGATCAGTCCGGAGCCGACGAGGCCGGACACAATGGCGGTGAGCGCGCCGACGATGGATCCGGCGATGCGCAGGGGGTAACGGGACACGTGTGTTTGCTCCTTGGGTTTGCGGGGTGGGAGGGAATCGAGGTAGTCGTAGGCGCGGACGAACGCGCGGGCGGTTTTCCAGGCCAGCCAGACGAACAGGACGAGCAGGAGCAGCCAGCCGCCGTTGCCGGTCACGGGATCGTGAGCCACTGGCCCGCGTAGATGCGGTTCGGATTCGAGATGTTGTTCCGCGAGGCGAGAGCGGAGACGCTGGTCCCGAACTTCGCGGCGATGCCGGACAGGGTGTCACCGGACCGGACCTGGTAGCGCTGCCCGCCCGATGCGCCGCCGCGGATTCGGATCCGTTGTCCGGCGTAGATGCGGTTCGGGTCGGCGATCCCGTTGAGTGCCGCGAGCGCGGCGGCGGTGGTGCCGAAGCGGGCGGCGATGCCGGAGAGGGTGTCGCCGGAGCGGACGGTGTAGACCTCGGTGTCGGCCGGTGGCGTCGGTGTCGGCGGAACCGGCTGCGGCGCCGGGGCGCTGCCGCCGGTGACGAGATCGGACAGCGTGAACTGTCCGATGGTGGCGTTGCGGTCGACGTGGCCGCTGATCCCGGGAACGGTTCCGGTCTGGGTGTGCTGGTGCAGCGCGAGTTTCGGATGGGTCCAGCCGGGGTTGCCGGGGTTGCCGTTGTACCGGGCGATCCACAGCAGCACGCCGTCATCGGCCCACCGTCCGGGGTCGAGGACTCGGGTGAACCAGTCCAGGTTCGCGTACACCAGAACCTTGCGGACGCCGGTCGCGGCGCGCAGCCGGGCGATGAACCGCGGAATGAAGGCGTTGGCGGTATCGCGCAGTTCGGCGGCTTCCATGTCGAGCATCGGCGCCAAGGACCCGCTGGTGTGCAGGTTGGCCTGGCGCAGGTGATTGGCGAAGTGATCCGCCTGGGCGTCAGGGTCGCCGGGGCGGGCGAAGTGGTAACCGCCGGGGACGACGCCGGCGAGGCAGGCAGCCGGGACGCGGGCGCCGCTGGTGCGGTCGGTGTAGCCGGTTCCTTCGGTGAGTTTGAACGAGCAGTAGGTGATTCCGTTACCTCGCACGGCGTTCCAGTCCTGGACTGGATTCCAGTGCGACACGTCGATGCCGTAGTCGGTCAAGGGGTAGAGGGTCCTTCGGGTGGGCGGTTCATCTGGGCGCGCAGGGCGCCGACTTCGAGCAGCAGCCGCGCGTTCTCCTGGCGCACGGCGGACAGTTCGGTTTTCACGGCCGTGAGTTCGGCCAGGACGTCGCGGGTGTGGGTGGCGCGGTCTTTCAGCAGCGCCTGATACCCGGCGTGCAGCTCGGCCAGCGCCTGGTGATCGGCCGTGGTGCGGGCGGTGCGGATAGCGCGGCGGGCCGCGAGAAGTCCGGTGAGGGCACCGGTGGCGGGGCCGAGGGTCGCGGCCAGCGCGGTGAGCCAGTCAGGCGTCACGGGCGGCTCCAGGGTTCAGCGGCGGACCCGGAGGGTGAGGGTGTCGGCGAGGCCGTCGCTGGTGTTGAGGGTGCGGCGGCTGCCGATGACGACAGCGGCGATAGGGCCGCCGAGCCCGTCGGGGTCGTGGATCTGGAGTGTGTCGAGGAGGCGTCGGCGGGGGTCGCCGACGACGGCGATGTCTTTGAGGACCGTGGTGGGCTGGGCGAGGTCGGCCAGCAGGGACGTGGTGATGGCCTGCATGGAGTCGAGGGTTTGCCGGAACGGGTTGTCCGGCAGGGCGAGAACACGTCGGCCATAGCGGGCTATGGAGGCGTCATCGGTGGCGACGTGGGCTATAGGGCGGCCGTTGATCACGGGATTACCGACGAGCCGCAAGGCTGGCGTGCGGCGGTCGTCGAGGGCGAAGCGCAGGGCGAAGCTGTTGGTGTTCTGGATTTCCAGCTTGACGCGGTCCTGGCTGACGGGCATCGCTCGTACCGTGATGCCGGTGGTGACCTCGGCTCCGGTGTCCCGGCGTATCGGGCGGCAGGCGGAGAACCGTGTGTAGTCGTCGCTGGTGTAGGCGCTCAGGGTTTGCACCGACAGAACGTTGCCGTGGAACGTGGATCTGGTTTGGAAGGTGACGATCGGTCGTCTGGTGCCCATGGGCGCTTCGAGTTCGTCGGCTGTCGCGGGTTCGTAGACGTTGACGTCTTTCATGGATTTCAGCCGGGGTACGGCGGTGAGGCTGATCTCGTTGCGGATCGAGTCCAGCGAGGTCGAGAGCGACAGCTCAGTGAGCGCCCCGGCAGCGGAGAGGGTCGCCGTAGCCGGTCGCGCGGCCAGGGCGTGGACGGTGTCGCGGTTGAGGAACCGGAACCGCCCGTTCTCGGTGTAGCTGATCACTCCGAACTCCGCTGCCGCTGCTTGTTTGAGGACGTCGAAGGAGTCGGCGTTGACGATGTCGGGCAGGCCGGTCATCCAGTTCAGGCCGGTGTCGATCTCCGCTTGCGGCGTGTGCGGTGCGCCCCAGTCCGCGGGTGGTGCGGCCGCGATGCTGATGTGCAGGCAGCTCACCGGGACCGGTGTGCAGGCGAAAATCGAGGTTCCGCCGCTGCTCTCCTCGGAGATCAGGGGCACGGTCTCGGTCGCGATGGGCGTGATCGTGCCGTCGACCATCCAGCAGGTCTCGATCGTGTACTTGGGGTACGAGGTGTAGCGGAACCAGAGGCCGACCCGATGCCACGCGGCCTCACCGGCGAAAGTGGGGCCGTTGATCGTGGTGACCAGGGACCGGTTCGAGTGGACTTTCAGCACGACTCGCCCGCCGGTGGTCACGCTGACGGCGAACGTCCCACCGGAAATGCCCCGGACGCCGGTGCTCATGCTGAGGATGTCGCCGTTCATGTTCGGCGCGAAGGTGTTGCTGGCACCGGCTTTGCAGTGGAATTCGAACAGGTGCCCCCGGTCCGGCCAGCTGGGATAGAACTCCAGCGCCGCGTTGGCGTTCATGTTCGCGGACAGTTTCGGCGTCCCGTTTGCCGCGAGCATCCCGTAGGGGCCTGGGATGAACGCGGGCACGCTCGCGTCGAGCTTTTCACCGTAGCCGAAGTCGGAGTTGAACCCGACGTCCGCGATCAGGCCGCCGTGACAGGTCATCGCGAACATGCAGTCGGGACGGGGTGGCGGAGAGGCGAAAATGCCGTTGCGCCGCAACACATAGTCGATGACCCACTGGGTGTTGATGCGCCATTGGAACGGCCACTCGGTGGTGTTGTAGTGCTCGGCCTCCTCTTGCGCGACCGGCGGCAGCGTCACCGATGCCCGGAGCGTTTCGGCCGGGTCCAGCGCGGCCAGCGTCACCGACCGGCCGGTCGCCGAGAACGTCAGCGTGCGGGTGGAGCCGGTGAACTGGCGGACGAGTTCCCGCCCCGACGCGGTGAGCAACCCCAAGTCACACGTCAGCGGGGCGTCCACGAGATCTGTTTCGTGCAGCAGGGAATCCGGCCTGTACGGCGTGAGCATCCGGGCGACGTCGCGGGAATCGTCGGCGCGCTGGCCGGCGAGAGTGGCCGCCAGGGTCGCGGTCGTGTAGCCCTCGATCAAGGTGCACTCATCCGGGAGATCACCGGAGATCTGCCTTTCGATGACCAGGTCTTCGGCCACAGTGGACAGATCCGACAGCGGATGGTCGAACCCGCCGCTCCGGCCCCAGTCCACGCGAACCTTGGCTCGCGGCTGGCGTTGCGCGGCGTCGACCGCCACCGCCAGCTCATCGGGTTGGGTCACCTATACCTCCAGCAGAGTGAGCGTGGTCGCGAACGACCCGGGAACGGGGTACTTCCACGGCAACGACTCGATCAGCACCATCGCGGCACCACCCCCGGCAGACCACTCCACCGGCTCGGGTCCGCTGGTGAGCGACCACGCCGAGGTGGTCACCGTCCCGGCCTGCCCGAGCACCAGACCGGGGCGTACCGACGCGGCACCGTCCGTCGCGGGCACGGTCAACCTCATCCGGGCGCCGCCGCTGCTGGGCGTGGCCGGTGCCGTCGACACGGTGGTGATCACGACGTCGGCCGCGTTGAGCACGAACGCGGTCAGCGTTACCGGGACCGTGGACGCTGCGCTGGCGGCGAACGTCACAGGCTCGCCCGGCAGGACCGGGACGGCGGACCGGGTCAGCAGCAGACCGCCGCCAGTGTCGGCCGTGGTCCACGTCAGAGCCCCTGATCCCGCAGGTGCCGGGTGATCTGGTGGGGTGACTGGGGTGGCCTGCCAGGTGAGGGTTCCGGCGGTGGCGAATCCTTCCGGGCCATGCTCGACGCTCCCGGCGGTGGCCACCTGGACAGGTAGCCGGTTTCCGGCGGTCGGGTCCAGCAACCACACCGGTCCGCCGAGCAGGCCCGCGTACAGCAGCGACAGCCACCGGTGTGTGTCCTCGTCAAGGTAGGGCCATGTGAGGACCCAGGTGCGGCGGATCCCGAGCCGGTCGAGTGTCGGGCGCCCCGTGATCGACCGGTGCAGCCCGCCGGTGCGGACCGGCACCATTTCCGGGGCACCGCCGAGCGACGGTGACGGCAGTGCCCGTAGCGCGCCGAGCGGCCCCAGCCAGAACACGGAATCATCCACCACGACCACCGTCCCCTTTCGTTAGCGCCGGGCGTTTGCTGCGTTGACCGTGTTCACCAGTCGCGCAGTCCCCGCCCCATCGACACGGAGCCGTGCGCCGTCCAGCGCGAGCAGCACCCCCGCCGTCACAGCGGCCGAGATCGACGCCGCGTCCAACGCGGACGTTCCCGGCGGGAACACCGGCCGGACCGGTGCAGCCATCTGGCCGTTCACCGCCGATGCGGTGCCGGTAGCGGGTGGTGTGTCCACGTGCAGGGTGTCGGTGAGGCCGGTCAGGTAGTCCCGGATCTGCGGTTCGCCGTCTTCCAACCCGCTCAGCAGACCGCGCATGATCAACCGACCGTTCCCGGTCAGGAGGACCCGGTCCCGTGCGGGTGGTCCCTTCCACGAGGTGATCCAGTTGGTGAGTTCGCCGAGCCGGTCTTTCACCCAGCCGAACCCGGAGGTGAGGCCGTCGACCAGGCCGCGGATCACGTTCCGCCCGGCTTCCCACAGCAGGGACCCGAGGTTGCCGAGCGCGCCGAGGATGCGGCCGGGAATGCTGGCGACGAGATCGAGCACGCCGCCGATGCTGTGCGAGACGATCCCTTTGATCATTCCCCAGGCGCCGGAGACGATGTTCTTCACGCCGGTCCACGCCTGATCCCAGTTGCCCGAGATCAGGCCCGTCACCACGGAGATGACGCCGGAGATCACGGTCAGCGCACCGGAGATGATCTCCACGATCGCGGAGAACTTGCCCTTCACCAGCCCGAACAGCTCCAGGATGATCGGCATCAAGAGCTGGCTGATCTGCGTGATCAGCGGGGTCAGCGCGACGGCGAGCTGAGTGAACAGCCCTGCGGCCTGCACGATCACCGGCAGCAGCGACGTCACCAAATCGAGCAGCGGCGGCAGCAGCCCGGACACGAGCTGCAGCAGCGGCGGCAGGATCGGCAGCAACGCCGTCACGATCCCGAGGAACGCTTCCGCCAAAGGTGGGATCACCGGCAGCAGCGCCGCGAGAATCTGTCCCGCGATCTGGCCGAGCAGCCCGCCGACCTCCGACAGCACCGGCGTCGCCGCCTGCAACGCGGTCGACACCACACCGGCGAGTTGCTGAATCGCTTGCACCACAACGGGAAGCACTGGCATGACCGCGTTCAAGGCAGCCAGCAGCACCGAGGTGAACATCCCGCCCAGCGCGGACAGCACCGGCAGCACGGCCGAGAGGGCTTGCAGCAGCGCGCCACCGAGCTGCCCGATGATCGGCGACAGCGCGGTCAGCAGCTGCCCGAGCGCCGGAGCCGCGAGCCGCAGCGCCTGCACCAGGAGCCCACCGAACTGCGTGATCAGCGGCGCCAATGTCCGCGCGAGCTCCACCAGGGCGGGAGTCAGCTCGGTGACCGCCGCGCCGAGCGCGCCGCCGAGCTGCCCCACCAGCTCCGCGACGGCCGGTGCCAGCGCGCCGACGATCGGGGCCAGCGCGGCAGCCGCCGGAACCAGGACCGCCGCCAACGCCTGGGCCGCCGTGCCCAGCACGGGAGCCAAGGCGGCGAGGACCTGGCCCAGCGGAGCGATCGCGGGGGCCAGCGCGGCGAACGCCGCACCGATCATCGGCCCCAGCTCCGCGATCGCCGGGGCTATCGAGGTGACGATGGCCTGGCCAAGCGCGACGAGAACCGGCATCAAACCCGTGGTGACGGCGTGCAAGCCGTCGAAGATCTGGCCCAAGGCCCGCGCGCCCTCGGCGGAGCGCACGAACTCGGCCATCTGGCCGGTGACGTCGACCAGGACCGTGAGCAGCCCGCCGCCGCCGGTGCTGGCGGCGGAGAACACCGCGAACACGACCTGACCCAGGTTCTTCAGGACCGTGACCAGGTCACCCACGGCCGACAGTCCGGCCGAGAGCCAGTCGCGGAGCTGCCCGGACTCGCGTGCCGCCGCGATGAAGTCGGCGAACTTCTGTGCGCCGTCGGCGAGCCCAGAGCCGAAGCCGGGTAGGAACTCCGCACCGACGGCGGCGATATCGCGCAGCCCTTGCAGGAACGGCTGCACCGCTCGTGAGAGCTCGTGCATGGTCGCCGAGGTGTTGCCCAGGATCGCCCCGACGTCGGAGATCGTGCGGCCTTCGCGGGCGAACGCGGCGAAGCCGAGCGCGCCGGCGTTCAGGCCCTCGGAGATCCCGTCCAACCCGTTCCGCAGCAACGGCAGATACGTGCCGGACAGGGCGGTGATTTCCGAGGCCAGGCCGGTGAACAGCCGCTGCTGGACCTCTTGCCGCAGCCCGAGGAACTCTGGGCGCAGCGCGCGAGCCGCGTTCGCGGCTGCCGCCATCGCGGGCGGAAAGTCCTTGATCGCCTCGGCGTACTTCTTCGGATCCTCTTGCTTGAGCGCATCGGCAAACCCGGATACACCGAGCTTGAGCGTTTGCAGGATCGCCACGGCCGCGAGACCGGCCGCCGGAACCGCGAGCAGCGACCCCGATGCGGTGGCCGCGACCGACCCGAGACCGCCCAGCGCGGTCACGGCCTGCCCTGCACCGGCCGCCATTGCCCCGTACTTCAAGGTGGCCAGACCGACCGCGCCCGAGTGCAGCGCCACGGCACCGGTAGCCGACCGCATCCGCGAGTCCACCTCGGACAGGCCGCGGATACTCGCGCCGACCGACTTATCCAAAATGACCTTGAGCGTGATGCTCTGCCCGTCGAGTCGCCGTTTCAGCGCAGCGAACCGGGTTTCGGCCGGTTCAGCCTCCAGCTCAGCCAGCAGCCGGATCGCGGTCTGATCACCCTCACGAGCGGCGACGCGCAGTTGCTCGCGCAGGAGAGCGGTTTTCACCTCGGCCGACAGACTGACCTTCGGGGCCTGCCCTTCGGCCTCACGGACCTGATCGCGTAGGTGCCGCCCGAGGCCCTGCAAAGACGGCATGATCTTCAGGTAGGCGTGAGCAACGGAAGTCACGGGCGGTCACCACCCGGACGAAGGTCAGAAGCTCGTCAGATCGACCGTTACGTTCCGTCGCCGTATGTACACTGGTCGCCGTGACTCGGGAGGTGGAGGCGAGGCTGGCAGTCGTCGCACAGGACGTGCGGAGAGGCACGCGGGGGCCGGGTGACCTGACAGACGTCTTCGCGGGTGCCGTGGTGTATGCGCGGCGGCCCGAGAAGCCTGGGCTGTGGGTTGCCGATCTGGGCGAGCGCGGCCGGTGGATGGTGGTGTTCTCCACGCTGGAGCGCCTGGCCCGCCACGCCGGGGAGTGTGACTACCTGTCTACGACCGGAGCCGATCTGCTGGAACTCGTACCGCCGGGAATCGGTCTGATGGTTGATCCCGATGACGAGCATCGGTTCCCCGTCTTGTCGCGGATGGCGCCCCCGGACGTCGTCGCGAGGACATGGGCGCAAGCAGGGAAACGGCCTTCGCGTCTCGATATCACCGGGTAACGACGCCGAGGCTGGAAATGGAGGGGGCTCCACGATGGATGGTCCAGGTTTTCACGTCGAGATCGAGGTACTGGAAGGCGCCTCGAAGTACATGAGCCAGATCGTGCACGATCAGGAGAGTTTCGAGCTGCGCGGCCTGTGCGGCGAGCCGCCACTGTACGGCCACGATGGTGTGCACGCCGCTCTGGCCGAGTTCTGCGGCAGCTGGAGCGTCGGGATCGACGCGCTGTCCGACCGCGCGAGCGACCTGGGCGCCTTGCTCGGCAAGGCCGCCCAGGCATATCGTGCGGTCGAGCACGACAACGTCGGCGCCTTGAAGACCGATCCGGGCATCGACGCGATCACACCGGGCGCAGCACCCCGGATCGGTGGCCGCTGATGGCGGAACTGGGCCAGACAACCGACCCGAAAGCACTGATCCCCGGCGACCCGCCAGCGGTCTATGAGAACGCCAGAGTCCTCGGGGCGCGGGCGAACTCAGCGGGCGCAGTCGGCGATGCGTTGAAGCGGATCGATACCGGCGGATGGCGTGGTCCGGCTTCGGACCGATTCCACGACGACCACCAGACGGAAGTCCCGCGCTGGCTGCAAGCAGACGACTCGCTCGACAGTGCCGCACAAGCTCTGAGCGCCTACGCCGACACCCTGGCGTGGGCACAGGGCCAGGCCGCCGAAGCGATCGCCCAATGGCAGCAAGGCGACGCCGCGACCCAGCAGGCCAAACAGGCACACGACCGCGCGGTGACCGACGCGCAGACACGAACACAGGCCAACGCCGAGCGCGGAGACCCCACCGTCGTCCAACCGCCGCCCTTCACCGACCCCGGCGAAGCGCAACGGCAGGCAGCTCGCGACACCCTGAACCGCGCACGCCAGCAACTGACCGCAGCAGGCGACCGCTGCGCGGAAGCATTGAAGGTCGAGGCGACACTGGCCCCGCAGGACTCCCGCAAACAAGCGGACGCCAACTTCTACGGCGGTATCTGGGACTCGATCTCCGGCGCCGGTGAAGCACTCTGGGGCGCGATCTCCGACCCAGGCGGAACAGTGGCGGCGATGGCGCACAACGTAATGCACCCCGTCGAAACCTTCAAAGCCATCACCGCCTGGGA
>Ga0307518_10000422_pt1 | contig 32555 bp, 42 predicted proteins | sample 25_EM_MG_FD_203889 | JGI IMG/M metagenome (GOLD analysis project Ga0307518, IMG submission 203889) | Populus trichocarpa ectomycorrhiza microbial communities from riparian zone in the Pacific Northwest, United States - 25_EM | ecosystem: Host-associated > Plants > Roots > Unclassified | place... | reverse complement strand
CCCACACCCAGGCCGGACTGTACAATATGGTGACACACCTACCCTGGCCGGACCATACACTATGGTGACACCCACACCCAGGCCAGACTTTTCAATATGCACCCATACCCTGGCCTGACCATACACTATGGTATCACCCACACCCAGGCCAGACTGTATATTATGGTTAAACTACACACTCTGGCCGGACCATACACTATGGTGATGCCCACACCCAGGCCAGACTGTACAATATGATGACACCCCTACCCTGGCCTGACCATACGCTATAGTGATGCCCACACCCAGGCCAGACTGTACAATATGGTGACACACCTACCCTGGCCCGACCATACACTATGGTGACACCCACACCCAGGCCGGACTGTTCAATATGTACCCATACCCTGGCCTGACCATACACTATGGTGACACCCACACCCAGGCCACACTGTATATTATGGTTAAATTACACACCCTGGCCGGACCATACACTATGGTGATACCTGCATCCTGGCCCAACCTCATATTATGGTGACAACCCACCCCCAGGCTGGACCATGTATTATGGTGACAATTCCACACACAGGCCGGATCATATATCACGGCAACACCCTGTAGTCCGGTGTCAAGTCCGGGTCTACTCCGGTAGGGGGTCCGGTCAAGTCCGGACGAAAACGGACGAAGGACAAGGGCAGGGGGCTGGACAAGGAGTTAGTCCGGCCGGAGTTGGTGACCGCTTGGATTCAACGACTAAGGACAACGAGCGTTGATCCCTTGCATAGGTTCCGGTCAAGAGGTACGGAGACGGAGACGGAGACAGGCAGAAACTGGAGTAGTGACTATGGTTGATTTCAGACTGAAGAATACAGGATAATCTACAGAGTACTTATACTAAGTAAAAACTAGGGACGAGTACTTATGGTGACAAGTAAACAGCCTAAAAAGCGGACAAGGGATAACCGGAGAAAGTACTAAGTCAGGTCCGAGTAAAATAAAGTCAGGTCCGGTGAAAATGCTACAAGGTATGGGATATATCGAGTTCACGGAGAACTCACATCAAGGCAGGGTAAACGGCGAGGTGTGGTAACGAGCAAACAGAGGATAGTCCAAGGGTCATACTTAATGGAGGCATATCTGCGCGACCATGACTGGAGTTGGGCTAGAGTGCTGCGATGCAACCGGAGTGACTGGATAAGACCTGGAGCTGGAAATGGTCGTAACATCCGGCCTGACCCCCGCTGGCCATAAAACATGGCCTAACCAGGTACATGTGCTCGACACATCACGTGTCAAGGCTCCTGAGAAGTCATGTGCTAGTGATGACTAAGCACTTACTTTCTCAACAGTTACTATCGATCCCAACATGATTCCCTCACCTCAACACTGCAAAAAAATTGTGGACAAAAAGCCAATCATCCTTCCAGGGGACAAGCCTGAGCGTGTCTTCAGACTCGCACCATGCCCTCGCGTTGCCTCCACTGCTCTTGGTATTGGCGGCGACAACAGGAAACAGGAGGACAACAGCACACTATTTATTGTCTTAGATACACCTCTGTAACAGCTGTATAATATAGTCTTTCTGCACTTTTCTGACATTGTAGCAATGTTGCAAACTCTTTTGACTTATCGTGACATCATTATGAACTGCTGGACTTAATTTACTTTCCGTGAGTTACGTTAGTTATGTTCCGCTGGCTGCCTCACCAAAAAAGTGCACTAAGTCCTAAATGTCCCGAAAGGCACGAATAAAGCCATAATAGCTCGGATAGATTTTTGTTAGATTACTGATGGTACGAGCAGTGCATTCTGGGAATTACCTCAAGTAGCTTCGAGACTTCGCTGACCTCAAGAGTCCCCGTGGCTTGAGTGAGGGAGCTGCATTATTAATGCAACACGTCAAATGACCAATAGTACCAGGGGATTGTTATCATAAGTGATGGGAGGTGATGGGGAAGATTCGGATACAATGATACACATCAGTGCGCCAGGAGCGTGATACTTGCGGAAATGAGAAACAGACCACAAGGGGCTACGAGTAACCAAGGAGAACAGGGTTCATTCTCGCCGGATAGAAAATCCTTGTGGGCACAGAACTTCTCCTCACCTGATCTTACTATTGGAATCGATTATCGGTGGTTCCCTTGTGAGAAAGTGGAGCCCCTGTCATGTCGCAAAAAGCCGAACTCAGTACAACACCATCGTTTGGTGCATCGCATCCATGTGAATAGCCGCCATACCACTTGGAGCAAGGTTCATGCCAGCTGTCGCTGGCACTTCCCCGGGTGGGGTAAATAGTCTAACCTAATAATTGGGCCAGTGGACAAAATGGCCGAAAGCATCTCACATTGTGGTTTCAATGTGCCCAATGGTGCAAGATTCAGTGCAAGTACACTTCAATGGGTCCACCATGTTATCGGGAATACTTACACGTGCCCAGGCAAACTCCCTACATTCCATGTAAGAACTTCTGTGTGACACCTAAAAACTGAACCTTGCCAAATATGATGTGCGCGTGATTTCTTTGTTCGCCTCATCTCGAAAGCCGCATCTAAGCCTCGGGCCATTTTGAGCTCCAGTCCAGAACTACGTATGTGATCAAGGTACGCTCTCGCAGTGATTTCAAAGATCGGAGTAAGTTGATCAGAACGTGGCAGCTGATAATCTCTGTTCGGATCGCATCCATGCTTTGCCATCAATCACAAACCCCACTGGTGCTAAGTATGTACGTAGGAAGCGAGACCCTTTGGTGTTCAACTTGATGTCACTCCCTATCTGTCCATAGTCCAGACTCTAGAAGCGGATCAGACAGAAAAGGTAGTGCATTGCACCCCAGGATTCAATCATTGGCAATTGTTCGACTAAGCATTACAGGATAAATGCGAAAGCATCGATTCTTTCCTATGGATTTGTAAATACATAACTGTGAGCCAACGATTTTGCAACAGCCGCATTGTGCACTAACGTGGGGTGCACGAAGATTGCCCGGATCCTGGGATAGCCACGGCTCGGTCAGTATCGATCGGATTCTCCAACTTGTGCTTGTGCCAGATACCCCAGTGCTCAGGAGTCAGAAGTCATAACTCCTTTACCCCACTAGATCAGGTCATGTGCACTGCGGCGTGCGCCTGTCCATTTTTGCTTCAAGTGCATGCGTAGGTGCCCTAAATATTCTTATGCCATAAATGAGTGCAGAATTTTCGGTAGAACCAACAGCCAGAATGTCGGATTCAACTTGGGCGTAAACTTAAACATTCATGGTCAGCAAGCTACGTAAAAAAAAAGGGGTGTTCCATTGCAACAGGAAACGAGCAACGGCGATTTGCATAAATGGTAGGGACGACTTGATGGTTGGACATCATCGAAGTGCTTATTCAAAGGATAAAAGGACGGTCAGTTCTGATTCAAGGATTCCTCAGAGTCAACATTTTTCAGCACTCTACGCATTGTTTCCATCATGCCCGACGGTTGCCCAGGATATCCCGAGAACGGTGTTCACTATATATCGACCAGCGACTTGTGCGTTGGCAATCAACAAGTTGGCAATGTGGACAATATTGTAGTCAATGGTCAAAAAACCGTAGGTCTTCCTACTTTTCCGACCGACCTTGTAAAAATGAAGTGGAACATATTTCCAGGCTTTCTACTTGAGATGGCTCCATGCAAATCCCTGCACCTACGAGATTAATCTTGGCGATCATCAAGACACTGGTCAATTTGTTCGGAATGATAAAGAGTGGATCAATATCCACAATGGTCAATATCAGAAGTGGGTCCTCAACAAGGTATCCGACAACACATACACGTGAGTCATTGACTCCATCTGCTGCTTTATTGTTCCTAATGAGGCCTTCCCCAATAGCGTTGCGCTGCCAGATGATACGACCCGTGTCTGGACTGACCCAGGACAAGGAGGTCCTGCCAACCGCCAGGTAAGAATTGTTCATTATCGTTGGGTTACTGTCATCCCATGCCTTGTCCAGCTCCAACTTCAGCAGTGCCAGCCAAACCACCCCGCATGCCAGCAGTTCCGCATCAGTTCTTCTTAGGAAGACATCAAGATCATAGCCTTGCTTGTTGAAATGTACGAGTGTGCAATTTGTTGGGCCGAAATATTTGTTGCTCGTTGTTACTATTTTGTGAAAATCGAAAATTAGGGAATGGTATAAATGACGTTTACTGTAATGAGTGTCCTTGTGCGTTGATCTGCGACATCCGACTTAAGTCACAAGTAGCTGACTCCCCAACCAAAAAGTACAACATCACAACCTTCGCAGTTACTAGTATGCTTGTTTCTTTATCCCAATTATGAATACAAAATTGAAAGAGCAGTCCCTTTTCTTCGTCAAATTGGCAAGTCTTGCCAAGTTCGGGCTGCCGACACAGCATCCTTGCACACAGATTTCTCACCAGCGCTTCAGGGGGCGACTTGAGCTGCAATGTTTGCAGGGTGGATTTCCACTTCGTGTCTCATAGACAGTAGGCCTTCAAAGCCAAACCCTAAAAAGGGCTGGTAGAAGTCTGTCAAGCTGGCAAGTAAACTACTATACTAGGAAGGAGTAGTTACCGGTTGTCATGCTGTACGTGTCTGTGACAGTATATATCTGGAACATGTCCGTCGTCCCGGCGGTCGTGCCCGTCTTAGTATTGTGTTGCGCCGTGCTTTCTGCATCATCACTAACCATGGCTTTGAAAAATTTCATCGCCATCCAATGTTTTCTCCAGCCAACCGTTGGCCAACCGTGACGTCGTTTGAATTTCCGTTGTCATCCGTAGGCTAAGTCGTGGTAGTACGTGTCTAGAACAAGTTGTGACTATGCTTCCATGCCTTTGTGCTGGCGTGCACGTATCTACATAGAGCCAGCCCTCCAGTTTGAAAGTCCTAGTACCCTCACCCATGCAGACAGATGCAGACCCGCGGAAATTTGTCACATACCCGTTTTAGAGTGCCGCATAAATGCCAATGTTCCGTATATCCAACCCTCACCGACCTACTGCGGTTCCGAATCAGGCATGATTGCACCTGGTGATTAGTGCATGGCGTAGGGTGATACCATTACCCTGCGGCTCGTAGAAGTCTCCATTTCATGTCAAGCTGTTCGAGGGCTTCCGAATCGGACTTAGTATGCAGATACATGTCCCTATGAGTGCATTCTAGCTAGGAATCACCCCATACACAGAAGATGCTTCGAGACATGTCTAACCTGGGAGGTGGCCCATGGTTCGCATGTGAAGGGATTCCGGGGTTATTGTGGCAAGTGAGAAAGAATGGACACAATGCGCAATTTGGCCGCCAGATGGAAATGAAAAAGACCACAGGGGCTAGGCCGCCTTGAAGATTCCACTCTGAGGTATGGGACAAACTTCAATGGGCATCTCGTTCAGTCACGCACTGCGGTTTTACCGTGCCCAGGCAGATGCCATACTTTTCGATGGAAAGCCTTCTGCATCGCTTTGATTGCGCCCAAGCTATCGAACCTGTGAGAATTTCTAAAATTTGTGAGTGCCTTATTTATATTTGAAAGCCATCTGGACTCCCGTGCCAAAGACTGGATCCATGTCTTGCCATCAATCACGATCTCAATTAGGTATGTGCAGAAAGCGAGAAGCCTTGATGACTTCAATGCCTCATGTCCTTGTTCCAGAATCAGCCCATCAGATAGAAAAAGCAGTGCGTTGCATCGACCTGATACTTGACATGTTGAATCAATACCTCGGTCAGTCATGCAAACAACTACTAGTTACAAGACGATAGGCTTTTAAAATGCAGGCAAACAAAGGCGTGCTTCCTTGTCAGTAGCCATACTGATAGGACGGGTTGTGTGTGTGATTTGAATTATGTATATTATGAATCGATGGCAAAGAGCTGGCGCTTAAACTTACTTGAAGCTTGAACTTCGGGCAGGTGTGGAGCTGGAGTGATGAGACACATTCCAAAACCAACCAAACAAAAGCGAAAGGCATCGAAAATCGAATTGGAGCTGTAAGCCAACAACGTCACTGATCAGATATAATTGCACTCTGATGTGGGATTGCACGGAGACTGCCCAGTTGGGATAACCATGGCTCGGTCAGAATCAATCTTTAAAAGGCCAGGTTCTCCAGTAGTCATAACCTCTTCACCCCAGATCCATGTATGCACGTTGCTTGAACGGCGTTCGCAGGTGCCCCAAATATCGTTATGTCATAAACGAGTGGGGAAATTCCGTTGGAACCAACGATCAGAATGTCGGATCCAACCTGGGCGTAAACTTAAACATTCATGGCCAGCGGGCAAAAGAAAATAGGTGTTCCTTGCAATAGGAAACGAACTGTGCCGAAGAAATGGTACGGATGGTGACTTGATGAACAGCCATTGTCGAACTTCGCGCCTGTTCAGAGGATAAAAGGACGGTCAGTTCTGAATGAGTCCTCAGAGTCAACACTCTTCAACGCTGCACATTACTTTCATCATGTCACCCGACGGTTGCCCAGGACTTCCCGACAACGGTCCTTACTATATATCGACCAGCGGCTCGTATGTTGGCAATCAGGTAGTTGGCAGTGTGGACAATATTGTGGTCAACAACAAGAAAACCGTAGGTCTTTCTACCTCTTCGACTGACTTTATGATGATGTGAGATGTGTATCCAGGCATTCTACTTGAGATGGCTCCACAAAGATCCTTGCACCTACGAGATTAATCTTGGCAACCACCAAGACTCTAGCCAATTTGTTCGGAGTGATAAACAGTGGATTAATATCTACAACGGTCAGTATCAACAATGGGTACTCAAGCAGGTATCCGCCAACACATACACGTGAGTCATTCAGTATCTACTGTTTGATTGGTGCTGATGCTGGCCTCCTTATAGCGTTGGGCCGAACGGAGATAGCCGAGTTTGGACTGATCCAGGCCCAGGAGGCCCTGCTAACCGCCAGGTAAGAGCTATTCATCATCGTTAGGGTATTGTTTTTCTTACCTTGTTCTAGCTTCAACTTCAGACGTACAGAGCCGGCGACGCCAGGCAGCAGTTCCGTATTAGCAGTTAATTTCGTGAAAGGAAGAACCATGTGCTCGTGTCTGAAATGTATGATAGTGCAGTGTGTTGTGTGAGCCGAAGTACTTGCTTTTGTCGCTTGTTGTTACTATTTGCTTGCAAATCCTGATGGGACTGTATGAATGACATCTGCGATAGTTGTGAATTTATAGGCATAGCAGGCGAGTTATAGGCCAGTCCCGGGCAGGAGAACGACACCACGACCATGCTTGTGTTGAAAATTTCCTAAGCCCGTACCCCCTTGCCGCGACCGAGCTTCGTGGAGTCGACTTGGACAGCATGTTTTCCTTGTCTCCCAGCAGTGCAAAATACCCCCCCCCCGCCACTGCGAATTTTCAGTACCAAGTTACCACTGGATTGGAAGGAGAGATCTGGGTGAGAGTGCTCGTGCGAGTACCACGTCTTAATTACTTGCAAGGTAAGCCTTGTCACTGTTCTACAGTGGACGACAGCCAATCCTGAAAAGCGAGGTGGAGAGATATGCGAAAGGAAGTCGCATCGTGCTCCTTATGTGACATAGCTTTGTAATATGTAAACAGAAGTTTTGCACTCAAGTGGATCAGTACGCACTGGAGTGAACCTTCGTGCAATGTGAGGGAGTATGGCCCGAAATGGAAAGTCCGGCCGCACATTTTGTCCGGCGTCTTGTCCGGCGCTTATATAATACACATTAAGTAATCCACCTTTCCCCGCTGTCATGGCTAAGCAAGATAGGTCACCCTCCCGCCTTCAGCTTCAATCGTGACGTTCCTGGCCAAGGCGACATCCATATGGTCTTCGGAGAGTTTGGCTTCTGGTCAATGCTGTCGTGTGGGAGACGACGACCACTCCACCTGCTGCACCCACGTGATCCGACGACCACCCAAGCACCCGCACGACAACGACGACAACTACCCAGCGACGACGACTCCAGTACAAGCATCCGCACGACCACGACCACGACCATCACCCACACGACGACGATCCAGCACCAGCGTCATCACCCACACGACGACGGCACCAGCACCAGTTCCAACACCTGCACGACAACTATCACTGCACCTGCACCTGCACGACGACGACGACAGCGGCGGCACATCCACGGCAGCAAGACGAAGACGACGAAGACGTGACTCCCATGGCAAATGCCACGGCGAGACGACGACGACGAGGTGACGCAGATGACCAGTGCCACAACGACATGACGCCGACGACATGGGATGACAGTGGCAACGTACAGGAACGACAACGACAACGACGCAACACCATCACTTGCACGACAACGGCGACGGCGACAACACGAACAACCGCCCTGGCCCCCAACACCAGCACCAGCACCAGCACCAACATCCGCACGACGACGGCGACCAGGGCCAGCACCAGCGCCCCCAGCACCATTACCCGCACTGCGACGGCGACGGCGACAACATGACGATGATCCCAGCCAGCACCAACACCAACCATCACCCGCACAACGACGATGACAACTTGCTGGCCGTTATATTACACCTTGTATATTATGTATATAGTTCGTACAATATGATACATCATGTGTGGCCAATAGTATAGATAAACTGTATTCTAGACACTGAATGCATAGAACTAGTGGGTACCAGATCTGTAGCTACGGTAGGGATACGGTATAGAGAAGACGAGAATGAGACTCCAATTGAATCCCCGCTAAGGCGCCGGATACATAAGACGCCGGACAAGTTTTGCCGGACATTCCAAAACCCGAATATTGTTGTGCAATGTGACACTACACAGTCACCAGGGAGAAAAGGAAACAACCACTAGCGAACTCAGAAGTCGCATCCATGTCATACAAACCTCGCAAACTCCGTCGACGTTCTCAAGCATTTCCTGGTGATGACGAACAGCCAGTGATCGAGCTTGTGGAAGAGGCGCAACCCCCCCACACAGACAACATCGAAGGTTCTCAGGCCAACGGGTCAGAGGAGCTCACAGACGAACAAAGGGAAGAGCTCGAGGTTTGGAACACATTTAAGGAAGAAAACCATGAAGGTGACAACGTCTTTGGCGTATTGCTTGGTCGTTCATAACCCGTTACAGTCCTCGAACAACTGCCCCTATCTCTCCACCGACAGCTGAAACTCATCCGCGAACTGGACGTCCAAAATGAAGGTACACTCATATAGTCGTGATCCATTCTCCAGCTCATTGTCGCGTTATTTAAAGCATCTCATATGGAACTACTTTCATCAGTGAGAAGATACGCAGAATTCCGAAAACACTTCATGCGACAGACAATAGCTCTCGATGGCCATTTTCAGGAACTCCGCAGTCTAACCAATCAGTCAGTTGATTCAAATGGAAACTCTCAGGTTCCGGTCAACGGGAGTGACGGTGGTGCTGCCAATGCATCGAGCTGTACACATACTACGTTATTTCAGCCTGAACCTGGTGAGACGACGCAAAGTATTCTCCAACACATTGCAGAGGTCTCCGAGGAATCGCTGAGAACCGCAGAGGAGAAAGTGAGCATAGCCCAGACAGCCTACGAAACGGTATGTGGTATCAAAACTTGATCAAAACTCTCTCGCTCATAAAGTAGATCAGGTAGACAGACAGATCAGGCTTCTGGACCAAGCGATCAAGGAACAAGAAGCAGCCATTTCCCTAGGCATGCGCCCCGGTACGCATGTTGCCCCCATTCTCTTACCGGACATAGTGGCGGTACCAAGGTGGGCGCGTCCATCGCGCGTCGAACACAGTCCGCTCGCTCTTACACCCGAACCCGAACCACCCTCCGCCCCAATTGTCTTCAACGAGCCCGTCCCTGTTATTCCTTCCTCTTTCAAGAAGGGGAAAAAACACGTTTCCCATGAACCGGAACCGAAGGAAGAATCAGCAGCCGCAGTACCCGTGGAGGCGCCAAAGACCCGGAGAGGTGTCAAATTGACACTTTCTGCTCCTCCAGGTCCAAGTGGTGGACCACCGCTCTTCCCCGATCCAAATGAAAAGAGATACTGTTATTGCAACCAGGTATCATTTGGAACGGTAGGTCTTACGATCGTAACCACTGATGTCGGAGCAAAATTGGCTCACCCCGCCGACTATAAGATGATCGCTTGTGATAACGAGAGTTGCAAGCTGGAGTGGGTATGTTTGACATGTTTTCGATGGACGTTCACTCAGGAACATCTCCACTAGTTCCATCTCGGATGCACAGGCCTCTCCGAACTGCCTAGCAAGAAGTCGAAGTGGTACTGCCGTGATTGTAAGCCAAAGATGACACACAAAGGCAAACCGCGACCCTGATTAGAATTACTGTCTGGTATTATTTCATGCACATATCCATTAGCATCGATCATTGTACATCGCAAAGCGTAGATCAGTCTGAAGTGACGTTCATGTTGAGTTTGTTTGCAAGTGTTTCCATGTACACTTCTGTAGGAGGCAAGTAATTTGAGGGTGTGCACCAAGTCTGATCGTGTCGAAATCAAACCTGTTTCGTGTCGAAGTTTCCAGTATTCGGTGAGGAGTTCGTTTAGTTCTGTTTCGCTTTTCTTCAAATGTTCTGTCATCTGCCAGCATGTGTTTGAAGTGTCCTTGTGCAGCCGTAATATTATGAAGAAGCGAACCTTTGCCTCAACCTCATCGGCTTCCTTGCGAAATTCCTCAACCTGCTTGTCGTTTTCTCTTCTCTCGATGTCCATCTGCTCGTATTCGCGCTGCAGCCGTTCAATGGTCTGCTGACTTGCATGTCGCTTTTCCTCAGCGTGCCTTTGTGCACGTTCTAGCTTATCCTGGGCGTTAGCGAGCTGCCTGTGCACTCTCTACAGTGGCGATGTTTCATTAGCCGTGCATATGATAAGAAAGTGTGGTTCACGCACTTCCTTCTTCATTTGTAATTCACTGCGTTCAATATTTTTGTAGTCTAGACTGTCTTTCACGTCGGCGAGTTCCTTCTGAGAAGCTTCGAGGAGTTGTACCTCTTTATCAGTCGTTTGGAGCTGCTCCACGCAAGTTCTCAAATCCTGCATCAGAAGCATTGAATCAAAGGTGAATATGAGCTCCATCGAACTAACCTTGTCAATGGTCGCCAATGCGGATAGCTTTGCTTGGAGATCGCGTGCTTTAGCATCTTGCTGCGCAATTATCTTCTTGTCCTCGATTGCGGCAACTGCCATAGTAGTAATGTTGTGTTTGATTCTTTCGGGAGACTGTACTATGCGTGATCGAGTTCGAGACATAGCATCAAGGAGTAGGGTCGTATCGGCGTTGACACTCTCCTTCTTTGCGAGGATAGAGGCCTTTTCTACTTTGATCGCCTCAATTTCTTTGACAACTCCCTGGGTTGTTTCCTTTGTGTCCATCAGATGAGCTGTTATTGCAGCATTTTCTGTGCGCAATTCCTCGCATCTGGGTTCGTCCTTGGCGCGCTGGGCTCTTGACTAGGTTCAGCATTCTTGCCGTCTATTCATGGGAAGGCGCTCACTTGAGGGCAGCGAGTTCGTACTGGATAGTCGAGAGCTCTTGAGCAACTCGCTCCCGCTCTTCACTAATAGTGGCTGATTTATCACGGAGACCACTGACGAATGACGTGCACTGCTCGGCGAATTTGACGAAATTGATAAAAGCAGAGAGAATAAACCGGGTACGTTCGGGATCTGGAAGGTGTATATCTTTCGCGCTGAAGTCCATGATACGCGCGGCATTGGCAAATCGTGTTCTATTTCATTGTATATGTATCAGCTAAATGGCTCAAAACTGGAGATAGCTAACAGGTGACATAGCATCAAGTTGTGCGATATACTTGCAGAGTAGAGCTCCTAGAGTACCATCAGCGTAACCCCACAATGTGGATGAACGCGTGAGCGGACCGGGTTGGGGTCTTCTAGGGACGCGAACGCATTCTGGACGGGTTCGTGGAGAACGTTGGGTGATAGCGAAGTTACTTGCTCGAGACACGCGCCGTACACGCTCATAACGAAGTCAGAAGAGGGTCTCACAAGTTGCTCGTTGCTGACAGACAGGCCCCATTCCGAGAGTGCGGTCATGATCTCTGGGATGGGCATGTTAGGGAACCAATACTGTCCCGCCATGTCGTATGTCTTGGGTCGAGTGGGAGAGCACTGAATAGCTTCGGAACGATCACGTGCAAGCCATTTCGACGCGATGAAAATCAGCGATCGACTGCACGAAGACAAAGACGGACAACCCTGCTCTTGCTCATCCTCGCCGCCGCCAACGTGCCCACACTGATTTCATCAAACAGTTAGCACCCTTGCTGTACCCTCACAGAGGTGTGCAAATTGGTCTCGCTCTCCCTTGAGTTCGCTGCACACCACTTCTTACTGGGATTTCGTGTTCAGGGGGTCGTGCTTTCTCGGGGAGTCTTTGAGGTGTCGCCATGAAAGGGCAAGTCCTTCCATTCGAGGGTCAGATGTCCATTGCGTCGACTTCGAGCAACCACGCAACTAGTACACTTAATTTAAGGAAGGTTAGTTAGTTTCACATGTACACGCAAGAAACGCTTTTCATGCACATTTGCAAAGGCTAATTCCAAGTTCAAACCCGCTACTCCGGCTACAGGGTCTAGTCGTACCGCATGTAAGTTACTACCTCTTTGACTGCCTTGCCCACACCTCATGCTTGCGCAGTACGTAATACAGCGACCCCCGCTGGTCCTGCAGTCTTTTCAACTCCGGGGTTTGGGAAGAGGCCTTCTTCGTCGGCTAGTACCCCTATTTCCGCTCCTCTCTCTCGCCGTGAAGTCATTGACCTTGCATCTGAGCCCTCTCTTTCGGATATCACGGAGTCTGTACCAAGAAAACGCCTTTCTTGTGATTCAGAAATTATCCAAGGAAGCTCAGTCAAGCGTATTAAGCCATTCCCTCTGGTCGAGAAGGATGGTGACTTTTGTGGAAGCGCCCCGACGAGGAAGAGTAAGGCCAGATGCGTGCCTCCAGAACAAGCGAACAAAGGGAATGTTCCCTGTGACGACGCACAGAGGCCTCCTCAATTGCGATCCTCAGACCTGGACACGGTAAGCGTATTTCCATCCATCTCAGCTAGGCTCATGCTGTGCCAGAAACCACTGGAATTGCTGCAACGCTTGCTTTCTCGGACCGTTGAATATAGCCAACTCGTTGCAGACTTCATCAACAAGCATTTCTCCGGCACTGAAGATCACGATTTCATAATGCTTTGCCAGATAATGTGAGCCTGCGTTATGTTTTCTTCGCCCGACGGCTGACATTCTTGGTATGCAGGGATTTCATCGATGATCGCAAACGTGCGATTGTAGGACAAATTACTCTTTTAGAACGCAACGAACAGGATACCTCATCCAGCCAAGGGAAACTCAGGATACCTGTGTCAACATCTTGGCCGTCAAATGATTTCCGAGATCTCACCACTGTAGGCGTGTTGACACCACTCCCACCCAAGCTCATCTTGTCCTAGAAACCATTGGCGTCACTCCAGCTCTTGTTATCGCGGAGTCATGAATATAAAGGAATGTTTGCCCCCAAGATCCGCAAGCATGTTGAGCACACGGAAGAACATGATCTCATCGTGTTGTCCCAGATAATGTGTGTATACAATATATTACTTCTTGTCCCTGTAGCTGATGCTCCCGGACTGTAGAGATTACATCGACGATCGCATATATGCCATTGGGAAGCAAATTGCGCTCGTCGAAGCGATTGAACACGGGCTGGTATCTTTCACCACTAATCAAACCCGTCGGTCAGCACTCCCGCCGGTGCCCCCGCAAATACACATAGATAATGAACCCTCACCACCACCATTGTCCACGGAGAATTCAATTTCTTCGACTGCAACTATCGCACCGTCCGCTTCCACCGAAGTCAGCAATGGCCCAAGTACTACCACAGAGACTATATTCATCGCCCAAAAATCACCTCTTATCACGCTGGATGATATGCTTATTGACGCTGAGGCTTCAGCGGATAATCTCACAGTGCACGATAGTGATGATAGACTTTGGAAGACTCTGGAGGCCGACTCCCCAGACATTTTAATCGATCCCCCAGCAGACATGACTGTCAGAGCCATGGGATCTACGTCAATGCCCTCAGACCTCGGGCGTGTTGATCATACTGCCTCTTCTCACTACCCAGAAGTCATATCCATTCTGAAAGGTATATTCAAGCTCGCACACTTCAGGAAGAATCAACTAGAGTGTATCACCGCCACACTAGATGGAAGGGATGTATTTTACCTTGCGCCAACGGGAGGGGGCAAGAGCCTGTGTTACCAGCTGCCAGCATTGTGCAAGACGGGCAAAACGCAAGGAACAACTTTCGTGATTTCTCCTCTGCTATCTCTTATCGAGGATCAAGTCTCGACGCTACGGAGGAAGGGCGTCAACGCATTTCGGTTAATTAATACTGCAGATGCCGATGAAGCCTACGATGCGATGCCTAGACTCCGCAAAGGGGAAAGCCTTCCCCTTGTTTACACTACCCCGGAGAAACTTCTGAGCAGCAACAACGTACAAGATATTGTGGTCCAGCTCCACAAGGAGAAACAGTTGGCACGATTTGTCATCGATGAAGCCCATGTCATTGGTGGATGGAGAGTTTGGCGTGAATCGGTGAGTTCCTATTTTCATCGCGGATATAGCTTGACTGGAATGTATATTCTTCAAGTATGCTTCACTAGGCATCCTTCGCAAACAATGGCCGGATATTCCAATCATGGCCCTAACTGGGAGTGCCAATAAGTCCGCTATCGAAGATATCAAAGAATCTCTTGCACTCCGGGATCCTGTATGCCTCAAACAATCATTTAACAGATCGAATCTGTATTACAAGGTCAAGAAGAAACCTAGTCAGAAAAAAGAGCTTCTGAAGGAAATCGCCGGGTTCATTCAGTCGCACCATAGAGATGATACTGGTATCATCTATTGCCTATCTAGAGAAGATTGTGAAGACGTGGCCAGGAGACTTCGAGAGGAGTTCGATTTGTCTGCTAGACATTTTCATGCTGGAATGGACCGCGACATGAAGAGAATTAATCAGGAGGACTGGTCGAATGGCAAATGCAAGATCATCGTGGCTACAGTGAGTTATCCAAACATTGCTAGCGGCTTCATCTTCATAACTCTCCAGATCGCATTTGGGATGGGAATTGATAAACCTGATGGTTCGTGGCATTCAACCGTAGGATTCGTGTTAACAGGAACTAAATTGTCTGGCTTCTTAGTTCGATTCGTAATTCACGCCACGATGTCAAAAGACATGGATGGGTATGTGATTAATTTGTTCCGACGTGTCATTGTTCTGAGCGGGAGCAGATATTATCAGGAAACCGGGCGAGCGGGCCGGGATGGAAAGCCTTCTGACTGTATCCTCTGTGAGTTCCACTGTACGAAACATGATAAATCTAACACTCTCTAGTCTATGCGTACTCCGACGCGATGAAGATACAGAATATGCTAAAAAACCCTCACGATCAAAACAACAAGCCTCCCCCTGATGAACTCGAGCGCCAGTTGGAGAGATTGTCTGCGGTCGTAGCATATGCCTCAAACGAGAGTGACTGTCGACGTGTCACTCTTCTCAGGCACTTCGATGAAACGTTCGATGAAGCAGAATGTCACAAGCACTGCGATAACTGTTGCAAGCCGGGCACAGTGGTACATGAGGACCATACGGAAACCGCCCAGCAGGCCATTCAGTTGTTGAGAGACATGAGCAACACCAGCCGCGAACGTGGGATACCGCTGACCTTGTTCAAAGACGTCTGGCGTGGCAAGAAAGGAGCGACTGTATCTGCCTTCACCGGGTTACCGGGCTATGCGGCTGCCACCAGGCTGGATCATCGCATGATCGACCGTATAGTGACTCAACTTCTATACAGCAATATATTCGCGACGCGGAGGACAACATCAGGAAATGGCTACGGGAACAATTATCTCGAGGTCAGTGATTCCTTGCCACTATTACAGCTCTCTGTTAACCCATCGGATAGTTGGGCAGTAATGCTGAAAATTGCCGAGTTGGGAGAATGCCATTCATTGTCAGCTACAAAAGAACTGACGACATGCCGAGGCTGGCTAAACCAACATTGACGGTGTCGGCAAAGAAACCACGGCCAAGCAGCGGGAAACCTATGATAATCCACAAACATGCACCCAATAGGAATCAATACCAGTACCAGGATGACATCGATGACATCAGTCAGACGTCGGACGATGATCCTACTAAGGAGGTGGACGATCACGGAGCATCAAGCTCGCGGACGGCTGGTCGTTCGTGGACCACCGGAGATAATAGGGAAGGGGCAGGCATGCCTCCCACCGTCGACCTGGAGTCTCTAGTACTTGCACAGTTAACAACGGCAAGGCATGACGTGAGTTACCTATTTAGTCTGAATAGATCCTCACTGACTGCGCTGGCAACAAAGCTTGCACGTTCAATGGGATTAGAGGCCCATGAGATACTCCTGGATGAAACTCTTCAATCGATTGCCCGTCTTTGTCCTACAGGTAGATTGCAGCTTTCTACGACAATTGGGGATTGATTCTGATTATGTGGCATAGACAACGAAACAGTCTACGATATTGTCGGTAACTTGGAACACGAGGACGAGGCGGATGAGAAGTGCGGTTTATGGAGCAAATATTTTCTTCCTGTTTACCAGGAAATCCTGAAAGCCCCACACGGTTCAATGTGAGTGCTGTGCCATGTTATTCAGGATGCTTGCCTGGACTAGCTCCACTGCAGTAGTACCTCAAAAGCATTTAATCCAGCAAAGATGCACCAGGACTTTGCTTTTCATGGCTAGAGTTGTGTACCTACAGTTATTTTTTGAACACTGATGAACGGCGTATAGTCTGGGTATTGTTCGTGGCTCTCAACTTGTTCCTCAGTGAGCGTTATTATATGTTAAGGCGTTGTCTATGACAGCATTTACTATGTACTAAGTATGTAATATAACACGAAAGTAACGTAGCAAGAAGTGAAGGCAGAAAGAAACAGTGATTTAAATCTCAGCGTTGCCAGCCTGGTCGACACTTCGCAACTTGACAAACACGTCACTACCTATAACCACGTCAGCTAGAAGTAGTAAACAGAGATAGAATCACTAACCCCATCCATCTAGGGAAAACAGATCCAAGGAACCTCCAAAATAGCGGGCATATAACCGGCTCATGGGGAGCCCATAACCTAATCCTGCTATCGTTCCCAAACCAACTTGCAAGCCTTTACCAGTTATTTCTCCAAATAAATTTCCTTCCACGCTTGTTCCTCCGACAGCTGCACTTCCCCCGACATGCTGTGCAGCATAAGGTCCGCCACCGCCATCCTCAGTAGAATGGCCCGCAGTAGTGAAAGCATATGAAAAGATACGTGCCATATTGGACGGAGATACTCCACCACCTTGGTCACGCACACGGAGCGATAGAAAGGGAGAAGACGAAGATGGTGGAGGGGAAATTGTTATGGTCACTGGAGGAATGGGTCGTAAAGAACTGGGGCCGTGTTGTTTGTAGTGATGTTCTACAGTGGCTCGGAAGGCGTTCTTGAGTATTTCAGTGAGCATGTACTCAAGGTGAATTGGAACATAACTTGCGAGTTCAGTCACGGTGCGCAAACAGAAAGCAAGACATGGTACTCACGCGAACGTAGCATCTGGGTGCCCGTCGAGGACGACAGAAGGCGCCGCACCCAGAGTGGCTTCACATAACTCACTAACAAAATCACTGCACATCTTCACAGTGGCAGCCGGAGAGCAAACCATATCAACTATACCATAGTGAGACGTAAGACCAATTGTTTGTTGTGCTTCCAGCACTCGTGACAAGGCGATATGTTGTTCCGCGATTAGGCGAACAGATATTCTATTCCGTATTGCACCATCGAGGAAGTTGCTGATTTGTGCTGGGGACATGTATTTGGCGCATTCCTGGAAGCTGAAATCCCACCCGAAAATGAGCACCTGTGACACATGGTAGATGCTACCGAATTACAGACCCTTTGGCCATTGTGGGGATGTCATTGCGATGGCCTTCCACTAACTGGCTCAGCTCCGCTGTGAACTTCGCGTTTTCCTCAAGGGTTGTGACTGGTGGATAGGTTGCTAGAAACTGGAAGCTGGTACGGTATGTTTTCAAGGTTTTCGACACGTAGGGATTCGTGCCAACGATGAAAGGCAACGTCTCGAGTGCCCGCGCCCGCCTCGCCAGACGACGAGGAATCTCGGACAATACATAGGAGACACTGCGTAGTAGAGACTCTGGCGTAAGTGGTTGGCCAAACGCCACAAGAGAGCTCAACGTTATTGGTTGTGGGGGATGAGCAGCATAGGTGGCAAGCAGTCGTGAAATCTCGGCACCTTGAGGTTCGGGAGCATAATGTCCATGATATCGACGCTGATGGACTTGGCTCACAAAAGAGGTCGCACGAATGCGCGACATGAGATCACTGAAACTCGAGAAGCGGCGGGTGGCAGGAAACTGACCAGTCCGGCACCGGGCGCCTAATTTCCTTATATGCAATTGACTCATCGAGGTGTAAGTTAGACAGACTCTAGGCTATAAAATTTTAAACTATGCATTTGCAACAGCGAGACTCTCTGGTTTGTACGCTAGTGGGAAAATTGGCAACTCTGTCCCATTTTGCACTGCGGCATCTCTCAGCTGGCAGCTGGCAATCATCATAATCTCACCAAGGCAATGCTATAGGGGAAGCTACTAATCAGCACCAGAGTCAATCAGTCAATGACTCACGTGTACGTACGTGTCGCCGGATACGTGGTTGAGTACTCAAGTACTACTCACCGCTGATATTGACCATTATAGATATCGATCTACTTTCCATCGTGCCGAACCCATTGAATGTTTTGCTTGTCACCAAGGTTAATCTCGTAGGTACAGGGTTTTTATGGACCCAATTCGAGTGGAAAGCCTAGAGACACGTCCCACTCCATCATCATCAGGTCAGTTGAAAAAGTGGGAAGGCATACGGTTTTTTGATTACTGACTGCAATGCTGTCCACTTGTTTTCACTTTCTCGTGGCCAATCGAGCCCCTGGTTGATATATAACAAACACCGCTAATAATTGGGACATCTTGGGCAACCGTCAGAGTTCGCGGTGGAAACAATGCGCAGAGCGTGCTGAGGACTTCCTCAAAATTGACCCCGTTTATTGTTTCAACAGGCTCTTCGAAGGTGGCCGCTCATCGAGTCATCAGTACCATTTCGACGTTGATTGTTTCTTGCTGCAATGAAACACCTCATTTTCTTATGTATGACCAAATTGTGCAGTATGTACCTGCTGAGTGCTGACCATTTTAAGTTTAGGCTCAAGTCGAATCAGAAGTTCTGACTTGTTGAACGAGATTTGATCGAAAATTCCATACGCATTTATGGCACATCTCGTTACTTGAAGCAGAACTTCGGGAGTGAACGTGCATGGACCTGAGATAATGGGGCTATGAATGATTATGGCTACTCCAATATCACTGATGGGCCCAGTATCGATGCGATGCGAATAGAAACAGCTGCGTTCTGATTGACTTGCTCCAGTCATTGAAATTACTGATTCGGGGGAAGTGATGCGAGTACTGGGGCTCCAATTACTATAATTGACGCAGGGTCTAGATGGCTTGTACATGGTCTGGTAAGGTTCAGTACCTTACGCACAATGAGGCGCAGAGCAGAATTTCTTGTGTTACAAGGGAAGTACGATTTACCTGGACACCACGGAGAGTGATTAATTGGCCCAGACTTACACGTGAGTATTACAAATGCCATGGTGGAAGTGAAGGGCGCAATGTTAGCCCATCTTCCCCTGGCAGTGCAAGAATTCTGGTACCTTTGACAGGTGTCTGATTGTCATTGCAAGGCTCGTTTTCTCCATTGCAAGTGAACCTTGCAGCCTTCGAAGTGTCCGCTCCAACTGTGAATGAACTCGATTCGCTGAAGGGTATTCTGCGTTCGATGCTTGTATGTGTGGTTAAACAGTCATGACGGTTATCAAGGTGATGATCGAGGTGCGTAGATGTGGTGGCCGTCGTCATATCAGTCATGGTGATCCATAGTGGCCGTAGGGGAGAACTCTGCGTTCAACACTTGTTAAGTACATGAGGTCGGGGTCATCGACATGAGTGGTCAAGGTGATCTCGGTGGCTGGGTCGGAGTAATTAGGTTTTTCCCGCGCCGGTTATACTGGGTATCACGGGCCGGGAAACCCACAATCCACCAACATACGTAGGATCAACTTCAAGTGACGCACAAGAATATCACCCAAAGCAGCGGCCGAGGACATCGAGAACCGGACGAAGCCCCACACCTGTGAAGGCTGGACTCTGCGCGCTTTCATGTCGGGCATCTTCTCCCCTACTAATAGTATCCGGTGATTGAACCCATTTTTACAGGTCATCACAGGTCATCACATAGGGACCATTGCCCAATTAAGCGCTCAGATTCCAGAAGCAACGCAATGGAAAGAACAGTGCCGCGCTAGAAGCAGTCAGCTGGAAGGAATAAATTTTTGGCGTCGAGCAGGAACGAACAAAACTCGACCAACGAGTCGGCGAAGTCATTTCTGGGCAGATTTCTGAGCGTCATTTTCTTTCTCGCATTGTCCCGGGTCATTCCAATATCCCGTGGCAAAGGCAAGCACGCGCGCTCCATGTACCACTCTTTCGCATGGCATCAGGTGCGGGACCAGTGCATGACATTTTGGACTGTGGTTGAGGTCCCTGTCAAGCACGAAAGTGTAGATCACGGTGAAGGCTCAGCGCTCAGAATCGAAAGTGGTACGCATCTGCGCCCAAATCTCGGTTCTCCAAGCCCACGTGTGTCGAGCGCAAGACAGTTGCCAAATGTTTCTAGGCGGGCGTAGATCGGACACCACGGGTGAAGGCTTTGGGACCGAAGCGCCTGAACATGGCGACAACACGATGCTTCTGAAATGATGGTGTTGAGGTGAGTTCTTGTCTTCCGCCTTTTATCAACTATATTCTCAGGATAATCCCATGGCAGCCGTCATATCTGTTTTCTGCCGTTTCACTGGATCGCAGAATGTCATATGGTTAAATTTGAGAAGTGCAGGGCCATGGCCATGGGATCGTAAGCCGTTCCAGACGGCCCTGCAATCAGCTCAAACCTGGATTTATGACAATCGCCCTCACAGTTGAAGCTAGGAAGAAGTGGTGCGTAGAAGAATGCTGTGGTGGTGGCCCAAACTTGGTAAGAAACCAGATTGCTCGTTCAGTTTTACATCCACAGTAAAGCATGCTGATTGCCAAAGTCGTCTTGCTCCTTGGTTCAGGAATCGGGCACCTTGTAACTCACTTATACTATTGCATATCGACCTCTGCACATAACATCACAGACGTCGTTTATACCACCCCCAATTGTTTCAGATTTTTAACGACAGACGACAAAAACACCTCGATTCATACAACACATTGCGTAATCGTACATTTCATACGAGTAGATGATCTTGATTTCTTCCTAGGATGCATTTACTTACTGATATGGAACAGCTGCGAGACATTGTTGTTAGGCTTCAATGACTTAAGTTGGATCTGGAACAAGGTATGAAATGACAGGACCCAGACTATGATGAATAGTTCTTACCTGGTGGTTGGCAGGGCTCCCTGGTCCCAAATCAGTCCAAACAAGTTTCGTATCTTGTTGGAGTGCAATGCTATAGGAGAGGCCAGATCAGGAACAGTCAAACAGTAGATGTCAATAACTCACCGGTATGTGTTGTTGGAGACCTTCTGGAGCACCCACTGCTGGTATTGGCCTTTGACATTGACCCATTCTTTATCGTGCTGAACGAAGTTACTATAGCCATGATGACCAAGGCTGATCTCATAGGTGCAGGGATTGTTATGGAGCCATCTCAAGTAGAATGCCTGAAGACATGTTTCATGTCATCATAAGGTCAGTCGGAAAGAATTGAAAGACCTACGGTTTTGTTATTATTGACCACAATATTGTCCACGCCAGGAGCTTGCTTATCGCCAACCCATTTGTTGTGGACTGATATATAGTAAACACCGTCGTCGGGATATCCTGGGCAGCCGTAGGGTGACATGTTGGTTGAAGTGTTGACTCTGGGGAGCCCCTCTAAACTGACCATCCTTTTATCCTCGGAACTGGCGCTTCAACAGTGGCCGCTCATGTACCGTTTTGGCATTGTTTGCACCGGAGGCCTGGCTTGTTCGCTTGGTTCTGACACTCAGTAGCAATTTCCCTACGGGCGTAACAGAGGCATATCCTGTACGAATCCGGTTAAAGCACCATTGGGGGATGAACGTATCTGTGGTAAGGGGGTTTGTGTCATTAGCTTCCAGCGACGCAGTCAGAGCAGAATGAACCAAGGATGTTGAATGCTTTATGGTATTCTCGCCCATAGCTCTTCAAAGCTTCAGCTCTGTACATCCATGCTAGGACCAAGTATCAGGTGGGGGGAACGCACCAGGGTAGGGTCTCCTCCTGACGATGGACAGATCAGGAACACAATAATTTACATGACATTGAACATTCGCTTCCAGCACTGTAAAGCTAGGAGATTCTTAGAATGGTTTCTCGCCGCTAGTATTTCTTACAATTACTATAATCGGCGCGGGGTCTAGATGGTTTTCAGGAGTATATTGTCTGGTAAGGTTCAGAAATTCTTTAGAGAAGTACATATGACGTTCGCCTGTGCACGTCGCACCTACGACTAGATCTACGTATCATATGATGGAACCGAAGTGTGTAAATCCAAGTCAGACAGTGTGAGAATGGCGTCTGATCGTCACCGCAAGGCTTTCTCGTTGTTCACCATTGCAACTGAATCTCGTACCAGTCGCTCTAGTTCGTTCAAGTACTAGTACATGATATCGGATTGGGGAGAAAGATCACTACGCGGGATGCTTTCGGCCACTGTATGAAGATTTGCCATTTACTCGCGAATATTGGTTGTCTGACAGGTCAGACCTGCACACGTTCTGGGCGATGCCTCAAATCGGTATCTTTCTATCAGACGGCCTGTAGGTCACACCAAATATTCTTCATGTCGCTCAACGTTCAACCCCCTATTGGTAATGTGATCCTATCGGAGCTCCTCAAGAGCTCCTTTTCATTTGCATGGCGCAATATCTGCACATTTGGCCCCGCCACCGTGCCACCGCAGTTACCTCGCCGCGGTCAATCACCACGTTACCACCGCGTTTAGAATCCTTGATCACGCTGATCTCACCGCACACATTCGATATTGCGCAAGGTCAATCTAGCACAATGGGTTCCTCAAAAGATGGGCTAACACTTCGAGATGAAAGATTAAGCGATCCATGTCATATATGTACTAGTATATACCTCTGGGTAATACTGAGCTGCATCCCTGTCGTCCAGACCTGGAATCCTCGGAGATTCAAGTGGCTGTGGTGGCGTTGCGCCCAACGGGCATCCGTCTCACGGTGCCCTTGCACCGAGTAGGGGGCGCATGCATAGGCTTGACAGGTTGCCGCGCCGCTGTCGTATCTTCACGTGTGGGATGTGTTTGCGTTGCGATAGCTTTTCCCAGGAAGAGGCCTTTGATGAATGGGTTGATAGATCCTGGGCCTTCTATTGCGTCAGTGCCAGTGCCAAGCCCCGCACCCGCAACAGACGGAGGGGCGGAGGTAGATGTGGGGAGGGTGGAGCCCCCCCCCCCCCGAAGGAAGGCCACAAAGTCCAGATTCAGTGCATCGAGGTTGCGTTCCAAAAATCCTCGACGAATATGTATCCATTGAAAATAACCGTAAACATCGCATATCCAGCTCGATCCATCGCACCAAGCTTAAATAACGAATGGTTTCCGTATCTATTTTCGAACGCTTCTACCATGGTCCGTCTTTTTATGTGATCGACGTGCCTAAATTCAAATAGTGTAGACGCTCGTTTGCAAACTTGACGTAGAACTGGTCGAGCGAATTGAGGTGACCCGCCATGTTCTGTGGACCAGGAAGGTCGAAGAGCCCGATAGTACTTGGTTTGCGAGTTTGGATCCTTTTTGCCTGGGTTGGCGACGGAGTTCGAGGAGTGATTTGATGGCGATACGACGGGTTCTCGGATTTCCCACTCGCAGTTTTTCCACTATCATGCATGCATGCTAAGGGTGCATATGAGATGCTATGTACCTGAACAGCATGGACTGGTCTAGACTAGACTGGTCCAGCCCAGACCATCTCATGTGGTAGTAGTACCACATTGTTCGCCAGCTGAAAGATGTGTGGTGGCAGAGGGATCCTTCCTGGAGTGGTGTCTCTATATTAAATTCTGCTGCATACTTGTGCAAGACCGAGTCCGCGTTTGACGAGACGTATTTGTGAGTGTACTAGTAGTGCGGATGCAGGACTTAGGTTGTCAGACATGAAACGTTCGTGGACGCAGTTGACGATGACATCACCGGAAAGGGTGTCAAAGATTGTCAAGTCTAACGTTGGCGGATCATCAATGACGCAGTGACAGTGATGAAAGGCGTTGTCACGCTGGTTGCTGACATAAGCAAAGCTTTCGGAATGGTCACATTGTAATCTCGTTCAACACAACCACCTCCCTTTTCATCCCGTCTTTGAGAAGCCCGTCCCGGACTCCCTCTTGATCTCAATTTTTCTTTGTTGGTCGGTCCTTCTTCGTTCCCAATACATTATAGACACACTCCCTGCTTCCTTGACTCGTCAGGAAGGTTTACTACTGTTCTGGTACATACGCTCTTGATGGTGTGGAATGGACCACATCGCGTTACTCCAACCAAGGTAGGTGTTTTCGATCTTTGGCTCTCAACTAATGCTTCTAGGTCCGATTTTGATTCTTCCGTATCGATGCCTAGGTCTAACGACCTCATAACAACGTTTTAAGGATTTGGTGGGTGGCCCAGACAACATTAGTAAGTTATTGTCTCGCAATATTCAACTTTAGTAGATGTGCTGACTGTACACATACTCATCGACCTCCTCATACACCACTACCTCTCCCGGTCGTTCCTACGCTCCCTCCTCGAGCTGTTTACAATCTCTGCAGGTGAGCGGTCCTCTGGCGACCTCACTTCGGGCAAATGCAGCCACGGCAGTGGAGCCCACTCGCCCACAGCATCCCCTATGTTTCCATCCCCCACTCTCATAGATTCAACCCCATCGCCGCCCCCGCCACTCATTCCGCGACCAAGGTTGCTCGCCGGAAGTCGCGTAATGAGGACTCTGACGAGGAAGAGGATGACTTACAGAGACACAATTGATGCACAACAACCGCCGAGGAAGACCGGGACAAGGATGCAGCTCAACATGGCGATGCCGGTGCCAGCGGTGCGGGTGCGAGTGGAGCAGGCGCAGAATCGGAGGCGGTACCATCTGCGCCCAATTCTCTGTTCTCCAAGCCCACACCTGCGCCAGCATACTATTACTAGTCCGCAAAGCCAAATCAAGCAACTACAGAGTGTGTCGAGCGCAAGGCAGTTGCTAAACGCTCCTAGGTAGAGGTAGATGATTCGAACACCACGAGTGAAGGCTTTGGGAGCGAAGCACCCGAACGATGACGAGTTGATGGTGCTAAGGTGAGTTCTTGTCCTCCGCCCTCTATGTTCTTGGGGACAACCCTGTGGCAGTCTACGGTAGTCGTCGCATTTGTTTTCTGCCGTTTAACTGGATCACAGGATGTTATACAGCTAAATTTGAGAAGTGCAGTGGGACAAAGGGGAATACAGTGGAGATACGCATTGCGTCCATGGGTGCCCGGGAGGCTTCTGTGTGGCCATGGCCATGGCCCATGGTCGTAAGGCGTTCCCGGCGGCCCTGCAATCAGCTCAGAGAACAATCGCCCTCACACTTGAAGCTGGGAAGGAGTTGCATAGAAGAATGCTGTGGTGGCCCAAAGTCGGTTAAACAATACAAAGAAACCAGACTGCTCGTTCAGTTGTTCATTTGCAGTTGGGAACACATGCTGACCGCTAAGGTCGTCGCCATGCTCCTTGGTTCAGGAATCAGTCAAGATCGCAGACGTCGTTTATACCACACTCAAATGTTTCAGATTTTCAATGACAAACAACAAAGACACCTCAGCTCATACAACACATCGCATGATTGTACATTTCATTCTTCCTAGGATGCATTCACTTCCTGATACGGAACAGCTGTGCGGAGTTTCCGGGGAGGAATGGCTTAAGTTGGATCTGGAACCAAGGTATGAAATGGCAGAACCCTGACTATGATGAACAGTTCTTACCTGGCGGTGGGCAGCGCTTCCTGGTCCCATATCAGTCCAAACATAACTGCGATCTTGTTCGAGTTCAATGCTATAGGGGAGGCCAGATCAGGAATAGTCAAGCAGTAGATGTCAATAACTCACATGTATGTGTCGCTGGACACCTTGCGGAGTACCCATTGCTGGTATCCGCCTTTGACATTGACCCATTCTTTATCATGCTGAACAAAGTTGGTGTAGGAATGAGGGCCAAGGCTGATCTCATAGGTGCAGGGATTGTTATGGAGCCATCTCAAGGAGAAAGCCTGGAGACATGTTTTACTTCGTCATAAGGTCAGTCGGAAAGAATTGAAAGGCCTACGGTTTTGTGATTATTGATCACAATATTGTCCGTACTGCCAACTTTCTGATCGCCAACCCATAGGTTGTGGACCGATATGTTATAAACACCATCCTCGGGATATCCTGGGCAGCCGTAGGGTGACATGATGAAAAACGATGCGCAGAGTGTTGGAAGTGTTGACTCTGAGAAATCCCTCAAAACTGACCATCCTTTTATCCTCTGAACTGGCGCTTCCATTTTGGCATTGTTTGTACTGGTTACAAGGGGAACATTCTTTGCGCCGTGCGGGCCTGCCAGCAATGCTGGCTTGTTCGGTTGGTTCTATGGAGTAATTTCCCTATGGGCGTAACAAGGGCATACGAGTCCGGTTAAAGCAGAAGAGGGCGAACGTAAGTATCTGGGGTAAAGGGGTTATGTCATTAGCTTACGGCGATGCAGCCAGAATGAACAAACAATGTGGAATGCTTTACACCCATAGCTCTTCAAAGCTTCACCTTCGATTCAAAATCAGGACCAAGTATCAGGTGGGTGCAACGCACTACTCCTTCTCCTGGCTGCTTTCAGTGGACGATGGACAGATCGGGAACACAAGAATTTATATCATTCGTGTGAAGACTGCGATTTTATGTAACACCTACCTCATTCTTTGCTTATTAGGGGGGAATAGTTTCTCATTGCTACTACATACATAGTACCTCCGACCTGGAGCTCCAATTACCATAATTGGCGCAGGGTCTAGAGAGCTCTCAGGAGTATATTGTCTAGTAATGTCCAGTACCTTGGGTGCGGTGCAGAAGTTCTTTAGAAAAGTGTTTGCCTGGGCACGTGTTGGCATGGTGGAACCGAACTTTGTGGAGTCCCCAGTCTGTCTTCCCCAGGCAGTGTGAGAATGGTGCCCCTGACACAGAGTCAGGCGTCTGATCGTCATCACATTGTAGGCTTTCTCGTTGTTCACTGTTGCAACTGAACCTTGCAGGCTTTCTTTGCACTGTATATCGTATTGGGGAGAAAGATAGTCGACAACTAAGCGGGCCGCTGTATGGGGACTTGCCATTTACTCACAAAATTTGAATATTGGTTGTCAGACTTGTACACGTTTGTCCCATGCCTCAAATTGGTATGTATCCCTATTTTGAGTACAACTAGCTTCCAGCCTTCCAGAATCTTTGCGCTCTTCTACTACCTTCGACCAATCGTGAACGGGTCTTTTTCATTTACGTGGGTATCACGTTCATGGCGGCCGACATGTGTAGCTTACACACCATTCTTCGCGTCGCTCAACCCCCTATTGGTAATTTGATCCAATTGGACCTAGGAACCTTTTCGTTCGTACAGGCCACCGTGCGGGGCCGAGGCTCGGCGAGGTTGAACAAGTCTCCAAGTGTTGTGTATGGGGGTAATTCCTGGGGTGCGCTCATGGGCATATCTATCTGTATATACTATGTATATGATTGGAAGCTCGGGCAGCTTGGCGGAGATGACCTTCTACGAGCGAAAGAATGAAATCGACATCACATCACCCCTAGGCCTGTCAGAAGGGTTGGCCATACGTAGCCTAACATTGGCATTTATTCGAACCTTTAAGTAAGTCGCTCCTAATGTCCACCTCTGTAGACCTCTGTGCTACAATACACTTTTAACCATTACCAGATCGGCTTGAGCCTCGGCAGGTCTACGGGTCGGTTATTCTACCTTCCGGTTCATAATACGGTGTTGAAATGGCCCTACTAATGTCGGCCTCTATGCTATGGTACGCGTCTGTCTTATTTCTGACGCATGAAATCGTTCGATGCCAGTGTCCGATCATTATTCGCCGGTGCTGGGAGTATTGTCTGACAATGTCCCCAGTCCGAAAGGCATGATTAGCCTGAGGGGTTGATAAGCCTCTTGTAAAGGGATGGTCTCTACAAGGTCTTGCCGAGCACCATATTTCACCTGACCATGATATTATTGCATCATTCAACGGAGACTATGAAGGTGACTATCACCTTCTTTAAGTAACGAGGTCACTCCCACTGGAAATGTGCCAACATTTTTTGGCCCTCCGCTTGAACCTCCGTGATGTCTTGTAATAATGACCGTCTCTGTTGAGTATGAGGTTGGGTGTAATAGTGTATTCTCCATGCTCCTACTTTTCTGTGGCGTATGTCGTACATGTTGAACAAGGTGGTTGCCGTCTGCGACGACATTGTTCTAGTAGGGAAACATCTAGATCGAGATTACACTGGATCATGTTAAGCTGGCATTATGTAATGCTACCCACGCAGATCACTCGTGTAACTGGGATCAGTACAAGAGAATCTTAGGAAAATATTCCACTGCAGCGTGGGCGGACAGGAAAACTCAATATGCACTCACTGCTAATGAGATGCATTGGGACAGTGGGAATTCACTAGGCCTGGTGACACTGGTATTATGTAGTAGCAAGTACATAGGCCGGTCTGGTCTGTTTTACCCCACTCGTCATCCAAGGTAAACCAAAGTTGAATACAAATACGTTTTGGATCCAGTGGCTGGAAGATCTGACGTTTCGTACCATCTACGCCATCTTCTTTCACCTTCTTTTCAGTACTCTTAAGTACATACCCATTCTTTGTTGCGTTCAATTTCTTCGGGCTGACGAGATGTTTACTCCTGCAGGTTTGTATCTGGGTTATTCGGTAGTTCGCCAGCATTCATCATTCATGGTGTCTCCAAAAGCCATTGACGAAGTATGCAACCCGACGCAAGTAATCCAACGTCTCTATCACAGCCACAGCGGGAGCGATGAAAAATTTCCCTCCGTGGTTGCTGATCATTTCTCGGCCGTCTTTTTTAACCCGGATGATCGCGACGCGCTCGCTCAGGTGGGGGTACGGCCAATTCGGGTTCTTGCCAAGCTTACCAGATGTCGTAGCTCCCATCTCTTGACTTAAACCACCCCCCAGAGTCATATGCAAGTGGCACCCTTGTCCACTTCTGCTCCATGATACAGGACACGTCCTCGTCCCCTGAGCTGTACCTCGCGGACCTGGGCAATCGCAGATGTGGAGGTTGGGGAATGTCTTCCACGCAGGTAGATCAAATATCATACAGCGTGGACTATTCAGCCTTGCTAGAATCAACAACGATGTGGGTCGTCTCCGTTCCTGGGGAGACACAGTGGCGTAAGGAGGAAATATCACCATACGTCCCTAGTACGCTTGTTCCATACTTCGCTTGTCTATAGTTGACGCATCTGTAGCAAGCTTCCCACCGCATGTCCCTCCTCGACCGCACAAGTTTCCGATGCCAGGAGTTCCACACATCGGTGTACAGGTGAAGGTAACATGTCCTTCCCAATCTCCGGCGTCTAGCAGCTAACACCTCCAAGATGTACGATAATGCAAGCGCACAACTTCTAAGAACAACTGATGTGGTCATATTTATTGGAATTCTCTCGTCAGAGCCGTAGGTCACTATTTTCAACAGCAGCTGCTTTTTCTGATGTACAATAGCCTAAGCGAGATGGACGTTTCTGTTGAAGTTCCTGTACTCCATGTGATTTGCCATAAAGCTGCATCACCTGAAATCTCAGACGTCCCAGAGCCCCACAATATTCGTCGGGAGTTAATAGATTGGATATCCGAACATGCCCTCGGAGGCGATGATCTATCAGCGGAGTGGCTATTACTTCAGCTTACATCAAAAGTGTCCGTCGCTCATTGCATCTCCATGTTTCTTTGACTCACTCCTTCATAGCCACTCTCGTGCTACCTTACCTCTTCCACCTTCGCTAACCATTTCGAACTTTCCACATCCCCCTCAACCAAATATACTTCCCACCCTCTCATGCATACTTTCCGAATTGCTGCCACAATATATAGTCATTCCGCTGTCGCTCGAGTTACTAAACACAAAGACATTCATGCCCGAAAGCCGAGAGGAAGATTTGCATTCAGGATATCTGCAGCTGCCTCTGGGAACAACCACACTACTGACAGAAAGTGGGATGGAGGAGGGACAGGTAGTCGAGAGAGGTAACACACGGCTGTCTTGGTCTATCCGGATTCTCATGCATCACAGGTCTCAGAAACATTCGGGCAATGCAAGAAATTATGAACTCTCAAACGCTCGAGTACACTTTTCCATTTAGCAAATTCACCTTTCCAACCGATATCTCGGTCATTGTTCTCGCGGAGGGCCGAAAGAGTGCGCTCTTCCAGGTCAATCACTTTTATTGTCAAGTCACTTCTATCTGATAGTAACACAGACTTGCCTGAATGTCCCACTGCAAAGTCGCGCTGATGGCGTCCTTTACCGATCGAACGATGGCCTTGATTATCCAGCATTCGATAAGCTAAAGTCTTTCAGATCCTACATCGCCTCCTGCAGAACAGTAACTGGCAGGGTGCATGTGTCTGAGGCAACGTCCAAAGTGGGTATTGTCCTTCGTAAATTGGTGGCTCGAACTACATAGTCCAATTTAGCACATTGAAGAGGATTTTGTCCGCCAGCGCCAAAGCGATAAAACCGTGACTCCAGATGATCTCATCCATTTGATGAGGGTGGCAAGGTTGTTTTCTTTCCCTTCGCAACCCGCTTGTATCTGACAAATAGACTTGGACATAGGCTGCTGGCTGCTTCGAGTCTGTTAGATGAGGTGTCAATTGAAATTTGGGAAGCGACAAAAGCACTGGAGGCACAAAGAAAGGGGCGACTAGTGTAATTTGTTGAATCTCGCGTTTTAGCTGACAGGCAGCGACTCGTTCAATCCAACAATAAGTTAGGGTCTGCTGACATTTCCAAAAGACCCATTGCCTTTTCTGATGATGCAAACTTTGCGGCATGGATGAGCAATCCAAGCACGGATTCAATGGAACCGTATCCGCTGGTAAACATGGTGAGGTCCAAGAACCTACAGCTTCGATAGTCTGCCTAGAGTCGCACCTTACTGGCACGAAGCCGCGTGACGACCATATCCGCAAACAAGTTTGCATTCTCTATTAATTTTCCTGGCATCGACTTGCATAAGGATTCGACACTTAGTGACTGGGCATAGCTATCCTTCCAGGTATGAAACCAGTCAACATGGTGGATTGGCATAAAAATAAAATCTGAATCCCGCTGCCTTGGTATTTCGTTGAATGTCACATGGTGCCGTTATGGGCCACGAAGGCCATATTCTGATGCCTTCATCCATACTTCGCCAAGATCTTTTACAACCAGATTTAGGATTTCGGCCACCCTTTGATGGGCCCTCGAGGTGCCTTCTAGGTAGTATTTGATCTGTGAGAATGATTTTCGTGGCGTCTCCGAAGAACTAGATGTCTTACCTTCGGTTCGGTTCCGCTTGTTCTGGAGAAGCTTACTGATTCCATATGAGTTATCTAAGAGTAATGACCCACCTGATAGTGAGAACGATGGTCATGTCCATATCATCCTTTGATTGCGCCCTGAATTGAATCATGTGTCCAGAGGAAAGAGGAAGTCTTGGTTGGTAGGTAGGGGGATTTGTGCTATCATAGCCGTGCCCTGTTGTCAAATCAATGACAGCATTGACAACGAAATTGGCTATGCAAGTTGGATACTGAGCAACGAAACCCGAAGCCTGGAAATCATGAAATGCGACAGACATGCGCGAGAAGCTAGGAAGGACGTACAGATTCATCGAAGTGACGAAGTCCCCAAAAGATGCGGTCGATGGTAACGGGATCAGAACACACGAAGTAACTGTTTTTAGTCTGGTGAAAAGACAAAAAACACCTAGTATGAGAGGAGCGTTCTGGGAGCGTTCAGTCATACCTCGAAGTAACCGTATCTTGGACGTTGCGTAAGAACAGAATCGATGGAGATTCGGAAGACCATTTCGCACCTCTCGTAAAGTCCTTCCAGGTGCCTCTTTACAGTTAGTCCCCGTTCACACAATTTTGTAACAAGTTCTGCAAACATAACCTAGTGCATTCTCTCAGTATCATGAGACATGACTGAACGTTGTGTCTCACCGCCGCAGCAACACCATCCTTGTCTCTGATTTCAGACCCGAACATGAATCCAATGGCTTCTTCGTATCCA
>Ga0307518_10000421_pt1 | contig 32591 bp, 13 predicted proteins | sample 25_EM_MG_FD_203889 | JGI IMG/M metagenome (GOLD analysis project Ga0307518, IMG submission 203889) | Populus trichocarpa ectomycorrhiza microbial communities from riparian zone in the Pacific Northwest, United States - 25_EM | ecosystem: Host-associated > Plants > Roots > Unclassified | place... | reverse complement strand
TTAAAAAATTATTTAAATATATTTAAAAAAACATTTTAAAAATTAACAGCTATCAAATTTTAAAACGCCCTCTTATTGCTGTATACTCTAGGCACTCTTTTCAATTTAAATGAATCAAAACTTGTAGTGGGTGTCCTCCTAACTTGTTCAACCACTTAGCTAAAGTAATTGTGTGCACATACCTACCTATCACCTACCCAAGTTGATATTAGATAGCAATTTAGAGGTGTTAGACTATGATTTATTTTTATATTAATTTTAGATATTAAATTTTATTAGAAATTTTATTTTTATTTTTATTTTTTAAGATGATTTTAAACATAAAATTTTATTAAAATTTATAAATTTAATTCAATTAAAATGATTCTAAACTACATGCAATAATTTTTTTAATCATAACTTCAAGTTGTAAAATTAGGATAAGGAGAATGGATTTCTTTAAATATATTAGATTAAGGTCGAAGCCAAATGGGCTAGGCCAACCTGGTTGCTTTGTAACAATTAATTAAAACCCGATCGAGAAATCTTGTCTTATTTTCATGTTATTAAAAGTTTATTTATTTTTATATTTTAAAAATATTTTTTAAAAATTAAATTTTTCTTTGTAACAATTAATTAAAACCCGATCGATTATTTTCATGTTATTAAAAATCTATTTATTTTTATATTTTAAAAATATTTTAAAAAAAATTAAAAAATTTTATTTATTTTAAGTTATTTTTTTGTATTTTTATATCATTTTGATGTATTGATATCAAAAATAAATTTAAAAAAATAAAAAAAATATACTATTTTAATATATTTTAAGTAAAATTTATTTTAAAAAATAACTACTACCGCAATATCAAACATGAGATTTAATCTATTTTTTTATTAAAACTTAAATTTTTTATTGTTTCAAATTAATTTTATAATATTTTTAGATAAAAAAATTTAAAAATATTATTTTAATATATTTATAAATAAAAAAAACATTATTTACCTAGTATAATGCACCCCTCGAAACGAAAACGAAATTCCTCAATTTTCTCCTGATTTTGCATTTCCTGTCCAAAGTACAGACTCACAGACAGAGTCCACCTCCTCATGGAGTCCAACAACAAAAACAACTACTCTCCCTCCTCTTCCTCGTCTTCCTCCTCCACTCCCCACCCCACCGCCGCCACCACCACCACCACCACCACCACCACCGACCCAGTTCAATCCTGGTGGGAATCAGTCTCAAAAGCCCGTTCACGCATCCTCTCCTTATCCTCAATCCTCCCTTCACTCCCGTCGTCGTCTTCTTCTTCTTCTTCCTTTTCCCTTTCCTCTCTTGCTGAATCCGACCGCCCTGCCCTCTCTTTCCTCTCTTCCCCGGACGCTTACTCCCTCCTCTCCTCCTCCCTTTCCTCCCCTTCTTCCGGCTCTGGCTCCGATCCCCTTTGCCAGTGGCTCTATGACACGTACCTCTCCTCTGATCCCGACCTCCGTCTCATTGTCCTCTCTTTCCTCCCTCTTCTCTCTGGGATTTATCTTTCTCGGATCCACTCTTCTGATTCCTCCTCAGCTCCTTCACTCTCTGGGTTCGAAGCTGTTCTTCTTGCCATCTATTCCTCTGAGGTCAAATCTCGTGGAGGGAAGCCTGTTGTTGTTCAGATTCCTCATCTTTCACACCCTTCTCTTTACCATACCCCTCGAAACAAGTTCCATAAGTCACAGCCCCAGGCGCCTTCTGTTGGGGTTTTGTCAGGGCCTCTTGAGCCCCAGATCGCTGTTAAGTCTACTAAGAGGCCTGTCATTGTTGGGGTCACTTTGGACTGTTACTTTAAGCACATTTCGCAGATGCCCACTTGGTCGAAAGTCGAATTGTGCAGGTTTGCTGGTGCGTGGGCTGGACAGGATTGTGCTTGTCAGGATAAATTTGATGAATACGATGAAGCTGGTTATTTCTTGGAGGGCAGGAATCTGATGATAAGCAGCAGTGAAAGTGAAGATAACTTGGGGATTACTGAGTCTAAGGGAGTGAGGATTCTGCTGCCTTGGGAGATTTTGCAGCCATTGTTGAGGATTTTAGGGCATTGTCTGTTGGGGCCATTTAACACGCAGGATGCCAAGGATGCTGCTTCTGTTGCTGTAAGGAGGTTGTATGCTAGAGCGTCTCATGATTTGGTTCCGCAGGCGATATTAGCTGCGAGGAGTCTAATTCAGCTTGATAAGAGAGCGCGAGAAGCTGCAAAGGCAGCTGCTGCAAATACCACTTCAAATGCTAACACCCCTGCCAAATCTAAGAAGCATGAAATTCTCTTGGTCTCAAAGTGAAACTGGTCTGTTTTGGCTGTGATTTGCGTGGCAGGTAAATTCTAAGTTTAGATCATTGGTTTTAGTAATGCATCATAATACCTGCTTTTAGCCTGTCATAGTTATGTCAGTTTGCTCTTTGCAATGGATCTTACTGAACATACTCGTCTACGGTATGTGGTTTCACTTTCTTGTTAGCACTATACACAAAGTAGAAAATTATGATTCCAAAACTTCTTTCTTTGTGAAGCTTCATTTTTTTTTGTTATCTTCTCATTAGAGTTTGACTCCTGCCTGTAAACTTTGCTGGAAAGACTGATACCCTTTTGAAGAATTGATATCTATCAATGAAATGTGCTTTTGCTCTAATTTCTTGTTTCATTGGAAAGATTGGTATGTACCTAACCCAACCAATGTTACTCCATGAAGTCACATTATTGCTTTATCAATGTTCTGCTAGTGTGGCTAGTGGCTTATCTTTAAGGTTAGTGTTCGAGTACTTTTTCAAGTAAAGTTGAACTTTGTTAGTTGGGATGATTTTGGGTTTCCCTCAAAGAAATCCTATTACCATTAAATTTCTGTATCCAAATATAGGTAACTTAGATATATTTAATAGTTAAATAAATGAGCTCTGGATGAGCCAATATGCATGCATGCATGCATATTCCAGTACTTAAATTGGTTGATGCTCTTCTTAGGAGTTTCTACAAATAATCAGGGTAGTGAAAGGTTCTCATGCTCAAGTAGATAGATTCTGTATGGAAAATTGGTTTCTCTATCACAAATTTCATTATTCATATGCAGTTTATTGGATCAATGTAGGAGGGAAATTTGAGATCTTAAACCTGAAAAGGAAGCTGTATGGGGAAGTTTCTGAGAGACTGAGTTGAAATTTTGAGATAGAGCTGCTCAGACATTCATTATGATCATTGAGCATCATCCTAAGAAAGCAAGTCGCTACGAAAGATTGGCTTCTTACTGCAATGAAGCATTATAGCCTCACAACATTTTGATTGAAACTTTCTTTCCAAAATAAACCTCACAACCACATACAGCTCCTCTAAGTAGGTTACTTGGGGAGGTGCCTCTAAGTCACAGACTGAGCAGATAGCTTCACCGAGGGTGATATTCTTTAAAAGCAAAATGTCCTGCACCTAATGAGTATAAAATACTCCATTTGGGCTTCAAACTTGATAAAGAATCTCTTCAATATGCCTTGGAAGCTTTATTAAAGCTAGATTTTTGAAGCCCATTAATTTCAATCTTAGTGCAAAGTGATTGCTACTATGATAAGCCCTAACATAATGAGGCAATAAAATGGGCAGGATTTATCATGCTACTTTGCTGCTATGCAAATAGGAGACAGTTAGATGCCTTTTGTTGTAACGTTTATTTATTTTTAATGGTTCAACTTTTGTCTTCAAACTCATATTTGTAATTTTATGGATTGCTGGGAATTTTAGTAGCAGAGTCTAGTTTTTAGTTTCTATCTAGTTGCTTTATTAAGTCCTAAATTACTGACTTGTTTAGGTTTTTATTTAGGAATCCAGTTCCCTTTAGGAGCAGGACTATATATAAATGTGTGTGTGTGTGTGTGTTTATATAGGGGCTGATAACGTGTCCCTGCATGGAGATGAGCAAAATGCTGTCAACTGCAACCCTTATTCAGTCTCATTCATTCATTTATTTGAGCAAAATGCCATCAACTTTTATCCTTTTAGGTCAATGTCTTCTCATGATGACCAAGCAACTGGATGCTATTGTAATTATTTTTTCACTTTTCATTGGTAAATATACTTCAACTACTTGCTGTTTCCTTTTGACTTTGTTAAGAGGCCCATCGTAGGATGTCGGCAATTTTGTTTATGAGGGATCAGAAATGAAAGAAATTTGCTGTGGGATTGATGATTTTAGTGATGCTTTTCTTCTTTAGATGCCTGCCAAATGTGGTTTATAAATCTAACCCACTTCTGTATTTTGATTTATGCTCACGAGTTTTTGGTTCATGCAGGTTTCTTGGGTATATGTGATTATGAGTTGAAGTTGGATTGCTCCAACAAGGGTTTTGCACCTCCTTTGAGGTGAAAATGTTGACATTTAAATCAGCCATAGAATGGAGTCAAGCAGCTAGAGAGCTGCTTGTGTTTAGAAGTGTTCCATTTCAAGAACATGAATATCACCATGATCCTTGTTCTGAAAACTAGGCTGTGTCCTGTCCAACGAGTGCTGTAATTACTTTATTGAAGGTATGCATAGAGTGAGTGGGGCATGTTTTTTCGTTGTGCTTTATATAGGGTTTATGAATGTCAAGGCTTGGAACCACAGTTGCAGCATTTTCTCATAGTTTCTGAGATTTGATTTCTTTTGTTGACGATGATAAGTATTGCACTATGTTGATTGCGCTAGGTTACATCTGTTAGCCAGGCTGCGTGACTATTCTGTTTGTCTAAATTGTTAAGGTGGGCATGTCATGTGGAAAACCCTCCCATCGCCCCCCTCTTCCTAGCCCCCTTCCCCCTCCTGCTCCTCCTCCTCCTCCTCCTCCTCCTCCTCCTCTCTCGGGCAGAAACTGCTAGATATACGATAGTGAGAGGGTAAAATCTATAGTGAGATTCATTTACAGAAGGGTACTCTGTAGAAATCTGCTATGAGGATGAGCAAGGCTTCAAAATTTTTAATAAAATGAAATGAATGGGAGAAAAAAAAAAGTTATAAATAAATATAAAAATCCAAGGATTAAATAATATTTCTTAGAAGCACAAGGATTAATTAATTGTTTTTGCTAAATTACAGGCACTAAGTTGTAATTAACTCATTTATTTGCGGATAAATTGTAATAAACCCTCGAGGTTTAGATATTGGAAAGGTTTCTATAATTTCTTTTTTTCAAGATTGAGGAACTATTAAACCTTCAAACTCTTAGATAACGACTCTAGCTTTACAATTATTACCATAAAAGTGTAAAGTCATTTGACTTAACATTTCTTTTTATGGCTTGGAATTGCTGATGAAGCAACAATAAATTTCTTATTCAAAAGTATAAGATATCCTCATCTTCTATAGGTCTAATCAATGTTCTTAAAATCACAATTTTAACACGAACAAACTCGGATTGTAAAATTGTAAGAAATTTTAAAATAGATATGAAAATGAATTAAATTAACAATTTTAATTATTTTGCCTTTACAAGAATCATTCTTTGCTTCAGTTAATTTCATGGCAGACCCTTTGTATTTCTTAGTTTTCTGTCTTGTATTGATTCTAGCTGCAACTGCCCATAATCTTCAATCCAGTGAAGAAGGATACATCTCTCTAGTATTATCCAGCAAAGGAGTTGACTTTGCTGAAGATATACTGATAGACAAGGCAGTATCCACCATAATCCCACTTCAACTACCTGATATTAAAAAGTCTGTCAAATCCCACTGATTGGTAAAGTACATTTTTAGCGTCGATAATCGATATTTCTTCTTCAAATGTTGAAACTAGAAACCCGGGTTCTGTCCTTGTTGCTGAGTTCATTTTCCAAAGCTAAAAGAAATCGTCAGAATTAAATTCATTTCCCTGTACGGTCAAAAGAAACCACCCTATTTGTCTCTTCTGCTCTGTAAATGCCAATAGATGGTCGACATCTGTCATCAACATGGTATTTTTATCTTCTGCGGGTAAACTGGTTTAATCGGTTGTGAAATCGTGATTTTATATGATTTCACCCGATTTTAATGATTTTACCTGATTTTACCTGATTTTATCTATTTTCGAGTTTTATGAACGATTTAGCACGTAAAACCTATATTGACTCGTAAAATCATACGATTTTACGAGTACGATTTTACGAGTTGAATCGCGATTTTAACAACCTTGGGTCTAATAACCAATAGACTTAGGGGTTTGCTCCTCCTGTGGTCTTAGGTTCGAGTCCTGTGGTTGCTAATATGATGGCCACTAGAGACTTACATGGTCGTTAACTTCAGGGCCCGTGAGATTAATCGAGATACGCGCAAGCTGATCCGGACATCCATGTTAATAATAATAATAAAAAATAATAACCAATAGACTCATAGTTCACTACTTAGGCATGGGTCCAAGCTATGCTTTGGGTTTTTATTTTTTATGTCAAAAATAATATTTAGGTGGTGCAAATGGTATGAGGTTTTTTTTTAAAAAAATAATATTTAGATAATGTAAACGTGTTTTAAAAAAATAAAAAAAAATAACGATTCAAGTTATAACATCAACAAAGATTAATAAGTTGGTTTTATTTTAATTAGATGGTTAAAAAAAATACAATAATATTAATCATAATTTTTTTTATAAAAAATATCACGATGCCTTAGAAAAAAACAATGAAAGCACAAAATTGGATAAAAAAATTGGACCGGGTCAATAAACTCGGAAGAACATAACAAAGAAAAAAAACTAACTTCACATAAAGATCTAAAATAAAAAATAGTAATTAAAAGAATAAGGGTGAAAATAAAATAAAAATAAATTAGAGGGTAACTAAATTTCTTTGACTGGAAGGTTTAAATGAAAAGAAAAATAACTCAAGCAAAAAGAAAATAAAATAAAAGAATGAGTAAAAAATTTTAAAAAAAATAACACATCATAAACTTGGATTGTAGGGTAAGATTAAAAACAATAAAACTTTTAGAAAATGGTTAATGAAAAAAAAAAAGAGATTCAAAGAATAAGGACCATGTAAAAAAAATGAATACATAAAAAATTAAAATTGAGGGACTAAATCGAAAAGGAATAACAATTATTCAAAAGGAGAAAGGACAAAAAACAAATATAAGAAGAAAAAAAAAGACAAATTTTCGTTGGGAGGGTTAAATTGAAGAGAAAAATAACTCAAATAAAAACAAAATAGAAATTAAGGACCAAACTAAAAACAAAACACAAAATAAATTTGAATTGAATGGTAAAATTGAAAAAATAAATTTTTATAAAAGGGTCAAGTAAAAAAAAAATCAGAAACCTAAAGAATAAGGACCAAATTAAAAAGAAAATATATCACAAATTTGGTGTGAATGACTAAATTGAAAGGAAATAAAATTCTTATTAAAGAGTCAAGGATAAAAATAAGAAGTTAAAAGAAGGACCAAAACGCAAATGCTAAAAACAAAGAAGATCAATCTGTATTTTTTGTTGGAGTATAGAGAAAAAAAAAAGTAAAAAAGAAAAAAGCTGATCAACGACAAACCACCCAACCGTCAATGACACACGCTGTACCCGCTGAAAGAGGATATAGCATTGCATCAAACTACACGGTGGATGGATAGTTTTGACTACTGGGAGATGTCGCGCGCGCTGTCCAAAGTGCACGGCCGTGCATGTAACGCACACGCCAATAACCTTTTGAAATTTACTATTATTTTATTACAGTAAAATACAACAATGCACTTGACAAAACAAAAAAATTAAGAAGACATAAATAACCCTTGACTCAAAGCTTGTGTATTGTTGATTTAAAGAGCATTTTAATACTCTAATTGTACAATAACTTTTTTAAAATCAATAATACCCCTAAACCAAAGGCTTATAATTTTTTTATTTCCAAGGTTATTAAAATATTTTTACTGCTCACAAAAAAGAAAAAGACCCTAATACCTTTCCAAGCAAAGTAACTTGTTATTCGAGTGAGGGGCAAAACAATAATTTTACTACTGCAATCCTCATCAAAATAATTATTCCCACCCCCTTGCATTTTAATATATTAGTTATTTTTTTTTTATTTCTGTCACATGTACATGCATATTTTTTTTATTCCATAGTACAAGATATTCTCGAAATAGATTACGCATAATGTGTTTAAGAGTATGGTTGCGGTTACTTTTCAACGTGCTTTTTATTTAGAAATGTATTAAAATAATATTTTTTTATTTTTAAAAAATTATTTTTGACATTAGCGCATCAAAATAATCTAAAAATACTAAAAAATATTAATTCGAAGCAAAGAAAAAAATTAAAAATTTTTAAATTTTTTTAAAAACGTTTTTGAAACGCAAAAATAAATAGGGTTAGTGTACCCTGGTATAGTAAACAATAAACTTTAAATTTTTCAAAGTTTTTTTATTGAAAAAATATTAAATTTATGTTTTTTTTAATTGTTTTAATATATTAATATTAAAAATTAAAAAAAAACTAAATAATTTTATACATTTTTTTAAAATATTTTTCATAAAATTAACAAACATACACTTTAGCTCATTGATTTTCTCTTCCGGGTCTCACACGCACACATAACTAAGAGCTCTTTGGATTTCACAACAGCGCCAAAACTGTTCCTATTTCCAAAACTAAAATCCATCCAATATTGAACATACACAAGAAGGTGAGCCAACAATTAACCTAGGAATCTCCAACATTTGTTTTAAAAACACATATCCTGTTTTTATCTTGAACAAGGAACCCTTGCCAGCCGAACTCGTGGCATTTTAAGTTAAGGAAAATTAGAATATCCTGAGCTGCTCATTATTAGGGATTATCATCCAAAGATAGGCATTTAGATCGGTTTAGAAGATGGGTCGTTTGGTTCGGTTTCACTATATATATTCTCGGTCTTTTCAGTTTGATTTCTCGGTTCAGTTTTTCTGGGTTCTAAAATCTATAACCAAACCGAATCAAATTGTTTTTAAATTCTTCCAACTATTTTCCGGTTTGGTTTTTCGGGTTGGTTTTTTGAACTGGTTTTGAGTTGATTTTACAGATATTCCGTTATTATGCTCACCCTTGCTCCATTTTGACATGCTTGTACAATTGATTAAAATCCATGGAACAAATCACCTAGCTTTCACTTCGAAAAATTTGCATTGAAATCATGGGATTTTCTACATTCCTGATCAAGCATCTGTATTGGCTTCTTTTGTTTACCTTCTTGATATTACACCTGACAGAAATTGGTACAGCAGCCCAGTTTGATCCTTCACAGTACCCCGATATTCAAAGACAAGAAAGGGATGCTCTTTATGCTCTCAAGGCCAGTTTCAACAACTCTTTTCTGAATGATAACTGGACTGGCCCTCAATGCAATACGGACTACTCGTCAAGATGGCATGGCATTCGGTGCTTCATTGGTCGTGTTACTGAAATTTCTCTGGAAAGTATGAGGTTGAATGTTACATTAATGGATATTGACGCATTCGTCTTCCTCACAGAGCTGACGGTCCTGAGCCTGAAGAACAATTCAATATCAGGGAACATGATGAATTTCTCTTCCAACAACAAGATGAAGCAACTTGATTTGTCAGGAAACAGGTTGTATGGTTCAATCCCAAAGTCACTACTAAGTCTTAAATTGATGGCGTCTTTGCTTCTTCAGGATAACTATTTGACAGGGCCAATCCCAGAATCCAATCAATCCAGCTTGAGAGTCTTTAATGTCTCCAACAATGATCTCAATGGCTCGATCCCAAAAACTCACACTCTGCAATCTTTTGGCCCTGATTCATATTCTAGTAACCCTCAACTGTGTGGTCCGCCTACGCTCAACACCTGCAAAAATATCCTTGCAACAATAAATGTAGCAGATGATCAGAACAAAGAAAGTTCTCCTGCTGAACCCCCAAGAAAGTCATCTATTCCTAACTCTGCAAAGATATCTGTAGTTTTCATCGCTGTTGGCTTCGTTGTGGCGATTTTTCTCTTCTTTCTTCACTTCAAGAAGGCTAGGAAGCTTAAGAAAAAGGGCAGGAAAGTTGAGGAAAGAAAAGAAGAAGAAGAAGAACAGCAACCACAGCAACAACATGCTACTTTGATTGATGACGAGGAAAAATCTGTAAAGAGTATAGAGGAGGAAAGGGGAAAGGCTGTCGATATCCAAGAAGAAAAAAGGAGGCTTATTTTCATAGAGGAAGAAGAAAAAAGTTTCACCCTGAATGATCTTTTTAAAGCTTCTGCTGAGGGTTTAGGCAGGGGGAACTTTGGAGATTGTTATAAAGCTGTAATGGATGGCAAGGAAGCTGTTGTTGTAAAACGAATAAGGGATTTGAATCCATTAAGTAGTGAAGAATTCACAAGGCAATTGCATATAATTGCTCATCAGAAGCACCCCAGTTTGCTACCACTTCTAGCTTACTACAACTCCAAGGATGAGAAGTTGCTGGTGTACAAATATGCAGAGAAAGGAAACCTCTTCAATCGCATTCATGGTATTCACTTCATTTTGCTCTTTCCCTTCTATTTCTTTTTCACCACAGAATCTTATCCTGAAATTCTGCTTAATTCTCTATTTTTTCTCCAGTTTTTGAAAATTAGTTTTGTTTTTTAGGTTTTCTCAACCCTAGGTTTTCTTTTCATGAAGTGTAGCTCGAGAATATATTTTCTTCAACTTGATCAATACTGTAGTTTTGACATAATAAGAAGTAACAACGCAGGAAACAGGGGAAGGGACAGGATTCCATTTAGGTGGAGCTCCAGAACATCAGTAGCTCTAGGCATTGCACGAGCCCTGGAATATCTTCACCTCAACACTATCTCACAAAGCGTTGTCCCTCATGGCAACCTAAGATCAACGAATGTTCTTCTTGATTTGAACGAAAAGGTTCTGGTATCAGATTATGGTCTCAGTTCAATAATAGCTCAACCCATTGCAGCTCAGCGTCTTGTGTCGTACAAATCACCTGAATATAAGACTACCAAAAGGGTTTCCAATAAATCTGATGTTTGGAGTTATGGTAGCCTTCTGTTAGAACTCTTGACTGCAAGGATATCAGTGTGCTCAGCTCCTCCAGGAACCGACGGGATGGAGGTTTGCAGTTGGGTGAAAAAGGCAGTTAGGGAAGAATGGACAGCTGAGATATTTGATATTGAGATTGCTGCGCAGAGAAGTGCAAGTTCTGGGGTGCTAGAACTACTGCAGATTGCTATCCGCTGCTGCGATATGTCCCCTGAGAACCGACCTGAAATGACTGAGGTTGTGCGAGAGGTGGAGAGCATCAAAGCTCTTGTTGAATCAGAAGATGAAGAAAACTTATCCATGGATCGATCGCTAACAGATGAATCTCTTTAACAAATGTCAGCCTTAATTAGTGATTACTCTAAATTGTCAGCTTAAAAAAACCACAATATCAGATCAGATTAAAAATAAAATATACAAATGTAGGAGAATGATCGTTACGCTTGACATTTCTTTCTGTATTATGATGTTGACCCAAATCCACTATATAGCTGGCTGCTCAAGAGGTATTGTTCCACGTTCGAGCTCGTTCGTAGTTTCATGGTGAATTTTGCCTCGAAAAGATTCATTGGAGAAGATAAGGAACAAGTCATATTTTCTTGTTGATAAGTTTATAGATAATATTGACAGGCAAAAACCCAATAAGATAGCTTGAAAGCGTAAACATGTATAAATTTTTTAAAAGATCATAGCTTTTAATTCAGGTATTCGATTAACAAAAATTATATCAATTCAAAAAGCTTATTTAGAGGTCCACACCATAAAAAGGGCCAAAGGTTCAAGGTAGTTTTCAAGGTCAAAATCTTATTTGAAGACTTGCTTTCAAATTTTTTTGTGATTAAACCTCTAGATTCGCTTTAGATTGCTCATGTTTTAGAAATTTTGTCTTTTCTAATTATATTTTGTCTTTATTTTAACATTATTTATGGATTTTTTTTTCAATTTAGACTATTTTTTTTGAGATTTTGGAATCAATTATTATCTATCAATAAAATCCAAAGTTTGAGTTTCCCTACAAATTTGCTATCTTTATTATTTTTAGGGTTTTTTTAGAATTAAAAAAAATCCTAGTTCTCACCGTATGTTTTGTTAGGTGGTATTAGAGCATGTTAGTATGACTGATGGACGTAGTCAATAATAACCATCTTACTGACATGGTTCAAGGGTAAAGGTCATCTAGGGTGATGTGAGGACCTAAGAGGCATTTGAAAAAAGATTTGGAATTATAGTTAAAATTAATAGATAGGATATTTGATGACATGATTGACAATTTTGAGCAATAGCTAATAAGTGATACAAATAAAAATTACGATGGTGATAGAAGTGTGCTTAAAGAAGTACCTTGTGGCAGACTCAATGCACCACATATTCTCATACAACAATAAAAAAAAGAAGGATAAACAAGATTATGGAGGCCTTTTCAACTATGACAATAATAGGTATGGAAAACACTACCCAAACACTAATGAGTTCTTTAGGTTGACATTTCTATTTTCAAAAGGGATCTTGATATTGAAGAGTTCCTTGATTGAATCACTAAGTGTGATAGACTTAAGGATTACATGAATATCTTAGAGGAGAGGATTGTGAAATTGGTGGCAATTAGATTGAAGGGAAGATCGTCTTCTTGGTGAAAGCACTAAATGGAGATATGAGAGAGGGGCGAGAGAGGGATTGTTGGCAGTAAATTGACTTCGGGAAAGAGCGTTAGACATTAGAGTAAGCGACGGGCAAGTGGACTAAAGGTTATAAGTCTCTAAGCTATGATAAAAGGAAAAGTAGTGTACCCGAACCACACACCAAACCGAGGCGTCAAGTAGAAACAAACAAGGTCTTACGACACGATCACTATTTCTTTTCTCTCTCCTCTATGAAAAGAGGGGACGATATGTGGTATACCTAATCGTTTGGTGTCAACTAGACATGTGTAAGTCGACATAGCTCTATGTATATGATCAGAACACTTCTTAGATCTTGATTAAAAAAAAGAGAGTTATGAGATCAATTTTTATCCCCTAATAGTAATATCCGTTCAGACATTATTAAGAGTACTTTTAAGGTCATAAAATAGTCCACATGAATACTACTAAGTTTTAGAGATTGGTTAAATGCAATTAGTTGCAAAAGACGACTAAAAAATAAATAACATGATTTTAAAGGGACTAAGGCTAACTATCAAGGATAAGATAGGGAAGCAAATGATCTTTATCCTATATGAGATGTGAAATAGAACACTTAAAACATAATTGCTCTTGAAAATGAGGGTTGACAAAAATAAGTTTTATCTATTAATAAAATTTAAACTTTGAATTTTCATATAACTTTGTAGTCTTTATTATTTTTAGAGTGTTTTTAGAATTGACAAATCTTAGTTCTCATTGTACACCATGTCAAATAGCCTTAAAAGTTGACCTAATTGATAGATAGAGTAAATGACGAATATCTTAGTCGCATGGTTCAAGGGTAAATGTCATCTAAAATGTTATAAAGACCTAATAGTCAATATAGAAAGATATGGAATAGAAGCCTAAACGAATGGAAATGACATATGATGACATGATTGACTATTTTGAGCAATTTCTAATAGGTGGTGAAAAGATAAATCATGATGATGAGAGGAACATAATAAAAAAATATACCTCGTACTAGACCTAATGCTCGACTTATTCTCAGACATCAATGAAGATGAGGATATAGAGGATCTTAGAGGCTTTGTCAACTATAGTAAGAATATGTATGATGAGTTTTACCCACACACTAATGAGTTTTGTTTGTAGGTTGGCATCCCTAGTTTCAAAAGCTATCTTCATATTGAAAAGGTCTTTGACTGGACCGTTGAGTGTGATAGACTTAAGGATTACATCAACGTCTCGGAGGAGAGGATGATGAAATTGGTGGCAATATAAATTAAAGGAATGAGTGTCTTCTTAATGGAAGCGCCTAGTGAAGATAAGAGAGATGAGATATTGAACATCTACCAGATCTTAGTTTCAAATAAGAAATATATTGCACGATCAATTTTTACCGTTGACTACCAGCAATATCTATTTATATATTATCAAGTGGGGCCTAGAGGGTCAAAAAATAATATATAAGTATACTGCTAAGTTTTAGAGGTTGGCTTAATGTAATCAATTGCAAAAAATATAAAAGATGCAACATATTGTGATATAGTAGACATGAATACTTGTAATTTGATTTTTAGATGTAGATGCTAAACACTTAGTTAGAGATAACTTTTATAAATTTTGTAAAAATGGGTTTAACTATATATTGGTTCTTATAAAATGAAAAGTCCTGCTCAAAACTTATAAAGTATAGGGGAAGACTTTCATCATTATTACTAGTTTTAGTAATGGTAAAGAAAACAAATAAAACTAAATAGACACTTGCACTAGTAGTGAAGACATTGGTGACTGATAAAGAAGACAAACATAATTTGAACATACTAGAAGGTATGAAACCATTGCTTACAAAGTTTGATGAGATTATACCAAATGAGTTGCTTGGTAGGTTGCCATCAATGAGAGATATTAAACATCAAATTAACTTGATTTCAGGAGCTAGCTTACCAAATCCACCACATTACAAAATGAGTTCAAAAAAAAGATGAGATTCTTTAGGAGAAAGTGAAAAAGTTATTGAGAAAAAAGTACATTTATGAGATTTTTTAGGAGAAAGAGAAAAAGTTATTGAGTTGACTCTGAAGAAGGATTGAAGATAATATATATTAATTGATATCCGTGTCATTAATAAAATTACAATAGGGTACCTATTTTATATTCCATACTCCATACTGGATGACATATTGAACCAGTTAAATAGTGCAATATCTTTTTGAAAATTGATTTATGTGATGGGTACCATAAAATACAAATCTTATTAGGAGATAAGCAGGAAGCAACTTTTTATATGAATGATGGGTTGTAAGAATGAATAATTATGTTGTTTGGCCTGCTAAATACCTTAAACACCTTTACAAGGATAATTAATAAGGTTTTTTTTTTAATCTTTTTATAATATATTTTTTCTGTGTATTTTAATGATACCTTGATTTATAGTCATATAAAGCAAGAACATATGAAACATTTAAAGGAGATGTTAATAGCTTTATAAGACATATTATATATGAATTTGAAGAAATGAGATTTTCTAATTGATAAGGTATTATTCATAGGTTTTGTGATTAGTGTAAAAGATGTTCACGTGGACGAGGAGAACGTGAAAACAAAAACAATAAGAGAGTGACTAACTCGGAATAATATTAGTGAGCTATATAGTTTCTATGACTTGACTATCTTTTACAAGCATTTCATTCCTAACTTTAGTCATATAGTTGCTCTAATTACATAGTGCTTCAAGAAAGGAAAGTTTGACAAGAATGAAAAAGCTAAGAAGAGTTTTGACCTAATAAAGAAGAATTTGTGTACCACTTATGTGTAAGATTTTATAACCTAATTTTCAAATCAAGTCAATGTTGAAGGATAAAATTAAAAAAATAGTAAAAAAAAACTCAAGTCAACTGAGTTAACATGTTAAATTTGCTGTTTAGACCATGAGATTAGGATAATCTCATAAAAAAAATTATAAAACAAAATCCCCAATAAATATAATGTTGAAAGAAAGAATTGAAATTGAAAAATCGATTAAAAAGAGACTCCAAGAAACAACTTTAGTTAACTCAGGTTAACCCGTCAACCTGTGACCTGAGTCACGAGACGAGGATAAATTTATAGAAAATAAATCTATATAAATATGAAATCTAATTCATCACTCTAATGTTAAAGGATAAAATTAAAAAAAAAATCAATTAAAATAAAACTTGAATCAATTAATTAAACTCATGGTTCAGGTTATGAGATCGAGATAGTCTCATAACAAATAAATTGATAAAAATTATAATGCCCAATCTTAATAAATCTAATGTTAAAGTATGGGAATGAAATTTAATAAAAAAGAATATAGACAAAAAAAACAAAGGAAGGAAAAAAACATTATTAAGTGAACGAAGAGATTAAAATTCCTATTAAGTGAATAATATAATTTTTTATTAAATAAATAATATTTTATGATGAGAAGTACATCAAAATTATCGATGATTAAGTGAATAATATATATATAAAAAATGAATGGCTCTAAGGATTGTCAAATGACACGTTTCATTTATGCTGTTTATCTTTTCTCCTTCGTCTACAGCCAGAACGAGCTACCTTGAAAACAAAGAAAACAGAGAAGAGAGACAGCCTTCGGTACTGCAGAGTAGCGTTCATCTCCACCTCGCTCCACCGCTAATGGCCATGTTTTCTTGTTCAGCTAGGCCTACTAAGCTATATGCTGCTCTTCCTCCTCTCCCAGCCAAACATGGCACTTCTCATCATTCTATAATGCTCACATTTCCCTCATCTTCAAAACCCAAAAACAATAATTCTCGCGTATGCATAGACTTATTATCAAGCTCCAACAACAACCCTGATGATTCTTGGGGATATTGGAGGACCAACGTTTCCTTCTTTCAATTTTTTTCAGCCAAAAGTAAAGATGTAAAGAGCCTTAAACAGCAACTTCTTGAGGCAATAGCGCCTCTTGATCGGGGTGCTGTGGCTACCCCTCAGGACCAAAAACGCGTTGATGAGGTAATCTAACTTGCTACTTCCACTTCCATGACTGTTAATATTGGAGTAGTATTCATGCTAAACATGGAGTAACATTTTATGAAGAATCAAGCATAAATAAATACCTGAATTGATCTAAAAAAGCATCAAGAAATGAACTCTTCGGTGTTTTTGATGATTTTTTTGAGGAAATTGCATAGGATATGTTATGGCTAAAGTAGATGTAATCATAACACCTATAGTATATGGGTTTAAATGATAATCATAATAATAATTAAGGAAAGCCTCTATAATTCAGGTGGGGTTTGCATGGTTTAGCCCAGCATTTGATTTGAGGTTTAGGATTGCCATCAGTTGGTTGGATCATGTGTCCGAAACAGTAGTTTGAGGAGTTCTCTTCATAGCTCATTGGCATTTTAATGTGTGTTTCTGTATTAATATTTTGTCTCTTCTTTGATCAGATTGCTCAGGAACTTGAGGCTGTGAATGATATAAAGGAGCCATTCAAGTCAAATCTTCTGAATGGGAAATGGGAGCTTTTATATACAACATCTCAATCAATTCTTAAAACAAAGGTTCGATTTGTGTTTTGTCAACTTAGTCTCTTAGTTGTTTGACTACACAGTTGTGCACGTTCGTATAATTTCTAAACTATGTATTAATTGCTCTGCACTCTAATGTAATTCCCTGTTACTGAGGTCATAGGTGCTCCTGAGCACTGTATGGTTACATGATATATGCATCTCTGTGTCAAACTTCTATTGTTGCCTTGTTAGTGGGAAGTGTTGTTAATAACTTTGATGGTCAAATGCCAAGTTTACAAGATTAATTTCATGGGGTCTCTAGGAGTGTAGTTGTCAGGTTTGGCGCCCAGTTTTTCTAACTTGGTATTATATAGCTTATTTTCCAGTGAAATTGCTGGTTTATACATGCAACTTTAGCTTAGAAATTAACAGCAAACGGATTCTCTTTATGCTTAATCCTGGAGATCAACATGCATGGTGATGGCGTGCAGAGATTTTCTAGTGTAAGAAACAGTATCAAGCAATTTATTCACCGTAAAAGAGATGCAATTCTTCTGTATTATGGTTTGCAGATGGCAAAATCATGGTGCTCCGTTAGATACACAAAACAGCAGAATAAAAAGCTGCTGTAATTGTTATTTGAGACTGGAGATGTTATCCTAAGGAGATTCAAGAGCAACTAAAAAATTCCATCAGCTGAAGCGCATTTTGAAATGAGGGCAAGCTGACTGTGTTACATAGTCTCTTATCTTATAGTCAATGGCAAGTTTGTCAGTGGTCAGTGGTTGGATTTGGAAAGGCAAAGAACACAAAAAACTGGACTGGCACTTTGTTGACTGTTCTCGATTTCAGCGTAAGAAATATCGGTTCCTATGCTTACAGCAATAGTATACAATCTGATAATGGGAGAGCTGAAATTGAGAGGCATTTTACAACCTGATGCAGTTATTCTCCAGGCAGAATGTAGAAGCAAAAGGCCCCATTCACCTACATGGACTTTTCAAATGGCATAGGAGAAAATATTGTCTAGCAGAATCCATTAACAAGGCTTGTCAATGCCCCGTCTTGATTGTCATGTCAGAGAAAAACGCCTGTAAAAACTACGCAGAGGTTGGAGTTTGAATATTACTCTGCCCATGGCGGTAGGTAGTTCCTTCTCATTTCACACTGTGCGCAGCGAGTTTCTAACTCATTAAGCAGTTTTTTTGCTTGTAATCAGACCTTCTCTTCAGTTAACAAGCTGCATTATTATATCTACATATAGCTGGGATACAGGCAGCGATGAGCGTTGGGAAAGCTCTCTCCTGTCTGATTTAACAAGGCTGGATTATCTTTTATTAAGGATTGAGCTTCCATTATATTTCTTTTCCATAGTTGTCTTGTGGGTATATCACTGCTCTTCTTTCTTTCTTTATTTTCTTTATTAGCATAAACTATAATGCTTCTCTCTTCTTGGTGTATGGAGTCATTCTATCTTATCTGCAGATCTGGCTATTTCTTCCTGTAATCCTTTCCTTAATTGTTTTCTTCTTGTTTTGCACAAGTTTTAATTTCTTGTGTATGATATTTGCATAGCAGAGACCAAAGTTCTTGAGATCAAATGGAAAAATCTACCAGGCAATTAATGCGGATACTTTAAGGGCTCAAAATATGGAAACTTGGCCCTTTTTTAACCAGGTACTCCTCATTCTGTGTCTACAATATACTATTTTCAGTTTATCTGCAAACTCAAAAATTTAAGTTGTTAGACGAGGTTTTAAAAATTATTCAGGTGAAAATTTTTTAAACTTGAAACTTGTATTATTGCATGGCTCACCACTACCTCATAACCTTGTGAGGTAAGACTCAAACTTATGACTATTTAGTCATTAAAATTCTGATATCATATAAAAAACCCATTTTAATTTATAAGATTAAACGGTTAGACGAGGCTTAAGAGAACTATTTTTGAATTGATTATTTTGCGAGTTTTTCTTTCTTTTCTTAACCCATAAACTAAATTGATCAATGTATCTGCAGGCCACCGCTAATTTAGTGCCTCTAAATACAAGAAGGGTAGCTGTTAAATTTGACTTCTTCAGAATTGCAGGTCTGGTATGTATTTTAGCTCCTGGTATTCTCTTGCAATGAGTATGCCCTTATCAATCTTCATGTCATGTCATGCAAGGGCATACTCAAAATGTTCTCTCAACACTTCTCTTTCGAGTCTGACAGAGCTTATCGTTAGCCATGTATTTAGCACAGTTCAAGTTTATCAATCTTTATGAATGTTTTCCATGATCTTGACTGATAATGTTAAGACCCTGTAGATACCTATTAAATCACCTGGAAGTGGCCGTGGTCAATTGGAAATCACCTACTTGGATGAGGAGTTGCGGTAAGTGATGCAAAAGCTTTTCTTCTTCAAGCATGATCATGTAGTGTAAGATTTCTGATCATTCTTGGACTTATGAAGCATTGCTGGAATCTGTTCTGTGCATGACAGTCCTCAAGAACATGTTTTTTTCAGTTCCCTTTTCTTTTTCTTGTACCAAGTATATATTGAATAAGGGTTCAGCATTGAACATCTGCCTTAGCTTATGCAAGTCTTTTCAACAACCTTTTGCTTCTTGTTGAGCTCTAGACGATGGTCCCTTTGTCTGCAGAATATCAAGGGGTGATAGAGGAAATTTGTTCGTTCTGAAAATGGCGGATCCATCTTACAGAGTCCCTCTCTAATGTAATTCTAGTGAAACTTGATTCTTAAAGCAAAGTTTGAGAATTCTAGTGAAATTTGTTCATTCTAGTGTTTGCCCTATAAAGAAGAGAGCTCGGAAATTTGAGTGTGCAGGTGAGCTAGATCATGGTTGTCAAACCCGATTTGGTTTGATGAATTAGACTTAAAAAAATTCAATGATTCAAAATTTAACCTAGATTAGGTTTGAGATTAATCTAATGAAAGAGTTGACTAGTCGCAAAGCATGAATTTCATGCTTTTCAATCCTAAACAAACACATTTTTAGGTTAACCTGGTATTATCAAACTCTTAAACATATTGACTACCGTGGTATCAACTTTGAAATATAAAAATTAATAGTTATTAATTAAAAATTAAAAAATAAAATAAATAGTATGTTTTGGAGTGTGGTTGCAGTTGCTTTTTAAATTGTTTTTTATTCTGAAATGCATCAAAATAATATTTTTTTTATTTTTTAAAAATTATTTTCGAGATCAGCACATTAAAACGATCCAAAACATATTAAAAAATTAATTTTTAACAAAAAAAATTGAATTTCTTAGAAACACGAGTTGGATATGTTAAAAGAAGCTAGTCAAACCTCGGGCTTGACCATTACAAACCAGTAGGGGTGATCATTTTCGGTTCGGTTTGGTTTTTATATAAAAAAAGTAACCAAACCAAAATATTTTTTTATAAAAACTGACCGGTTTCGGTTCGGTTTTTTAGGACAAAATCCGGTTCAAACCGGTTTGACTTGATTTTTTCGGTTAGGCTTGGTTTGGACCGAACCCGAACCAAACCGAACCAGTCGGTTTTTTCAGAATTTTAATCGGTTTTTTTACGATTCGGTTTTTTCAATTATTTTTTTTCTAATTTTCTAAATTTAATCAATTTTTTTAGTTTTTCTACTCACCCCTACACTCCAGTGTATTCTTCAAACTCATTCAAACGACATGACATATTATGTTATGCGAATTAGGTACGAGGGAAATTAAAAACTCAACCACGTGGAAATGGCACCGTTATACTGATGACGGTAATCTAACGGAAATAATCCAATTTCCAAAAAAAAAAAAAAAATAGTTGGAGAGAGCTCCAATAAAAAATTAAAAGTTAGAATTAGTTATCAAAATATTCAGGCAGTGTTTGTTTATGAGATGAGATCAATGTTTGGCGCTGTAATTTTATTTGAGTCCAACTGACGTTGTAGTTGTTTTTGTTTGTCAAAATAGTAATATTAAATTTAATGTTCTTTGGTGATTTTTAATAATTTTGATGAGCTAATTGTTTTAATGTATTTTTAATTAAAAAATACTTTATAAAAATTTACTATGCACTATGTTATTAAGAGTATGTTTAGCAGTGTGGTAGCGGTTGCTTTTTAAATAACTTTTTGTACCGAAATGCATGCCAATGATTTTTTTATTATTTTTTAAAAATTATTTTTGACATCAGCATATCAAAACGATCCAAAACATACAAACCATATTAAATTTTAGCAAAAAAAATTGAATTTTTTAGAAACGCGGTTTGCACCGCGTTCCCAAACAGTTTCTAAATATACACAAAAACTTGATTAAAAAAAACATTGTATAGGATAATTGGCAATGAAGCCATTCAATAAAGTAAAAACCATAATCCTAAGAGGTAGCTTAACTGGTCAGGTCTTGGATTTGCTTTTTAATTATCACGAGTTCGAGTCCTTTCATAACTATTGAAAACTTATATAATCGTTAATTTCAGAGTTTATAAAATTAATCAAGATGCATATAAAAATTCAATCATCTATATTAATAATAATAAAAAATTATAAATGATAATGACCGACTCCACCTCTTTTCCTATGTTAATTTCCCTTTCATGGCCTTTCATTGTCACTAAACACATGAAAAAGAAAACAAAAACAAAACCCTTTCTCTCTCCCTTCGGCAAAACCCCACCACAGACAACACAATTTTTTTTCACCCAAGAGTTTATTTATTTTATTAATGTTTTTATATCATTTTAATATATTAATATCAAATATAAATTTTAAAAAATAAAATAAAATATTATTTTAATAGATTTTTAAATACAACCCAGTAAAAAAAAAATACCGCTCCCTCTCTCGTGATCGAAAACAACCGCTTCACAAAAAAACAAAACAAAATCTAAGCAGCACGGCCGCCAACGTTAAGTTCTCCGAAGACAAAATGTAGTAAGAGATGGGATGGTTTTTCTCTTCAAAACCAAGAAGACGACCACCAAAGTATTCTTCAATGGCTCCACCTCCTCCCTCCCTCTCTTCTCTTCTCCCCCACTCTCATTCTTTCCTTCCTCCCCAAAACCCTCATCTCACCCACCGTTACATGCCCTCTCCCCGCCCCTCTCATTCTTTATCTTTCACTACGAGATTTTCTCCCGACAACAAGCTAAACGACGACAAGATCACGTACCCGCCACCGCCACCGCCCCCGCAGCAGGAGAAGAAATCGTTTGCTGTTGCCACCGGTGAGCTTTTCTTGGGAATCGCGTCAAGGGTTTTGAGGAGCAGGAATAAGAATAGTTATAATAACAATAAAGTTTCTGGGCTGTCTTTGCTTGAGAAATCTGATGATGGGAATGTGGATTATGAGGAGAGGATTCGGGCTGTGATGGAGGATGAGGTTGAGCCTGTGGTTATATGGGAACAAAGAGTTAAAGATATTGAAGCGGAGAAAGAACGGCCTGTTGTTACCAGTCCTGGTTTTTGTTTCTCTGCTGCTGGTTTGTTGTTTCCTTATCATCTTGGAGTTGCTCACTTGCTTATTGAAAAGGGTTATATCAAGGTCCCTTTTCTCTCTCTCTTTGTTTTTCGATTTCTTTGTGGGTTTGATAGAGTACTGTGTGCGTTCGTTCTCTTTTTGTTGGAATTTGTTTTGTGTCTGTGCGATGTTACTTCATCATGTTTTGGATTTTCTTACTTGATTTTCATAATTGTTCATGTTGGTCTAGTTTTGCACTTCTTCTTTTTTTCATTGGAATTAGAAACGTTTGTGACCTCGACTGGTTCTTGGTTCTTGTCATGGATATTGTTTAGAAACTGCTAATTTGATCAATCCATGTATTGTATTTACATCATTAAAATTTTAAATTAGATTGCACTGTCGTCCAAGATGTTCTCGTATTTGAAATTTGTGCATCATGCAAGAAATAGACAAGAAGTGGAAAGCAAAAATGAATCCACTTCTCTTCATGTCCTCGTATATGATTTTTCTTTTCTGCTGTATTTAGGTTGTTTAGTCAAACTGGGGATCAATAATTCTGATCTTTAGCTTAAGCCTCTGTTTCTTTCTTTCTTTCTTTCGTTTTTCTCTTTCCATTTGAAGATTATTTTTCTTATGTTCTGAACAGGAAACCACACCATTGGCTGGTTCCTCTGCTGGTGCTATAGTCTGTGCTGTGATTGCCTCTGGGGCTGGTATGCAGGAGGCTCTAACAGCTACCAAAGTGCTGGCTGAAGATTGTCGGCTAAGAGGGACTGCCTTTCGGCTTGGGGTATGTTTCTACTCCAATACTTTAGTAGGGTTATCAGAGCTTGCATGCAATTTTTCTTAACTTACCAACAGTTAATATCTGAATTGAATTGTGGCATTCAATCTTTAAGATTTGCTGTGTCTGCTTTTCTTAACTTACCAACAGTTAATATCTGAATTGAATTGTGGCATTTAATCTTTAAGATTTGTTGTGTCTGCCTTTCATTCTAAAGAATTTTCACTGTCAGTGACTTATTCTTTTAATGCCATTCGGCTATGAGTCCATGTTTCAATACCTGAGTCAATCCTTCTAGTGTTTTGACCTTCATCATATGCCATTTTGAGGGCAGTGTAACAATGCATTGTACACTATAAAGTTGGCTTTACAGTATGAAGTAATTGTTTTTATGAGATGAAACAAATGGGAAGGAATGTCTAGAAAATGGAAGGCATATGAATAAGAGATATTAACTCAAGCAACTAGTTAACAATGTCTGAAGAACCTCTGCGGGCCATGAAATATCATGCTTGCAAATAAAGTTATTCTCTTTTGCTGCTTTGATTGCTGTGCACCGTGCTGTCTCGTATGATCCTTGGTCATCATTTGCTGAAAGTAGTGATCATTTGCATAGCTTAGACTGAGCAGGATGCTTTTGCAGATGCTGATTCTAAACTTGCAATTAACAGCATGCTTATCTCACTACTTCGAAACAATTTGTCATGCAATGTAAAATACCTATACCTTCAAGGGCAAGTTTCATAAGTACCCTTAAGGGAATGTTTATAATGTACAAAGAATAAACATGATATTGGGTTTAGCGTGAGATTTTGGCCATTATGCAACTTTATGTTAGCTCTGTGAACAGTAAACCTTTTGCAAATTAATAAACAAGCTAGGATTTCCTATATGTTTCTGCTACAATTTGTCTTGCAATGTGAAATAACCATTGATTGTACTTTCTTTTCCGTAGGCTGTTCTGCGGGATATTCTTGAAAAGTTTCTGCCAGATGATGTTCATGTTAGGTGCAATGGGAGGGTTCGAAGTGAGAACAATTGTCTTTCCTCCACCCTTATGATTTTTAGTAGTGCTCTGAGTTAGAAGATGCTTTCTAGTAGAAAATATTTCATTTTATGCAAATATATGTCTAGTTGATTTAGAATGGTATAAAGGATTGGTGCAATTACTCAGGCAAAAAGACACTATGAATGAAATTATGCAGAGATTTTTTTTATGTGCTGGGTATTCCAAAGAGGTTGTGTGCTGATAATTTAATGCTGTAGGCCACCATTCTCTGCTGCGATTTGGATAATCCAGTTTCTAGGACTATGACCTTGGCTTATGAATAGTGATAAATCTATGCTGCTATAGATGTTGTATGTTCTAAGTTGTGTCCATTCCAAGGCTTACCTGGGTTGATGTTCACCTCAATCCTCACATTGGTCACACTCCTCTTTTTATATTGAAGATGAAGCAAAGGAGACTACTATGAGTTTAAGTTTTGGAGATTCGTAAAATATGACATGGGGAGAAATTTCATAGCCTAAGGCACTTGTTTTTTATTTAATCTGTTTGTACTCTTCTCATATAATGTAGGTGTATCACATAACCATGGTGAGATTGAATTACCCAAAAAGTCAAACCCAAGATTTACTGCTTGTAAACGTGGGTGTTATTTTCCTGAATTGTTAAATGGGAGCTAGGGTTGCACACAATGGGATAGAGATTGAAAGAACAGAGGAAGGAGGATCAGGAAATACGAACAGAGCTCAAACTTTGTGGCAGGTGAATATGCCAAGACATGCATGGGGAGAACTGAGCAGGAGTGATAGTAGAGTGGTACTTGGTACTTGGTTTAAATGTGCAGTGGATGACACGGTTGAGATTGGAGCCTTTTTTAGTGGTCTGAGCAGAAAAATTGAGGTTTTCCAGTAATGTGGTGAAGAATGATCTGGATATGGACCAATAGGATGATGACAAGTGGTCTTGATTTAATCAAATATTAGTGTGACTTGTAGCATGTATGACATGGTTGATGTTGGAGCCTTTTTTAGTGGGATATGGATGTGTAAGCCTTCTTCCTGAATCCTAATCCTATTGAACCAAGCCAATTCTTCCAAAGATGTCCCACTGATCTCTGACCAACTTTAGAAACCTGTCACAAATCCTCTAAAGAATCCTATTGGCCACCTGGAAACAGAAATAACAAATAATAGGAGTATTTATCTGACAACATATATAAAAAAATATTTATATACTTGCACAGCTCAAATAAAAACTGTTTGGTTTAGCTGTTGGCTTTAGCTTAACTGGTAAAAGGCCGGTTGCATTGCCTTGGATGTTTGATTCTTACCAAGCATAAAAAAATATGCAGATAGGTCAGTGTTACTTCTCAGGCTGTTGGGAGTCATGCTTCATTCTGGTTAGTTTTAGGACAGTTAATAATTGTGCTTGTAGGAACTATATTTCATTTGTGTGCTCATGAGTTTTGGGAAAATGTTAGCCTTCTGCTTGTGTGGATAAGGGAATTGGTATTTCCTTGTTGTCAAGACATTTTGTTGATTTTGTAATGTGTTATTATTTAGGAATTTTATATTTTAATATGTTTTAAGCATGATTTTGTTATTACTATGAGTTATTATTTGGTTAAAATCTAATTGCAATTTTATCTTCTGCATAAGCGCACACATATTTTGTATTTTGAGTTTTGATTAAAGAGGTGAATTTGATCTTGTTTGAGATGGATTCCTCTTTTTCTATGTGGATGGATTCAAGGAACCTCCAAGTGGATATGTACTGTCGATTTTACTTTCTCATACGTGTTATATGCCAGTTATGACTGGTCATAAATTCCCATATGCGCTGTTTTTCTTTCTTTTGTGTCTTGCTTTTCGTTGTTGTTATAATATTGACGCGCACTCAATTGTTTATGCTCTTCTGCTACAGTCGCTGTTACTCAGATCCTGTGGAGGCCTAGGGGTTTGCTAGTGGATCAGTTTGACTCCAAGGAAGATCTCATAAATGCAGTTGTGACTTCTTCCTTCATTCCAGGGTGAATAATTAATATGCTATTTGACGACAATATTTGTCATGTGAGTTCATTTAATGGCATTGAACTAAAGTGAAATTCAGTGCAGATATCTTGCACCAAGGCCTGCCACGATGTTCCGGAATCGACTTTGTATTGATGGTGGTTTGACATTGTTTATGCCACCAACATCTGCTGCTCAGACGGTATGTGGAAAAATCTGTCGAAACCTTATCAATTGTTGCTTGGCTGCAAATAGTCCTTGCTTACTTTTCATGTGTCATAATTGAGTTAAGGAAGTTTTGATGATGATCCCTTTGTCAGTACACAACTTTTTTGTAAGTGAAAAGGCAGCTATTGTTGATGCGTACTTTTCTTAGAATATATTGTTGAAGAGTACTTGTTAAGATGAGATAGAAGCAATACTTTTCTTCTTAACTCTTTGTGAGTAAAATGAGCTAGAATAGTTTATGCATGCCAAATTCAGCAGTCTGCTCTGGACCCAGCTCAAACAGCTTGATATCAAGAGTTTGCACCTTACGCTCTTCACCTCACATAATCTGCAACCTTAACATCTTTGATTTGGGTGTAGCTTTTAATTTCCATTCTATGTATTTCCAAATAGGCTCAAGAGCTTAACCCATCCTATCTTTAGCACGCTTTTCGCCTCATATAATTCCGCTAATTTTGTCATCTTGATTGAATGCGGCTTTGAATTGCCATTCAATAAATTTAGGCAGTGCAAGGAAATTTAGGGTTCCAGGACTCATTGTTTATTGAAATCAGATCTTTTCAACAATTTATGAAATACTTTATGGTTGTGTTTCTACATCATGGCATCTTGCATGGGTCTTTACTCGGGTTAATGGTTCTGTACATCCTGCAGCCTGATATATTTTAGGAACTGAAACTCCGCATAACCTCTGTGGTTTTAAATTGCGTCCTGGTCTTGGTCGTGATTGCAGATTAAAGCCTATCAATGCATTAACTGTCACGGCCACAATCGTCGTGAAATATTGGCAACTCTTAACAAAATTTTAATATGAAAAGTGTTCAGTAACGTGAAAAATAATGGCAGAGGACTGCCCATGGCTTCCTACAATGGCTGTTAACAACGTACAACGGCCAACAGTTATGTAATAGTCATTGTTTAAAACAATGATAACCTGATCAATGGTTTTTTCAGCACCCAAGGGTAGTTTGTACAAGTACCTTGTTTCATTTTGTAAAAGTTGTGACTAATTGCTATGTGAATGGGCTATCTTTCTGGATGGTATGATTGTTCACATGCTACCATGCAGGTTCGTGTTTGTGCTTTCTCGGCCAGCGGTTTGGGACTGCAAGGGATCGGGATTAGTCCAGATTGCAATCCTGAAAATAGGGCTACCCCAAGGGAGGTAAGTGCAGCACTAGGATTTATGTCTCTTTCATTTTTTTTGATAAGCCAATGAACATCTTTGTTGTCAACTATTCCAGCTTTTCAACTGGGCATTAGAGCCAGCAGAAGATCATATTCTTGACAGGCTTTTCGAGCTCGGATATTTAGATGCTGCTGTGTGGGCTGAGGAGAACCCAGTTCAGAATGTAGTTCAAGATGACATTCCCTTGGTTGAAAATGGCTCTAGTAGCTCACAATAAGGCGCATCACCCAGTTTCCATGTCAAGTATGCACTGGTGACCATGTTAATTTCGTTTATGCCGTTTTCCGATGGCTGGTCAACCAGGTGTTCATTCATTTTCTTACACGTCAATGATGCTCGATGTAGGGAACAGAAAATGTTCTTGTTCTTCAACTATATGTTATGCTGTATAGTAAAATTGTTGACTAATTGCAAGGTACATTGGAAGGAAAATAGCAACAGAAGATAAGGAAAAGTCCGTAATTTTGATAGAGCAAAACAAGATCAGAACATTAAATGCCATGTCTTTTCTGCCTGAAACTTTTGTTTTCTGTTTATTTCCCCCCGAAAGTATCCAATTCAGGATCTTTGTTGCCATACCAGTTTGTTCAGGATCTTTGAGGCACTAGTAGTTATATAGAACAAAGAGGGTGGTTGGAAGTGTGGAAGTGGTTGCTTTTCAAAGTGTTTTTTATTTTAAAACACATTAAAATAATATTTTTAATATTATTATTTTTTAAAAATTATTTTTGATATAGCACATCAGAGTGATATGAAAATATTAAAAAACATATTAATTTAAAATAAAAAAATAAAAGAAATTCAAAATATTTTAAAAGCACTTTCCAATACTTTTCAATCAGTGTAAAACACTGTCAAAAATAGTGATGCAACAGTTCTTGTTATAATTATTAAACTTAGTTTGACCCAGTAAGTCGACCTAAATCTAACCTATATTGTGTTTCACAGGTTGTGTATTTGAACTTCATAAAATTTATATAAGATTTTATTATTGTATAATTAAATTAAAAAATTAATTTAAAAGAACTTCATGCCTTGTGAATCACTTAGATTGGAATAGTAGATTATAGTTATCATAATTTATTGACTTTTTATTAATGAATAAAAGATTATTATAATAATAGAGAAGAATAACATTAAAGATTCTTAAGTTTTCTTAAATAATATTTATTAAGGCCCCGTTTGTTTGCTGGAAAGTAGTTTCTTTTGGAAAGTGAATTCCAGGAAATAGTATAATGGAAAATAAGTTGGAAAACACTTTCCAGTATTTGGTTATGTCATGGAAAATAAGCTGGAAAATAATTTAATAATGTTTTATTTTCTCAAGTTTATTAAAATAATGAGGAACAAATCTTATAAATTAAAAAATTAAATGAGGATGAAATTGAAAAAAAATATAATTTCATAATTATCTCAAATAAAATAAATAATAATCAAAATAATAGAAATTAAATCTAAAAAATAAAATAAAAATAAAAGATGAAGAAATTAAAATAATAATAATTAACATTTCATAAATTATTTCAAATAAAATAAGTAACAATCAAAAGAATAAAGATCAAATTTGATAGATAAAAAATTTCAATAAGAAAATGATAAGGAAAAAGCAAATAACAATTATAAAAATAAGGACCAAAGTTAATATAAAAATTAATTTTTAAGAGATGAAATTGAAAAATAAATATTCAAAACAAAAAATATATATATCAATCAAAAGTTTGAGAACCAAATTTGATATAATCAACAAATAATATGAATTTCTAAATTTTTCACAACTTCCGGGAAATGTTTTCTGCCCAAATTTTCCAGGAAAACACTTTCCTGTAAACCAAGCCAAATTTTCCTTTGACTGGAAAATGTTTTCCGTTGACCAACTTTTCTAATGGCAAACAAACACATGAAAGTTTGGAAAGTGGTTTCCCGGAAACCACTTTCCGGGAAACAAACATAGCCTAAGTGATACGATATCATAATCAATCCCTATTTATAATTATAATTATCTTATTAAACATGATAAAATTTATATTTTATGATTTGGTTCTTTTCTCCTATAATAAATTTCATGTTATTCAATTAAAAAGATCTTAATAAAAGAAATTTAGTATAATTTAAAAACACAAACCATTTTTTACTTTTAATTTAACTATAATATTCATTTTGAATTGAAGTTGAGTTTGTATGTTTAGAACAGATATAATTTAATTTATTTTGTTTTTTATATTATCTTATCATCTTCATTTTATTTCATTAAAGGTTCAAAATAAAAAAGATGCAGATAAATGAGAACTTTAAAAAAACTAGTTTTAATATTAATTTTTTTCCTTTTTAAACTTGTAAATCAAAGAGGTTGATCTCTAATTTATTTTTGCATCATTTTAAAGATTAAATTCTATTTAGGACTCAATTTTTATGTTTTCAATTCTTGATATTTAAAATGATTCCAAATATTATATATTTTTAAGATTTCTTAATTGAATTTAGTTCATAGCATGTTGAAAGCTATTACTTTTTAACTATATTGATTTAATTTTTTTTAAAAAAATTAAATTAGAAAAATTACCAAAAACAAATCAAAGAAGAGACCTCCGATTCGCTCAAAGAATTTGCACAAGCTATTAGGTGCCCATTTTCAATAAAAAAATCGGATTGAATGGGCATCCCTGTCAAGATCCCCACTTGCAGAACCTTGATAATTATGCATGTCAAAGAAGGAAAAATTACCAAAAACAAATCAAAGAAGGAACCTTCATAACCTTGATAAGCATGTCAAATGATTTAAAAATATATATAATTTTTTTTTTAATAAAATAAATTTAAAATTTAAAAAAACATGATTTACACCACATTCACAAACGGACCTATAATTACCTTAAAAGTGATATAAGATTTCCCTCCACTGTTTCTAAGTAGGTCATCCTGATTTTGTGTTTTAAAATTGTTAATTTATTTTATTTTTATAAATATTTCAAGTAATATAATTAAATTTAATTATGTAATTTAATATTTTATTTTAAATATAAAAATTATAATATGTTATCAAATTAAATTTAAATTATATATAAAATTTAATTCCATTCCAATTGAACTAACCGCTTGTGTTGAATTAAGCATTGTTAACATTAATTATCAATTAATGCTGTTTAAAGTTTCTAAATTAATGAGACCTAAATTGGACCATATATCTATAAAATTCATTCATTGAATTTGGAATGGTCGACTCTCGTTATTAATGTCCACGTCTTCCATTGTTTTCTGCGACACTTGCTTCATATAATAATACTAACATACTTTTAACAACATGTTTAACCAAGTTTCTTTAGGATGTGTGTTTTAAATTATAATAGTTTTCGTGTTCGGGGTTTAAAAATAGATTTGAAAAAATATTTTAATTGTACTTTTTTAAAAAATAAGTTTTAAAAAATATATTTTAGCTTTTATAAAACTAAAGTTAAAACTGTTATACATGAATAAAAAACATATTATTTTAGCTACTTCAAAACTAAATTTGAAATACTATTACGAATAAGGCTCAATGAAAAGCAGAAGCTATTTGACTAACCTAATAATTTTTCTCCGTGGTTAGGCAAAAAATACTTCACTATTTTATGGGTCCATTTGCTAGTATGATGAGAAGTAGTTGAAATAGTGTTTTGTCTTAATTATATTTTTGAAAGTTTTGGGTTAATCAACAATCATTATAGTTTTGCATAAGTAAACTTTATCTTAAAACCTTGGTTACGAAAAAATGTATAATTTATAGTTTTTTTTAAATCTATTTTTTAAACAATACCACAAAAGCTATCACAATGCTAAAAAAAACTTAGAACTCTGATATGATCATTGTCTTGATGATAAACACACACTTCACACACATACACACACCCAAAACTAAAAATATGCCAAACAATTCTTGCCATACATTGACTATTCACTTTTTATGAAACCATGAAACTATTAAAACAAAAACTAAAAGAAATCATAGATTCATCGTGTATATACTCATCATTTAGTAAAATTATCATTTTTCCCTTCACAATTAAAACCATATAACTTGTTTTCAATGGCAAAATCTTTTTTTTTTTTGGGAATCATTTGTCATTACTAGATTGGATGGGTGTTGAACGATCTTTTAACATTTTATTTGCAAAGTTAAATTTGCTTAAATGTTTGGGCAGGGACATTTTGATTTTCTATCTTTCTTAGCACAATATAATTACTAAGATACCCTTAGAAGCAAAAATTCTAAAGCTTAGATCAAGAGGCTTTTGATCTTTTTGTTATGATATTTTTGTTGATATCATATGGGGGTCAAGGGCACTTAGGTATTATGAGAAATTAAATTTTTTTAAAAAGAAGAAAATATACACACGCTAGGATGTGGGAGGTGTTCACCAGTGGCGGAGCCAGAGTTTTTTAAATGAGGGGGCAAATTATTAATAAATACTATATTATATAGACATGTATTAGAAATCAATTCAAAACATATATATTAATTCATATCAAGTAAAATTAATATAAAAATACTTTTAAAATGAAAAAACTTACATTATAATTGTTCTCTTCGAGTTTTCATATTTTGAAACCGCTTCATAATAGCTTCATTATCAATCTTATCGAAAATATCTTTCTCAATGTATACAACCAAACTATCATTCATCTACTTATCTCCCATCCTGTTTCGCAATCTACTCTTGACAATATGCATAGCAGAAAAAACTCTCTCCACTGTAGCTGTTGCAACTGGTAGAAGTAATGACAATTTGATAAGCATATATACTAATGGAAATATCAAATTCTTTTTTGTTTTTACCATTTTCTCTGCAAGACTAGCAAT
>Ga0307518_10000420_pt1 | contig 32613 bp, 32 predicted proteins | sample 25_EM_MG_FD_203889 | JGI IMG/M metagenome (GOLD analysis project Ga0307518, IMG submission 203889) | Populus trichocarpa ectomycorrhiza microbial communities from riparian zone in the Pacific Northwest, United States - 25_EM | ecosystem: Host-associated > Plants > Roots > Unclassified | place... | reverse complement strand
TGAGCCGAGGGAAGGGGTCCTTCACGCGCTACCGCTGTGACTGCTGGGACCAGTGGTGTCGCAGGGGCTGCGGATGGCGATCGCGTAGTCCGTGAAGGCCTCCTTCCCTACCCTCAAGGTAGGCAAGGAGGCCTTCACGGACCTTCGACCAACGGCCACGTCCAGTAGGTACCTAAGACACCCTTGGCTCTAACCGTCCTTACCACTCACGAGGCCTACTGAGGCAGGTAGACGGTCTGGCCCGGGTGCATGGTCGGGCCGCAGTCCTTGAGCGGCCCGCCGAAGCGCGCCTTCTCCACGTCCGGCATGGTCTTCGCGGCGTAGTCCCGGACGGCCTTCAGCTTCTCCGGGCTGGAGACGGCGTCCTTGCGCACGAAGTCGCCGTTTCGCGGCCCGCTGCCCGGGTACACGAAGATCGGCTCGTAGTCGCGGTCGATCCGCGGGTCGACGGTGATGCCGTTGCCCGCGGCCCACGGGCCCCACGAGTGGATGAAGGTCGGCTTGACCTTCTCGAACACGTAGTCGCGCAGCCCCGGCAGGTCGCCCTTCTTGAGGAAGTCCGCGACGTCCGCCTCGACCAGCCCGGCCATGTCGACCAGGTGCAGGCGGCTGGTCATCGACGAGCCGCCGAGGTCGGGCAGCAGCAGCGACGCCTGCTGGAGGCCGAGGATGTCGGCCATGGTGTTGAAACCGCGGCCGAAGCGGTCGGCGATGAGGCACGCGGGCACCGTCGGGACCTCTTGGAACTTCTTCGACGCCGACGCGAACCCCATCCCGGACGGGATCGCGGCCGCCACCAGCACGAGCACCACGACGGTCCGCAGCACCGCCCGCGAGCGGCGCAGCAGCTCACCGGCGGCCAGCGTTCCCGCCAGCACCGAGAGGATCCAGATCGGGGTCGCGAAGCGGTGCTGGCCCATCCAGTCCGGGACCATCACGCCGTAGGCGATGATCCCCAGCGCCAGCGGCACCAGCAGCGCGATCAGCGCACGCCGCCATTCCGCGCGGACCAGCGCGTATCCGATGGTCAGCGCCAGCAGGATCGTCCCGGCGACACCGGCGTAGCCGACCAGCTCGAACGGCTGCTTCAGCGCCGAAAGCCCGGGCAGCCCCTGCCCCTTCGCGATCGACGGGTTCGCCAGCAGCCTGCCGAACTCCGCGATCCGCCAGGCGAGGTACGCCCCGAACGGGATCGCGAACGCGACCACCGACACCACGACGAACTTGATGCTCTGCCCCAGCAGGGGCTTCCGCAGCTGGAACAGGACGACGAGCGGGTACGCGCCGCCGTAGATCAGGCCCTCGGGGCGGGTCAGCGCGGCGAACGCGACCAGCACCCCGGACCAGACGGCGACCTTCGCGGTGAGCACGGTGTCCTTGCGCACGGCCACGAACAGCAGCACGGCGAGCCACGCGACGGCCATCCCGAACAGCGAGTTCTCCAGACCGGAGATCGTCCAGATGACGAACGACGGGATCGCGGCCAGCGTCAGCCCGACGACCAACGTCGCCAGCCAGGCGAAGCGCGCGAAGACCTGCTTCGCCGCGATGTGGCAGGCGGCCAGCGTCCCGGCGGTGAACAGGAGCCCCAGCAGCTTGGGGAACAGCACGTAGTCGGGAAGGCCGAACAGCATGCCGCTGTCGAAGACGCCGACGAGCTTGCCGAGCGACAGCATCACCAGCCACGTCGAGTTCGACCAGCCCTCGACCGACGGCTGCCCCGGCTGCAGCACCGGGCCGAGCCCGTCGGTGAAGCTGCGCGCGTAGGAGAAGGTGATGGCCGCGTCGTCGACGATCCAGTGGCCGTAGAGGGTGGCGTGCCAGGCCAGCGCCGCCACCCCGGCGAGAACCGCCAGGTACGGTGCGAGACGGGCGGCCAAGCCACGACGGGCCGGCGTTTCCGCCGGATCGGGCACGCCTTGTTCGGAAGCTTCGCTGAGTGCGCTCGCCGTCATGTCCCCGTCTTTGCCTTTTCGCTCACGTGCCGTCGCCGGAAACTGTAGCCAATACCCCATCGGCCGCCTGCGACACGTCATAACCAGGCGTGATCCGCGCCACACCTCTCCTGACTAGGAGAGATGCGAAATGTCGTTCACCAACCGGACCGAGGCGTTGCCGTCCGGGTAGAACTCGACGATCGACAGCGACGCCAGGTCCAGGTGCAGGCGGAACAGCAGCGACGGCCCGGCGTCGAGGCCCATCCGCAGCAGCGCCTTGATCGGCGTGACATGGCTGACCAGCACCAGCGTCCGGCCGCCGTACTTCGCGATCAGTTCGTCGCGGGCCTTGCGGACCCGCCGGTGCACGCCGTCGAAGCTCTCCCCGCCCGGCGCCGCGATCGAGGTGTCGGAAAGCCAGCTGGTCTGGAATTCGGGGTCGCGGTCCATGGCCTCTTTGAAGGTGAGGCCCTCCCAGTCGCCGAAATCGGTCTCGATCAGCCCGGGGTGGGTCTCGACCCGGCCGCCGAGCGCGTCCGCGATCGCCTGCGCGGTCTGCTGGGTGCGGATCAGCGGCGAGGCGATGATCGGCGCGGCCTCGCCGTCGACGACCAGGCCCTCCATCGCGCCGAGGCGTTTCGCGGCGGCGGCCGCCTGCTGCTTGCCGTGCTCGGTGAGGGGCACGTCGCCGCGGCCGGAGTACCGCTTCTCGACCGACATCACCGTCTGGCCGTGCCGCACGAGGAGCAGTTTGGTCGGGGTCCCGGTCGCGCCGGTCCAGCCGACGGGGCTGACCCTGTCCTGCTTGACGGTCTTCTTCGGCGCTTCGGCCTGCTTCCCGGCGTCCATCGCTTCGTTCGCGAGCCCGTCCGCGTGGGAGTTCTCCGCGCGCGGGATCCACTCGTAGCGCACGCGCGAGAACCGCGCCGCCAGCTCCTTGGCCTCCGCGTTCAGCGGCTGCATCGACGGGTGCTTGACCTTCCAGCGCCCGGACATCTGCTCCACCACGAGCTTCGAGTCCATCCGGACGTCCACTGTGGACGCTCCGAGCTCGGCGGCCGCGGCGAGCCCGGCGATCAGGCCGCCGTACTCGGCGACGTTGTTGGTCGCGATGCCGACGTAGGCCTTGCGCTCGGCGAGCACCTCGCCGGTGGCCGCGTCCTTGACGACCGCGCCGTAACCGGCGGGGCCGGGGTTGCCCCGCGAACCCCCGTCGGCTTCGACGAGCACGTGGTCGGTCACAGGCCGGACTCCAGCGTGCGCACCAGGATGGCGCCGCAGTTCTCGCACTGGATGACGTTGTCCTCCGGGGCCGCCTTGATCTCGGCGATCTCACGGCGGTCGATGTCGAGCTGGCAGGCTCCGCAGCGGCGTGCCCGCAGCAGCGCCGCGCCGATGCCCTTCTGCGCCCGGACCCGCTCGTAGAGCTTCAGCAGGTCTTCCGGGAAACGCGGCAGAAGCTTGGCGCGGTCTTCGTCGCGGCGTGCCTTCGTGGTGTCGAGGTCGGTGAAGTGCTCGTCGCGGCGCTCGATGGCTACGGCGACCTCGCCCTCGGCCTTCGCGACCTCGGCGCTGGTGCGCTGGGCGTCGAGTTCGAGTGCCTCGCGGCGTTCCATCAGCTCGAGCAGGTCGTCCTCGAGCGCGGACTGACGCCTGCTGAGGCTGTTCAGCTCGTGCTCGATGTCGGTCATCTGCTTCGCCGCGACGGAACCCGATTCGAGAAGCTTGCGGTCGCGGTCTCCGCGAGCGCGCACCGACTCGATCTCCTTCTCCTGACGGGCGATCTCGCGGTCGAGGTCGGACGCCGCGGTCTGGACCGAGACCAGCGCGTCACGTCGTTCGCGCACCGTCTTCTCGCCCGCGTCGATCTCGGCGATCTCCGGCAGGGTGCGGCGACGGTGGGCGGTACGCGAGAGTTCGGCGTCCACCTTCGCGAGTTCGAGCAGCTGGCGCTGGACGGCGGGGTCGGCCTTCACGGTGCTCCTTGGAGTTCTTAGTGCTCGGTTCGGGTGGCCCGTAGCGTCCACGGGTCGGTGCACCGCGTGGAGACGTGAATGTCGACGTTACCCGCAAACGCGGCGCGGACGACGCCCGAGGCTTGCTCGCACCACGGCCACTCGCTCGCCCAGTGCGTGACGCCGACCAGGGCGGGGACTTCGGCGATGTCGGCGAGGTGCTCGCCGGCGGGATGATGCCGGAGATCCGCGGTGACGTACGCGTCGACCCCGGCGGCGGTGGCCCGCTTGAGATAACTGTCGCCGGAACCGCCGGAAACGGCGACGCGGCGGATCGGGCGGGCCGGATCGCCCGCGCCGTAGACACCGGGCTCCGTGCGGGGCAAGGCGTTCGCGACGCGTTCGACGAAGGCGGAAAACGGTTCGGGCTCGGGCAATTCGCCGATGCGGCCGATGCCGGTGACCCCGTCTTCGCGAGGGTCTAGCGGGCCGAGGACGGTCAGGCCGATGGCGTCGGCGAGCGCGTCGGAGACGCCGGGCGAGGCGGAATCGGCGTTGGTGTGCGCGCAGTAGAGGGCGACACCGGCGCGGATCAGGCGGTGCACGAGGCGCCCCTTCGTGCTGTCCGCCGGCACGCCGTGGACTCCGCGCAGCAACAGCGGATGGTGCGCGACGATCAGCTGCGCGCCCCCGGCGATCGCCTCGTCGACGGTCTCGTCGACCGGGTCGACGCAGAACAGGACCTTGTCCACGTGCTCGGCCGGGTCGCCGCAGACGAGTCCGACGGCGTCCCACGATTCGGCGAGTTCGGGCGGATACGCCTGCTCCAGGGCGGCGATGACTTCGGCTAGCGCGGGCACCCGGGGATTTTCGCATGTAGCGTTTCCGGGCATGCGACTTCGGGTGCTCTGTGCCACTTTGCTGCTTCTCGTGGTGTCACCCGCTCCGGCGTCGGCGTCTCCGGGACTCTGGGAGCTGACCGACCTGGCCGCTCAGCGCGTGCGGATCGCCGACAAGGTCGCGGCCGCGAAGTTCGGCACGCCGTCACCGATCGACGACCCCGTGCGCGAACAGCAGATCCTCGACTCGATGGCCGCGAAGGCGCCCGGCCTCGGTCTCGACCCGGCCGCCGTGGTGCGGTTCTTCCGCGACCAGATCGAGGCGAACAAGGTCGTGCAGCGCGGTCTGTACGCGCTCTGGACCGAGCACCCCGGCACGCGGCCGCCCGGGCGACCCGACCTGGGGACCGAGGTGCGGCCGGTGATCGACCGGCTCAACGCGGGGCTGCTCACCGAACTCGCGGAGACCCGGGACGCGCGGGCGCGGCGGTCGTGCGATGCGCGGCTCGCGGTCACGGTGCGGCTGGTCGACGCGCGTCGCGGGCTGGACCGGTTGCACTCGGGGGCGCTTTCGGAGGCTGTGGGGTCGGCCTGTTCCCGCTCCTGACCTGCGGGTTGGGAGCAAGGGACCTTTGCTACCACTTCGGCTGCCCGGGCCCGCGCCACGCGTTGCGAAAGCCACTTTCGCAACCTTCAACGTTGCGAAAGTGGCTTTCGCAACATCTCGGCCTAGCCTCCCTTGAGCCGCTGACCTGCGAAAAGAGAGCAAGGGACCTTTGCTACCACCCCGGCTCAGTCCAGGGCCTTCGCGTCCTTGTTGATCGCCCAGCGGCCGGCCGCGCGCATCACGCGCCCCGTCCACAAAACCGCGCGATAGGCCTTCGTCGCCTGATCGGGGACGTCGGGCCGGACGACCTGGTACGGCGCGACGGACGCGCTCGACCGAAGGTGCAACGGCATCCTGGTCATCGCCTCTTTCGGCGATCTCGCCTGGACGAAGTGGTGCTCCGACAGGATCCGCCCGACCTCGTAGGGGTGCGGAAGCTTGACGGTGATGCGGTACCAGCGGAGCCCGGTTGCCGGCGACTCGACGCTGGGTGTTGGTGCGCTCATACGCGACCTTCCTGCGTGTTTCTCTCCAGGAGGTCTACTCCCGCTTCGTCCCGGCTTTCCAGCTTCGCGCGCCCGATAGCCGTTCGGAGCCGGTGAGCGGTCGATCTCCGCCGGCCTTCACACTGATCAGGTGCTGCACATCGTCTTCGTCTGTTCCGGCAACATCTGCCGCTCCCCGATGGCCGAGCTCGTCTTCCGCGCGAAGGCCGAGGAGGCGGGTCTCGACCACCTCGTGCAGGTGTCCAGCGCGGGCACCGGCGGCTGGCACGTGGGCGAGGCCGCGGACAAGCGAGCCCGCGCGAAGCTCGCCGAACACGGTTACCCGACCGGCCACGTCGCGGCCGAAGTCGACCGCGGGCATCTTGCCGCCGATCTGCTGCTCGCGGCGGACGAGGGGCATCTGTCGTTCCTCCGGCGCAAGGTGTCGGACCCGGCGAAGGTCCGCCTGCTGCGCGAGTTCGACCCGACCGCGCCCGAGGGCGCCGAGGTCCCGGACCCGTACTACGGCGAGGACGACGGTTTCGAGGACGTCCTCGGCATGATCGAGCGGGCCGTTCCTGGCCTGCTCGACTGGGTGCGCGCACACGCCTGAGGCCGACCGCTTACCGTGGTGGGGTGCGGTTGAAGTTCCTGCTGAAGCCCGGGTGGCTGGCGTTGACGTTGGTGGTGTTCACCTTCGCCATCACTTGCTTCACCCTGCTGGCGCCGTGGCAGTTCTCCCGCAACACCGAACGCGAGCACCAGAACGCGGCGCTGCGGGAGTCGTTCTCCGGGCAGCCGCGGTCGCTGGAGGAGCTGCTCCCCAACGGCGCCGTGCCTGATCAGCGCACCGAATGGCATCTGGTCGCGATGAAGGGAACGTACCTGCCCGAGGGCGAGGTCGTGGCCCGTCTGCGCTCCGTACAGGGCGAAGCGGCCTACGAGGTCCTGACGCCGTTCCGGACCGTCGAGGGGACGGTCGTGCTGGTGGACCGCGGGTACGTCCGGCTCGACGACAAATCGCGCGCGCTCCCCTTCGCCCCGCCTCCGGCCGGAACGGTCGACATCGTCACGCGCGCACGCCACGACGAAAAGGACGGGAAGAACCGCGACGCCTTCGCCGACGAGTCGACCGGCGGGAAGCTGCAGAGCTACGTCGTCGATTCGCAGGTCGTCGCGCGGGCCGCGAAACTGGACATCCGTCCCGGCTACTTCCAGCTCGACGTGAACCAGCCCGGCGTGCTGGGCGCGCTTCCGCTGCCGCAGACCGACGCCGGACCGTTCTTCTCCTACGCCCTGCAGTGGATCGCGTTCGGGGCGATGGCGGTGATGGGGTGGCTGTACTTCACCGTCCGCGAGCTGAAGCCGGGCGGCGTGCTGACCACGGAGCGGCCGCAGCGGCGCAAGAGCGTCGCGGAGATGCTGGCCGAAGACGAACGCTCCGAAGTGGCCACCTGATCTGACCCGAAAATGGACCTTTTGCAGGTCCATTTCGCGTGTTCCGCTTCGTGCATGCTGATTCACCCGTGGGATGCCGCCCACGACGACGCCGAATGGCGGGCTTGGCTCTCGACGCACGATTTCGGCCAGCTGATCGCCGGCGGCGTGGGCCGTGACCTGCCGATCGTCAATCCGGTGCACTTCGTCTACGACGGCGACCGAACGGTCCTGCTGCACCTCGCGCGCCCCAATCCGGTCTGGCCGCTGCTGGAGGAGCACCCGCGCGCACTGCTCGCGGTGATCGACGAGCACACCTACATCCGCTCCGACTGGAACACGCCCGCCGACCCGCCGCACGGGGTTCCGACGTCGTACTACTCGTCGGTCCAGCTCGAATGCGACGTCCGGCTGATCGACGACGCCGCGGAGAAGGCCGCGCTCCTGGACCGGCAGCTCGCGCATTTCGAGCCCGGTTCGGGGAGGTCGGCGGTGAGCGCGACCGAGGCGCCGGACAAGCGGCTGCTCCCCGGCATCCGCGGGGTCGAACTGACCGTGACCGGGGTGCGGGCGAAGTTCAAGTTCGGCGGGAACAAGCAGCCGGCCGACCGGTCACGGATCGACGCCGAGCTCGCGCGGCGGGATGGGCCGATGGACGCGGGGGCGCGGGCGCGGCTGGCTCAGCGGGAGCGGTAGCAAAGGTCCCTCGCTCTCTTTCCGCAGGTCAGCGGGCCCGGTGGTAGCAAAGGTCCCTTGCTCCCAGTCTCGGCGACCGTGTGGATTTCGGGTCACCCAACGCAACAAAATCCACACGGTCACCACGCGGAGTAGGGGGTGTGTGGAAACAGGGACACTCAACGTCCCTATTTCCACACACCCCCGCCCCAAGTGGTAGCAAAGGTCCCTTGCTCTCTTTCCGCAGGTCAGCGCCGTCGCCGCAGCCCGACGAGACCCGCCAGCACCACCGAACTGAGAGCGCCCAGCCACCCGACCACCCGCGAAAGCTCCACGGCCCGCGTCACGTGCCCGGCGTCCGGGTTGCGGCCGATGCCGAGCACCGGCAGTTCCTCCACCCCGTGCGGATACACCGTCCGCCCGCCGACCCGGATCTCCAGCGCCCCGGCGAAAGCCGCCTCGACGCGGCCGGCGTTCGGGCTCGGGTGCGCGGTCGTGTCCCGCCGCCACGCCCGCCACGCGCCGCCCGCCGAGCCGCCGACGACCGGGGCCGCGAGCACGGTCAGCCCGGCCGCGACCCGCGTGGGCACGAGATGGACGATTTCATCCAGCCGGGCGACGAGCCACCGGTACCGCTCGGGGCGCCCGCGACCGATGCCGCGCAGCAGGCTGATCGCGCGCGAGCCGAGCAGGCCGGGGACGCCGGCCAGCGCTCCCCACACCAGCGGCGCGATGACGACGTCCGCGGTGTTCTCGGCGAGGGTTTCCACCGAAGCGCGCGAGAGGCCGATGACGCCGAGTTCGTCGGCGACCCGCGGGTCCAGTGTGGACAGTGTGCCGCGCGCGGTCTCGAGTTCGCCTTCTTCGAGGTCCCTGGCCAGCGAGGTGCCGTGCGCGGCCAGTCCGGCGGCGCCGAGGACGGCCCAGGTGGTCACCGCGGTCGTGGTCGCCTGGAGGACGGGGCTGCGCCGTCCCGCCCGCTCGGCGAGCACACCCGCCAGCACGGCGGAGCCCGCGAGGCCGCCGGTCCACAGGACCCCGGCCACCGGATGCTTCGACCGGACCTTCGCGTCCACCGCCGAAGCCGCCCTGGCGAACGCCGTCACCGGACGCCGCGATCGTGGGTCCCCGATCGCCCCGTCCGCGGCCACCCCCAACACCAAGCCGATCGCGCGTGCCGCGCTCACCGTCGCCCCCTGCATGCAGTATCCCTCGAAGACCTGCAGAGATTACTCGAAGATCATCCGTCCAGAAGGACGGCCATCTCGTCACGCGCTTGGATGACGATGTCCCGCATCGCGCGTTCGGCCCGGTCAGGGTCACCGGCGTCGACGGCCATCGCGACCTCGACGTGCAGGGCGACGGCCTCGGGCTGCGGCTCCTCCGGCATCAGCCCGTGCCCGGTGCGCCCGGCGAGCACTTCGGCGACGACCGCCGAAAGCTGGGCGAACATCGGATTCCGCGACGAGGACAGCAGCAGATCGTGGAAAGCGACGTCGTGCCCGAGGAAGGTGTCGAGGTCCCGCCGGTGCGCCGTCTCCTCAAGCCGCTTCGCCAAGGCCCGCAGACGGCCGCCCTCCTCCGGCGTCGCCCGCAGCGCGGCGTACCGGGCGGCGCACGGTTCCACACCGGAACGCAGCTCGGTCAGGGTGCGCAGCGCGGTCTTGCGCTCGGAGCCGTCGAGTTGCCAGCGGAGCAGTCTCGGGTCGTAATGGTTCCACTCGCTCGGCTCGCGCACGATCACCCCGACTCGGCGCTTGCTGCTGGTCAGGCACATCGTTTCGAGGACGCGCACCACCTCGCGCGCCACCGTGCGCGAGGCGCCGAACCGCTCTTGGAGCTCCTCCGAGCGCAGTACGGAGCCCGGCGGGAGCTCCCCGTTCGCGATCGCGGAGCCGAGCGCGTCGAGCACTTCGGCATGCCTGTCGTTGCCCACCAGGCGACTCTAACGTTCTGACTCGATTAAGTAGTACTTGATGTTGCTTAAGTAGTACTTTTGAGCTGTACTCGTCCCGGCTACAACGACGTGGGAGGTACGGATGACCGTCATCGTGGTGATGGGCGTTTCCGGCTCGGGCAAGACGACCGTGGGCACGGCACTCGCCGAACGCCTCGGCGTCGACTACGCCGAAGCGGACACGTTCCATCCGAAGGCGAACATCGACAAGATGAGCTCCGGCCACCCGCTGAACGACGAAGACCGGCAACCCTGGCTCGAAGCCATCGCCACCTGGATCCGGGACCACCAGTGCTCCGGCGGCGTCGTGACGTCTTCCGCGCTCAAGTATCGCTACCGCGACATCCTGCGCGGCGGCGGGAAAGTCTGGTTCCTGCACCTCCACGGCGACCGCGACCTGCTCGCCGATCGGATGAAGACCCGCTCCGGCCACTTCATGCCGGTGTCCCTTTTGGACTCCCAGCTCGGCGACCTCGAGCCGCTGCGTCCGGACGAACACGGCCTCGTCGCCGACATCGCGAAGAAGCCGGAAGAAATCGTCGAAACCGCCCTTTCCGCTTTCAAGGACCGCTGATGACCACCACCCTCGCCGCCGCCTGGACCGGACACGACACCCGCCTCATCGGCGCGACGGTGCTCGCCATCGCCGTGATCGTCGTCCTGATCACCAAGGCGAAGCAGCATCCGTTCCTCGCCCTCATCCTCGGCTCCGGCGTGCTCGGGCTCGTCGGCGGCATGCCGGTGGACAAGCTGATCAAGAGCTTCAGTTCCGGCGTCGGCTCCACCGTCGCGTCGGTCGGCGTGCTGATCGCGCTCGGCGCGATGCTCGGCAAGCTGCTCGCCGACTCCGGCGGCGCCGACCAGATCGTCGACACCATCCTGCGCCGCGCGGGCGACCGCGCCCTGCCGTGGGCGATGGCGCTGGTCGCCGCGCTGATCGGGCTGCCGATGTTCTTCGAGATCGGCCTGGTCATGCTGATCCCGGTGATCCTGCTGGTCGCCAAGCGCACCGGGAAACCGTTGCTGATGCTGGGAATCCCCGCGCTCGCCGGGCTTTCGGTGCTGCACGGTCTCGTCCCGCCGCACCCCGGGCCGCTCGCCGCCGCGGGCGCGCTGAACGCGAACGTCGGCCTCACCCTCGCTTTCGGTCTGCTCGTCGCGATCCCGACGGTGATCATCGCCGGACCGCTGTTCGGCAAGCTGGCCGCGAAGATGGTCCCGGACGCGGTCGCGCCGGAGCGGCTCGTCCCGGAATCGTCCTCTTCGGACGGACGGCGGCCGGGCTTCCTCGCGACGCTGTCGACGGTGTTGCTGCCGGTCGTGCTGATGATGGGCAAGGCGCTCGCGGACATCCTGCTGGCCAAGGAAAACCACCTCCGCCGCGTGCTGGACTTCATCGGCGACCCGCTGGTGGCCCTGCTCGCCGCGGTGCTGCTCGGCATGCTCACCCTCGGCAAGTCCGCGGGCTTCACCCGCGACAAGCTGTCGTCCACAGTGGCCGATTCGCTGCCGCCCATCGCCGGCATCCTGCTCATCGTCGGCGCGGGCGGCGGGTTCAAGCAGACCCTCGTCGACGCCGGGGTCGGCAATGTCATCACCAGCCTGGCCACCGGCGCGAACCTGTCGCCGCTGCTGCTCGGCTGGCTGGTCGCGGTCGCGATCCGGCTCGCCACCGGCTCCGCGACGGTCGCCACCGTGTCCGCCGCCGGCATCGTCGCGCCGCTCGCGGCGACCATGGATCCGTCGCACAGTGCGCTGCTGGTGCTGGCGATCGGCGCCGGTTCGCTGTTCTTCTCCCACGTCAACGATGCCGGATTCTGGCTGGTCAAGGAGTACTTCGGACTTTCGGTCGGGCAGACGCTCAAGAGCTGGTCGATCATGGAGACGGTCATCTCCGTGGTCGCTATCGCGCTGATCCTGCCGCTGGGCGCCCTGTTGTAGCTCCGGCTTGACACGTGACCTTTTGGTCACCTATTCTTCCGATGTGCCCGACGACGACCTGGTTTTCAAGGCTCTGGCGGATCCGACTCGCCGGTTCCTGCTCGACCAGCTGTTCGCGCGTGACGGCCGCACGCTGACCGAGCTCGAGTCCGAAGTGGACATGAGCCGGTTCGGCGTGATGAAGCACTTGAAACTGCTGGAAGAAGCCGGACTTGTCGTCACGCGCAAGGAGGGCCGGGAGAAGAAGCATTTCCTCAACCCGGTACCGATCCGGCAGATCCACGACCGGTGGATCGACAAGTTCACGGAGCGCAACGTGACCGCGTTGCTCGACCTCAAGGCCGAACTCGAGAACGAGGAGCCCTCATGACCGACACCCAGGTTTACCGCGTCTACATCAAGGCCAACCCGGAGAAGATCTGGGACGCGATCACGAAGCCCGAGTGGTCGCAGAAGTACGGCTACACCGGTCTTGTCGACTTCGACCTGCGGCCGGGCGGCAAGCACGCCACCCACCCGACGCCGGACTACGTCGAAGCAGGGTTCACCAACGACTTGGTCGACGGCGAGGTCCTGGAGGTGGATCCGCCACGCAAGCTGGTGATCACCTGGAAACTGCGGATGGACCCGGCCTTCGACAAGGAGCCGTACACCAAGCTCACCTACGAGATCGAAGAGACGAAGACCGCGGGCACCCGGCTGACCGTCACCCACGACGTCACCGACGCGCCCACGACGGCCGCGCTGGTCAACGGTTCGCAGGAGGACATCAACGCCGGACCGGGCGAGAACGCCGGTGGCGGCTGGCCGTGGATCCTGTCGGACCTCAAGACGCTGCTGGAGACGGACGAGCCGCTCGTCCCCGCCGCTTCTTGAGCCGATAGTCCGTGAAGGCCTCCTTGAGGGACTCTGGGTCCCTCAAGGAGGCCTTCACGGACATTCAGACCCGTTTGGTCGCGGACTTGAGTGCGACCTTCGCCGTGCTGGCGGCACCGATGGTGTCCAGCGCGAACAGCGCTGCGCCGACCACGGGGGCGACGTCGACCACTTGGATCGAAGCCTGCGGCGCCACCTTCAGGCACCGCCGTTCGATCTCCGCGATCACCTGCGCGCCGACCCCGGTCAGCACTCCCCCGCCGAGGATGACTTCGGGTGCCTCCTCGGTGAGTTCGAGCCGTCGCAGGATGACCGAGACGAGCAGCGCGACCTCTTCGACGAACCGGTCGACCACGTCCTGCGCCACTTCGTCGCCGTCCGCCGCGACGGCGAACAGCAGCGGGCACAGGCCGTGGATCGAATCGGAGTGCAGATCCTGGAAGTGCAGGCGCTGCACCACGTCCAGCACCGAGGACGCCTTGAAATGCGCGGTCACCGCGGCCTGCAGAGCCGTGCCCGGACCGCGGCCGTCTTCGGCGCGGACGGCCCACCACAGTGCCTCCTCGCCGAGCCGGTAGCCGCCGCCCCAGTCGCCGGAGATCTTGCCCAGCGCGGGAAACCGGTGTTCACGGCCGTCCGCGCTGACACCGGCGCCGTTGATCCCGGCACCGCACACCACCGCGACGCCCGTCCCGTCGGAACTGCCCGCGCGCAGCAGCGCGAGCGTGTCGTTGCCGACGATCAGGGTGTCGCTCCAGCCGCGTGCCGCCAGCGCGGCGTGCAGGATCGCTTCCTCACGCGGGAAATCCAGCCCCGCGAGATAGGCCGACGTATGTGTCGCGAATGGACGTTCGTCGGGAAGCCCTGCCCCGCGAAGGGCTTCCAGGACCAGTTTCTCCAACGCTTGGACGCTGCCGTCGACCCCGATGTTCTGCGGGGACGCGCCCGGTCCTCGCGACTGCCCGAGCACCCGTCCGTCCCGCGAGACGATCAGGACGTCGGTCTTGCTGTTGCCGCCGTCGATCGCGACGACGACGTCCTGGGAGCCGGCCGTCATGCCCCCGCCCACGGCAGGAACTCACGGTTGATCTTCACCAGCGAGTCGGCGAGCCGATCGGCCTTGGTGTACTGGCCGACCAGCGGATGCGCGAGCAACGCGTCGGCCACCCGGTCCCGGCCGCCCTTGATCGCCGCCTCCAGCGCGAGATGCTCGTACGCGGTCACCCCGGCGATGAGCCCCGCGAACCGCTGCTCCACGGGCGGCTGCGCGATCGGGCGTGGGCCGTTTCCGTCCACAAGGGACGGAACCTCGATGACGGCGTCGTCCGGCAGGAAGTCGAAAGTACCTTCGTTGCGGACGTTGACGACGTGCTCTTCGGCGGGACCACCCGAGGTGAGCGCGTGCACGAGCTGCACCGCGGCCTCGGAATAGTAGGCACCGCCCCGCTTTTCCAGCTGCTCCGGCTTGGTCACCACCTCCGGGTCGAGGTACACCTTGAGCAGTTCCTCCTCGACGTCGCTCACGACGTCCGCGCGCGGCCGCTCGGTGCGCTGCTTGGTGACCTGCTCGTCGTGCCCGTAGTAGTACTTCAGGTAGTACGACGGCACGACGTTCATCCGCCGCATCCATTCCACCGGCGCGGTGACGTGCTCGCCGAGGAATTCCGCGTGCTCCGCCAGCAGTTCCGGCAGCCGGTCCTCGCCGTTGACGAGCACCTTCCGTTCCCAGCTCAGGTGATTCAGTCCGGTGTGGACGAGTTTGACGTCGTCGATCCCGGCGCCGAGCAGATGCGCGAACGTGCGCTGGAGGTGGATCGCGACGTTGCAGAGGCCGACGGCGCGGTGGCCCTCGTTCAGCAGCGCGCGGGTGACGATGCCGACCGGGTTGGTGAAGTTGACGATCCACGTGTCGTCACCGGCGATCTTCCGGACCCGGTCGGCGATGTCGAGCACCACCGGCACGGTGCGCAGCGCCTTCGCGAGGCCGCCCGCGCCCGTGGTCTCCTGTCCGACACAACCGCAGGCGTGCGGGAACGTCTCGTCCCCGCGGCGCGCGCGCTGCCCGCCGACCCGCAGCTGGATCAGCACCGCCGACGCGCCGTCGACACCCTCTTCGAGACTCGACGTGGTGCGGACCCGCGCCGGATGCCCGGCGTGGTCCAGCAACCGGTTGCTGAACTCCCCGACCGCCTCCACCCGGTACGCGTCCGGATCGATCAGCACGATCTCGTCGACGTCCAAAGTGGACCGCCGTCCGGCGATCCCGTCGATCAGCTCGGGCGTGTAAGTGGACCCACCACCGACGACTGCCAGTTTCATCCCTTGACCCCTGTGAATGTGATGCCCTTGACGAAGGACTTCTGCGCGAACACGAACAGCACGATCACCGGCAGCATGATCAGCGCGGTGGCCGCCATGGTGAGGTTCCATTCCACGTGGTGCATCCCGCGGAACGACGCGATCGCCAGCGAGAGCGGCCAGCTGTCGCGGGTCTCACCGGTGTAGAGCAGCGGACCGAAGTAGTCGTTCCAGGTGAACAGGAAGCAGAACATCGCGGTGGCCGCGATCCCCGGCTTCGCCATCGGGATCAGCACCTTGACCATCGCCTGGAACTCGTTGCAGCCGTCGATCTTCGCGGCTTCGAGGTAGTCCTTCGGAATGGTGAGGAAGAACTGCCGCAGCAGGAAGATCGAGAACGCGTCGAAGAAGAAGTACGGCACGATCAGCGGAACCAGGGTCCCGGTGAACCCGAGCCGCACCCACAGGTCGTACAGCGGGACGACGGTGACCTGCGGGGGCAGCATCATCGCGGCCATGGTCAGCATGAAGAACAGGTTCTGCCCGCGGAACTTCAGCTTCGAAAGCGCGTACGCCGCCGGGATCGCCGAAACGAGCGCCCCGAAGGTGGCCAGCGTCGAATACAGGATGCTGTTGCCGAAATACTGCAGCAGCGGCGCCTTTTCGAACACCTCGATGAAGTTCTCGAAATGCCATTCCTTCGGCCAGAAATTCGACGAAAGCGCCTGATCGCTGGACATCACCGCGGTGAGGAACACGAACAGGATGGGCAGCATGAAGATCACGCCCATCGCGATGCCCACGCTGTGCGTCGCGATCCAGTGCAGTTTCTTGTCCCATTGGCGCCGCACCCGCACCTTCGGCGGTTCGGACGCCGGGGCGGTGTGCCTGGGCTCGGCCAAGGTGGTCATCCGCCCTCCTCCTGATGCTGGGTCTTACGCAACTGCCGGACCAGAATCCACGTGAACCCGGCCGAGACGATGAACAGCAGGACCGCCATCGCCGCCGCGTAACCCATGTTGAAGTACCGGAAACCCTGGACGTACAGCCAAACCGGATAGGTCAGCGTCGAATTCTGTGGTGCGCCGATGAATCTCGTGTTGCCCGCGACGTCGGCCGCGCCCGCGGCCGCCGATCCCGCGACGATCGCCTGCGTGAAGAACTGCAACGCGAAGATCATCGAGTTCACGACGCCGAACAGCAGCACCGGCGAGATCGACGGGAGCGTGACGTGCCAGAACCGGCGGACCGGCCCGGCGCCGTCGAGTTCGGCGGCCTCGTACTGTTCCTGCGGCACGTCGAGCAGCGCCGCCAGGATGATGATCATCAGCTCGCCCGAACCCCACATCACCAGCAGGGTCAACGCGGGCTTCGACATCGCCGGATCGTTGAACCACAGGCCGCCGTCGACGCCGACCATCCGCAGGAAGGCGTTGACCGGGCCGTATTCCGGGTTGAACAGGAACACGAACGCCAGGGTCGCCGCCGCGGGCGGGGCCAGCGAGGGCAGATAGCAGAGCGTCCGCACCAGGCCGACGCCCGACTTCAGCCGCGAGATGATCGACGCCACGCCGAGCGAGAACACGACCCGGCAGAACGTCAGCACGATCACCAGCCACAACGTGTTGTACGCGGCGGTGCCGACCAGCGCTTCACTGGTGAACATGCGGATGTAGTTGTCGAAGCCGACGAACTCGGGCGCGTTGATCAGGTCGTAGCGGGTGAACGAGTAGTACACCGTGGCGATCAACGGGTACCCGAAGAAGATCAGGAAACCGAGCATCGCCGGTGCGATGAAATAGAAGACGGTGCGACGGCGGCGCGCTGCGTTCCCCTTCCGCGTCCGAGTGGACGCGGAAGGGGAGGCGACCGCCCTGGAATCCAGGGTCGAAGTCATGCGATCAGCCGCCGGCGCGTTTCTGGGCCAGCTCGTCGTTGATCTGAGCGTCGACCTGTTTGAGACCCGCGACCATGTCGGGGATGTTGCCCGCCTGCCACTTCTCCGCGAAGTCGTTGACCGCCTTGAGATGCGCGTCGCCGATCGGGGTCGACGGGTTCGGCAGCAGCTTCCCGCCGTTGTACAGATCGAGGAACGTCTTGAACTCCGGCGTGACCTCGAGCTTCGGGTCGGTCAGCGCGGCCTTGGTGCTCGGAACGTTCTTGAGCCCGTTCGACAGATCGACCAGGGTCGCGGTGTCGAGGGTGACCTGCTTGATCAGTTCCCAAGCGGCGCCGGGGTTCTTGGCGCCCTTGGGGATCGCGATGATCGTGCCCGTGGTGAACGCGCCGCCGTAGCGGTCCGGCTTGCTGTCGAGCACCGGCGGGGCCGCGGTACCGAACTTCAGGTTCGGCGTCTGGTCCTTGATGAACGCGGTCCGGTATTCGCCGTCGATCATCATCGCGAGCTTGCCGCGCTGGAAACCGTGGTCCGCCGAGTACTCCTCGCCGAGACCGGCCTTGAACTGCTCGACCTTGGCGTGGCCGCCGTAGAAGTCGACGAGCTGCTTCTGGAAGTCGAACATCGCCTTCCACTCGGGGCTGTCGGCGAGATGCGACTGGCCGTCCGGGCCGAGGTAGGTGGCGCCGAAGTTCGGGGCCCAGTACTGCGCGAAGTTGGCGTAGAACGGCATCGACGGTATGAACCCGGCGACCTTGATGGAGCCGTCCGGGTTGAACTCGGTCAGCTTCTTGGTGGCCTCGAACAGTTCCGAGGTCGTCTTCGGCGGCGACGTGATGCCCTTCGCCGCGAACATGTCCTTGTTGTAGTAGAAGCCGTAGACGTCGGCGAGCAGCGGCATGGCGCAGCGCTTGCCCTGGTATTCGGTGTAGCTGCGGACGGCGTCCGGGATCTGGTTCAGGTCGATCTTGTCGCGGTCGATGTAGGGCTTGAGGTCCTGGAAGCTGCCCGTCGAGCACCACGCGCCGAGGTTGTCGGTGAAGAACGAGATCGCCACGTCCGGCGGGTTGCCACCGCGGATGGACTGGGTGATCTTGTCGTCGTCCTGCTGGCCTTCGTGCTTGATCTCGATGTTCGGGAACTTCGCCTTGAGCTTGTTGAGCCCGGCGGTGACCACGTTGTACTCACGGTCGGTGAACTTGCTGTAGACGGTCAGCGTGAGCTTCGCGTCCGCGGCGGGGGCGGCCGCCGCGTCGCCCGCTCCACCGTTCGGGCCGCTTGCGGCACCCGAACAGGCGGACACCAACGCGGCGACGGTGACCGCGCCGAGCACTATCGAGCCGCGCCAACGGCGGCCGCTTCTCCGAACCTGGGTCGTGGAACTCATGACCCTCCTCCTAGTTGGTTGGGGCGGGAGACGGTGGTTCTGTTCGTGAATCCGGGACAGCCACGATCGGGTTCGGCTCTCCCGCCCCGGACCGTCTCGGCCCGAGGAGCGAAGGGGTGTTGACGCCGAAGACGTCCCTGCGCACGGTGGCGAGCGCCGATTGGAGCGCGCCCGCGCGGACCGCGTTGCCCTGCACCGAAGCGACCCCGACGGGGGTGCGGGGCAGGACCAGTTCGTGCAGCCTTTTCGCGACCAGCGCGGCGAATTCGTCACCACCGGCGCGGCTGGTGTCACCCGACAGGAGCACGAGTTCGGGGTCGACGACCGCGATGAGGCTGGCCGCTCCGCCCGCGACACGGCGGGCGAGGTCGTCGAGGAAGGCTTCGTTGCCGCTTTCGCGGGCTTTGGCGACGGCGTCCGCGCCGGTCTCGGCCTCGATGCCGTGCGCGGCGGCCAGTTCGACGACGGCCGGTGACGCGACGAGGTCGCCGAAGCGATCTCCCTCGCGGGTCTTTTTCTTCGCCATGGCAACGGAAACCGGATCGGGAACACGCATCCAGTCGATCTCGCCGCCACCGCCGGTCGCGCCGCGCAACAGCCTGCGGCCGACCACCACCGCGCCGCCGACGCCGTCGCTGAGCCAGATCATCACGAAGTCGTCGAGCCCGACGGCCTGGCCGACCGTCATCTCCACGATCGCGACGAGGTTGACGTCGTTCTCGATGGTGACCTCGACGCCTAGCTCCGCGCTGAGCCTGCCCGGCACGTCGAACCCGAGCCAGCCGGGGATGTGCGGTGCCGAGGAGAGGAGACCGGTGCGCGGGTCGAAGGCGCCTTGCGCGCCGATGACGACGTGGCGGAGGTCGGTGGTGGCGAGCCCGGCTTCGGTGGCGACGTGGGTGAGCGCCGCGCCGAACGTGCCGACGACGTCCGCGCCCTCGTGGACCGGCAGCGGGACCTGGTACTCGGCGAGCACCGCGCCCGTGACGTCGGAGACGACGAAGTCGGCCGTCTGCGGGGTCAGGTCCACGGCCGCGACGTACGCGACGCCGCCGTTGACCTGCCAAAGCTGCGCCCTCGGGCCGCGACCGCCGCCGCGCACTCCGGCCTTGGTGACGATGTCGTCCTGTTCGAGGCGGGTGAGCAACTGCGCCGTCGCGGGTTTGGACAGGCCGATCGCGACTTCGAGCTCGGAGCGCGTCAGCGGGCCGTCCTTGAGGAGGACCTCGATGGCCGCGCGATCGTTGATCTCGCGCAGCATTCGCGGACTGCCGGCTCGCACTGGGGTTACTCCCGACTTCGTTAGGAAACTTTACAGACGGTTTCCGGGGACTGTAGTGAGCCGAGCCACAGCCGTCAACGGGGCCGGGAAACGGGGAGGTAACGCTTGCCGTGTTCCGCACAGTGGGTATACGGACCGGCGCGGAGGGTGGCCATCGCTCACGATCACCTGGGGGTTTCGCGTGGCCGTTTGGACGACACGCGTGCTTGGACGGACGACACGCGTGACTGGCCGGACGACTCGACGCCAGCCGCACGCCGTCCGTCCGATCACGCGAGTCGTCCGTCTGATCACGCGAGTCGTCCGTCCAAGCACGCGAGACCGCCGTCGGAGTTCTTGACTGGTCATTCTTGAATGACTATTCTCAAACCCATGGCCCGACCACGCCAGTTCGACGAGACGACAGCGATCGAAGCCGCGGCGGCGGTCTTCCGGCAGCGGGGATACAACGCGACTTCGGTCGATCACCTCGTCGAGGCGACGGGGGTCCACCGGGGAAGCCTGTACGGCGCGTTCGGGAGCAAGCACGGCTTGTTCGCCCGGGTGCTGGAACACGTCGCAGACGACCGGGACGACGCCGGGCGGCTCGACATCCTGTTGATCGCCCTGCTCGAACTCGCGCCCGAGGACGAACGGTTGCGGGCCCGGGTCCAGGCCGTCATCCAGGACCTCGGAACCACCCCGGACCAGCTGGGACGCCGGTTGCTGGCCCGCGCCGGATTGCCGGACATCGACAACGGAGGAACGACATGAGCAACAACCGCGTCACCATCACCGGCGACCGCCTGGTGGTCGAACCCGTGGGCATCGACAAGGTCTGGTCCTTCACCCGGCGGCTCGAAATCCCGCTCGCCCACGTACGCGGCGCGACACACGATCCGGGAATGCGCGACGAGCCGAAGGGGTGGCGCGGGCCGGGTCTCCGGATCCCCGGCAAGCTCTCCGGCACGTTTCACGCCGACGGCGACCGGCAGTTCTGGAACGTCTCCGGGTTCGACCGCACGGTCGTCATCACCCTCGACGAGGCCGAGGACTTCAACCGGCTCGTGCTCACGGTCGACGATCCCGCCGGGACCGTGACCGCCGTCAACAACGCGATCGCGGTCGCGTGAGTACATGAAGGCCCCCTTGAGGGACTCTGGGTCCCTCAAGGAGGCCTTCACGGAACGAGTCTGAAAAGTGGTAGCAAAGGTCCCTTGCTACCCGCCGGCCGTCAGACGCCGGCCCAGGCCGCCAGCATCACGCGCGCGATCGACGAGTTCCCCGGCAGCACCAGCTGCCGCGTACCGCCGGCGATCGGGGTCGGCACCGCACCCGCGTTCCGCAGCTGGCTGTTCGCGAAAGCGGACCGCACCTCGGTGCGTGAGACCCAGAACGCCTCTTCGATCTCGCCCTCGGCGGGCACCAGCGGAGCGGAGATGTCGGCCCTGGCGGTGAAGCCGAGCATGATCGACCGCGGGAACGGCCACGGCTGGCTGCCGAGGTAGCGCACGTCGCGCACCTCGATGCCGACCTCTTCGCGGATCTCCCGCTCGACACAGCCTTCGAGCGACTCCCCCGCCTCGACGAAACCGGCGAGGATCGAGTACCGGTCCGGCGGCCAGATCGGCTGCCGGGCCAGCAGGACGTGCTCGCCGTTGACCCCGGCGTCGTCGTGCACGAGGCAGATCACGGCCGGGTCGGTGCGCGGGTACTCCTCCCGGCCGCAGCCGGTGCACTTGCTCGCCCAGCCCAGCTGGACCAGCTCGGTCGGGCTCCCGCAGCGCGTGCAGAACTTCGCCTGCCGCCGCCAGGCCTGCAGCGCCTGCGCGGTGGTGAACAGCCCGGCCGACGTGTCGTCGAGCAGGTCGCCGTAGCCGCGCAGGTCGACCCAGATCTCGCCGTCGTGCCGGGCGACCTGTTCCACGACGCCCCAGCTGCCCGCCATTTCGACGGTCTCGGTCTCCCCGGCGGGGCGGCCGGGCAGCGACCAGTAGTCGGTGCCCTGCCACTCCCCCAGGAAGACCGCGTCGGCGGGTGGCTCGGTGCCGAAGTCCTGTGACTTACGGGTCGCGAGCGTGCCGGAACCCTCCACCACCGGGGTGCGCGCGTGCTCGTCGAGCAGCACGACGCGCGCGTTCGGCCAGCGCTCGGCCAACCTGTCCGGGTTGGTACGCAAGGACTCCTGACGGTCCGCCGTGGAGCGCGAAAGCGTCGGGAGCGCCCCTAACCCGAACGGCGTCTCCATCAGGCCGGCTCCCCGACGGTCACGTCGCCGAGCGCCGTCAGCTTCGGCGCGAGGACATCGGCGTCACCGACGACGACCCCGGTGAACCGCTTGGGCGCGAAGAACTCCAGCGCCGCGTTCGCGACGTCCTCGGCGGTGACCGCGGCGAGGCGCTCCGGATGCCCGGCGAGCCATTCGACGCCCAGTCCCGTCGCGGCGAGCGCGGACAGCTGCGCGGCAAGGCCGCCTTGCGACGACGCGGCCGTGACGAGCGAACCGATCGCGTACTGGCGCACCGACTCGACCTCTTCGGCGGTCGGCGGCACGAGACCGAGCCTGGCCAGCTCGTACCGCGTCTCCATGAGCGCGGCGGCGGTCGCGTCGGTCGCGGTGTCCGCGTCGACGTTCACCACCGCGGTCTTGTCGGTGAACTCGAATCCGGAGTGCGCGCTGTAGGTGTAACCCTTGTCCTCACGGATGTTCTCGACCAGCCGCGAGGAGAAGTATCCGCCGTAGACGAGGTTCGCCAGCTGCACCGCCGGGTACCGCGGGTCCGTGCGCGCCACGGTCTGCGCGGACAGCCGGATCTGCGACTGCACGGCACCGGCCCGCGGCACCAGCAGGACATTGCCCCCGGCGAGTTCGGGCAGCGCGGGCAGGCGGACGGCGGAACGGTCCGAAGCCCAGCCGCCGAACGCCTTCTCCAGGTCGCCGATGACGGTCTCGGGGTCGATGTCGCCGACGATCACCAGCACGGATCCCCGCGGCAGCACCGAAGCCCGGTGCAGCGCGCGAACCTGTTCCGGCGTCACGACGGCCACGTCTTCGGCCTGCGGGACCTCGCGTACCACGGGGTGGTCGCCGTAGCGGTGCTTCTGCAGCGCCTCACGGGCGATCGTCCTCGGCTGCGTGCGGGACACGGCGATCCGCTCGATGAGCCGCTCGCGTTCCCGCTCGACCTCGGCGTCCGCGTACGACGCGCCGGTGAGCGCGTCGGCGAGGACGTCGAGCATCGTCGGGAGTCCATCGGCGAGCGAGGTACCGGTGATGACCAGGCGTTCCGGGTCGACGCCGGACGCGAGGTCGCCGCCGATCAGCGCCAGGTCCGCGTCGATCTCGATGCGGTCGCGGCGGGCGGTGCCGGTCAGCAGGGTTTCGGCCAGCACTTCGGCGGTCGCGGGGTGCAGCTTGTCCTCACCCGCGAACGGGATCCAGACGCGCAGCTCGACCAGCGGCACGGTGGCCTTGCGGACGGCGAGCACCCGCAGCCCGTTGCTCAGCGTGGTGTCCACATGGGACAGATCCGCGGCGGCGCGCTGCGTCCCCAGCGACGGGACCGGACGCGGCCCGGCGGCCGTGCGGCCGATCTCCTCGGCGGTGCGGTGCGGTGCGCTCACTGCTCGGTACCTTCCTGTTCGGAACTGCCGGGACGGACCACGAGAACGGCGCGCGAATCCGGCCGCAGCGCCTTCGCCGCCGCCGAAACGGCTTCCGCGGTGACCGCCGACATCTTCTCGGCGAGCCGGTACACCAGCGACGCGTCGCCGTAGAGCAGCTCGAACGAGCCGAGCGCCAGCGTGCGGGACACCAGCTTGTCGTGCTCGGAGTGCAGGCTCGCGGCCCAGCGCGCGGTGACCTTCTTGAGTTCCTGGTCCTCCGGCGGCGTGGCGGCCAGCTTTTCCAGTTCCTCGTCCAGCGCGGCGAGGACCTGGTCGGTGCTCACCTCGTGCGGGTGGATCGCGGTGATGGTGAACGTGTCCGGGTCGCGGGCCTCGAACGGGCCGAACAGCCCGGCGCCTGCGCCGATGTCGACGACCAGCGGCTCACGGTGCACCAGCCGCTGCTGCAGCCGGGAGCCGTCGCCGTCGGTCAGCACGCCGGCGAGCACGAGGTTCGCCAGGTAACCGTCGAGGTCGTTGATCGGGTCCGGCATGCGGTAGCCGACGCCGACCGCGGGCAGCGGGGCGTGCGGGTCGACGTGCTCGCCGCGCACCTCGCCCTCGGGGGCGGGCTCGGCGAACGACGGACGCCGCGGCGCGGGCCGGTGCGGCACGTCGCCGAAGTGCTTCTCGATCAGCTCGCGGGCCTCCTCGACGGTGAAGTCACCGGCGACGGTCAGCACCGCGTTCGCGGGCGAGTAGTAGGTGTCGAAGAAGGCCGCGCAGTCGTCCAAGGTGGCCTGTTCGAGATCCTCGAAACCGCCGTAACCGTTGTGCGCGTTGGGGAACGTGGAGTACAGCACCGGCGGAAGCAGGATCCACGGGAACCCGCCGTACGGCCGGTTCAGCACGTTGAGGCGGATCTCCTCCTTGACCACGTCGATCTGGTTGGCCAGGTTCTCCTGCGTCAGCTTCGGCGCCCGCATCCTGTCCGCTTCGAGGAACAGGGCGCGCTCGAGAGCCGCGGCGGGGAGGACCTCGAAGTAGTCCGTGTAGTCCGGATGGGTGGAGCCGTTGAAGCTGCCACCACTCGACTGGACGTACCGGAAGTGCGCGAGCTTCTCCAGGCTCTCGCTCCCCTGGAACATCAAATGCTCGAAGAGGTGCGCGAAACCGGTGCGCCCTTCGGGCTCGGAACGGAAGCCCACGTCGTAGTGGACGCTGACACCCACCACCGGAGCGGTCGCGTCGGGCGCGAGCACCACGCGCAGACCGTTGTCGAGGGTGAATCGGACAAGCTCGGGATCGGCCATGCGCACCACCCTACGGGCTACTCAGGCCTCCAGGCGACGGCCCTGGCGGGTCGCGGCGAAGGTTCCCACTAGCGCGGCGGTGAAGTCGCTCACCCGCGCGATCGGGACCTCACCGTCGTCTTCCTTGCCGTACCAGTAGATCTTGGGCGGACCCTTCAGCTCGGCGAATCCGGCGACCCACCGTTCTTGTTCGCCGAGAGCGAGCGCGTACGGCAGCGCCCGGGAAAGAAGCACCTCGCGTTCGAGCTTCGGGACGTCCGTCGCCTTGGTCGCCAGCAGCGTGTCGCGGACGCCGAGCAGCCGCCGGTGCAGCACGACGCCGGCGCCGGTGCGCACCGGCAGCCACCGGGCGGCGACGGCGAGTACCGCGCCCGCGGCGATCACGATCAGCCCGAGCTGGGCGTAGCCGACGGTCAGGGCCAGCAGGACGGTGAGGAACAGACCGTAGAGGCAGATCCGCAGGCCGGCGCGAGGCAGCCTGCGCGGCAGCCGCGAGTACCAGCGGCGCTCGAAGACGCTGTCGTCCAGCGCGTCCCGCACCGAGTCGACGCCGATCCGCGCGGCCTGGATCTCCGGCAGCGACACCGACTCGCTTTCGCCGGGCAGGAGGAGGTCGAACACGGCGCGTTCGTAAGCGGTCAGCTGCTCGTCCGGCGGATTGCGGCGGACGAGCCGCCAGGTGGTCAGCTCGCCGGGCTCCTCGCTCACCCAGAGGTAGTTCCGGACCGCGAGGTCGACGACCGTCGCGGCCAGGTCGACGGCGTCGGCGCGGCCCGAGAGGACGGTCCCGACCTGTCCGGGTAGCACGCCGTCGGGTGACGAGAACGCCTTTCCGGTGAGCAACTGGACCGGGAGCGCGTCGCCCGGGTGCCTGTCCCGCCTCCGCAGCAGCGCCAGGCCGACGGCGGCAGCGACCAGCGCGAGCGCGAAGCCGCCCCATGCCCAGCCGACCGGGGCGGTGAGCACGAACGCCCCGGCGAAGGTCTTCGACGGCTCCAGGCGCGCGTTCGCCGGGACGGTGCCGCCGGGCAGTTCGACGGAGATCTCCATCCGCTGCCCGGGCGCGAGGTTCTGCTGGCTGAACCGGGTCAGCCCGGAATGCGCGATCTGGGCGGTCGCGCAGTGCGCGCGCGAACCTTCGGGCCCGGCGTAACAGGAGACGGCGTTCGGGATGGCCGGCGCGGCGAAGCTCGCCCGCACGAGTTCGAGCCGGGCGTCCCAGCCTCCCGCGAGCTGCCAGCTCACCCGGGTCAGGCCGTCGGCTTCGGCGACCGCACCGTCCACTGTGTACCGGACGATCGAGGTCCCGCCCTTGAGTTTGACGGTGAACTCTTCGTCGGTCAGCTCGGCGTTGCCCGCCCCTTCGATGACGACGTCCCGGACGCCGATGATCCGGTCGCGGTCGCGCGGGGCGGCCGTGCGGAGCGGGATCCGGCGGGTCATCGTCGCCTCGCTCGGCACGGACACCGCCTCGACGACCGTGAGCGCGCCGTCGCGTTCCACCTTGAGCGAGATCTCCGCGCTGTTCGGCAACGCGGGCAGCTGCGGTTCGCTCTGCGCTCCCGCCGGTGCCGCACCCAGGACCAGCAGGGCGAGCGCCAACCCCACGCATTTAGTCCTCTGAATGCGGTACTTGCGAGCGTTCACGTCAGGCGGGGACCGGTTCCGGGCGAAGCGAGCGCAGGTGTCCGGATTCGGCGAGCAGACCGTCCAAAGCGGACAGGAACGACGGCAGATGCGCGGCGAACCGGCGCAGATCCCGATCGCCCTCGAGCCCGCCGAACCAGTACAGCCCGGCCGAACCGTCCGCCGACGGGTCGAGCCCCTCGAACGTCCGGAGCCAGTGTTCGGTGTCGCCGAGCACGATGGCGTATGGCAGCGACCGGGAGAACACCATTTCCCGGTCCCCCAACGGAATGTCGGCGACCTTGACGGTGTGCAGGTATTCGAGCAGCCCGCGAACTTGGCCGACCAGGCGCCTGCCGCGCGTGGTCCTCGGCGGCACCCACGAAGCGCCCAGCAGCGTCGCGATCCCGGCGAGCGCGACCGCGACGCCGAGCAGCGCGTGACCGGCCGTGAAGGTCAGGACGACCGTGGCCACGAGACCGAGCGCGATCAGGCCGATACCCGCCCACGTGAGTTTGCCCTTGCCCTTGTCCGGGCGCCGGGAGAACCAGCCCTTGCGCACGACGTCGGCGTACATCGCCTCGCCCGCGACACGGGGATCGACGGTGCCGCGGCCGCGGAGTTCCGACAGCAGCACGGAATCGGTGCCCTCGGGAAGGAGCGCGGTGTAGATCTCGCGCTCGAAGGCGGCGAGGTGCTCGTCCGGCGCGTTGCGGCGCGCGATCTGCCAATCGACCGTGCCGGCACTGCGGACTTCGGCGATCCACAGGTAGTTGCGGACCGCGAGGTCGACGACCGTTCCGCTGACGTCCACGACGTCGACCGTCTCGTCGACGACCGTCCCGACCTGTCCGGGCAGGACACCGTCGGGCGACGCGAAGGAGACGCGATCGCCGTCCCGCATGAGGACGTCGACCGGGCCGGTGCCCGCGGCGAGCGCGCCCCGGTCACGACGGCGCAGCAGCCAGACGGCGAGCGCGCCGAGGATCAGGAACAGGGCCAGCGCCCCGAATCCGAGGCCGGCGAGGGTGGTGAGGGCGAAGGCGCCGCCGACCGAGGCGATCTGCTCGAACCGCGCGTTCGCGGGCACCGTGCCGGCCGGGAGCTGGACGGCGAGGTCGACCCGTTCGCCCGGCGCGAGCTTGTCCTGCTCGATGCGGACGACGCCGCTGTGGTCGGTCTCCGCGAGCGAACACTGCCGGTCCGAGCCGAGCGGCCCGGCGAAACAGTCCACTGTGGGCGTTTCGCGCGTCGGCGCGCTGAACGAAGCGGACACCCGGGACAGCTCGCCGTCCCAGCCGCTCGCGACCTGCCAGCGCACCTGCTCCGCGCCGTTGACGTCCGCGACCGCACCGTCCACTTTGTACTTGAGGGTGGAGGTCCCGCCATCGAAGGTGGCGACCAGCTGTTCGCCGTTCGGCTCGGCCTTGCCAGCGCCCTCGACCGAGATGTCACGGATCCCGTAGACGCGGTCCTGTTCTTCACCAGCGGGAACCTTCAACGGGATCCGGCGCACGAGATGCTGTCCACCTGGGACGGTCACCTGCTCGGTGATCGACAGCGAACCGTCGCGTTCCACCTTCACCGCGACGTTCGCGGACGCCCCGCTCGGCGGCTGGAGCAGCCCGAGCTGACCGCGTGCGCCGAGCGGTGGCGGCTTCGGCAGCTGTGGCGCGTTGCTCAGCGAAGGGCCCGCTCCGGGCGCCTCCGGAACGTTCGTATCCGACGGCGGGGCCATCAAGGCCGAGCTCGCCGCGACGGCCACGACCGCCGTCCCCCATTTCGTCAACACAGCCACACACTCTAGGGCAGCCGATCTATGCTGACCGCCGAAACGCCGAATCCCGCCACCTGGGCGAACGGCGTTGCCGAACCGCATGGGGGATCCACTCGATGAACCAGCAGCCGCCCGGCCCGCCTGATCCGCGGCGCCGGCCGACTCCGCCACCGCCACGGCAGCCACCCCGGCCGCCGCAGGGCGGCCGACCGCTCCCGCCGCCGGGCGGTCGTCCGCTTCCGCCGCCGGGAGCGCGTCCGCTTCCGCCGCGCGGGGGCCCGCCGATGCCGCCGCCGAACCGGCCGGGCCCCGTCCCGCCCGGTCGCCCGCCGATTTCCCGGCCGACGCCGGTTCCGCCGCCGTTCCGGCCGGGTCCGCCGAGCGGTGGCATGCCGCTGCCCCCACCGGGCGCGGCACCGCTGCCGCCGCCGCGGATCGGCGCGCCGGTCCCGTTCCGGCCCGGTGCCGTCGGCCCGCCGCAGCTTCCGTACGGTCCGCGTTTCGCGCAGCCCGCTTTCGCGCCCTACGGGGGATATCAGGCCAAGAAGTCGAACGGCGGGGTGATCGCGGCGGTCGCGATCGTGGCCGTGATGGCGGTCATGGGCGGGCTGCTCATGGTGATCACCATCGCGAACGGCAAGTCGAAACACGTCGCGGACGTCGGCTACTCCAGCTATCCGACAACGTCCACTTCGGACGATACGACGACCACGTCCAGTGACACGTCGACGACGACCACCGGTTCGCGTGATTCGACCGGCACACGCGAGACGTCGACCGGCTCGACCCGGGAGACCTCCGCCAGCCGCGCCCCGTCCGGCCCGCAACCGCACCACAAGCTGGCGGACAACCCGCTGTGGCTCGATTCCCAGGTCGGTCTGCCGAACCAGCCGTGCAACCTCTCGCGCTGGGCGAACAACCCGGACGCGGCGGCGGCGTTCTTCGAAAGCGCGCGGCCCTGCCTGGACAGCGTCTGGCAGCAGGTCATGAACTACACGAAACTGCCGTTCCGCGTCCCGACCGTGAAGTACCCCTCCGGCAAGAACTGGTCGAGCCCGTGCGGTGACGCCAGCGGCGGCTCGGTGGCGGCGTTCTACTGCTCGCAGAACGAGACGCTGTACATGCCGTACGAAGGCCTTCAGGTCTCTCAGTACGGCAACCGGCCCGGGGTCTACCTGGCGGTCTTCGCCCACGAATACGCGCATCACATCCAGGCGCTTTCGGGGATCTCGGAGGCCTATTGGGACGCGCGGTACGAAGCGGGCACCGACTCGGCGGCGGGTCTGGAGATGTCACGGCGCAACGAGCTTTCGGCGCAGTGTCTTTCCGGGACGTTCCTGGGTTCGACGGTGGGGCGCGGCGGCTCGGTCGATCAGGCGATGTACCGCGACGCCTGGCAGACCCAGGACCGCGGCGACCACAACGGCGGCCCGCGCGACCACGGCTCCGACGCGCACGCCGTCTCGTGGTGGCAGCACGGCGCGCAGAAGAACCGGATGTTCCAGTGCAACACGTGGGCGGCGAAGTCGGCCGACGTCTCCTGATCGCGACTGTCCGTGAAGGCCTCCTTGAGGGACTCTGGGTCCCTCAAGGAGGCCTTCACGGACTTGGGTCAGCCTGGCGGCGCGAAGGGGTTTTCTGGGGCCGGTTCCGAGGGAGCCTGCGGTGGGGTGACCGGCGCGGGGGCGGCCACCTGAGATGGGGCGACCGGCGCCGACGGCTGCGGATAGACCTGAACCGGCGCGGCGGGCACCGGCTGCCCGTACTGGACCGCCGGCTGCAGTTTCGCCTGGTCCCGCCGCCGCCGCTCGGCCAGCACCGCCGACAGATACGCCCAGGACGGCACCCCCGGCGGCACCGGCGCCCCGATCGCCGCCGCGACCTGCTGCGCCAGTCCGTACCCGAGCGCTTCGGCCGCTTCGGGGCGAAGCTCGCTCGTGCGGCCCAGGTACTGGCGGACGGCCAGCGCGAGATCGTTCGGCAGCCGGGTCAGGTCCAGCTGCGATGCCCAGTACGCCAGCTGCGGCGGCATCCCGACGTACGGCGTCCGCGCCGCGGGCATGCGTTCCCGGATCACCAGCGTGCCCGCCAGGTAGTCGCCGACGCGGCGGCCGTTGGGCGAAAGCAGCGACGTGACCACCGCCACGACGCCGAGCATGCCCAGCGCCCAGAAGTCGATGAAGAACCCGGCGAGCCCGCGGACCAGCGCGTGCCGGAACCGCACCGGGCCGCCGTCGGTGCGGACCACCCGCAGGCCGAGCGCCATCTTCCCGAGCGTGCGGCCGCGGCTCAGCGTCTCGAAGATCACCGGGTAGCCGACCATGATCAGCACGAGGGTCACCAGGAACAGGGTCAGCGCCAGCGCCTCGTCACCGAACACGGCGACCTGGCTCAACACCAGCATCGCGATGACCAGGACGATCAGCTGGAGGGCGACGTCGACCATCATGGCGAGCCCGCGGCTGGCCAGTTTCGCCGCGCGCACGTCCAGGACGACGGCCTCGCCGGTGACGAGTTCGGACTCTTGTTCCACCTGGCAAGCGTAGTGACGAATAGGCTGGGCGACCAAGGACGATCGCCGGGAGGGCTCCGAGTTGGACGTGGACGTGTTCGTCGCCGCGCACCAGGCCGAATGGAATCGGCTGCGTGACCTCGTCGGCCGCGCCGGGAAGCTGTCCGGCCCGGACGCCGACGAGCTGGTGACGTTGTACCAGCGCGTCGCGACGCATCTTTCGATCATCCGCTCCGTCGCACCCGATCCGGTGCTCGTCGCACAGCTGTCCGGCCTGGTCGCGAAGGCGCGCTCGGCCGTCACCGGTTCGCACAGCCCCGCCTGGCGCGAGGTCGGCCTCTTCTTCACCCATCGGTTCCCGGCGGCGCTGTATCTGAGCCGTCGCTGGTGGCTGGCGTCGGCGGCGGCGTCGATCGCGGTGATGGCGATCGCGGCGGTGTGGATCGCCGGAGACCCGCAGGTGCTCGCGTCGCTGGCCTCGCCGGAGGAGTTCAAGGACCTGACCGCGCCGGGCGGGAAGTACGAGACGTACTACTCGTCCGACCCCGCGGGTTCGTTCGCCGCGCGTGTCTGGACCAACAACGCGTGGGTGGCCGCGACCTGTCTGTTCCTCGGCGTGGTGCTGGGCGTCCCGGTGATCTACGCGCTCTGGGCGAACTCGCTGAACCTCGCGATCGGCGCGGCGCTGATGTCGTCGGCCGGGCGGCTCGACGTCTTCTTCGGGCTGATCCTGCCCCACGGCATGCTGGAGCTGACCGCGGTGTTCGTCGCGGCCGGGACTGGGCTGAAGCTCGGCTGGACGGTCATCGACCCGGGACGCCGTTCCCGGACCGCGGCGCTCGGCGAGCAAGGGCGCTCGGTCGTGGTGATGGCGCTGGGGCTGACCGTCGTGCTGCTGATCTCCGGCGTGATCGAGGGTTTCGTGACGCCGTCGGGCTTGCCGACCTGGGCGAGGATAGGAATCGGAGTAATCGCCGAGGTCGCGTTCTTACTTTACGTGTTCGTCGTCGGGCGTCGCGCCGCGAAAGCGGGCGAAGTGGGTGATGTCGACTGGCGATACGCTGGAGATTCTCGACCGGAAGCGGGCTGACCTGGTTAGCTCCTTTCATGGGGAGAAAACGGTTACGCGCTCTCGCGATCGTCGTCCTGTCCGTCCTCGCCTCGACGCTCCTCGTCGGCGCGTCCCAGGCCAGGACCGTGTCCGCTCCGTCCGGCAAGCAGAACTGGGTGGTGAGCGTCGGCGGATTCCGGACCGACGCCGACCGCAACTACGTCCGCCTCGGCTATCTCGTGTTCAACCCGGCCGACAACACCGTCGCGCACAACTTCTGGACCTGGAGCCAGGCGGGCTTCCCCGTCCCGGTCGACAGCGGCGACGTCTACTACTGCGGAGACTGGGCGCCGGGCACCAATCCCCGCAACAACTGCCCGATCAAGACCGCGCCCGGCTTCACCGGCGCCCCGAACGGGCACTTCACCGGCACCTACGCCGAGAACTCCGGACAGGTGGCGATCACCTGGACCAGCAGCACCGTCGACGGCACCACCACCCCCGTGAACCTCACGGAGACGTGGGCCGTCTCGGAGACGAGGCCGGGTCTGGGCCGTCTGCAACTGGTGAGCGACAACTACTCGATCACCAGCGGCATCGCCTACGGCAGCAACGCCTCCCTCGCGCAGACCAGCAAGGCCCCGATGAGCTCGGTCCGCGCGACCCAGCGGTCGTACCTGCTCGAAGGGCAGGGCGTGAACCGCCGCGCGATCACGAACTGGACCCGGGGAAGCAGCGGTGCCCTCGGCGTCGGCCCAGGGTGGAACAAATGCGACGACGGCTCCTGTCTCGGGTACGTGCAGTACGACTCCGGATGCGACCCGTCCTCCTGCTGCCCCGCCGGCCCCGGATACGAGGCCTGCGCGAAGAAGATCATCGACACCGGCGACCGGCGGTTCTACTACCTGAGCGACGCTTTCGGCGGACGGCGCAACAGCTACGAGTTCTGGTGCGAATGCCTGTCCTACAACGGTTGCTATCTCGGCAACAGTCACGTCCGCCCGCTGCTGCAGGTGATCGACGACGCGGGCGTGTTCCAGGGCTGGGTCGGCGCCGAGGTCAGCCCGGACCGGAGCGGTTCGCGGGATCCGTCGGGCGAGTACTACTCGAGTTTCGCGCTGGTGGCCTAGTTCCGCCGCCGCCGCCGTGGGTGGGGTTGGACCAAAAACACCACGC
>Ga0307518_10000419_pt1 | contig 32616 bp, 41 predicted proteins | sample 25_EM_MG_FD_203889 | JGI IMG/M metagenome (GOLD analysis project Ga0307518, IMG submission 203889) | Populus trichocarpa ectomycorrhiza microbial communities from riparian zone in the Pacific Northwest, United States - 25_EM | ecosystem: Host-associated > Plants > Roots > Unclassified | place... | reverse complement strand
TATATACAACTATTTATCTCCGAGGTTTCCTTCAGCCCTTAGTCAAGGATTTGAACTTTGATGGCTCCCTGTGCGGGGTCCGCAGCAAGATGAAAGGCTTCGACTGCATCGTCGAGCTTGAAACGATGGGTAACGAGGGGTTTCACGTTAATAAGGCCACCAGCAATGAGCCTAATTGCCTTGGGGTACTGCCGAAAAGCATTCAGATATCGCCGGTATCGCCGCCCAACATGAGCTCACCTGATTGGCGTAGCGGTACTGGAAGCTGACGTCGATCTCATTCGCGCTGAGATGCATGAAAGGGAACTGTAGATCCTACTTGAGTACTAGAGGCTTCGCTAACTATTCATCTTACCGCTTGTTCGTCCTTTCCAACACCGATGATAAACACTTTACCACCAAATTGCATGGACTGTAAATAATTCGCTCAACGTCACCTGGACAGGCACTACCCATGTGTACTGACATAGATAGCCGTGTGGATGCTGCTCTCCACACCAGTGCACTCCAGCGCAATCTTTAGTGGGCCTTCAGCGGTAGACTTGATCTTCTCAGCAGACTCCTGTGGGGTTGACCCACGTTCGATAAGGATGGTGCGCACACCGGGCACCAACCTTTTCGCAAAATCGAGGCGGCTTTGGACAAGATCGGTTATGACGATGGGTTCTGCGCCCGCTGCACGTGCAGAGAGGAGGGTGACCAATCCAATGGGTCCTGCACCACTGCAAGTACATATGTCCTTAAGAGCAGTGCAGGTAAGGAAACGCATTGCGTACCAGATGAGAGTGGAATCTCCGAGGCGCAGGCCACAGCGCGCAATACCTGCCAGGGCTACAGCGAGCGGCTCACAAAGGGCACCTTCCTCGAATGACATCGAGTCTGGAAGACGATGCAGCCACTCCGCAGGATGCAAATGCCATCTAGTCAGAGTCCCTGCAGTACAGACCATTTATCTCGCTATATACGATATAGTAGTGATTAATATGCATACCATGGAAGGGGGGAGTGGAAAAGAACACGATGTCTGGGCCTGTTCTTGGGGGTCATGCTTGCCAGTTTCCCTGCAAGGGTTTGGCCACGCACAAGCATTATATCTGCCAATCCGACAGTAGTCACAGGTTGGCTTCGAACAGGGAACCCCTGCTTCGATGGCAACGCGGTCACCTAAGAGGAGTTTCTTAAGGTGCACCTGCTACCACAAGTGACACTATCCTCACCTATTTTCCACGCAGTTACTCCCTCACCTACCTCGACAACCTCTCCGGCCGATTCATGGCCAGATCCACACTGTCCTCACACTCAAGAACTGTCATCCCACAGGGATGGATAGGACTCACTTCGTCCGTGACGACCATGGAGTCTCCAACACGCCCGTGCTTCCAGAAATGCACGTCGCTCCTGGATTTCCAATGGAATTGGTCATAGGAATGGGAGCAGAGACACAGACACAAACCCACAGATACCGGTTGCACGAACATGCAGCAAGACTTGGCCAGGACCAGGCTTTGGTCGTGGTTTCTCGACAAGGTGGATCTCATGATTGGGATTGTAGAATGCAGCGATATTCGCTTCGCCAGATGGCTTCTCGTTTGGACCCAAGATCCGGAAAATGGGATTATCGAGGACTTTGCGGGGACTGTAGATATCAGCGAAACCGCCGTCTGGCATGATGAACAGATGAGGGTATCGTTAGAGGTGTTCTGATAGCTATTAATTATAATCAATCGCACTTGCCCCAAGTGGGACAACGCGTGTCGACAACCCACTGTCGCGCGCACACATTGTAAAGCTATCCAATTTCCCGTGATCTATGCGTACAGCGGTGTCCCGAAGGTCAAAGATTACAAGTCTTGCCAGTGTCTATAGTATTGAACTGGGTATCAGTCTACGAAAGCAACAATTCCTGCAAATGACAAAAGTGAGTCGGTCACCATCAGGTGAACCGCTTGAAAGTGAATCTGGCATGAACATGAGAGGCTGGTACAGATTACATCAACCTCGTCCACGCACCCTAAAAATGCAAGATCTTTGTCTGAGCCAACTTTTTCAACAGATTCCAGTTGTTCAGGTAGGTTGTTAAGCTCGTCCGTGGGGAAGTATGTGGTGTCCGTGATGGATGACAGCGCGGGCACAAACGGAGGCGCGATGTAGCGCAAGTTGTCCCAGTCAGCGCCATAAAAGAAAGGGTGGTTCTTGATCTCGTTCACCCCAAGTCGTTGGGGAGCCCATGTCATCATGCTTCTCTCGTCAGTCATACGGCCATCCGTAGATCAGGGGGATCTACCTTCGTATCAGATGTTCAGCTTCATGGCTGAGATGTACTTCCTCAGGGAAATACAAATAGGTCGGCCACTCGATAATCTTCTTGTATGTATCGCTCGGGTTTTCTGAACAGAACGGCGCGTAACCGACCAAGCATTCAAACATAATTGCACCCAAGGACCACCAGTCACATTCCTTCCCGTATCCTTTCAGCATGAACACTTCCGGAGCGATATAATCGGGAGTGCCTTGAACGGAAAACGGATGTGAGAATACGACTATAACATTAGTTATGTTGACATACCAACTGTAGAATAAGCCTTGATGTGGCAAGAGTTAGATGAAGCTCAAAAGAGGCACATAGGGGGACATACCAATTTTCGGCGATTGGCTTTCCACGTTGCAATCTGTTCTCGACTCATTGTGAGGTGAATGGCATTGACTTGCACACTATTGCGCGCCGAATCCTTCTGCTTATCCTGTTCTAAGAGTCGTTTATAAAAATCTCCATCAGTGTTCTTGTGGAGGCCAGTCGAAAGACCAAAGTCAGACAGTTTCAAGTGTCCATTCTTGTCAATCAAGATGTTGTCGGGTTTGATGTCACTGGATCGGCATCAATAATAAGGCAATGCTATAGTCCAGGGGGACGAACCGGTGGATGTAACCGAGGTCATGGACAGCTTGAATGGCAAGTATACACTCCGCCATGTAAAATCGCGTGACATCCTCCGAGAAAACGTCATACTTCATCAACATAGTCATAAGGTCACCGCCGGGAAGGAACTCCATGATGAGGTACAGGTAGAGAGGATCTTGGAACGAGTAGAAAAGCTGCACAACCCATGGAGATGTCGACTCGGCCAGGAGGTCCCGCTCGGCGCGTATATGGGCAAGCTACGAATTGCAAAGTCAATATCACCATAGCCAATCCAAGGGAGAAATGCGCACCTGATCTCGCTTCAACATCTCCGCTTTCTGAAGTGTTTTCATGGCGTATACTTTGCCTGTGTCCACCTTCTGCACCAGTCGAACCTGTCGAGAGTATCAGCAGAAGGAAACTGGTACACAGTGCTCATGCCACCTCTCCGAAAGCGCCCTTGCCGATAACCTTCACTGTACGGAAATCTGATAGGCGAATCTTCGTCCGTCGAAGACGTAGATACTGTGATTCCAACCTTCTATACTTGCGAATTTCGCGTTCCTTGGCTTCGTTGGGGATCACGCCTTGATTGATCTTCTGTTCCAACTCAACACGCCTGCATCGGATGTTCTCGTGAGCAATGGGGCGCGCAAGTAGGAGGAGCAACCACATCGTACCGCGCGTTCCTCTCGATTGCCGCATCGACTGCTAGTTTGTAGTATGACTCTAGTTTTAGTTTGGCAGCGGTTGCGCGTGATACAGCATCAGACGAGAACTCTTCCGTACTTCGTTCAAAGTAGACATAGTCCTCTCCTCTGGACTTGGTACTCGGTGCCGGGGAAACTGAACGCTCCTGGACTGGAGCTGTCGTCAGCGCACCATTACCAGATGTCTCGAAGGAGGGTCGTTGGCTCATCGTTGAAGATAAGGGTCGTGGAAGAAAGGTGAAAGGTGTTACTCTGGATGAAAAAAGTTCGAGAGATGAAGGTTGAAATGGAAAGGTTTTCGAACGTAAAACATCTCGAGCCCGCCAAAGAGGGCCGAGGCCCGAACTATTGGGACCATGGCACTAGCCTAAATCTCTCGAATGCATTCCAGCCTCAGATCATCGATGAACATCTCGTTCGCCGACTCTAGTCTGCCGAAGGCCCGTTTTAACTTGAAAAGCCCCTGCAAGGATCCAACAAAATATACATCGGCCTGCATCGTGCAGAACCGGTGCACACGTCATCATATAAGTACTGCACCTTGATTACACCTGGCACGTATCGGACATTTTTCACACTGTCAGGTTTTCCTCGTTGATCAATTGTAGCATGGGTGTTGGGATCAGGTCTTGCTGTCCGGTGATCGGTCTATCGCCTGGTTTTAAGTTTTGTGTAGGAAAGAAAACGTGCGCTACAATCCGGTTTGAAGTCGTTGGATCACATACGGGATGAACCAAAAGCAAACGGAAAGGTATGTATCACCTGAGAAACGTGATCGCAACATTCAATATTTATTGACCAAATGAGTTGCAGTTGGAGGTTTGGACTCTCTACCGAGATGGTTTTATATAGAAAGGATGTCGTTTAGTTGGATCGCAACCTATCGCCTGTTGCCAAACTGACAAGCAAACACGACCTAATCTCCCGAGGGCAGACCAAGGACTCGATGGAAGACAAACATTCTTTCTCGCGACAGATTCTCGCGGCTCCGACGTGATGCGGGTTGCCAATGCAACTATAGATGATGACGACGACCCAGACAGCGGCGCGGTAACAGCTACATGGAGACGTATGCGGCGTTTAATTTTGCTCCGTACTGTAACACTAATTGCTACTTTAAAGCAGGAAATAAGGATGCACTACTTATATTCAATTTACTGTAAGTACGGTCAAGCAAACTTGGGTTTTGCTGATTTTCAATCGAGAATTTCGTTCCCTCTTTACCTCCCCTTCAGTCATTTTTTGATTTGTGCATACGCAGATGCTGATTAAGGTTGTCTTGTCGACTGAACTCCCGTTCACAGTCTGGGAATGTGCAGCGCCATGCTATAGGGGAGAAAACAAAAATCTTTTAGTTCAAGTTACTATCCACGGAACCAAATAACGCACGTCTGTCATCCGTATGAATGGATCTTATATGTCTCTTCAAATGCTCCCCACGCTTGAACTGCCCCCCACAATGTCCACAGATGTGCCTCCGATCCATACCGCCGCTCTGCATATCTGAAGGTCCACGCGTAGGAACCTTCCTGCCGCGTGATTTCTTCATCATGTAAGGAACATGGATTTTTGTCATCTCGTGGGTTTGTTCCAACTTCAGCGGGTCCACAGATGGTGCGAGGCTTGGCACGGGTTCACGGTAGTGTTCAGCCACAGGGGAAGTGAAGTCGGCATTCATAGATGGACCATGATCAATAGAAGAGTCCATACAGGCGGGTGAAGTGGATGATATTGCTGCAAAAGAGAAATCCATTGATATGTCCAGGAGGTTGGGGAAACCATTGTCCAAGTCATCCACCCCGAAGTGACCAGGGTGACCTGCATAGAGAAATAGGTTTGGGTCCCAGGACTCGGTCATGGTTAACACGAGAACGAAGGTAAGGAGTTCCTCAAGTGCTTGCCAGATTGATTCAAAACCAACTCTCATTGGTCAACCCATAGGAGTCCAGTTGGGATTACCCCTCTCCGGCTATTGAACAGGCATTGAACAATGGATCCGGGGTTGAAAGAGTCACTCAGGATATTTGCGATCTACAATATTTGAGCAGATATAGAAGTCATCGAATAAGCGAGGAAGGGTGGTCAGCCAATGAGATTCAATTTCCGAGACACTCTTCTCCTCCGGCGTTGCATGTTCGTCAACTTCATCGCCGAAGCATGACACTGCAGAAGACGTAAAAGGCCATCCGTACTCTAGGAGATATGAAAAAGTGCATGCCAGACGTCTCCTTCGTTCAGCCATGAACGCAGTTCCGCCGGATCTATGGTTTCCAAATTGCTACTTATGCTCCGTGCTCACAGGAAAAGCTACATAATTCACATGCCCTCTGTGACATTTGCGATCATCATGTGATGGGCTGAGACCACAACATTTCACTCGATCATGGCTCAGAGCGGAGATCATGTACAGTGTGGCAAGGTAAGTAATAACTCCTATATCATTCGCGCTGAAACGAAAGTCCAAACCCTCAAGACCAAAAATAGCCAGGTAGTTATACCCAACGAAGTCGCTGGCAAGTTGTCCCTCTTCTCGGCTGAAAACAGGCACTGTTATAGTATGCTATTGTATGGTACCCGCTACTTGCGTCAGGTGTACTATCCGGTATACCCTGAGCATGGGGACAGATGTTTGCACTCGTCCAGCGCTGCGGCAGGTGTAGGATGAAGGGCATGCTTCTGGTGGACCGGTTGCGACACGGAGGAGTGACCCGATGACGAGCCAGTCACTGGTCCGTCTGGTCGGAGTGATGTGGTGCCAAAGTGGGACGGGCAGCTCGACCGCGCAGTGTCGGTAGAACGGATTGGGGACGCATATTACATCGAGACGTATTTCGTGGCTGACTGCGATGCGGCGCGCCATGGCGTGTCCGCAGTGCTGTTCCGCGAACTGCGCAGCATATTCTGAGAATGATGGAGGAGTCCATTGATCGTACTGATGCCATGGCATCGGGTTGTTTCTTTCCTGATAGGTTTGATTCCGCTTTGTGGGACACATTTTAACCCAACCTCGTGAAAGATTCAGAGTTGAAAGACTGCATCATGGTTTGCAGAGGTTGCTGAATTGAATCACTCGATTTCCTCATTCCTACTTTCTCTACTTGTACATCCTTTTCGTTCTTCACGACCACCCAGTTCGCTTCCGGGTCTCCCTTCGACGTCTTCCACACGCCCCCCAAGCATTCTTTATTGTCTATCCGGGTATGTATACGTCTCCCAATGGCAAGGCACATTAATGGAGGGCCCATGACTCAGCGAGCTCCAGCTAGATGAAACGACGAGCACCATACGAGAGTATACGAACTCACGGAACGGGGATAACGGTGACGCCGCGGATTTAGTTCGGAGATAGTTCAATGTGATCGTGGCGGTATGTAAGCAAATTGGTTACTATGGATCTGTCCAACTTGGCGAGAGGGGGTGGGGAAGGTTGGTCTGGTATGGAGTATTAGTTATTCTAAGGTCTGTTTAGGAGTCTTAAGTGGGACCTTCGGGGACCGCCATCACAACCTGAGTCATGGATTCGGATCCGGCGTTAATGCCAACTGCCAATCCAGCCCCCCCGCCGAAATTTAGTAAATGGTCCTGATTTGACAATCTGTTTTGCCCGTAGGCGCAATCGTCGAATTCATTTTGTTGCCGCAACGAGGGCTCTCGATTTTTTTTTACCTGGGAAGATGGGTAACTCAAGATCACATATCACCAGATGAGTCCGAGGACACCAAGAAAGATGCCTTCATGCCTAAAAAAGCATAAAGATCACACTGATTAATGGTTATGACTCTGGCGCACAGTGTTTATCTATAGAGCTACAGGTTTCACATGTCGATCAATGATTTGATTGAGGCTTCCTGCGTTATGCAAGCTTCGAGAGAGAAAAAGGCGGACTTGGGCGTCTTTGGAAGATCTCGCGGCACGCAGAAGCTGTTAAAGGGAACAAGAAGCCTTGACCGAATTTGTGCTGTCAAATCCTGTCGATAAAAAAAAGAAAGGGGGAGGCCTATTTTCGACTTTCGCTGCCCTCGGTGGGTCCGCATATGCACCTACTATTATCAGACGCGCATTTTGATGTAGGCTAGTCAGCAACTCACCGCAGTGGCTCGAGGACCAAATAATTGCCCAATCTAGGTTCCAGACAGTCGATATATGGCCCGCATTTAGCACTAGGTCTCATGAGCATGAACTGAATTTGATATAGTCAAAAACGTAAACAAGACCGAGCAAAGCAAGGCGTTACTTGCCAATCTTCCTCTACTGTCTTCAGAGTAGCAGTCTAATTACCCTAGTCACCCCATCTTAACTGTCTGGAACGCAACGCATCGTCAAGGTTCTGAACACACTGTGCGATTCTTTCGCACCCCGTTCGTTCCTGAAGTGAAGTCCTAGATCACATACATTCTTGAATATGCTATTTCCGCATCCGTGCAAAGGAGTGGGGTTTTCTGCATCGGATCGCGCGGGGACTGGGATGTTGGCGTTGAAAAGAACATATCTTCGAGATCCCGACAGTGCACACCTCACCTCGGAGGGCATCTAGACTCCGGAGCTTTTCTTGAGATCCCGTGCCAAGTATTTGACGGCCACTCGGTTGATTGCTTTCTAGCATCCAGGCAGGTGAGAAATAGGGCATAATTAGACCGTGAATGAGGACCATACATTGTAGACAGGACCACTCAACAACGTGCCACCTGAGCATGTGGTCGAGCGCTGCTGTTACTACTCTGACAGAATGCTCTTCGAGTGGAAATCTGGTGGCAAGGAAAGGGAAACCAGTTGGAAACCAGCTGAATAGGGTCCATAACACGTAAGATGGATGGCCATGTGATTGAAGGAAAGCGGCAGTCTTATCGGTTGGGAACTTTCATGCAGCCCAATTCCTGCTAGATCAACGTTATCGATCATGGTCCCCGATTCAAATTGAAACGACTTTACCGAAGGTGTACATCCCTTTGAAAGACCGACTATCTTCCTTGTCGTTGGGTTTGCCTGAGGCAGACTAGTCTGACCAACTCTGAAGGTCACCAGCCCTGTCCCGAATGCGCCTAGACTCTAGATTTGGTTCATTGTCTGCCTCGATGGGTTTATCCTGTTCACTAAGTACAATCATTGAAGCTGTGATCCTAGTACCAAGAGTTGGTATCGATAGGCAGATAGTATCAACTGACCAAAAGTAGTGGACGAGTTACCTTCGTTCAGCCCGCCAAAATGGTTGTTAGTGCGGGTTCACTGCACCTCCACACATCGGATACTCAGTATACGTTATGAATCCTGATCGTTATAGCATACACCTGTGATCATGAGTGTCGGGCCATAGTCCTGATGTGATCCAGTATGGGTGCAATGAGAAGATATTCAGATCTGGAACACAGGCTATAATATGCCCCCACGTTGCAGTTCTGAACATCTTTTCAATGAGGGGATCTGTGACAGACGGGGAAGCCGTTTGTTTGGATCCCAAGCTTTTGCCAAACAAACGCCAGACCCTCGCCAGTACATAATATTCCATAGCATGACGGAACTCACACTCGAATCGTTAATCGACGATGGAAACTATCTTGGCTCCGAGCGGGCCAGGCTGGAGAGCAAGGCCATCCTGGACGAGCTCGAGCGCAAAAAGAAAGCACGCAACTTGGCCGTTCCTACGGACGACAATCGCGTCAAAGCAAGACTACGTGAGCTTGGTGAACCCATAACCCTGTTCGGTGAAAGAGTACGTGGTATTATTTATCTGATGCAGCGTATCTGACTTCTACGTTCCACAGCAAGCCGACCGCAGAGACCGTCTGATATATGTCCTGTCTCAAATCAATGCTGCTCGGGGAGACGACATACAAATGGAAGAGGAATCTTCGGAAGAGAGCGCGGACGAGGTATCAGTCGTTTCTATTTCTCTGCTCTATGCTATGTTCTGAGTGCCGTCCAGGAAGAATTCTACACTCCAGGCAGTCTTGAACTGCTTGAAGCGCGGAGACGCTTAGCAGAGTATTCCCTGCCCAGGTTGGATTTTACACGATAGGCGGTACTAGTAAGGTGCTTACAACGTCCACTCGATCACTGTTACAGAGCTCAAACCCGAATCGCCCAGCAGAGGATAGATAGCAAATTGCCACTTGGTCGCATCATCGATCTACGCAAAAAGATTTTCGCGGAAGTCAAGGTATGTTCGAGGGCAAACACGCGATGTATATATCTTGTATCGCTCAGACACTTGGCAGCGGTTCAGCAACCTAGGATCTCAGATAGGCGACGAGAGACCAATAGCTCAGGTGCGATTTTCACCAAATAGCAAGTTCCTTGCGACGGGAAGCTGGTCTGGGACAGTCAAGATCTGGAATGTACCATCATGTACAACATCGCGAGTCTTACGTGGTACGTTCATCAGCCTGGTCTAAGTTTCAAGTATCTCAGAGTGCCGTAGGCCACGGTGATCGTGTAGGAGGGGTCGCATGGCACCCGCAAGCAACACTGACACAAGGTGAAGATGTAGTGAACTTGGCATCTGGAGCAGGGGACATGAATGTCAATCTATGGTCACTGACCGGGTGAGCGTAGTCTTTCTTGCTACACGATCGGTTGCACTAAAAGCCGACAAGTGATGCGCCCTTGGCAGTCCTCAAAGGCCATGCGGACCGCGTGTGCAGAGTTGCGTTTCATCCATCCGGCAACTATGTCGCATCAGCTTCCTTTGATACCACCTGGCGACTCTGGGATGTCACAACGGCGAGTGAATTGCTTCTGCAGGAGGGCCACTCGAAAGAAGTTTATTCTGTCGAGTTCCAAGACGATGGATCCTTGGTCGCCTCAGGGTATGCCACTGGTCTCTTCAGCCAACAGACAGACACTCACTCTGCTTCTTAGGGGCCTCGACGCAATTGGAAGGGTGTGGGACCTTCGGACTGGACGGACGGCGATGGTGCTCGACGGTCACGTACAAGCCATATTCGGAATAGCCTTTTCCCCCAATGGGTAGGTTTCCATTCCTGGATTCAGGGTCGCTCTCTGATTGGTAAATCTACTAGTTATCAAATAGCCACCGGCGCCGGTGACGACACGGTCCGGATATGGGACATCCGCTCGCTGAAAGCTCTCTACACAATTCCCGCCCATGTATCCAATGTATCCGACGTCCGCTTCTTCCGTGGCGACGCCCTCCCAATGCGCACAGTGCATGGAGATGGGGACGTAAACATGAATGACCTCGACGAGAACGCAGAGAAGAGCAACGACAAAGACGAGGCCCCGGAAGAATGGAGATACAGGTCGGGTCTCTACTTTGCAAGCGCTGGCTACGATGGCTTCGTGAAGCTGTGGAGTGCAGACGATTGGCAGTTACTCCGCACCCTTACGACAGATGCGGGGAAAGTTATGTCTGTTGATCTATCAAGTGACGGGCGTTTGCTTGCCTCGGGCACTTATAATCGCAATTTCCAGTTATTCGCACCAGACGATGTTCCTGCATAGCAGTGTGTGCACTAATGATTGCAAAAGTTCGCTTTGAGTGTAATACATTGCAAGAATATGATATAATAAGGATGTGTGCACGTGAGACGATACTATGCAACGGAACACAAACTGAATTAGATCACACCGTCCCTGACCTACATAAAGTTTGGCGGATATCGAGTCAGTTGGCAAAAAAAACTGTATTGATTCAGGGTAGACGGAATGCTTACCTTCTGCATGAATCCAGACACCCGAACAATATCCACGATTTTCGCCTCGCTTTCCATCGCGATCACAAGGTTTTCCAGCATCTGAACAAACAAATCCAGTAAATAAAAAGGGTACACTGATCAGCCAGACTACCACCGAACGACTCACGTCCTCCACCTTGTCGATTGGAATCCCGGTGCAGAGTGCAACGATTCGCTTGCACTGGTACTCCTTCTCTGCGCTTGCACCTTGCAATGACTTTAGTCTTGCCTCCAACAGTTCTTCCATCCTTACGTGCCACATCTTCAACCGTCGCAATCGGATCAAGCTTGCTGCGGTGTCTGCTGTCGGTATCGGAGGATCGATCTCTACGGTGAAAGGAACATCCGTCGACCCCGCCACAGCTGCCATGGTCGAACTGGGACCTCGCCATTGGAATGCCGGGCCCGCAGTTGTGGACGCATCCTGCCCAGCAAGGTCCGTACGACCTGTGCAATCGAAACCATCCTCCTCGGAAATAGCTTTTTCGAGGTTCCGTATTCGTTGGTGGACCTGGTCAAGTTCTGCACACCGACTCTGCCAGAGCTGTATTTGCTTGCGCTGTTCCGACAGCTCACGCGTAGCCGCACGGAGATGTGCTTGAGTGACATCTAGGCTTTCCTGCTTCGACTTAACCTCAATAGAAAAGTCCGCGCTCAATCCTTGAATCATCGTAGTCATTTCTGTGAAGGAGATGAATAAGAGGCGATGAACGAAGGATATGGAACCTGCCTGCGATGATGTCCTGGCTTTTTTGTATTGGTGCTGAAGGCCCTGAACGTAACGATGACAGTATATCCTCAGCGCGAGGACCCCCACTCAGCTCCTGTGAAATGTTCAGTGGTCATTGGCCGTGATCCATGCGTGCGGAGATGCATACCTCCACCTCTACTCCAAAGTCGCCAGGTCGGAGGCCGAGCTTGTTCGGTAGTAATCGATTAGCACCGACATCCAGTAACGTCCTAACCAAACTCCTGTTGCCCACTCGGGCGGCGATGTTTAGGGCGGTATCGCCGTGCTCGTCTTGCAGGTCAACTATCGACTTGAAGTCTCCACCTTGATGCTGTGCCACCCACATGAATATCTGGTCCAGGTAATACCGCGCACACAGGGTTCGCCCTTGGACACCGGCGTAATACATGATATGATGCAAAACGGATTTTCGGGAGGTGTCGACGGTACGAATGGACTGGTGTAAGGACGCAACAATGGTATAAAAACTTTGTTGTCCAAAGTTATGCGTGTCAATCGATGCACGCATGAGAGGTGTCTCCCCCGCGAAGTTGCCGCGATGAATATCAGCGCCACCAGCAATGAGGTGATCGACGATGTTTTGCCGAGCCATGCTTGCGGCAAGGTGCAGGGCTGTGTGACCTTTATCGTCAAGGATGGTATCTACATGGACAGGTAGTGATGGATCAGGGGTAAGTTCGCGTAGGAGTTCAAGGACAGGTGCAGGATCATCTTGGCGGCAGATGGTAGCAATGAGTTGGGCGCGGCGTGGGTCACGTAGGACAGAAAGGTCCTGAAGGGTGGCAGGTTTGGTTGAGAAACGGACGTGACCATCGCCATCTACTCCATTCATCAATTTGCCATTCATTGATGTTGCGACGCTTGGTGCGCGTGATGAGCTGTTCTGGCTTTGTGGCTTGGGTGAGGCCACGTTCATGTTGGAAATGTGGCGAACAAGAGGCAGGAGGGCGGACTGGGAGTTCGGCGTGGGTTGTTGCAATTGAGGTGCATCGTGTGACGACGGGGTGGGATCTCTTCGGGCGCGTTTGTTTGGGGGCGGACCGTCGTCTTCATGAGGCTCAGAGGGCGGTCTTGATCTATCTGCCATCTGGATGTCTGCGGGAGCGTCCAATAGCGGTTGGGACGACCTTTGTAGAGGGGATGGGTGAAACCCCGTTTGACCGGCAGCGATTACCTCTGAATCAGAGCGAGCTCGCTTGAGAGATTGCTGAAGTGAAGCGATTGACGACACACCCGGTGACTGGGCATAGTTACCCTGATATGATGTGTGTGGATATGCTGTCGACCTTGAGGGGACAGAAGACGTAGATGGAGTGAAGAGCCCTTGAGCACGTCCTTGGTTAAGAAGGCGGAGTGCCGATCCGGGCATGATGGGAGGTGGGGCAAGACTGGACTGTGAATAAGATTGGGAAGTTCCGAGTCCAGAGAAGGAGGAGGAAGCGGAAAGCGGTCTTGGGGAGGCAGCATTGGTTGTGGCGGGGAGAGATCCCAGGGAAGTGGTGCCGGGAGTGAAGTCGAACAACGGTGTGAGGAGAGGAGCAACGCCGTACTGGGCTGCAATCTCACGGCCGCGCTCGAGAGGAATCCTATACAAATGATTAGTGCAAGGATATTGCAAAGGTGATGGCGCATACCAGGTGCCCTGGTATTTGCCATAGCCGCCCTGGACGATTTCGTGCTTTCCGGGGAGAATTTCTTTCTCAAGAATCTTTGTGCGTCTGCCCTTCTCGATGCCTGCTACCTTGAGGATTTGGGTGGCATTGACAAACGAGTCGCCGCGACGACGCATGACTGCGATGCCGCGCACCATGCACTCATACACCTGACGCGAGCGTGTCAGCTGGGCAGAGAGAGAGAGAGAGAACATACCTGCACAGAGGAGTAGACTGCATTGTATATTTTGACGGGGGGCGACTGCCCGGGGTTGCGTTGGACGCCCTGCATTCGCTCAGCGGGTACGGCGGCACGCGAGAACGCGACTCACGCCGACGCGTGCTTGTCGGAGATCGAAATGGGTGGGGCAGCCGTCACGATGCCATTCAATGCACTTGCTCGTTAGTCGCCATGTCCGACGCCCTGCGCGAGAGACAGCCTCTGCTCGCTGCCACTGACAGTGTTGCGGTATGGCCAATCATCCATATGATCAGAGAGGTCGGTCAGTCTTGCTTTCTCGCTACTCGGCTCACACTCGCTAGCTAGGATATCACAGTAAGTGCTTCCAGTGAATAAGGGTATCACTGAGGCATTCTGCTCTACTAGCACTACATCGGTATGTCAAATCTCTCATGCGCGTATTCATCCGCCCAACCACTTCGTAGATACGCCATTGACGTTTGAAGCCGTCGGTCCCCCTTCCTGTACCACATTACCTCATACCTGACCGCTTGCTTCAGCTAACCGGACCTGATCTGACCTACACACTCGTCCGTCCACTCGAAGAAAAGTACAATGCCTTACAGAGGGCAGGCAACAAGTCAATCGTGTTCTGCTTTCTCTTGAACAGAGTTTACTTCATCCGCGATCGTAGCATCGCGACCGGGCCCCTTTCTTGTTCACGCGCAAATCTCTGCGAACTGCTCGCCATCCGTGTATTACGCGACAACGGCCATTCTATCCTTGACCTTGCAATCGCCCTTACCACATGTTGGCCCGTATGGTCAGGTGCTGACACTCGCATTATCCAGTTGGCCAGGGAAGAATATGACGACGATCTTGAAGAACATGTTGGCAACGCTCTGGAAGTGGCCATCATCGGACAATCAAGGCGTTTCATCAAGAGTACCCCTTGCCAGACAGTAATAGACGAAATATGGATGTATGTCACAGGCCTGAAATACAAACACATCCCCCCGTCCTGACATCACTTATGTAGTGGAAAATGTGTATACCAGGCTGAGAGCAGCTACTCCATTCTATCAGACGTAAGGCATTTCGAACGACGTACATCGTGACGGTTCAGTTCAACGACATCTACTACAGCGGTACAAGCGCACTCCCATCCATTTCTACGATCCCCACAAAGCCCCGTTGTTAGACCATTATCGGTAAGTCCCTTGAGATCACCGCCCGTCGAGATACACATGTGCCTTCGAACAGGCTCAAGGTGCCCGCTATTCGCTCCGTTTTGGAATACATCATGTAAATACATGCTTCCTCCCGTGAATACTGGGTTTCTAAGACAAAACAGCTTCCTCGTCCTTTTCATTCTCTTCGTTATTGCCATCGAGACAAACGAGCCACAACTAATCAATACTCCGGAGTTGATTTTCATGATTTATGGGCTTGGATTTACCCTGGAGAAACTTGCCGCCATGCAAGAACACGGAATCAGAGGTGATTTAACAACATCCACATTCCTACTTTATGTCCTTACCATATACTTCCTCAGTGTACTTCACCGGCACTTGGGTCAGTCTATGATAATGCATGCAACGCATGCGCAGCTGATAACCCTCCTTGCAGAACGGATTTGATCTAGCCTTTGGTCAGTCCAACCACGCTGATTTCTATCTCCTTGACCAGAGACCCTTTCCTCAGTCACAACATATTCTGTCTATGCATTTTTCAGGATCTACGGGGTTGTCTATGATAGTCAGTACTACTCTTTGTCCACTGTCAGTCAGGTACATACTGAACCCGGAATAACAGAGCCGTGGGCTCGAGACCTGGGTACTGATTTTCTCGCTTTCATTGCATGTTTATTGTTCCCTCGGTCGGTCTGTTCTCTTCTCACTCTTACAGAAATCTCATGCGTGTTCCGTGCAGACTTGCCTTTGTCACACTTCAGAACAACTTGATGGTCCTGTCCCTTCGTGCCATGATGATGCAATTCGTCGCTCTCATGTTGATTGCGGCGTTCTGCTTCTGTGGATTTCTCTATGCGTTGTGGACGTAAGTACTACATTCCACTTGACTAGCGCTCATCTATTACGTATGAGTAGGTTGAGTCGTAAGGGAGCTGGGTCAGTAACAGCGGTTTTCCTGAAGAAAGCCAACGTACTAATCCGAGGTCAACAGGTATTCTGCAGGGTAATCCCGTTTATTATCTTTCGCTTTGTCTATACCTACACCTGCATGACAGTACCATTGCGTGGTGGATGTTGGACCTCTGGTTTGGTCTGGATGCGAGTGGCTTCGATAGAGCATGTAAGTGCCTATCGTGTTGGGTTCCTTTCGGCTCTAACGTGCTTATAGTCGAGTTTGATGTCACATTCGGACCCGTTCTGATGATCACGTACGCTTGTTTGAGTAACACTCTGTTACTGACAGGTACGTTGTCCTCTCACTCCAGGTCTCTTGCTGTTTACTGAAGGTAATGTAGTACTCGTTTCTGTGAGTGAAGAAACCCTTGATAAATTCCTTTGATATTTATTCCTTCATTTAGATTTTATCCAATACCTTTGCCAGAATCAACGAAGATGCCGCAGCTGAGGTTGACGTTATGATCGCTTATTTGCGTATTTACTAACAATTCACCCCTAGGCTATGTTCAGAAGAGCAGTTACAGTGCTTGAAGGGTATTTCTCTTGAAGATTCCTGTTCAACTCTTGACTGACTTTCATTGTTAGCGTCAAGGCGGACTCCTTGTTCTCATATCAACCACCGATTAATATCTTTGCCCTTTGCATTTTACTCCCAGCGAGTTATGTCTTGTCCCCGAGGTGGTTTCATAAAGTGTGTTATATGCTCTCTTCTCCTTCCGCGGACTGACTGACGGGCCCAAGGTTAATGTATTTTTAATAAGGTTAGAGGAGCCCACATCCGACTTGTCTGTTTTACCAACTACGTGCAGGTTAACAAACTTTCCAATCTTACTCCTAATTGCATGGTACGAGAGTGAGTAGTGAACGCCTAACTCGGGAAAAGATCTTACTGGGTTTTGAAGGGCAACGAAAGCATTCCAACTCACATGGGTTCTATGACACCGTGTCAGCGGCTGCTGACAAGCTGTACGATAATCTCCCCCGCTCATTGAAACGGATATGTAAGTCGTAATGCTCGCGACTACCGAGATTGGCTAACAATCGCTGTTGATAGCTCTCTTCGACCGGCTAGCAGGGTCGACATCGGATATCGAGATCGTAAGTTTATTTCTATTTTGTTGTTTGACGTGGTAGACCAATGGAATTGGTAGATCTTTGAGGTCGGGGATAACCCGATGGACGCAACAAATACTGGACGTTATAGTGAGCCTCCTTTGGCCCAAGCTACCCTCCAGCGTCGGATATCACGCAAGTCGAATCGTCGCACCTCCAAGAGCTCCCTGCGTACCGTGCCCCTACCTGTGGAACGCAATGGCATCGCTGTACTTCCTTCCACGAACCACGTTCCAGCAGTTTCGGCCTCTCCCCCAAGGGCGAGTGGTCACACTCGGCAAACCTCAGGTCCAGTTCAACTGCGTATGAATGTGAACTCCCATCTCCATCGGCCGGATGTCTTGCAAAGCCCCCTTGCACAGGTCTTTATGCCAGTAGTGGTTGACGATGATATACCGGAGGACAGTTCTGATAGGGGATCCCTGCATCCATCTGATGGTCATGTGCTTAGCTATGGACCAGCCAGTCGCCGCCGACTGGGTTCGATGCAGCACCACACGGCTAGGCGTACAACGGATTCATCTTCCCAAACGCCCAGCGCTTTTCAAAGGGCTCCATTTCTGTCTATCGATACTGAGCCAGAGACGCTGGGCCAGGGACTCCTGTCTATCTCTCCGGGTCGTCAACCGCTGCCGTCATCGACCGCAGAGCAATTAGAAGAGAACATAGAAGAATCTGGTGGAATGACAGAACTGGTCCGCAGAATGAAGGACATGGAAGAGAGACAGCAACGTATCGAGGACCTGCTCATTCAACTCTCTACGAGACTGCGGAGCTAACCTCACGAGTGGACCAGGTCGCTTGTAATTTTATTCTTCTCAGTACATCTGCTACATTTATACGATCCTAGTACTATGCTTGTACGGAGAGAGCAGCAGAACCATGGAATAACTGAATGTACACTACATGTCATGACGGAGTAATAATGATGAGACGATACCAAAGCTATAATTTAAGTCTGAAGAGAAGAAAACCAATGTTTCTCACCATCGTCGTGACTGTCGTGGAGGACTAGCATCTGGTCCCCTATCGTCATGCCCACCGGAACCGCGACCACGTCCCCATCCCGAGTCCACAGGTCGATACTGCGGATTACTTCGCCACCCTCTCCCCCTACCCCCTCGACCCCGCCCATTTTGCCAAGCCCCGCGGTCGCCCCTATCATATCCTGATCCTCGGCGGAAGTCGCGATCACCGCTATGTGTACTGTCATAGTGTCCCTGACTTGAACCTCCACGTCCAGACGGTCCAGCAGGCGGTTGACGTATAGGGGACGACATAGAGTGCGGCGGTGTTCCATACGACGATACCGGGATTGGATTAGGAGGGGGATAAGGTGGAAAGTTCGGCATTCCCCCGTTCCATTGCTGTTGTGGTGCTGGAGGAGCAGGCGGTGGTGGTGGCGGAACATGTACTGCATGTGGTGGTGGTGCACCAGCTGCATTTCCAAGGGCGGACACGACCCCAACGGGGAGACTCGACACGGCGGAGGCGCCGTTGCCTGATGATAAAGCGTTCAGGACTGCTTGAATCTGTTCGGGCGTCAGTGCTGCAACCTCAGCGGCCAATGCAGAATTTGCGAGTTGGGGGTAGGCCCTGAACTCTGGAAGTCCGGATGATGTTGGGCCTGGATGTGTCTGCGGTTGAGGTTGCGGAGGAACGGGAAGGATGACGCCCGGCGGTACGGCCTGAGCCGAAACAGGTGGTAAAGAAGACGCGAGAGGCGGCGGCGGCGAAGCGGTCGGAGGAGCAAGTTTTCCCTTTACAAGAATCCAGATTCCAACAAAAATATCAGACGTGCGAGATTTTGGCAGGCGCAAGTTATCCAAGAGTTCCATATAATCAGGCAGTGGCATATCAGCCAAAAGAGGAACCATATAAAGCTCCCTGCCAGGGTGATAGTCTTTTGGGTGTTGACCCCATGGAAACACTAATCCGTGACGACTACGCAAAGAAGCGATTAGAACATAAGTCAACCAGGAAACTCGATCAAGCAACGTACTCCTTCTTTCGGAGAAAATCAATGAACGATTTGAATTTTTCATCCCCTGGTTCTGGCATGAATGCACATGCAACGAGTTCCCTTTGTGGATTTAGTCTCATCTGGAGAAGGAACTGTGCAGCCTTTTCTGTCTGCACTCGGCCTTCGATGCGGAGGGTATTATTAGTGAATAGGCTCCTCCAAAGTGGTGAATCATCATCGAGAGTGCGACCACCTATTTGGCGTGCAACAACGCGTGCCTCCTGTGCAACCGGAGAATCAAGAGGTAATGCTATCTGAAGAAAAGTCAACACCCGTACAAGTAGCGTGTTAACGGCAACTTTACCATTCCGTGCCACACAGGAGGGATAGCCTTAAAGGCAGCTTCGGGGTCCTCTGGAGGTTGATGGAGCACGTCAACCTCCGGTTCGTGATCCTTCTCAAGGAACATGTCAAAGTCTTGATCAGTCGCTTCTTGATGGACAGTGTCAACTTCCATCGGACGGTGCTTGAGTTCCAAAGCTGGGGCTTCTTGCGTGTCCTGGGGTGACGCTTCCTCCTTTGGAGCAGACCATAGCGCGTTCAAGTCAAACGTGGGCTTGACAGGGGTTTCCGGCTTTGGAACCTGGCTTGGAGGCTCGGCGATGCTGGCACAAGCTGCGGGGGCAGGAGCGGTTGGCGAACTGGGGGGTACAGGTTCGGGCTCACTGGTCTCACCAACTGGCGGTAGTCCTTCTGTTGGTGAAGTGGATAGATCGCCAGTGGTAGTAGGAGGTTCTTCGTCTAGATGAATAAGATCAGCGATGTCGAGTTCCGGTTCAGGAAGAGGGAGTTGGTAGTCAGAAGATGAAGTAAGTATGGAGTGAACGGGCGGTCTCTCGTGACTACTTGTCGTCGGCGAGTACCTATCGGTAGGCATTGCATGTAACGGGATAAGAGGCCCTCCCCATGTCGGGGTCTGGGGGGCGACTGGCGAATCGGGCGGTACAGAGCCTACTGAGATCGAATCTGCTCGTTGTCGCTGGTGCTGCTCTGCCGCACGCAATCTTGCCTGACGTTCTCTCTCACGTCGTTCCTCCTCCTCTTTCTCTCGTTCTTTCTCCCGCTCGCGAATGAGAGCTGCAGTTTCACCGTTAAGATCTTCAATGTCCTGCAGACCCTTGTGAGTAATCTTTGCCCGGGGCGCAATGGTCTTTTGGAGAATGGAATGCTCCAAAGACTCTTGCTCAGCTATTTTTATCGACTGCTTCATCTCTTCATTCGCCAAGTCTGTGGAAGACATGACAGCCAGTTCTTTTGCTGAGATGGTAGAGTAGCATATGCATCTGTGAATGACTACACGATCTGCTTTGCTCAGGTTGAAAGTCAGCATGCGGAACCGCTCCCTAGACATGTGGTCAGTGTTTAAGACAAGCTTTGAGACCCAGACGACATACTTATACTTGGGGCCCGGGGCTTGCTTCCCATGTTTGTCTGGCTCGGCATAGATATCAAACATGGATTGCTCGAGCTCAGTTGCGAACAGCTTTGCTTCATTCTCAAGACCTTGTGTGATCTCATCGGTGACGTCCTCGCGCTTTAGTTCGACCTTGTTACCAGACCCATCTGGTGCGTCCATATGAGGATATCGCAAGAATATCGGGCAGAACATCTCTTGTAATTTCCCCAAGCAATGTTTCCTAACGGGATCATCTTCGACGGTGTCATCAGAAGACTTTTTGCGCTTGGCGGGTCCCTGGGATGAAGCAGTTGACTTGCGCTTGAGATGGACGCTGGAGGCAGGTGATGCCTTGCGATCAGATGTACCTCTCCGCGATGATTCCTTGCCATCATGAATGTCCGAATCGTCCGAATCCGACACCACGGAAAACTTTCGCGTGCGCTAACAAATTAGACGGAATAGACGTCAATGACGCACACGGTGTAGGAATAGAATATGGACATGGATTGCACACCTTGGATGGCCTCTTTCCCTTCCCTTTGGCTATTTCTGGTTCTGCAACATACTCGTCCTCACTATCGAAGTCTTCCTCTGAATCTGAAGGGGGCAAAGCGGGCGGTGGCGTTGGTGGCTGTTGATCGTGGTGCGCTTCGCTGACAGGGTTGGGTACATTTTGGTCGCTCTCCCATTGCACTGTGAACGGATTAAGCGTCAGTAAATGTCGCACCACACAACAACAGACGAATAAGGGACGAAGAAGCTCAGCCTCTGTAGGTGGCCGAGAGGAAGGACGACGGATCTACGCAACTATGCCTACCAACGCTTATAGTAGCGCCGATGGCGTCTACACACAGGGAACATTCATCAATGCTACTGGCTCATACCAGACCAATGGTGATCGTTGGACCCAACGGGGAGAGGTGCACGCCAATAACGTAAAGCCTTAGCCTTGCGGAAATGCACAGCGTGCGGCGACGCATGAACACGACCCGTTATGACAGCAACCATCGTACGAGCTGGTCACGAATGGTCTGGGAAGAGCGAGAACAAGGTGCCTCTAACGAGTAGGGAATAACTTGCACGCGATACAGAATTCATATCATTGAAGTACATTGTGTAACGCGAGAATGGTAATGGTCGAAAGGAAATCCAGTGACACTCACTTATACTGCGTTGACCGGTCTCCGCAGTGCAAGTAGGGCAAACATACACCTCTGTAAGAAGATGAGTGGGAATACTGTCGTGCGATAAGCAATCACGTACCAAGCTCTGATGCCTCCTCCGAACCAAGGTTGACACACCGGAAATGATACCTGTAGTGTGCATCGATACATCACCACCCCCAAGTCGGAGACGAGAATCGCGCACCATTCATTGCATAGCGAGCAACAGACCATTGGAGAGCCGTCATCGGGTTGATTGCAAAGGCAGTAGCTAGTTTTGTCCTTGATCTTCCCATCGTGTGCAGACTTGTTTGGAGGCTTGGGTTTACTACGAGTTGGCTTGGCCTTGTTTTCCTTTTCGCCATCGCTTGCGTTGTCGTCAATTTTAATGGGCTTTTCACGGGTGCGACTACTTTTACTGGATGGAGCATCCTTTCCAGCTGACACTGGGATGTTCTTGGTTGCTGGACTTGATTTTCTTCTCGTGCGGGATGCCATATCGTGTTTGAGTTGGTCGTGAGTCAAGGTCAGCACGAATTCAAACTCCGCCTTCCCGTTGTGGCACCAGGTGACGTCGAGCAACTTGCAGGGGGCGGGACACATATGTATGGGGAGTTCAGCGGGACTAGCTGCGCCTTCAAGCTTGCGCTGAAACCACGGATGCACTTGCACGCTAGCTCGGTTCAATGTCGTTGAGACGGTGATGAGCCATTTCCGTGCAACACTGCTCCGGTGCTTGACGCCACATCATTCCCTCGAAGACAAGATGGGTTCTCATCGGGTCGTTTGCCGACGGGATAGCTTTTGGGGGAAAACGAATTGATGAATGTTCATTGTCGCGACTAGGACCGCATGTCGTCCAGAGATAGTGAAGAGGTGTGTCAACCTGCATGTCGCTTTGGTCGACATCTCAATTAGCAGGGACTTCGCCGAGCTAAGCTGGCCAGTCGTGAGGCAGCTGGGTGTTTCATTTGGGCTGTCGGACTCATTTGACATGCGTCGAATGATTCGGAGTGTTCCCGTACAGGTTTGTTAACTTGTCAGTTGGCAGTTTCATTCGTTGTCGAGTCGATAGTTGTCACTAACATCCGTATACCAGCAATAGCCCATGAACCAAGTTCTGTCCTGACCGCCATCCAGTGCATCACCCCTGCCTCTTCGCCACGTTAACGCTATCCATCGCTTGCGAGGACACGTTTCTACAAATGCTCTTTCGTTGGTGAGCGCTCGATCGTCCCTTTTCTGGATACGTAACAGGCTGAGCTCGTTTCCGGTTGGGTGGAGTGGGTGTAGCACACCTCATTGTTGCTGCATTCTTTGAATCCTTGGTCGGTTTCTCGACCGGAATCCCATCCGTGTTGGTTTTCCGCGACTTGGCCGTGTCCATCCGTCGCATTTTTTGCGACGTTGAAGCCTTCGGAGGACCACTCGTTCTTGGAATCTCCCGGTAAGGTTTTTCATTTCGTCGAAATTCCCCGCTCCTTCTGCCACGTCACAGTAGTGCTCTCGTTCATTCCATGTGTATCCTCATTGAAATCGAACACCATAGCTGACGATAATGATTTTTCCCGTCGTGGACCGCCTACAGCACATCCCATTCCCTTTTTCGATCCCAAGCATTCTACAGGGTCCTCCTCTCCTCGTTTCCCTAGCATCGTCAAGATCCCAGCAATACATGTGGACCGCACATGGCAGTTGTTTCGCTACCCAGCCCGCCCCACTCCCACTCCTCCAATCTCTTTCCCATGGTGTCACCCCAGCGCAGCAATGACACACGGCAGGTACACCCTTTCACCACTGCATCGTCTTCTCAGAACCAGGAAGCGATGGCTTTGAACAATGCAGGTTCACAGGGTATTCAAGATCCTTCTTCCACGGCATTCAGGCGGCTGCGATCATCCTTGGAGCAAAGCTTTCGGACAGCGACGCGTTCCAGAATTAAGGCCCCACTCGATGATGACGACTTCGGTACTGTTACACTCAGAGAAACGGGAAAGGATAGGGCACGTCATGACGCCTCGGGTAGTCATGAGCAGAGCATGGACAAGGCAAAGTCTAACATACTAAAGAGGTTGGAAACGAAAGTAGGGCTTCGATTGGTACGGCGGGATTCTACTACGGCCTTTTCAACTCCGATCGCACCTGGTGGAGACCAGAGCAGCGAGAGCAGAGAGCATGTCAACAATGCGGACAAAACAAGTGGTCGCGTGGCGGGATGGAGGAGCTTCATGACCCCCTCGTTGCGGCAGGGCTCAGTGTCTTCACCTACCTTACACCTTTCTTCGCAGGCTTTCCCGTCTCCAATTTCCCAGGCGGCGGTCATGGCTCTTTCATCACCACCAAATACTGGCTCAATTTCGCCTTCACGCGATCGTACCAGGCGGGCAAGTGTGCACCCGGCAGCCCGGGAGATCAGTACTCCTCAGCCCCTAGCTCCTCGTCGTGAGCTTAGGAACGGTTCCGTCTCACTCGAGCGTCCTGGTGCACCGCGAGCTAATAAACATAGGCCATCTCCTGTCTCCACACCTGGTGCTCGGTCCTCACTGGGTGCCCAAAACAGGAACCGTGACTTGCCGACTCCACCCCATTCACCGAACCCACCAAATGGATCCCGAGGACGATTTGGGAAGTCATTTCGCCAACCTGGATCAACCAATGCAAGTCAAGTTTCTCTAAGTAGCCAGCAAACCCCCCTAGTGCGGGGCAGTACAGTCAGTCCAACTCATACAAGGACAGCTACTAGGCGAGTAGTGACCCCAACGTCCAACCGTGGCGGTCCCTCGCCTTCTTCAACTACTTTGCAATCAGATGCTGGCAGTGTTTCGACGTCTCCAACACCATCCAGGAGGCCTTCAGTTGATTCAACTGGCCGCGTCTCCGTAGATACAGTGGGGAAACCCTTAGCCGAAATAGTACGACGTGGCTCGATGGACACCCAGCGGAGAGCTGTGGTGTCGCCCACTCCTCGAGCAGTTTCACCTGCAAGCACTGCGCGATCTCGGGCTACTTCCCCATCTCAGCGTACGCCACTGTATGTACACAGTCATGGTTTGGATATGTCCGCAGTATCGCTTGCTTCGTCATCGACTCCAGAGCAACGCGACCTCATTCGTCTTGCCATTTCGGTACTGTGTAAGGAGCTACGCAAAACTCCCCCTCACTTGTCCTTGCCGGGGCGGCAGAAGGAATGGGCGGAGGTTGAAGTGCGTTTACAACCCCTGATTAGAGTTGAACGTATGCGGGGAAGGAGTGGCGCTGGACCGAGTGCAAGTTCGAGTCAAGTAGCGGTGGCGGGCATGAACCCGACTGTGATCAGCAATGTAGGAGAGGAGAGAGAGAGAAAGCTCTTCTGTGAAGCTCTCAGAGATGGTGTCATCCTTTGCCAGTGAGTTCCGTTTCTCGCTTCGTGTTGCATGCATGTCTTATGTTCCACTTGAGGTTTATGAACAAATACCGACCTAACACGATCCCTCGAGTGGACCCAAGGGAGGAGGGCTCCAAGCGGGTAACCAACATCACTAAATTTCTTACCGCGTGTTCGTCTCAAGGCATGCCCTCTGATGATTTGTTTTACCGTGACGACCTCATTGATGCTACTCCGGAGACCCTGTATCGCGTGGCGCGCACGATCGTCGCGCTACCAAAACTATTCGAGACGTCAACAATCGATGAAACGAAGATTATGACTGGACAAAAGAAAGCTGATGACACAGGAGCTGCTCCTCACAACGGTCCCTACTCCCCGACATCCCAGTCTCATGGTGGGGCCTCACCTTCTCACCTGTCATCGCATAGACCGGTGTCCCCGCCTGGGTCACACGCAGTGCCGGTTTGGAAGCGATGGCGTCCTGAGCCAACCTTCCCCTCCTTGCTGTCGGACAGTCCCCAATCAGGAACGTCTAATGACACAGCACGTAATATCACGGTGAAGAATGAAAGTTCTTTGCAGAGCACCATCAAAACCATACAGCACTGTGGAAGTGGTTTGGATCCAGACCTCCCTCCCTCGCTTCCCCCTAAGTCTCCGCTTCAAGGCCAAAATCATTCAAAGTACGCTGATGATAGCGGCGCAAACCATCTCTCAACCATCAAACTTGTCGAATTCCCAAGACATGAACCCATGTCTCAGACTTCCAGCCTTATTACCGGAGATTATGGTGGTGATGACCCTATCAGACAATCACGAACGTCGAGTAATCTCACAGAAAACACTGCGTACTCCAGCATCTTCGACCTCAGGCGGAACATAAGTGCCCAAACCAAGTTTGGCACCGTCAGGACCGCCACCACAGAAGCCACGTCGTTAGGCTCAGAGGTCCCATCGTTTACGCGAACCGAAGCGAGTTCCTTCGCTGTGTCTTTGGCGGAAGAGATGGCGTGGCGACGTAGTACCAGCACCGATACGACGAGAGTTTCGGAACGACGACCTAGCGAACCGGTCGTTCCTGATCTTGTTAGCCTTGCCGAGGAGGAGGAGACCAGTGCGTGTGGGTCAAGCTCGCGCGACACTCACCGGGAGACATCGACGAACCTTCAAGGTAATCGGGAGGTTGTTCGGCTTGGCAAAGGCAAGTGGCCGGATGACTTTATTGATGCTTTCCAAGTTGCGGGACCCTCTCGATCGATGCCCACCACAGACCTTGACGACTTTTCGTCGATAATACCAAGTCCTCTTTCCGTCTCTACGGGGCGAAAGCTTTCTATCGTTACTCCATCTAAACTCAACACTGATGGTTCGGTCCCATTTCCCCGTCGACCTAATTCCAGACATGGGGCGGATACCTCGATCATGATGCCGCGAGAGTCTGTCTTACGCATAGATATAGACCCGTTACCCCGTCGACCGGGTTCCAAGCATGGGACTGATACCTCGATTCTGATGCCCCGAGAGTCCGTCTTACGCACAGACAGTCCTTCGCCCAGTGGGTCTAGAGTGATCCTACGTCGCCAAAGCACGAGGAATACGGCCTTACGCCGAAGCGGCACGTATATACCACGCAGTCCCCTGGAAGGCGGCGAGAGAGAACGCAGCTCGGGTGTTCCTTTTCCTAGGGCGGTTTCTGGGGAGCATAGCGTTAGTGCATCGCCGACTCCGGATACCCCTCGTGGACGCGATCGAACGACCAGTCATGACGTTTCCCGCATACGTGGGCGGTTCCAAAGCGACATCGATGATCCGCGGTTAAGAAGACGTAGTCGGCCGAATTCGTATGACGAGTTGGGTCGATCCCGGCATTCGAGGTACGGGAAACTACAGTTAGACTATTAAGTAAACTGACATTTGGTAGTGATCTGTTATCAAGGGATTCAATGGACGGGAGTGGCATTCGTCAGACTATAATCGTCGCAGAAGAAGGCAGACCAGCTATTCATTACGTGAGGATGTAGTGACGGTTTCCGACCTGTTGCTGACCTCCTGCTTAGCAACTAGGCAATTGTATTGGTCGTGGCCAGTTCGGCACTGTCTACAGGGCCCTGAACATGACGACGGGTCAGATGGTAGCCGTTAAGCGTATTCGTCTCGAAGGGCTGAAAGAAGAGGATGTGACCCAACTCATGAACGAGGTTGACCTCGTGAAAAGTTTGTCACATCCCAGCATCGTCAAGTATGAAGGAATGTCACGTGACAATGATACACTGGACATCGTTCTTGAGTAAGTTTGTTCTACAGGCATCGTGCATCTTGGCTGATGGTTCGAAGGTATGCAGAGAGCGGGTCACTGGGTCAAACACTTAGGAATTTCGGAAGGCTCAACGAGCGCCTTGTTGCCAGTTACGTTGTGAAGATTCTCGAAGGCTTGCATTACCTACACGAGTGTCAAGTGGTTCACTGTGATCTCAAGGCTGCGAATATCCTTACTACCAAGACTGGGAATATCAAGCTGTCTGATTTCGGCGTGTCGCTCAACCTAAAAGCCATGCATCGGGGGATGAACAACGTCGCGGGCACACCGAATTGGATGGCTCCGGAAGTCATTGAGCTGAAGGGAGCTTCGACAAAGTCTGACATATGGTCTTTGGGTTGCACTGTCATCGAACTCCTAACGGGGCGGCCTCCATATGGTGACATGACCAATACTATGACAGGTAAGTACCTACGTATGTTGGCATGTTGAGTTGCTTACGATCGGAGCCAGTAATGTTCCGAATCGTCGAGGATGACATGCCCCCACTTCCCGAGGACTGTTCAGATCCATTGCAAGATTTTCTTAAACAATGTTTCCATAAAAATCCCGAACTACGTCCGGACGCTGAGACTTTATGCGAACATCCGTGGCTTACGTCGAGATGGGAAGCACTCAAGGTATATATTTATGCACTTGTCTTTTTTAGGAAGTGCTGATGAAGATACTGCAGGAGCTCCGTCCTCAAGAGAGCATTCCGTTCCTTCGTCGTGTCAGCACCGATCTTCAAAGGACAGATGTGACCAAGCTATTGGCGCACGTCGGTGTACCTATTGCAGAAGCACCCGCATCGGAAGCTGTTCCACAAGAGGAGGTGTCTAGACCTCCAACGCCACGACCTTCGATTGTGCCAGTGCCCACTCTTCCCGATGAAACCACGTTTACTCCACGAGACCACACCTTCATAAGAACGACATTCGGAAAGCGTGAGTTCATGGCAACATTTAATCCCGAGTGTCTCTAACGCCATTTAAATAGCCGTGGAATGCAGGGTTTGCCTCGGCAGCGCGAGGAAATACGCAGTTATTTGTGATAAGTGCAGCCTCATTGCGCATTCACAATGTGCGCGAGAAGCCCCTCCAACTTGTGACCTCCGATCGCAGCTGCTTCAATATGCCCAACTTGCACAGATGAGCAATTCACACAGCACGCCATCAAACCCTGTGCATGCTTTTAGTGGGCCCGCCACTACAGCGATCGCTAATGTTGGAGTTTGCAGCCCCTGTCCACGGCGAAGCGCTGAATTAATACACACTGCATGTCCCACTTCGCCAACTAAAGGAACCTCCGGATTAAAGTTCATAGGGGGGTTTGGGCGGTCACGTTCGTCCCTTTCTGTTGCATGTTCTGTTGCACCTCCCTCGGCAGATCCTCCGTCTCATTCCCATGCTGAGAAGATTCCAAGAAGGATCTCATCAAAATTGGCAAGGAATGTGAGCCCGAATGAGCGACCACAGTCGGTGTCGAGTGACGGCACGGCGCCAAAGAGTCTGATGATAACAGATAGCCACTCTACTAGTCGACAGGAGCCTTCCAGGAAAAGCCAGTTCCCAGCTGTAGAGCCGAACTACCCATCTCAGGCTAATGGTATGATTTCTGGCTATAAAAATTTAAATTCTGATACCGTATCGCAGATGCAAGGATTACACGTAACCAGCCTGGTTCCATCCCTCAGGAATTCACACCCCAAAAGAAACGAGGCGATAAGACCTCTAATTGCGTCATTCAATAATTATCCACGTACTCTGTTCCTCAGTCTTCTGGCTTTTGACTGACCCTACGATCTGCGATACCCTCTAGGACAGTGTCATTCTCGGTTTCCATGACGTACACATTTTCCAAGACACCAACTTGGGATTGTACCATACACCACAATTATGTCACATTTAGATTATCTTGGTTTCGCGTTATTTGGTATATGTACTTGGCATCATGCATGAGAGCAAGGCCAACGCATCTGATCGCGGGGCGTGGATTGCGCCCTTTTGCAATCTTGCACGTGCCTGCCTTCCAATTATGGAATCACCCATTTGCACTGCCACATTTCGTCGAGGTTGACAAACAAGTTGGCAACTTGTGCCTTTGGCTCAACGCAAGAAGTTGCGGGCTTGGTTCGTCCGTGCGTCCGTCATCAGGCGAGTTCTTCCGTTTCCCTCACATCGTATCATATCGCTAAACCAGCTTGGCAGGGATTGACTGAACCATATATCCTAATGACACAGGTACTTGACTTTGCGGTGGTCGGTTCCACATGCGAACTTGAATCCAGTGCTCGTGTCAAATTGCAACGCCACTTAGCCCATCGCCAACAATGGTAAGCATCCCATCAACTGGTCACCCCTTCACACGTGTTAGCACTTGTCACCCAACACATAAAAGGGCTCGTGCTGTACTTTCCATACCCAAGCACCTGCGCCTTTTCCTTACTGCAATGCGTCTTGCACTCCTGGGTTCCCTCGCGCTCTTCGTCGCAGCAGCGGCTGCTCTCCCTGTCGTCGAGACCAATGCCCAGAGATTGGCTCGTGGCTTGCCGCCGTTGCCCCCGGTAGCCCGCGCTCTCGAGGAAAGGAAAGACCACCGTGAGTCATTGCTCATGATCTCGTACGGAATCCTAGGTTGACTCTCTCATCCATAGCCTCAAAGAGGGCTCCTGCCCCTGTTGCTGCTCCCACTCCCAACGTTGCCTGATCCACCCTGAGAGACCAGCTTCTCTCTGGCGACGTCAAGCGGGCAGATCCCTCATGAACGACTTGTTACCTACGTTTGATGCCTCCGACGCTTTATGCCCTGAAGCCTCTTGGGCCCTTATGACATTGAGGCTTTCTGACGTTGTTGATGAACACTTGTTTACCATTCACTGGTCTGGACTAAGGCGCTCAGCCACTGCTATCTTAGGAGGCATGGGCGGGGCGTCGCACATTTTGATGGATCCTTACTATCGATACGCTTTACCTTTCTTTCGCCGATGGACCTTGTATCGATCATAGCCTTCGACTTGCTTTTTGACGAGGACGAATTTTTGCCGTAGTTTCGACTGATCGCGTTCAGATGCTATCGATGGACTTTGTGGTTCTTGGATGTTTCACCGAGTGATAACCAGATCTTGGGTCGCTCACAGTGCAAAAACTATTTGGCTAACTGTGTGATGCCCAGTTGTGACTCGAGGATAGATAGGGTCTCCGTATCACACGGAACCGAACTTCGGTCCATTTCAATTGACCGAATTTCCTACTTGCTGACTGGGAGGTCGGTATTTATATCAACCGGCGAAACGAAGATCGCGGAAATCAGGGTACCGGAAGAGGTCATTCCGATATTTCGATCGACTATGTATGTGGGAGAGAACGAGGATCGACAACAATATACCGTTGGGATCTCATCGACCCGAATCGCTATCATGAAATATCCGCGGCGCCATATTGCACGTCTAGTACCGGTTCGAAGGAAGCCATGGAAAACCCAACTGGTGGGAACGAACGAATTCAGGATCCAGGTCTGCGCAGGTGTACATTGCTTGCGCCGCCACGACCAAGTCAGCCACATCTGATCGTAGTTGGTCCCCCTCACCAGTGCAGTGGGCTTCCCCCACCACTTTCGATCATATCGGGGTCGTCTAGAGTCCTCTAAGGTCTCGAAATATTAACTCAACTGACCTGATGAGTACGCCATTGTGAAGGCCATCCTGTCGTGCCAGGGGTTACAAATCTGTCAGCGCCGAACATGGTGACCCTAATGAAGCACCCGATCGAGGCTGTCCGCTTGACTTGTTTTGTGGTGTGTGACGTCCATACTGCGACATTGACATCACCGTGCCTGATGCTCGCGACGGCGGACGGCACTCGCCGTGTCAATATGCCTATCACCGATAACAGAGATGAGAGGTACTAAGAACCAGATGACTGTGGGACGACCTAAGGTATTCATCTATCACTGCCAAGTACTGAACAAATAACCAACCCACTCACCTCCCCTAACCGACCCTTCATTGCGAGGTATGCGGCGGCAGTGTCCGCCCATACCTGATAGGAATACACTCTGTGTTCGTCATCAAAGTCCAGGACATACACGAAAATCTCATTCCAGCTCTCATTCGTGCTCTTCCATGTGAACCTTGCCTTTCCTTTCACCGACACCTTTCGAACGTCCGGGTCGACGAAGTAGTCACTGAAACACATGTCCTCGTAATCGAGCAACGAGGCAATCAATGAGAAATATTCCCTGAGGCCCTCGTGCCCACGAAACGGTCGTCCCAAGAAAGGCGCAAAAGCTGGCAGGCCATGCTCCAGAACGGTGCATGGTTGAGTGGTCGAAAAGTGAGACATGATCACGTCCAGGTCCCTCTTCTGCGCAAAGTCATCACAGAGGGCCCTTGCAGCATTCAATAATTGCTCTCTAGTAGGACCCATCGATGAGAACGTATGTTGGGTAAGGTCAGAGTGAAGTGGCCCGAGGTTGTTAGAACCCAATTGGTCAATAATGTGATTTTTGTCGGGGACTCGGCTAGCTATTATTCTCTTTCATGCCTTTTCGTGCAGAGCAGTTACCTAGTACAAAGAAATCACATTGATCTTTGTGCTTCAACTCGGACGTGAGCTTCCCAATCTCCGACTCAAAGGTTAGGGGGTAGCGCAGCATATCATGGCGCACATCTCCAAGAGAGCAGATGTACGAGGTCAAGACTTGGACGAGGCTGCAAGACGTGTTGCCGCGCATGCAGTTCAATATGATAGTCAACTCAAGAATTTGGATGTCAGCGTTCATTCTGCTTTCTCTTCGTTTTCTGACCGATTTCTTTGCCTTAGACCAAGCTCAGGGAAAACCTCAGTAATTTCAGGGCAATCGAGGGTTCGATAAAGGACACCCTTGCCGAACTAAACGTGTGTCTTCAAGGCTCAAATGCAGACCCGCCCCGTTGTACTCATTTCAGTCCATTTCCCCAGAAAAGTGAACAGAGAGTGGACTATGTATTGGACACCGATACCCCAAGAATCAGAGAAGAACTGGATAGGTCGCTTGTAGAGCTTGCAGAGCTCTCCGGCAGGCTCCCACGGATACGCGCTCGTGTGGCAGACATTCAGAGTGCCTATAACTCTGGACGAAAAAAGGTGAGCTGTGTCCCGTCGATCAGCTTGCTGGGGCATGGGCTCAAGTCACCCTGCCAGGCCCAGGAACTCGTGAACGATCTTGTGTGGCTAAATAC
>Ga0307518_10000418_pt1 | contig 32655 bp, 45 predicted proteins | sample 25_EM_MG_FD_203889 | JGI IMG/M metagenome (GOLD analysis project Ga0307518, IMG submission 203889) | Populus trichocarpa ectomycorrhiza microbial communities from riparian zone in the Pacific Northwest, United States - 25_EM | ecosystem: Host-associated > Plants > Roots > Unclassified | place... | reverse complement strand
CTTTGTTGTTGTGCCGTGTGTCTGCATCGTTCGTAGACTGCTGACTACATACTTATTTACTTGAAATTACCCCAACCCACATCGTTGCAAGGATGCCGTTGCCCCAGGAGTTCTCCTTGAATCTCGAGCGAGACACATCCTTCCAAGATGTGGTCGACAAGCTGCAAGCACCCATAACTGACATTCAAATCCTGCTCCCGCTTTTGTGCTTTCCCTTGGGCTCTGCTCGGATCCTCGCCCCGCAATACAGGAAATACAACACACTACGCGGTAATACCAGTACGACCGACAATGTCAGCAGGGTCTTTGCTGTACTCCAGCGTATCCTCTTAGAAACCGTCCTACCGACATGGGAAGTCATTTTAGAGGAGGAGGGATATGCACCACTAGTCCACCAGTGCTTTTGTCCCGATGCATTTGTAAACGCATCGATGGCGGCCGGGAATGTGGCCTTGTGTGCGTACTCGACGATTCTGGCACTCCCTATAAACCAGCGCTCGATAGATCTGTTACTGAGGCTCGCGAAGGAGTATCCGATCGATAGGCTTTTCACTGCCGTTTCTACAATTCCGGACGTAGCACGGAGGTCCGTGACATGGGACGACTGCCTCTCCAACTTGTTTGCAGTGCCTGCCAAAGTCGCGAATGCGCTCGCGGGTCGTGGTGTTCCTTCGCAGCTGGGAGTGCCAGAGTATCTTGACAATCTGAGCCTGCGATGTGAATACCTCATTCATGCGCTGTCGACATCCTTTGGTCCAGGTTAGCGATCTCGTCTTATACATCGTGCAATCTGACCGACCCCAAGATGATGTATCACTTCTCACTCAGCTCTTTGCGAAACTAGTGAATGTCGGTGTGTTCCCGAGCTCCACATATTTATCTCCGTCCCAACCTTCCTTCTTCCGATCGGCGTTGCCCCTGATCCGGCGTAGGCTGCGAAAAGTCGATGGTAATGCGGAGCATTACACGAGGTTGTGGAACTGTATCGTGTCTTCGTTGCCTTCCATGTTCACGCAACAAACTATCGTCGGGTCCCTCTTTGCATCTTTGACCGTGCTGGAGTTGCTGCTAGGTACGTCGGCTCATGACAGGGGTATCATATCGAGGGAGGCACATTTATCGCGTGCCATGTTCGGCGAAGCATCACCTGATGTGGATAATTGGCAGGCTATAACTGCTATCATATTGACCCGCACCTGGAGTCAAAATCACGCACGCTTGTTCGTATGTTGGATGGCCGCAAGCCAGCATACTCAAGGTGAGATCTCCTTGGACGTAGTCTTGAGCAAGTTTGATGCCCATTACACGATAGTGTTGGAAACTTTTTTCTCGAGTGTCATCAATGTCTGGAGCAGCCTTGACCACATCAAATATTCATTACTTTCCCAGCATCAATGTGAGTGGTCTGCTGGCTTCCTCAGAATCCACGGCACACTGACTACTACCGACTTTAGACATGTCTGCACTACTACTTCTCTTGATAACCCAGTTCCCCCCTTCATCTCCTCAAGCGACGACAGTTGTACTTTCCCCACCTTTCATCTCAGCTATTGGTCAGTACATCAGCCATAGTGACGAGGCCGTCAGGCGGTGCGGCATGGTTGTAGCTGAGATAGTAGCAAGCAAAGCGGGAAAATCCATAGATTTTGGCGACTGGGATGGGGATGATTGTGGTAAAGATTGGGCAAGGCAAATGAGGGTGCTCTGTAGCCAGAGGGATGTTGACTTCGAAGCTACATACGACGACCAGGAGATCGAAGCTCATCGGAACTCACCTCCGCATGACGCTGTTTCAGAAATCGCCGGTGACGCGGAACAAGAAGGGCCTGATACCGTTGAATCGAATGTCCTCAGGACACCGAATGTTGCGATACAAGTCCAAAGTGGATATGATTCTGACGATTCCTTGACTGGGTATGCTTCCCCTCCCTCTACACGCTCCCCCTCACCGACGCCGTCGGAGATGGAGGAGTTCGAGAAGGACCCGACGCTCCGTGTTGGCATAAAGAAGATCCCTCGCCCTGTCTATTTGGCACAGCTTGGAGACCTCGTCCGTAGCACGGGTGGACTCAAATCAAGCGAAGAGAACCAAGAGGCAGAAAAGATCGAGATAGCTCTTGAAGTAGGGGAAGACTTGATCCGTCGTAAACGTGATTTCGGCACCGAGCTAGGTGATTCTTTTGGTTACACTACAGAGTTGTAATGGTCTTGACCACCAATTTCAGCTGAGAACGCCGCCAATCTGGTCTATGGGTTCATCACTCTGAATAATAGCTATGACCTGAAATATTTCGATGACCAGAGGCAGTGTATTATGATTGCCTTGGTCACGTGTTGCCCCAAGATAACCGCTCCGTAAGTTCCATTGAACTGCACAATTCCACTCGTTAAAGTCTTATTAGGTGTATCATTGAAGAGTTTTTCAAGAACCAATATTCGACTGAGCAGCGTTTTGTCATGTTAAACGCACTCAGTATTGGTGCGCGGGAGCTGGCGTGCTTACCTACGTATCGTCAAAGCTTACAACCGGCCGCAAAGTTGTCTTTCCCAAGTAAAATGCTGCCACCTGCCTGGTATAGGAAGTATTTGGGTAGTGGGGCCCAAAACGCCGTTCAGCTTCTCGTGGATGATATCACCCGAGAAGCTGTTGACAGGGGAGAGGAACCTGCAGCTAGCAAAACATCGGAGTATGTCCGAGAACGACAGTTGAGAATCCGGAAGCCAGCATTGGTGTCCGAAGTTATTCAGCAAGAAAAGCAGAGCCCAGCACCTTCCTTGAACATAGTGACATACACAGAAGTGGCTGCAGAACGCTTCATCATGCCTTTCATCCATCGATTCTGGGTGTTCCTCCGGGACGAACAAGTCCGTGAGGAGCGAACTGTCAATCGGGAAGTACTATACCAATATCGCGGAGCTGGGACTGGGCTCGTCCTCAACCCTGTCGTACTCTCGCATTTTCTCGGTGCGATAGCTATTTTGGTGCATGCAGCTGTGAATGCACCTCAATGGCTTGCCATAATCGCTCCAGACGCGCTGGAACTGGCAATGACGCTTGGATCGAAACAGATTTCAATGACGCTTGGCGATCGCACTGACAAGTTGAACACAGGGCAGACCGAGAAAAGTAACGAGGCCTCCGTCCTTACGTCCGCTCTGGAGCTAGCGTTAGTTATTCTGGACGGCTCCCTCGAGCTCGATGGTGGACGGACTCTCAGTCTCGAACACACGACGCTCTTGCTGGGTGTCGCGGAGTGGGCTAGGGAGGTGTTTGCACTGCTCGACAAGGGAACTCGAGTCGAAGGAGGTGGTGGGTCACAGGAAGTCAAGCTGCGCAGAGCGGCAGCGGGGGTTGTCCTTAAAATCGAGGAGTTGACGTCTAGATGGGGACGATCTATGGTGGACATTAGATGATAGGCTACCTATGACTCATCAGTAGTATTGCTACGGTATACTATAGGAAATCACCTTACAAGGTGAGCCTATGACTCTCGGGCATTTGCCAAGAGAGTGGAAAATAGGGGTACGGGCTCCTAACTGTGACACGAACACCATGGCGATAATCTCGTGTTCGGCCGAGTTTATCGTCATGGTGGTCGTGTGTTATAGGGTCTCAGAGAGGAAACACTACTGCGATACTATGCTGGTGAGTGGGATAGGTACTCTACAGGTGCTGACTACATTAGCTGCATTTTTACACATCTCAACCTCCACTGGGTAAAGCGCGAGCGAGATGAAGATCGGAAGGCAGTATATCCGGAGTATACTGTAAGCGGCTTTTGGCTTCCGTAGTGTCGCTGATCCCAATATTTGGCGTGTTCAGCTTGCTTTCGTTCTGTGGAAAATCAATTTCTTCTCCCACGTGCAAAGCAATCTCGTTTGTACTATTCTCAGACTGGTCGAACGTCAACGAAACGGAGAGATGATCGACAAAGATCTCGTCAAGAGAGTGGTTGACTCGTTTGTCTCCTTGTGCCTCGACGATACCGATATAGACAAGGCTTCGTTGGGTGTTTACAGGGAACACTTGGAAATCCCCTTCTTGGAGGCCACTGAGAAATACTACGAATAGGAATCAAAAGCCTTGCTAGCAGAGAACAGCATTTCCGACTACCTCAAGAAACGTCTGCAGAAGGAGGAGGACCGAATTGATCGTTATCTCAACGCAGGGACCCGAAAACTGCTCATCAGCAAATGCGAGCATGTCCTCGTTCGACAGCATGCTGCATTATTGTCACGGACTCCTGAGGAACTAGAGCCGCTGAGGAAGAGATTCGAGGAGCATGTGAAGAAAGCCGGGCAGGATGTTGTTGGCAATGTCAATGAAAACAAGCTGAACGCTTGCGTCGTATCGTAGTCGTTTGCTTGCTATCCTAGTAATGCCGGCAATTAGGGGCTCATAAATCTTTTGAAGTTGAATTGACAGTAGTACTTGGCATTTGGTCTACCTCGACAGGGAACTTGAAGTTATTCTCCCGATGGGCATACTAATCATGCACGCGAACAGATTGTCTCGTCACCTCGCAACTCGGAGGACAAGTTCTTCCCTCAGTCCTGCGCCAACTCTCCTCTTGAAATTATTAGTGACCAAGGGTCATCAGTGTCCGAATCCACGTGTTCGCAACATGGAGACGGATCCAGTTGGGGTAAGTACTTCTGGTCCATTTGGTATGACTCTCTTAGATTATCGATTCATCCCGTTGATTTCGACCAAGTCGTTTCTATCATAAACGTGCGTGCAATATTGACTCTCGTTCATTCCGATCAATTGACGAGCAGCAGGAGACCATTCTGGAATGGGTGTCTGCGCTGTTTTCGCGATCGTGGAGATCGGCCAGATGATTTGTGGATTCCTAGAAGACGACAAGATGGCATTACTCTCTCTTGCCTGTTGCAACCAGGTCATTTCGGAGACTGCTCTCGACGTGTTGTGGGCCAAGATGGACTCTATCATGCCAATCGTGCCTTTTGTTCCAGAGAGGATTAGAGATGCGTGTTCCGTGAGTAGGAAGATGTGCTACTCTCTCTGGCTCATGACTCGGAGTACTGATCAGTCGGGCTTACAATAGGACATCGGTATCGATACGAAAGCATTCCTTCAAGTACCACGTCCATCTGCAGGAGAATGGAGAATATTTGATAAGTATGCCCATCGGATCAGGGAACTATATGCAGCCGATCCTGCACGATCATGGGTTCATGGTGCGAAGCTGATTTATGTCAGATTGGCCGCTTTCCGTGGCAGAGAGGGAGCAAACCTGTTTCCCAACCTTCGTTCCATCGTTTGCTTCCTCGCAGAGCTCCACTTGGCAAATGTAAAGCTGCTTCCTCCAAGCCTCCAGTCCCTCACATTGTTCGCTCGGATATTCGAGGAAGGTCACGCAAAGGCTTTGACGCAACTATCTTCTCATACACCTCTCCTGGAGCAACTTATTTTGCGCGGAGAGTTTCATTTCGTGGATACAAACCCTGCCAAATCCCTGCATCTCAGACATCTTCGAGATGTTGATTTAACCCAATCCTCAATGTCTTCCTGTGACTTTCAGTATCTGTGTCATCTCCTTTGTGAGTCACCGGTCGCAAAACTCAGCATCCATTTGAAACAACCACTCATCGATGAATTGCACTCGGCTCCGCCACTATTTCCATTTCTCCGCCACCTAATGTTTTGCGGTGATCCTGACATCGCACACGGCTTCCTCAAGAAACTAACGAGCACGAATCTCCTTGAATTCTGCATCGAGCACAACAATAACATAACTCGGCTGGGCGCGTACAAGTCACTTCTTGGTCTCCTTCACGAACGCTTTTCGCATTCACTCAAATCTTTGCATCTAAATTTTGGAAGGCACCAGAAGGACGTTCACCTTTATGATTTTATGACGAATACTTTGATGGCTCTCAGGCCACTGGTGGAGGCGGGCCTTGAAGATCTGCGATACTCCATGCCCATAATTATATCGACTTTACCCGAAGAACTCCAGAATGCACTTGACCCATCTTTCTGGCCGGAAACGACGGCATTCTCCTTTTCCACGCATGCACAGAGGCTTTGCGATCAGGAGCCGGAGCAAGATATGATGTTTTGGGCCCTCATTTGAACGTCCTCAACAAGGGCCCCATGAATCGAATGATGACGAAGTGTGTCGTTAGACTTCTCTTCGAAGTTCTAAAACTGAAAATGTAATACTAAATATTTTGTCCTGCAAAATGAAAGTTTGGACGAGAGGGATGTCTACCTTAGCCTCACTTGTTGTCTCCACACTTGTATAGTTCCCTGGAGCAGACAGTCAAGTTGTCGGCTTCGTCATCGTAACGACCATTGCTCAACAGCCACACCACAGTTGGTGGTGCAATTTGAGAGGGAAGACGTTTTATTCAGAACATAGTGCTTCAGGGTGCTGCCCCATATCGCACCCTTCTAAGTAAGCTCTGACTAAGGTTCGCAGTGGCCTATCGCTCCCTCTGGGCGCGCGAATGCCCCGCGTGGAAGTGGAATGGTGAATACTCTTCCCTCGGACCAGAGAAATCAGAACAAACACACAACCCTTCCACAGAGCTGGAGCCAATCTGGTTCGCCCACGTCTTCCCGGGGTCCACAATCCACTCCGCCCATGTTGGTCGGAACAGAGATCAAGGGAACGCTGCTTGTCCACGCGTATGATTGGCAATTGAAGGATGATGTATACTTCGTCGGAAAAAATGGCTCTTTCGCAATGATGTGGGACTCCGTAATTACCCACAGGCATTTGGAGGATCTGTTGAACTGGGCTTTCTCCCCATTTTAGTCCATGTGAAAGCTGACAGTTTAAGTTCTAGACCTGAAGCATTTCAATAGCAACCTCGGAGAACCTACGGTCCTGACTCCTTACTAATGCCCGCCGCAACACCAGGCGCGACCGGTGGAGCGTCAGATAGACTTACAAAAGCAAAGCATTGGCTCGAACATGTAAAAGCATAGTGGTAAGTGGTTGCATGTCGCAACCAAAATAACAATACAGCTCAGGGCCAACGCCTTCGTTCTCCTTTCTGTTGCCGTATGCGCATCTGCACAATCGTGTGCATCTTGCCCCCAGAAAGTGGATGGCGACCATCTGATGGAGTCACTCAGAAGCAATCGTTCCTTCTTTACTAGGCTTCCACAGTGAATGATGTTACCACAGAACATATTCCAGCGCAAGAGCATCATGCCTATCCGGTCATCTATGTAAGGAGCAGCTACCACTGGGGTCCCCAGCTGATAGTTGTATGCACGAGTGGAGGACAGGGTCGAGTACGAAGCAGAGAGTATATGTAGTCACATGTGAATGGAAGGCGTTGCACTTGAGCTTGACACATGTATGTACAATGTCAATTGCTCGCTGTGTTTATGGCCTGTTATGGCGAAGCTTTTCGGCTATGTAGAAACAAACTGTGGCTTTACATACCACCACCATCTAATAATCCTCTTCACAGTGTCGAGAGTAGAAGAGTGCCGCTGTGAGTGTTGTTCCTGTGCCACCATTCTGCCGTCCTCACCCACATAAGACGTCGACCAACCAAAGAGAATCAGCCCAAGTCAACTGTATCACCACGACTACACGTCTACCGTTCTGAGCGAGCAACCGTGACGGATCTTTGGTTACCACCAATTCGGTTAGAGGAGGTATGGAAACCATCCAAAGTTGATGACCGCGTCGAGACTAACGCGCACTTGTGTAGCATGCGCCTGATCAACGTAGAAGCCTTTCTCGAGAGGGAAAGTCTGATTAGAGAGGGAAAGATCGTCGCACGAAAGTTCTCGAGTTCGGCGATGATGAAGCGACAGAGTATGCGATTCTATCTCATCGGTGGGACGCACAAGAAGTGGACTGTGACGAGATAGTCGAGCTCGCGAAGATGGCAGTGGAGGAGAGAGACGAGATTCGCCGGCGTGATGGCTACCGAAAGATCCTCCAGAGCTGCGAGCAGGCTCAGAAGGACGGATATGAGTGGTTGTGGGTTGACACTTGCTGTATCGACAAGCGAAGCAGCGCAGAGCTATCGGAGGCCATCAATTCCATGTATCGGTGGTATGAAAACGCGAAAGTATGCTATGCGTACCTCCAAGGCATCCCCGATCCACGGTTTCCGACTGCGAGTGACGATGAGAGGTATCCCGATTTCAGTGGATGGCCGGAGTGGTTCTCGCGTGGGTGGACGCTACAAGAGCTGATAGCCCCAAGCAACGTTCAGTTCCTCAACAAGAATTGGCAAAGCATAGGTGACAAGAGGGCGCTTGCACCTACCTTGGTAGACATCACTGGAATTCCGGAGCATATATTGATACATGGACTTTGCGGGAACCGTCCGTGTGTTGCTCGAATCATGTCGTGGGCAGTTAATCGAACAACGACGCGAGTTGAAGACAGAGCTTATTCACTGATGGGTCTGCTGGACGTGAATATGCCGATGCTGTATGGAGAGGGGAAGAACGCATTTCACCGTACTCAGCTGGAGATCATCCGCTCATCGAACGACCAAAGCATCTTTGCATGGGACTGCAACGTGCGGACTGGCGGTAATCAAGACCCACCGCATCGCAATTGCCACATTCGAAATCGACGATAGCGTACTCACTGAGAATGGCTTCACTTGTTGCGACGCATACCCAAAGAAATTCATTGGAAACACGCTTGCGCTGACCAGCACCGATCCCCTTTGCGTCAAAGTTTATTCTGATAGTCTAACTGACTATCGCTTTGTAGTGGGCTCTGGACAATCTTTTGGAAAGGACTGGATATATGTCGTTTCCGATGAATCTAACATAATCCTGGGACTTTGGGACTATGCCTTTCATGAATACTATGAGATGAAGGTTGGAACCCTAGATCATGCAAAAACACATGGATAAGGCGCAGTCTAGAGCTGAACGCTACGGTCAGATCTACATTATGCAAACCTGTCTCCCTCAAACAACCAGGATCCTTCAGATTTGGTCCGTCATGTGGAAGAGCTCAAGGATGTGTGGAGTTAAACTTGAGGTATTTCACGATCCTGGTTTCGGTGACGTATCAGGTGAATGGACAGCCTTTGATGTCAATGTGGGTAGTTTTTTTTGCACGTCTCATTGGCACTGACATTACTATTTCTTTAGGGAGCAGACGATTCCAGCTGTGACTGGCAGGGCCTCATGATACTAAATCGGCCGAGGAAGTATGGTAGCTATGAAATACGTGGGGTGCTGGGTAATTTCTCGGCCGCACCCGATGGTATCAAGGTGAGTATACATGCCTTTTATACAATGCCTGAACCTTACGAGAACAGCTGGGGGACTATGGTCACTTTACGGACTGCAAGGAATTCCGTTGCGAAGGAAACCTCTTTGCTGACCTTGAGTCGCTTTCGTTAATGGCGGACGTCATCCCAAGGCAGCACAAAATATCTTCAATGGATCGTGTGACGGCCTGGAATTGGATGGCTTTCCGCCATCTCGATTTATACGAACCACTGATGCTCTCACTTCCAAGTAATGACGCCATCAAATCATTGTTAACTTCGCTCTCTACTCGACTTACCAACAGATACCTTGTCGTCACAAGGGTCATACAATGTTCCGATGACGCTGACTCAAGCACCATACCATATTTGTGCGATTCTGCAAAGCCATTTGTTTGGTATCGAAATGAAAGCGCTGGTTCTACGTCAGGGGAGCCCGGGTCGGACAACCAGCTGAGCTGAGACGGATGGTGACCAAAGTGACGAGGGTTAACAATATGTAGATGAGATAGAATTGTGAAGGACCTGCTAACGGGTTCAACATCTGTCTTTCTATACTATAGATGTGTGTCATAGGGTAGTCTGCTGTATCTACTATACAGTACTATCAATCTCTTGAAGTGAAGTTTCTCCAATTCCCTTTATAACTTCTTCAGCATCAGTAGTGGGGAAGGTCAAGCTTCAAGGTAACTGTTCGTAGTTGGAGTTATCATGATCACAAGTCGCGTACGTGCCTCACCGGCGGCGCCCCAGTCAGACCTCATCTTCATCCCCCCTATTCTCTCATCCCGTAAGCCACAATCAGAGCCGGTAAACACACAAGGGCAGAGGAATGTTACGAAGCCTATATATGATGCTCACTCAGCATCCGCAGGTGTCAGAACAAAACTGAAGCCTGAACTTCAGAGACCAGTGATCGTCATTACGGTAGAGTTAATGGCGATCTTGATGTTGGCAGCAACCATATGCACTGTCACAGTGTCTTTCTGCAGGCGATGGAAGAGAAGATAGCAAGGTAGCTTCATTCCGGACGCATGGCATTTGTTGAGAAAGAAACGTGAAGTGCCACGGGTCTAGTCAGAGTTTGAAGTAAGGGTTATGCAACGTCTACTGTACCGTGGGAACAACAGCTCTTCTGTGGCTACACTCATCATGTTAGCTAGGTTTCTGAGACCCGCGGGGACCTTTCGGCCTGCGGTGTCATATTGTGGTATCACTACCTCATGTCTGAGGCGTTCGGATGCATTGTTCGTGGTAAGTAAGTCTGTCAAGGCTCGGCGAGCACGCAGCTGAGCAGATATTTTGCAGCATCGGGATACCGAGTACAACAACCCGAAGGTGCCCCATCCAAGTTCCACATTCAAGAGGGTCCTGATTTTCTGCTTCGGTGACAGATTTCGTTCGAGTTTTCACCGGACAATATGAGGTCAGCTGAAGAGGTCATCTCCCGGTATCCCCCACAATACAAGAAAGCAGCTGTCATCCCACTCCTTCACCTTGCCCAGCGTCAGAACAAGGGGTGGACAAGTATCAGCGTAATGAACTATGTTGCGAAGCTTCTGGAGATGCCTCCCATGCGCGTGTACGAAGTAGCAACCTTCTATACGATGTTCAACCGGTGCGTGCGCGCCAACTCCTCATCCCAGCGTGTCGCCTGACTCTGCGCATTGTGTTCAGTGAGCCAATAGGTGAGAACTTCGTCCAAGTCTGCACCACGACGCCGTGCATGCTTCGTGGATCCACCGATATCCTTAACACTGTCTGTGGTCACCTTGGCGGCATTAAGCCTGGCGGGACAACCAAGGATGGGAAGTTCACTGTGATCGAGGTTGAGTGTCAGGGTGCCTGTAGCAACGCGCCAATGATCGTCGTCAATGATGACTTTTATGTACGACTCTTCTCTATGGGCTTACGCTGCCGCTCACGTTGTCGTAGGAGGACTTGACACCAGAAACAACCAAGACAGTTCTCAATGCATTTGCAAAGGGTGAAAAGCCTAAACCAGGGCCACAGAGCGGGCGGCATACAAGTGAAAATTCCGCTGGACTCACAGCTTTGACGTCGAAGGTTAGTCCTTGCAGGTAACTATCTACCGCTATTCAATAACATTTTTCACAGCCGTACGGTCCAGGGGAGTTTTGTTCACCGGAATTCCAGTAGATTATTTCCTTTATCCAAAAAATACTTCATTACTGGAACAAATATCGAAAGAAGTATATTATATGTCAGGAGATGATACGTCAGGTAATCAGCATGTGTTCGTGGTATCAGTCATCACCTTCCCCATCGTCATAGCCAAATGCACCATGCCCGCCTTCTGGAAGTCTCTCCATCATATACCTGATTCATGCAAGTGAGCCTGTGAATACTTGCAGAGGGTTGGTATACTCACTGGACTTCTTCCTTGAGGTCATCACAATAAGTATCTGCCAGATATCAGGTATTTTCCGACTAATTTAATATGAAGATCGCTTACCAAGAGGTATGTCATGCCTGTCTCGGCCTGTGGAACAGATGGGTGAGCAAATCGATAATAGAAATTAGATCCTACCAAATGGCATTTCAATCTCGTCTGCAATTCCTTCAATGCCCATCAGAGTGAAAGCCACAACCGTCACTATGGGAATCGTGCTCCACCCAAGCTCATTGATTAGAGTGAGCGGAAGGGCGAAAAGGTATAACGTCACACATTGCTTCAGATGTATCCCATCTTCATGGAACAATGAGTTCATTGTGAATAACAACATCGTCAACTTACAGAGAGTTGGGATGGGGGTATTTGTAACCCTTTCCATGGAAGTCATCTGGTCTACCATAGACAGGACACTACGGGTGTTCTTGAGCCTTGAAAAAGAGGAGCTAACGTCAGATATGCTCACAGGGCGTTCATTGCATTGGTTCCTGGATATTATGAGCTAACCTGAGGATGTAGATGGGAATTGCGACCCTTACCAGCAGGGCCAACCGTTTCCAATAGACCCTCCCGCTTAAACATGAAAATGGCACTGGAAAGTTGGTGTGCAATGCTTGCATGAGGGAATTGAGCCCGACTGGTATTACCTCGCAAATGCAGGGACCTACATTAGCGGTAGCGGGGTGGTCAACCTGTCAGCGTATGGGTGAAACTCGATTGTTTGGTAAGATTGGCCGAGGAGAGGCGTCGATGAACCTGGTGCGCGACCATCTGGACCCTTCTTGCTACGTTTCCGTCGTACCCTTTTGGTGGCGTCAGGTGAACGCTGGCCCGTGCTCTCGGATTCCCCATTAGCATCCTCGGTCACAGCATATGATGATGGAGAGACGCGTCCACGGCTGGTGTTGTAGCCACCCTCATCGAACCTAGCGAAGCGCGAAGGTAAGACCTCTGCCAGGTCATCGTACTCTGCGCCGTCCTCTGCGCGAAGGTAATGCTTGACCGCATAGGCGAAGGAGACACAGAACCGCAGTGCCTCAATTTTGTGGCGCCTGACTTCCGCACTGGTGAGAGTGGAGGTTACTGTCCTTCCTTTGACATAGTTGGGATGTTCTTCAGGAGGAGGGAGAACTACGTGGACCCAAATCATCCGAGATAAGTTGCGAATCTGGTGGTGCTTTAGCTTTTCTTCGTGTCCAGGAAGCGTCAACGCATACGTTGGACGTCAATGTCGAGAAACATTTCCTTCCCTCCCAATAACGGTCATAAGATGTTCTTTGAGGGTCATCTCAGACACTTGATCTGTAGCCATTGCAACGATTGAACTCACGAATTTCTGATGACGACCCAACCAAATGCGGCACAACACCGAAGTATTCCATTGAACAGGAGCTCTAACGCATAGAGAAAGGGCGCAAATGCTTACCTAAATACAAGGATAAGGCCAACCTTTGGATTCTTAGTGCGCATAGCGTATGTGCACGACAGAAGCACATACCACAACAGAAAGAAGCGGGACGACTGAATTCGTCAGTATCAACCTCTTTCCATGAGACCAAGCGTACGCCACGAGGGTTGAGAAAATAGTGACGGTGAGGACAGGTCCTATGATGCGCGAAATTATCTTGAGGACAGATCAGCCGGGATGCCAACCCAGTAAGACTATTACGCACGCTTCCTTTCACTCGGAATACATCTGGTAACCAAGAGTACTACAAAAGTTGTCAGAGCAGTCGCGAAAGTTTGCCCAAGTTGTCTCTGACCTTCCGTAAATGCTGCCTTTTGATTGTGGGTGGCTAATGGATTAGATGTGGTTAGCCACTTTGCAATCGCCTGGCAGGGACATACCTTGAGTGCAGCGAGTAACGACTTCCTCGACTCCATGCCTACCTCACCGTGCAACTTGGAGAGTGGAGACAGGGCCTATTATTAGTGTTCTAGTACTTGGCGCGATCCGGAAACGGGGTGCAAATATACGTAAATGCTTTGGGCGATCTGGTCTCCGGAGTGTGCCGAAGGAGTCACCAAGATTGGGCCCCCTAGTTTTAGTCCTTCAAGGGCCCTTCCACATTCATGTCGCCCATCGGGGATGCAGTTGCTGCTCTGAAGAAGGCAGCAGACGGAAATGCAGCGAAAAGGAATCTGAAAGATGTCGTGGACAACGTGTCGTCGTGCCTCGTTCTCCTGGTACGCGTCTTAGCCAGTTACGAGCTTGTAGACCTAAACCGTGCAGAACTCCTCTCGCCCATCATTCTCGGCTATGGAAAAGCTGCGATCTGTTTTCAGAGTACCTTTTCAAGAACTCTACGATGCGTATTTCAGCCCAACCTTGCAACTATCTTCTGCAGTACTTTCAACTATCCTGGAGGAGAAATTAAGTGACGCATACATTCACGGAGAGTCCGTGTTACCTGTGGAATGGGACAAAGCCGCCTGTGCATTGCTGTCTGGTGTTCTTGTAGGTCATTTACAGGTCGAGTCTGCTAACTAACAGACTTTCACTCAGGATTTTTTGGAGGACAATGCTAGAAGTACGAATTCATTTCGCATGCCAGATTTTTGCTTTTGAGGATGCTTCGCTACGGTCAGATGATCACGGCTTCAAGGCTGCGGTCGGAAAGTTCCTTTATCCAATCCTTTGCAGGTTTTTCTTTCAGACACAGTCGAAAGTAGCACCTCAACTAAGCGTGCAATTATGCACATTCGTACGTCAAAGTTCACTTCGTTGGCTATATGCGCTCTTTGCTAGTGATGGCATCATCAGGCTTACACTGTGTTGAGCGATGCTGCCTATGGACACAGCGACAATCAAACCATCCTCCGCGACAAGGCGGTCATGGGACCGTGAGTTTCAGCAGTTCTGTGCGGGTAAGCCGTTGGTTTTCACTGTTGAAATCGCCGCTAGAGTGCGACTCGGTGCGGCTATATCCAATTCACAAGGTAGGCCCTGATATCCGTTCACGAGCGAGGTGATCCAATCATCAACAGACTATCTTATTACGGAGGCCTTGCTGGCTCTGCTAGCTCGCCTCCTTGCAACAGAGAACACGATATCCAGCAGATCAGAGAGAACCAAATTTGTTCAGGAAGCGCTGGGCTCATCGAAGTTCTTCAAATGCAGCAAGGAGCTGGTTGCCATCTTGCAGGAAGTGTCTACCTCGGACTGGGACGTCGCTGCGACTCGGCTTATTGACGCTCTGTCACAGAGCGACATCAAATAGTTGGTACATCTATCTCCCTTTCAGTGTAGCTTTGACACCCTCTCAGCCCTCAACCGTTCTCCATCGACGAAATAAATGCTTGCGGTCGCGTATTCCCTCAACCAAACCCATCAGATAGGCTGATACTGGATAGGCGAGGGTTCCTCGCTAACGTCATTCTTACTAGGGTAGGTTCTTCCATAACCAATTAGGAACGTTCTAATTCAGCAGGAGGATCTATACGAGAGCCTTGATGTTTCCTACAGCGATCTCCGAACAGTAACCATAGACACTTCGAAGACCACTGCAAATAATGTCTTGGTTCTGATTACGCTATCTAACGCACCGAGAGTCGGAAATGTTGCGTTGGAGATTACTGAAAAGGAACTATACTTGAAGTTCTTGCTGAGAAGAAAAGACTTGGACAGATTCATGGAGACCTTAAGAAGGCGTGGTGTTGTAAGTTACTTTGCGTTGGTAATTATTACACCTTTACTTGACATTTCTAAAGGGGAAATTGAATTTTGTGTGCTCGGCGCAGAAGAGCTCTCGACGGACAATCTCAATCGCATCGGGGGTCAATTTCACAAGCAACAGTTCTTTGCTAGAACCTAGACCTGATTTTGAGGTAATAATTTTCCGAGTAGAGCGCCATCACAACCTAACAGGTTATCGCAGGAGAAAGTTAAACGTGTTCAAGAGGGTACTACTCGCAAGAGACGTGCTGAATTTCCCGCTAACATTTCTCTCAGTTTATAAAACTGATGTCGAGGAGCAGACATCTGATCCCGTGGTACTACTGGTTCCAGAGGCGGCTCCACTGGCACTTCTCCCTGATGATGATCCACTGGCCCGCCCAACAGCTTTCAGCCGGTTTACTACGAGAGATGACGAACAATCAGTCAACATAGTTTACAGTGATCAGCAGGGTGCACCCACCTTACCATTGATCAAGGAAATTGCTTCTCCAGACAATTTAGAACATCCGCAGGTCTCCGGGGAAGGCGCCCTGAATATACCCCAAACCAAAGCTAGGCGCCCATCCCGTGGTCGAAAATGTAGAAAGGCTGGGACGCCGGATTCCCGTAATCCAAAGGCGGCTGCAGTCAGACCCACCACGCGACGCAAACAGCTACTTGATTCGGCCAAGGTCTCGATCACTGATGTCTCGAAGCCGGCGGAGGACCATTGTGAAGGACAATCGATGGGGGCTATCGCCTTGCTAGACGAAGGGTTGCCGATCTCTTCGAACTCATTATTCAACGCACGAGTTTCTGACATCGATGCCAGCGCGTTGGGTTTAGTGGAGGACAAAGAACGATCCTATCCAGCGTCACTCAGTACAAATACCAATGATCGGACTACGAACGAATCCGAAATCCACGGTTTCGAAGTTCCTCGTGTCAGCCACTCGGGAACGGAGCAGTCGGAAGAAACCAAGCACCTAATTGCCTATCCTGACAGTAATGAAGTTGACGTCAATGCGAAAATCGACGGGCAACTTCGGAGGTCCCAAACGCCTGCTGAAGATATTCGCGTGATGACTAACCTTGGTAAACGCCGCACACGACAGACAGGGCGAGCTGCGGGGAATACAATCGCAAGAAACCTCGAGGAAGAAAATGGTCCTCGTAAGTTACGCAAGACCACTGACGACGACATCCAAGCTGGTGAAAGCGCGAGTGGATGGCAATCAAAAGTGACAATGTTGACGCTTTCGGGGTGTGCAACGAATGAGACGGCTCCACCAAATGCCTTTGACGAGATCGCCGACCAATCCAAAGAGAAGCGTTTTGGCAAACATAAGATTACGAAAACCAAGCCGACGTCGGTAACAGTGAAGAAAGGGACCCATACTGCTTCTGTGCAAGGGAAACCGAAACCGAAACCCAGACTGGTCACAAGTGCAAAACATCGAGATCCAGTACCACCAGAAGAGACGACCCGAGTTGTCCTGGCCAACCACCCACCACCCATTACCAACGAACCAGTCACCACCGCAGATGTCCATGATTCAATTCCGACATCTACTGCACAAACAGTAAGATGGCATGGTCTTCGTTTCAGATTTTTTAAACAAAGATGATACGTTCATAGCAAACGACTGATAGTGTACAACTCCATGATGCAGGAACAGACAAAGTATCCAAAGATTACCTCGGGATCCTGAAGCAAGGCCACGTGTCACCGCCTTCTGACTCTAACAATCCTTTCACGGCCATTGATGTCCAGCACAAAGAACTATCATACAATGCTGGCGATCTCTTATTACATCCACGTGGTCCTACTTGTCCTGGTGAAGTCCCACTCGATGAAGCGGTGCCTTTCGGGCTGGGTTTGGGTCAAAGTGATACCACCCTAACTAGCCTTATGGATGAATTCATAGACTCTCAGGCACTTACTGCGTGTTTGGTGCCAATGAAGGTTAGTGATGACGTTAATGAGGTAGGCTGTTTCCTTCTTGTCTTTAACCGTTTCCGACACCCAAATCAGTTTTCCTCCAAACCGCTAATAAACCAGTCGCCTGAGCCTGAACAGAAGAAAGTGATCACAAATGGTCTTCCTGCATGTCGGAGTCCAGACCTGAGGAAGTCGGTCGAGAGAAATATCCTCCCTGATAAGGTGGATGTTGCGACGGCTGCTATAATCAACGATGCGCCCAAGCCACCGACTTTTCCTTCAGCCCTACCACGCAAACGTCTCAGTGTTACCTTTGCATCCCCTATCGAACGGGTAATGTCACCTTCTACCCATTCTAGTGTAAACAATACGCAGGACAGAATGGACCATAGCCCAATTGAAATGCGCTTACAGCAGAGGCGTGCCCGCCAAGGTTCTTGGAATCTAGACGGGAAAAGACCCTCCTCATCATATGATGACCCTCTTTCCCCACTGCTAGAACCAACAACCAGCACGACCCCGCGCAAGATGACGCGCCCCTTGTTTCCTTCCAACTCGAGTAATTATATGCGTAAGGATGAAGCATCATGTGAGTTCGGATAGCGGTTACAGGGTATGACCTGATCATGCATTTTTTGGAACAGCAAAGGTGCCCACTCGATACGAGGCCGCAATGGACGAAGTGGATATTCAAGATATCGTCGATGTGAGAGACGAGTCTGAATTTGATTTCTATGCTCTTTGACATGTTTGGACCAGGTCCTGAACGACATCCAAGCTGTGCTTATTTTCAGGTCAGGTGTTTCTGTAATACTGACACCCTCCCCAGATGATCATCGAAGGAATTGCCAATAAGTTCGCAAATATGAGGAAGGAGGTACGAGCCTGTCGAAAAGAACTTCTCCAGGAAGTTCTATGTGACTTGCAGCTTCTGGTGACTACAAAGTGAGTGTGTTGGCTGTTATACAATCTCACACCTACGAATTTTACAGCTCGAGACATTTCAATAACCTCGTCCACCTGGAAGAAGAATATCACGAGTACCACAAGACAATGTCGTTCAACTGGGAAGACCTTATCTCTTGCAATGACGATATCTTGTCACACTTCAAGGATTCCCTCAGGGAGCACGATCGTACTTTGTCCGCTAAAACGCTCCCCACTTTTATTTTACCCCAGAGACCACTTTTTATCAGCCGTAGCAGTGTGGACATTTGAACTGTGTCTTGTATTCTGCTGCCTGTGTGTTTTATCCGTGTCCATGTGCTAGTAGATGAACTAGGAAGCATCTCAGCTTCGTTCCTGCGCGTGTTATGATTCTTGCAGTTGTTTCCCTTCACGTCTGCCAGCGGATGTACGCTCCTCGGAGCAACGCTTAGCATAGGCGACAAGCCTCTGACACTCGTACACTCGTAGTGTGGGTCGCATCCTCCGCCCAGTTCTCGCTGAGCGCTGAACTCCGAACGCGATGTGCCAAAAGTAAGGAAGTCATTGGTTAGTACTTGACTGTCGAGGTTAAAGTCTACTGCATGAAAGGGGAGCTAGAATCAATTGTGGCTTATATTATTGTCAGTGGTAGTGGAAGCCTTGTCATCGCCATGTTGTCGACGCATCATGGCATCAGTCTTTATGCCTCCGAAAGACTGGTCACAGGCAATGGTTGGCCGTCAGTCGAATTGACGAAGTCAGCAGTGCGTCGAGTCAGGCTTTATGTAATAGCCTACCCGTACGGTTACATAAGTAAATCGGGAATCATGGTGCCACGCTTTTGATCGATACGATCCATTACTAGTAATGGCTTGTGCTGTTCTTCTGCGTACCATCCACTGTGCTTTCAGCCGCGCTACATATACTGTCTTACAGCCGCCCCGTCATAAGGTCGGCTCGTACTTGCAGTCTGCTTTGATTGTTGCAAACATCACTGGCTGGGGAAATAGTTCTATTCGCTCATACTCATCAACCATGGCAGAACTCCCGGTGGACAGTTTCCGGTTGCCACAGGATGTCAGACCAATGCACTACGATATTACCATCAAGACGGATTTAAAAAAGGAAGTTTTCGAAGGTCTCGTGAAGATCGAGTAGGCACTATCATACACGACCGGATCACCTCTGACCACTGGGGTGTACTAGTTTACAGGTCCAGAAGGAGACCCCTTCCATCGTCCTCAATGTAGCGGATCTTGAGATTTTTAACACGACCTTGTACTCCGAAGCTTTACAGTACGAACAGTCGGACATAGCAAGGTCATTCGATGCGAAAAGCGAGCGAGGCACTTTTCACTTTTCTGCTCCTCTACCCTCAGCATCTAAGGCTATTTTCTCCATTAAATTTTCTGGAAAGCTCACTAATTCGATGATGGGGTATTACAAATCATCCTTCCAGAAGAATGACGTAGTCAGCACCTATTCCCTTACTCAGTTCGAGGTAAGTTCTTCCTACTTTCATTTTATGTCGTGTTAGATTAGAACTGATCATCTTGTTCAGGCTACTGCGGCGAGACGCGCATTTCCTTGCTGGGATGAGCCCAGTCTCAAGGCTACGTTCTCAATCACCATGATTTCTCGTGCAGACACGGTCAACTTGAGTAATATGCCAGTGCTCTCGGAAAAGATTTACACGACGGACGCCAAAGACGAAGCGTTGACTACGATATTCTCGGCACTGACTATACATGCAAGGGACCACATGGAAGAAGCATGGAAGATTACGAAGTTCATGACCACCCCATTGGTAGGTTTAGTTTTAGTAACTGCAAAATGGGAGCCAAGTCTAGTGGATAGATGTCAACATACGTCGTTGCCTATGCAAATGGGCCATTTGCATACCTGGAAAGTTCGTACAAGAGCCCTTTAAGTGGAATTGTTCGCCCCTTGCGGGTCTATAGTAAGTGTCTGTGCAAACATAGCAACGTGACCACTTAGCCTCCTAGGTACTCCGGACGTTATACACAAGGCAAAATATGCCCTCGAGGTCAAGGCCAAAGTGATGCCACACTATGAACAAATTTTTGACATCGAGTATCCTTTGCCCAAGCTGGACACCTTAGTGGTAAGCTCGTCATTTCTGTAAAATGGTCATGTCAGTAAGGTTGAGAACCGAAGGCTCACGACTTTGATGCTGGGGCGATGGAAAATTGGGTACGGCGCTGGGCTGTTATGCATTATAAGCTGCTGATGTCTTGGTTGTCAGGGTCTCATTACTGGCCGCACAAGTGCCTTCTTGCTGGATCCGGACAGGGTCGACGTGGCAATGAGAAAACGTGTTACTGTTTTCCAGTCTCATGAGGTTGCTCACATGTGGTAGGTCTTTATATACGTAGATTCACCTCTCCGTGACTTATTTCAAAGGTTTGGGGACATAACCACAATGGAGTGGTGGGACTACTTATATTTGAATGAAGGTGATTTAACCCTTATGTATTCCAACCTGCGACTTAATTTCGTACTTGAGGTTTTGCAACGCTGGTATGTAAACAATTCCCCTGACCCTGACGGACGTTGAATTCATATCCGAGATGGGCGAAGTGATCATTGTTGGTATGTACCCAACTTATTACAAGAACTGATCCTTACTTCTCGCAGACAAGTACTTTCGATGCCCTATTTAGTGCCATTGAGATTGATTGTCATCACAGGTTGTATCCTGAGTGGAAAGTTGATTCTGAATTCATCTCAGAGCATCTGAACGACGCTCTTGATCTTGACGCTAAGCTGTCCTCGCATCCTGTTGAGGTCCATTGCCCGGATGCGAACCAGATCAATCAGGTCAGTACAAGAGTTGACTGATAAGTTGATTCTCAAACTCATGCGTGGCTGTAGATATTCGATTCTCTATCATACGCCAAGGCTGCTTCTGGTCAGTGCCGTCTAGGCCGACCACTGGCGCAATGGCTGATTGGCACATAGTACTCCGTATGCTATCTAATTTCGTCGGGGAGGACCGTTTCTTGAAGGGCGTTTCAATCTATCTGAAAAAGCACTTATACGCGAATACCACTACCAAAGATCTTTGGATGGGCATCGGTGAATCAACAGGTCGGGTGAAGCTTCCATTGCATCGATTTCATATTGATACAAGTTGAAATTAGGGATGGACGTGCCTAAGTTGATGAACAGTTGGATCACAAAGGTACAATGGATCTGCCATAGAATGACAGAGATAACGGTATTTTGATCTTGTAGACCGGCTTCCCGATTCTGTCTGTTACAGAGTCTGAAGATGGCATCCATATTCGTCAAGACCGTTTTCTCGAGACTGGGCCTGCAGACAGCAAAGACAATCAAACTTTATGGTTCGACCTCTCACTTTATTATTACTGTGGCTCACCAGTTACAGGACGATCCCACTGGCAATTCTGACAGCTGATGAAGAAGGAAAGGTAACGGTCGACAAATCAGCGCTTGAGACACGGGAAGCTTTCTTTCAAGTCGACACACGGAGACCATTCAAACTGAATGCAGGGACATATGGCGTCTGTAGGTTCCACACCCCTCCATCCATCGGCATTCATTCGACATATTACTTTTACTAGACAGAGTCCTTTACTCGGACGAACGGCTCGCTAAGATAGCCTCTACGGCTGCCAAGGATGATAGCATATTTTCGTTGAATGACCGTATCGGGCTGGTACACGATGCAATGGCGCTTGCAAAATCTGGGCACACAACAGTAAGCAGTGCGCTGACAGTCGTCGATCTCTTGAGGGAGGAGAAAGAGTGTGAGTTCCTGCTTGTGTGGAAGCACAAGACAGATACCTTGTTCTGATGTGATGATGACAGTTTTGGTGTGGGATTCGATTTCGAGAAACTTGTCTTTGCTCGTATCAACGTGGTGGGAGAACGAAGATGTAGTGCGTAGGCTGAACGAATTCCGGTGTGTGAGTGGTACCTTCCTCGGACGGACTTGCATGCTCACCTAGAATAGACACTTTTTGCGCCACTCGTGAAACTGTTCGGATACGAATATACCTCGTCTGATTCAGCTGATATCTCCCAGTTGCGCACACAGGCCATTGAGCAAGCTGCTAATGCAGGTGACTCCGCGTGAGTTCATTTTCTCCTCTTGAATTCTACTACTTAAGTTGTACTGCAAAGCGTCATTAAGGAACTTGGAGGGCTCTTCGCTTACTACATGGAGACTGGGATCGACTCGAACATTCCTGCAGATTTGTTTAGGACGACCATTATTACCGTGAGTTGATGCAGCTACTGTATGTCCTTTGCCATGCTGGAATTAACGCACGTAGGCTGTCAAACATGGTGGACGGGCAGAATATGATTTCACCAGGTCACTGTACGAAAACCCGAGCACATCACCTTCAGCTGGTATCTCTGCTATGTGCGTCACTTTAAATCTGGTCTTGTATTCATTCATGTGCAGGGTTTCTCCGCAGGTATGCTATGTGCGCCAGCAATGACATGTCGTGTATCGACGATACGTTTACCTACATCCTGAGCAAAGTCAGAAACCAAGACATTATTTACTTCTTCATGGGCCTGCAGAGGAATTTCCGTACAAGGCGCCGCTCGGCTGCATTCTTGTTGGATAACTTTTCTAAGGTGAATTGCATTTATCCGCAGGGAGAGTTGGTTTCTACAGCATTTTATTCAGCTCGAGACGATATATGAAGGCAACTTCTCGTTCAAAAACGTGATTTCGGTGAGTGACTGAAATTTGTGCAGAATGTCGGTCTTTATGCCATGTAGGCCACACTGTGCAACTTAAGTACACAAGAGGATTACGAGAAGATCCAAGCATTTTTCAAGGTATACAGCTTATTCGTGTGGTTGTGCTGGATGCTGAAAGAATTGTTACACAGCACAAGGACACTTCGCGGTACAACAACGCGCTTTCGCAGACGCTGGACTCTCTTCGGGCGTCGACGGCATGGATCGAGGTGGGTCCGCCCAATTGGCATTATCTGCTTTTCTGACACGACATGGGACAGCGTTCCACGAACGACATCGCTGGGTGGCTGGACAACAGAAGGATTATATAAGCAGAAGAGGTGTTCCAAATGATATGTACATTAGAGCGTATGACTGCGACAGCGATAACCACGAATACACTCGAACGCAAACCCCGATTGTCCTTTGCTTTTCCGAGTCTGATTTGTTTCCCCCTTGTGAGCAAGAGCAACATACGAGGATTTCTCTTTTAGGGGGGGATGCCTGCGTTCGACCCAGTGCGCGATGCAGCTCTGACTTCACCCGTCACTCAGTCACATACTCTCTCGCCCGGTCATATACAAGCCACTGACATCGACCGACATGAAAGACACCCCTTTGACGTCCCTTCGCCATCTTCATCACGGCCCTCGTCGCGTGCAACCAGTAGCCCGTCCCTCACGCGACGAGCAACCGATCTTGCCGTTCTCCTCAATTCCGGCTCCCAGGGGCCCCGTACACCCAGTTCTGCGAGACCATCCAGTTTATCCCACTTGCTTCTTTCCGATGACGCTATGCATGCAGTGTCTACCACCGAAGTCAACAAACTTAGTGGCAGCACCTCTTTGTATCGGCGAAGTCATCTTCCAACTCTCGATATTCCCCGCGATTCTCGGGACAACCAAGCACAGTACTTTCCACATCAGCACCACTCTATCGCACCATCTCGGCCATTCCATGGCCAACATGCCGACACAGCCTCACATTCTGCGTCAGCTCCGTCTTCAATTTCACGCGTAGTGCTCTCTTCTCCACTCGCATCTGCTCCCGTCATGACTTCCTCTCAACCTTCGTCAGCTTCTTCAAACCCGTCCCTTCCTTTTTCCACAACTGTCGCTGATAGTAGAACCACTTCCTCCCCGGATATACCACAACCGACCCCACCCGCTACTCTACCCATTCCTTATAACCCTCGCAACCGCAGAACACCTGCAGGTTCAGTCCTTATACCAATGACGCCCAAAGAGATGGAAATGTACAGAAGCTACCGCGGAGTTGGCACACAGATGCTCCTCTCAAAACGTAAACGAGATCGTAGCACGTCCCCAGATAATCTCCCTCAACCTGCTGCCAAGCGTCATGCTGGTGATGTTGGAAGGGTAATTGAACATTGTACGTTATTTCCTATAAGTCTGCATGTCTTTCCTGATCAAATCGTCCCCTGCTTGTGTGTTCGAAATTTCGCAGATAATATGCGTCCTGAGGTCGGTGTTAAGCAACGCCTGCAATCCCCCATTATTGGTCTCAAAAGTTTCAACAATTGGGTGAAGTCTGTACTCATTACTCGCTTCGCTCATCCGGTACTTTCTTCTTCTACTCCTGTTGGGCCTGGTGAAGGGCGCGGAAAAGTGCTCGACATGGGGTGTGGGAAGGGAGGCGACCTCACTAAATGGGAGAAGGCCCGTATTAGGGAATTGGTTGGTGTGGGTGTGTATTCTGCACTCATTTACCACTGTTACCTTTACCCATTAATACCCCCGGTATGTCAGATATCGCTGCGGTCTCTATTGAACAAGCTCGCGAACGGTGGGAGACAATGCGTCGGCATCGCTTTGCAGCATCCTTCGCTGCACTCGACTGTTATAAGGAGCCACTTTCCAAAGCATTTCCACCAGAGAAGCTTACCCGGCCTTTCGATGTTGTCTCCATGCAGTTTTGCATGCACTACGCATTTGAGACTGCGGAGAAGGCAAGGTGTATGCTGAAAAATGTTAGTCAATGGCTACGCAAAGGGGGCGTTTTTGTTGGGACTATCCCTAATGCTGACTATCTCCTGTATGCTTACATTGTGCTTTGTGCATTTAACCATCTAACTGATGTCGACTGCAGAGAACGTCTCGATGCGCTCCCACCTTCTGTACAGGACTTGTCGTTTGGTAACTCAGTATACAGCATCCGATTTGAAGATCGACAATCTCGACCGCTGTTCGGTCACCGATACCACTTCTGGCTGAATGATGCAGTCGATGACGTACCAGAGTACATTGTACACTGGAATAATTTTGTTAGGTATGTTGCCTCTGTTTATTCTCATTCGGAACGAATTTATTTTTGTGGTGTAATGTGAATTACCTCCAACGAAGAAACTCTCCCCAGATGGAGCTATGTATAGAACGCGGACCTATTTTCATGATTCTTAGTGCTCACACGACCTGGCATTGGTTCCTTTATTACATGTGAACGATGTGTTACTTTGGAAAATTATAGCCTTCATCGTAATTTCACATATCTGACACATCTTTCAGTCTTGCCGCAGAATACTCCCTGTACCCCATCTACAAGGAGGAGTTTCACCAGATATTTACGCAGCACCAAGACCACGAAGAATTCAAGTCTCTAATGCTACGTATGAAGGTCGTCGACGCAAACGGTGAAAGTGCCTTAGATGAGGATCAATGGGAAGCTGCCAGTTAGTTCCGTCTGAAATTATTGCCTAATGCCAGATTTTGATTATCCTCCCACAGATATTTACATCGGATTTGTTTTCGAAAAGCGTTGATTTCAAATCGTAAAATACAGCCGTTTCATGAGTTTTTCCCTTAATTTATATGAAAGCTCCCTTATTCGCATTGTGGACAACAAAGTCCGTATTTGTTCCTAATACTATAATGAAGGTACCCCGCAATAAAATGGAAGGAAAAAGGTCTGCGAGGATGTCCGTGCCATAAGGAGGCAAGGGAAGGTAGGAAATAGTATATGTCAGAAGTTGCAAGGATAAACAAGGAAGCGACGAAATCATAATATGTTGATAGCGCACATAGTGCACATAAGATCATTCCTGACCGAACCCAACGGTTTCTCTAGAAAAGACAATCAGTACCTCAACAGTGCGCGCAGATTAGGGCAGACTTACTCTACTGCGAGCGTTAGCTTCTGCTCTAGACTTGCATAATCCTTATAGGGCGGTAAATCGATGCGGTTGAAACATGTGTGACTCTTCGGCAATTGTGATGGATCACCAGACTTCTCGATTGTAAATCGCCTTGGTCCATCAGACCCTTGTAGATCCTTAAAGCCATTGACAGGGATACGAGAAGTGCCCGTTGCAAACTGCAGTAGTCGGGACTTCCGTTCTGGCGGCCAGGCGCGAACGCACTTCCAGAACCACTGAATGACTTCGTCGTTCATCTCGTAGCCTCGGTAGTCCGTGTGCTTGCACCAGTCGTCACTACAGCGTAATGGATCAGAGTTGCGCAGGCATACATGCGGCAATGGTACTTACACATCGATCTCAGACATTCCACCGATGAGCAACTCGAGCTCCCGTTCATCGAACACCGTGATCAAGTCATGCGGTATAAGCTCACTGAAGCCTGACATGAACGCCTCGAACTGATCCTTGACACGCTTCGAGATGCGATATTCGACGATATGGTCAACATAGTCTTTTTTGTTGTCCTGGGTCACATCGACATCTGCACCGCCTGGTTTAAGTTCAATTGTAACGAGCTCTCCAAAACGTTCCTCAGTAGTGGTAAATGTCTCCTCAATGACATCCGTGATGTCATTCTCCCTAACCAGGAGTTTAACATAAGGAATGGATAAGGGGAACTGTGCAGAGAGACGTACAGCATCCAAGTAAGTCCACGGTGGAGTTCGGCGTCCACAGACTCCAAGTCCGACAGGGTAACCTTTTTCTTCAAGATCATCTTGTAGAAGCTAACGATGAAATACGCATCAACGAAACGCCGGTGGAATATAGAGAGGCCGAGGCATCGTCCGATGAACTTGAAGTAGTTCAAGTGTTCGGGGTTAACGCCAGAAGCAGGATTGATCTGTAGAGTGTAATTGTCATGTGCGGAGTATTCAAACAGACAATAGAATGGGTTGAACATCTCATGCGAGAGGAGGAAGAAGAACTCTCTACGCGGACGATGAGCGCTGCACGATAGGGCGGCTCAGGGACATACCTGGAAAGACCACCATAATCGAGACCATCCTCGCCGTCGAACTTGATCATCAATCGTTTCTTCAGGTCATTTGGCGTCTGTCTCATGATTTCTGCGTAACTATCTTCAAATATATGATTTCGTCGAACTTTGACTTGGCAATTGCCGGGCTGGGCACGCATGGCAGGCTGACTGCGGAAGTAAATGAGCTTCCTGCGGAAGTCACGCTTGTACTGAGGAACATTGGCATCCAAGGAAGAGGGCAAGCGTGGATCGTCCCAAGTTGTTGTTTTGGTGTTGTGGTCCACGAAGTAGACACGTGCGGTAGAGGTAAGGCGCATTTCCCAACCAGAGGGCAAGGGTCCGAGCTGGGACATAGTCTGAGGTTGTAAGGAAGGGCTTTGACCGTTGGGACCCATAACCTGGATAACAGCCTGGCGACGAGGATCGACCCAAGTGGTTGTGCGAGTATTGTGATCAACATAATACGGCCTGCCCTCCGGAGTGTATCTCTCCTCCCAACCAGGAGGAAGGCTGCCGGAACCAGCAGTAGTGATATGGGTACTTGCAGCGAGAGCGGCGGTGGAGGTATTGGCAGATGTAGAATGTGCTGTAGCCGACGTTGTACGCTGAGCGCCGGGTTGTGTATTGGAAGCATCGACCATGTCGTCTGCTAGGAGACGACGAGAGTGTTGGTCTCTGGCAGCATTGGTCTCGTTATCATGGACGACATGGTTGACATTTTGGTTGGGAGAAGGTCTGTTCCAAGTCGTGGTGCGGGTATTGTGATCGACGTAGTAGGTTCTGCCGAGAGGATCGAGGCGACGCTCCCAACCAGGGGGAAGAGGTCCATATTGGTCGACATTTGGATTGAAGTTTCCTTGATGAATGTTGTTGGGCGGCATAACAGAGGGATTCGAGGGCGGAACCACTGGTGCGGAGAGAGCACCGGCCGAACTAACCGGACGACCTGCTGAAGATGATTGGATGGGCGTCTGGTCCGGATCAGGTGGTGAAGGGATGTGTGGGGTAGGCATCGTGATCAGCGGTGTGCTTGCTGATTCAGCGACTGTAGCATGGGTGCTGGACGAGCGAGAAAGCGGGTTACCTGAAGAGCCAGCTCCATTTGGTGACAGAGAAATGGTCGATTCGTTCATGCCCATGTCGGCCAAGGCGGAAGTAACACCATGGACCTGCGAGGGTCCAGGGTTGGAGATGGGCTGGCTGACGTTGGTTGACAAATATATGATGAGTTTTCCGTGTACCACGAGGTTATCATTTGACTTTTTGAGATCCAACGTGAGCATTTCTGGGTGCATGCAGTAACGGGATCGATCGAGTGGCGGCTGTGCGATTATGCCAGATGCTTACCGTGGGCACCAAGTTCCAAGTCCAGGACTTCGCTGACCTTTACGTTGACTACACCGAGGAAGCCTTGATCGCGTCTTTTGAACTTGCGCTGATCGAATATTTGCACGGCGACAACGGAGGAGTCCTTGACGGTGCTATGCAACCAGAGGCTGAGAAATGGGTGTGATAGTCGAGTGGAGATCAAGGGCTCACATGTCGAAGTTCTCGTTCCAGTAAGGGTTGAGAGTCTTCTTGATGACACTCGTCGTATGGGTCTGCTCGGCATCGACTGTGATGACTGCGAAGGGGTCCGGGAGACGGAAGACATCTCGCTTGGAGAGCCCGTCTGCAGCAACGACTATGTTACCAAGACCAATTGAGCATGCTGCGCATATGATCCTGAAGACAGACACGGACCAGTGATTCTGATTTTCTTCCTGCTAGGGAGGAGGATGTGAGTACGTCAGACGGGGTTGGAGGACCACTGACAGGTTTGCATGGGTCGACATCGGGCAGTCCTTTGAAGCAGCGTTGAGGGCGATGGCGGCGACGGAGAGACGAGACGACGGGCGCCTCCGTTTTCAGACACCGACGGCTTGTCGGCATTGAACATCCCGAAACGGATGTCAGGCTGTCCTCGCCCATGTCTCTCATGGAGTCCCCACTGCACACAGCAAGTCCCTTCCCAGTGCCTGTGGATTGTCGTCGCTGACTGCCCTGCTACAGGCACACCAGCATGCAGCAAATGCAGAGGACTGCCGCGACGACGGCCTGCTCATGAAAGCCGCGGAAGAGCACTCCAGAGCAGCGAAGGCGTTCTTGGAGTGCGAGGAGAAGGCCAATGACAGCAACGTATGCTACTGAATGCCACATATTTTGCTCCATTCCCCTAGTGATTGAAGTCTATAGACTAAGCGCACACTCCATCTACTTTACAATGAACATGTCAAGGCAGGCAAAGAGCTCGACCGAAGAGTAGCCAAGTTGCGCGAAGAGGGAAAAGATCCTTCACTACCTCAGAAGCCGTTGCCTCGAATTACCCCAGTCCATTCAAATCGCCCCACCGCCAAACCCAGTGGCGTTCCTCACACCTCGTTTCTTGCACACGCTCCCACACCCAATTCTAGTTCCTCCGTGCGACTCTCGGACTCTCAAAATAACGTCGACGAATCCTTCATGGTTCTTGGTCAGAGAGTGAGCCACATAATTGTGTTCAGAGCACTTTGATGATCTCGGTCATTTTGCGGACAGTCAGACCCTGGAGACGCCTTCAATAACTTTTGGAAGATAATGGAGGGCATGCTGGATAACTTATCTCAACCAGTTGCATTCACAACCGCACCACTTGGCATGGAGACCGATGCCCAAGGGAAAAGAGGTCTTCGTCGAGACGGTAGCTCAAGTAGTGACACCGATCGTGACGATTCTCTTAGCACCAAGCTTTCTAGAAAGCTAGGGCTGGATTCCATGTCAAGTGAGAAAATTCAAGCTGCTTCTGTGCGACGCAGGACTGATCTTCCCTCACAGAACAAGAAATCTTGTTTGAGGAAACGGAAGAAGAGGTCCTGGTTGACGGAGGTCCGTTTCAAGCTGTGTGGTCTTGGGAACGATTCTGAATCAGGCGGCAGGTGATGACCTATCGGAATCATTTTATTTGATTCCAACGGGACCGGAAACACCGCTCTCGACCCTTAAGAGAGAAAATACTTTTCTGAAGCGAGAAGTGGATGAAATGCAAAAACGATTAGCAGTAGCCGAGCGTGTATTGCAATTACGCAAAGAACAAGATCAGCAGTTGCGTGACTCTATAGTATTAGCCCGGCAACAGGTGCGATTCCTTCTCTTTCTCAAACGTCCTCATCATTTCCTTTCAATATAGGCTCAACGTGCGATGGGTGCATCACTTATGATACAGCGACCAGGCGGTCAATCGCCACAGGTGGATCTCTCAGGATTCAATATAAATGTGCCGGCTGTTCCTGCACCCGTGACGGCGCTCAATGCAGGTCGAGATCGAGAAGCGCAACACTTGCGTCGGATAAGAGAGTTGGAGGAAGAACTCCGAACGGTTCGTATGGACAATGACAAACAAGTGAGTGCTGTTGTCTAGGCGGCCTTAGTCCAGTCTTGAAATGTCTTGCAGAAAATTATGATTGCTCGTTTCCGAGAGCGATGGGAAAAGTTGAAAGAGTCTGCCAAGCGCAAGAAAGACGCCAAGGCTGCGGAGGCTGCTAAAATGGGAGTAGGCGAACGCATTGAAGAAGAGCCTGAAGCTGAAGCCGAACATGATGATGTACATCACCGCCGGTAACCGATCTTATACTTGCTGTCGGTCCGATTAATGGTGCCTTTACACTCCACCAGCCTTTCGATGAGCTTGTAGTTGTAAGAAGACGAGGTAAGGATAAACATGAAGCTGTATTTATAATGAAGGTTGGAGTGGCGAAACAAACAGACCGTAATCACGGATACGGAAAGACTGCACGAGGGCATAGAAGTCCTCTTTGATGGCAGTCAACCTGGCAGAGTTTTTTGGGATGCTAGCTGACACAATGACATCGACACCATAGTCTTTCACTCGGAACAGAGCCAGTAAGATATCCACTTCCACCGCACACGGTTGATTGAATTTTCGGACCTCTTGTTTTCCTTCCAAGACGACGGGAGGGTGTTTGCCATCGGCTTTTGGGACGCATGTACTTATGATGGTCGACATAGTAGCATCGTTATCTTCGGCAAGTGCGGTGAAGTGGTATCTTCCATACACGTAATGTCAGTGCGTGTACGTGAAATTGGTTGAGGTGCATCACTTTACTGCCTCTGTATCATCGTCCTTGGGGACTCGCTGCAGCACCTCTACTGAAAGGAAGCTATCGGAATCGGTGTACACAAAGACTTCCTGTGAGTCTGGGACCTGTCGTATGTCTCTGTTCATTGTCTCTCGGGTCAGATGCGACAGAACGAAACATCCGAGCACATACGACACATCTATCACCCCAGGTGGGAGATCAGCCAAGTTCGATGTTCGTGACAAGTTTCTACACATCATAAATACAGTTTCGTAAATCAGCAGGGGAATGGGAACATACGATAGCTGTACTACGCATGGTAGGTCCGCCGATATTTTACCGCCGAAGAGGTCTCTGCATTGCCTGGTTGACATCGGGATACAAGCCAAGATCGCAACAGGAGTCAGTCACACGTGACGCGACAATGTTGGCCACTACAGTTGATTATCTAATAATGTATATGGTCTATCCGTATAATTGTCATACTGCATGAACTTTTTGTCAGCCCGAGTTGGGGCACGGGCATTTTGGGTGGAATATGTATACTGAATACTGTATACTTGAAGTCTACTAATATACAGTATGAAATGGAGTAATTTCCTACCTATTTGGAAGGTAGATGCGACCAAAATCCACAGTACCTCGTAAACCATCCCCTCTATGTGGCCACCTTTCATTAATGAACAGAGCGCTGAAAATTTTCGTGTCGTCGTGTCATTTCCAGTGATCGCACCACCATGTCTGAGCCAATCCGCCGAAAACCACGACCAAAGCTGGTCCAATATGCCCATAAACCCAGGAAGAAAATCTTGAAAGATGCACCTGCAACATCAGCAAAGCAACAGAACACTGGTGCCCGTGAAAATCTTACCCTCCATGACTGGATGATGGTCTTTGCATACATTGATGACCATCCCAATGTTTCACAGGTTGCTGTGACCAAGCACTTTGCAACATTGCAAACAGGGGCCTTGCAGTTCACTCAGGCAACACTTTCAAGAAAGCTGAAAGCTCGTGACGTCTTGGAACAACGTGTGCATGACAACCCAAGTGCACTGTCTTCAAAGCGACCCCGGATTGTCACTCGACCAGATGTTGAAAAGGCTCTTGTTGTTTGGATTCGGGCTATGGAGGATAAGGGGGAACAAGTCAGTGGGCCAATGTTACGAGAGAAACGGAAGAGGTTTGAGGACCTCCTGGCGGTTCCGGAAGAGGAAAGGCTCACAGGTGACGGATGGGTGGCATCCTTCACCAATACATACCACTTACGCGAGCGTCGACGTCATGGTGAAGCGGCATCTGTTGATCTCACTGCTGTTGAAGCCGAGCGGCAGCGCATGGCAAAAGTCTTGGCAAAGTTTGCCCCTAGAGATCGCTGGAACTTCGATGAGACTAGCCTTTTTGCATTGTAAGCAATTTCTTTCATT